>Ga0181596_10006026_pt1 | contig 10498 bp, 9 predicted proteins | sample 041ome_6_FD_148655 | JGI IMG/M metagenome (GOLD analysis project Ga0181596, IMG submission 148655) | Coastal salt marsh microbial communities from the Groves Creek Marsh, Skidaway Island, Georgia - 041402US metaG (spades assembly) | ecosystem: Environmental > Aquatic > Marine > Intertidal zone >... | reverse complement strand
CGCAATCACATGGCGATCGTGATTGACGAATACGGTGGCGTCGCAGGACTCATCACTATCGAAGACGTACTCGAGGAAATCGTTGGCGAAATTGAGGATGAAACCGACACCGACGAGGGCCGCGATATTCGCCGTATCAGCCCAACTGATTTCTTCGTCCAGGCGACAACCCATATTGAAGATTTCAACGACTATTTTAACGTAGAACTCAACGACGACGAGTTCGATACCATTGGCGGGCTTGTGGTCAACGCCTTTGGTCACGTGCCCTCGCGCAACGAGACCACGCGGTTTGAGGGCTTTGAGTTTCGGGTGGTCAATGCTGATCAGCGCAGGCTAATAAGCCTTCGGGTCACACCCATTACTGCTGAAGAAGAATAAGCCCCCGTGGGTGCCCGCACACTCCCAGCACTACGCCTCCTTGCGGTCTTCTTTGCTGGTAGTGTTTTTCCCTTGGGACTCGCGCCCTTTGATTTTTGGCCAGCAACCGTCATCAGCGCCGGTTTATTTGCCGGCCTGCTGCACTGGCTACCACAGTCCGGATTCTTCATTGGCTGGCTCTATGGGGCGGGCTTTTTCCTAACAGGCAGTTCTTGGGTATACGTCAGCATTCACGTTTATGGACACGCCCCAGCACCCCTGGCTGCGGTGCTGACCGCGGGCTTTTGTCTTGGACTCGCGTTGCTCACCGGCCTTCAGGGCGCTCTTTACCGTCGGCTTTTTCAACCTCGGGGCTGGATCGCAGCGACCATTGCATTTCCCGCTCTGTGGGTGTTGTTCGAATGGCTGCGATCCTGGCTACTCACGGGCTTCCCCTGGCTGTTTGCAGGCTATGCCTCCCTGCATTCCGTCGCAGCGGGCTGGGCACCGGTCTGGGGCATTTTTGGACAGAGCTTGCTGGTTGTCGCCCTGGGCAGTGGCGCTGTGGCCATCACGCTAGCACCCGCACAAGAGCGTACCAAAGCCGCTGGATGCATCACTCTCTTGCTGCTCATTGCTGGCGCAGGGCACTGGCTAAACGCCGTTGAATGGACCCAAGCCTCGGGCCAGCCCATACGCGCAGCGCTCTATCAGCCCAATATTTCCCTCGAAAAGAAGTGGGATCGCCGCTATTTCAATGACATTTTGAACCAGCACCAACGCATATCTGAATCACTCTACAGTCAATTCGATATTGTTCTTTGGCCGGAATCGGCACTGCCAGCAGTGAAAGATAGAATCGAGCCTTACCTAGACCGAGTTGCCCAGAGTGCGCAAGAGTTTGACTCAACCTTAATCACCGGTATTCCCGTGCGTGCGGAATCTGGACTGCACAACAGCATCATCGCCCTTGGGGCTGGTCGCGGGGTGCACCACAAACAGAAATTGGTGCCCTTTGGTGAATACGTACCCCTGGAGCAATGGCTCCGCGGCCTGATCGCGTTTTTTGATTTACCCATGTCCAGCTTTGTGCCCGGCCCCCAACAGCGACCCTTACTGCACGCTGGTAACATCCCCATCGCACCTTTTATCTGCTACGAAGTGGTTTACCCCGACTTCGTATTTGATGCTGCCGGCGATGCTGAACTGCTGCTGACTGTCAGCAACGACAGTTGGTTTGGTGATTCCATTGGTCCGCTACAACACCTTCAAATGGCTCAGTTCCGCGCGCTCGAAACCGGTCGCCCTATGCTGAGGGGCACTAACAACGGGGTATCAGCCATTATCGACCACCGCGGCCGTATCAAAGCGCAGGAACCCCAGTTTGAGGAGCGCGTGATCAGCGGTGAACTGCAGCCCAGAACCGGATGGACCCCCGTGGTCAGAACGGGTAGTTGGCCCACTCTTGTGCTGTGCGCTGCCTTATTGTCGCTATTTCTAGCGCTTCAGGGCCGCCAGAGTCTCCGCAGCAACAGCCACCACTGATACAATGCGCGCTTTACCGGTGTTGCGCGCCGCGTTGTTGTGCTCATTGCTGAGCTCGGCTTGTGCTGACAGCACCCTTAACGTCCCTTTGACGCACACAGAGTTCTCAGAGCCCTTATGATTCAGGAATACCGTCCCGAGCAAGTTGAGCTTGCCGCCCAGGCCCAATGGGCAGCCGACCGCGCTTATGCTGCCACCCGTGATGACAGTCGAGAAAAGTTTTATTGCCTTGCCATGTTCCCGTACCCCAGCGGTAAGCTGCACATGGGCCACGTCCGCAACTACACCATCGCCGATGTGATCGCACGCTATCAGCGGATGCAGGGCAAGAACGTGCTGCAACCCATGGGCTGGGATGCTTTTGGCCTACCCGCAGAGAATGCAGCCATTGCCAATAATGTGCCGCCGGCCGATTGGACCCTAAGCAACATCAATGAAATGCGCAACCAGTTGGCCCGCCTGGGTTTTGCCTACGACTGGGAGCGCGAAGTCACCACCTGCCAACCTGATTACTACCGCTGGGAGCAGTGGTTCTTCACCAAGCTCATGGAAAAGGGCCTTGCCTACAAAAAAGAAGCCGACGTTAACTGGTGCGAAACTGACCAAACCGTACTCGCCAATGAGCAAGTGGTTGATGGCAAATGCTGGCGCTGCGATACACCCGTCGAACGCAGAGCCATTAACCAGTGGTTCATTAAGATCACCGCCTATGCCCAGGAGCTGTTAGACGATCTGGAACAGCTCGATCAATGGCCTGAACAGGTGGTGGCAATGCAGCGTAACTGGATTGGTCGATCCGAGGGCGCGACCATTCGCTTTGAGCGCGATGGCGGCGAGCCGCTCGAGGTTTACACCACCCGGCCCGACACCCTCATGGGTGCAACCTACCTAGCAGTGGCACCACAACATCCACTGGCACAGCAGGCAGCGGCAGACAACCCAGAGCTGGCTGCCTTCGCCAAGGAGCTCAGCCACATGAAAGTGGCCGAAGCAGATATGGCCACAATGGAAAAACGAGGAATGGCTACCGGCATGTCCGTTCGCCACCCTCTCACCGGTGCAGAATTGCCCGTTTGGGTAGCTAATTTCGTGCTAATGAGCTACGGCTCCGGTGCCGTTATGTCGGTACCCGGGCACGACCAACGCGACTGGGAATTTGCCACCAAGTACAACCTGCCCATCCTCCAAGTCATTGAGCCACGCGAGGGAGAGAGTGCCGATCTAAGTCAGTGTGCCTACACCGAGAAAGGCAACCTCATTAATTCTGGCGCATTTGATGGTTTGGATTTCCAAACCGCATTCGACGCCATCGTGGGTGAACTTGCCACCAAGGGTTTGGGGGAGAAAACAGTCAATTTCCGTCTGCGGGATTGGGGCGTGTCTCGCCAGCGCTATTGGGGCGCACCAATTCCCGTAATCAACTGCGACGGCTGCGGCGCAGTTCCTGTCCCCGAGCAGGATTTACCTGTGGTATTACCCACTCAGGTGGCGTTTGAAGGTGTGGGTTCGCCCATCAAAAAAATGCCCGAGTTTTATCAGGTGGACTGCCCAAAATGCGGCGGATCGGCCTCCCGGGAAACCGATACCTTCGATACCTTTATGGAGTCGTCTTGGTACTACGCCCGCTACGCCAGTGCCAATAATCATGAATCTATGCTGGATGGTGAAGCTAACTATTGGTTAGAAGTAGATCAGTACGTCGGCGGCATCGAGCACGCGATCCTGCACCTTTTGTATGCACGCTTCTTCCACAAGCTCATGCGCGATGAGGGTTTAGTTAACAGTGATGAACCCTTCAAGCGCTTGCTAACCCAAGGCATGGTGCTCAAAGACGGCGCCAAGATGTCTAAGTCCAAGGGCAATACGGTTGATCCGCAGCAGCTGATCGACCGCTATGGTGCAGACACCGTGCGCTTATTTAGCATGTTTGCCGCGCCACCCGAGCAATCACTCGAGTGGTCGGACTCGGGGGTGGAAGGCGCCAACCGCTTCCTTAAACGCCTCTGGCGACTGGTCAGCGATCACACCGCGGGCGGCGCCGTTACGGCGCTAGACACGGCAAATTTGAACAAAGCCCAAAAGGATTTGCGCCGCAAAACCCACGAAAGCATCGCCAAGGTCAATGACGACTACGGTCGCCGCCAAACCTTCAATACCGCGATCGCCGCCGTGATGGAGCTGTGCAACGAGATTGGGAAACTAGAAGCCACCGAAGACAGCGACCGCGCTGTCATTGATGAAGCGCTGCGCGCGGCGCTGTTGATGCTCTTTCCCATCGTGCCACATATCAGCCAACATCTCTGGTCGGTCGTCGCAGACGGTGACATTCTGACCCAAGGCTGGCCTGCAGTAGATGAAGACGCATTGGGCAGGGATGAGCTGGAGATCGTGGTTCAAGTAAACGGCAAAGTTCGCGCGAAAATGACGGTTGCCGCCGATGCTGACAAAGCCACGGTTGAAGCCGCAGCCTTAGCTCAAGACAACGTCCAGCGGTTCATTGGCGAAGCCACGGTGCGAAAAATTATTGTCGTGCCTGGCAAGCTGGTGAATATTGTTGCTAATTAAAACCTCGATAGCTCCCGAGTCAGCCATGCAGAATGTTCTTCGCTCAACGCAGCACCCGATAACACTGTCACTGATACTTTGCCTGCTGCTTGTGGGCTGTGGCTTTCAGCTCAAAGGCAGTAATGCCGCGATGAACAATAGTTCACTGTCGGGGCGCGATGTGGCGGTGATGAGTGCCCAACCCCGTAGCGAACTGACGGTTGCGCTGACCCAACAACTCAAGCTTGAGCAGGCTAATGTGGTGGCTCCGGGAGCCAACACCCTAATCCTGAAAATAGGTGCCGAGGGTTTTGTCCAACGCAACCTATCTCTGACGGCTCAGGCGCGCTCCGCCGAAGTTGAGCTCACCATGTCCACCGCCATAGAGCTGCTCCAAGACGGAAAAACCCTGGTGGAAAATACCGAAGCCAGCGTTGTCCGCCAGTTCCTCAACGACCCCCGCAATGTGGTGGGCAAGACCGAGGAACTGCGGCTGCTGAAAGAGGAAATGCGCAGAGATCTGGCTGCACAAATTACCCGTCGAGTCAGTCATAGCTTGGACAACTGATGCAAATCAAACCTGAGCAGCTTGAGCGACAACTCAGTCAGGGTGTGAGCCGCTGCTATTTGGTGAGCGGCGACGAGACATTAATTGTTCAGGAGTGCGCGGACGCTATTCGAGCCGCCGCCCGAGCCGGCGGCTGCGCTGAGCGCGAGGTACTTGAAATCACTGCCGCTGGCGACTGGCAGCTGCTGCTGCAGAGCGCGGGGGCCATGTCGCTATTTGCCGATAAAAAATTGATTGAGCTTCGACTACCCTCGGGTAAACCGGGCGCCGAGGGCAGTAAAGCACTGCAAGAATATCTTCAGTTCGACAGTGACGACGTACTACTGATTGTCTCTGGAAAAATCGACAAACAGTCCCAACGCGCCAAGTGGTACACCGCTCTAGAACAAGCCGGCGTGGTCATTCCAGTCTGGCCCATTGACCAGCGCGAGCTGCCACGCTGGCTTGACCGACGACTGCAGACCGCAGGCCTCAAAGCAGACCGCGAGGCGCTGCAAATGCTAGCCGAAAAAGTTGAGGGCAATTTGCTCGCCGCAGTGCAAGAGGTGGAAAAACTGAAGTTGCTTGCAACTGACCGGCAAATCACGGCGGAAACCGTACGGGCGAGTGTGCTCGACAACGCTCGCTACAGTACCTTTGGCCTCGCAGATACTGCCCTCAGCGGCGACGCACGGGGCAGCATTAGAACCCTGCGGGGTCTTGAAGCAGAGTCCACCCAAGCGCCGGTGGTGCTTTGGGCCCTTGCCCGGGATATCAGCTTACTGGCCCAACTCGATGAAGACCGGCGCCGGGGCATGTCTTTGACCCAGGCATTAAAACAGCGCGGCGTGTGGCAATCTCGGGTCAACCTAGTGCAGAGCGCCCTTGCGCGACAAACCTCGGCAAGCATTCGTGAGTTACAGCATTTGGCGTTTGCCACCGACAGCACGGTTAAGGGCTTTCGCAAGGGCAATCCTTGGGACTTATTGGATCAAATAGTGATTTTATTGGCACAGGGCCCGACCCAGCGAGCTCAACTGGCTAACAGCGCTCCCCGTCGTGCATAAAGCCCGGCCACTACGGCACAGCCAACGACCCCTGCAACAGCCATCACCGGAACAAAGCCCAGCATGTCTGACAGAGCTCCATAAATCGCCGAGCCCAAAGCCGGCGAGCTCATGGCCAACAGCGTCCAGAGACTGATAACCCTGCCACGATAATCCTCCCGCACGGTCAGTTGAGCGATAGTCTGGCAGCCGGTCCCCGCCATGGTGGTTAACATACTGAGCAGTGCGATCATGACACCAAGGCGCAGCAGATCAGCCATCCACTGAAGCCCTAACAGCAGCACGCCAGCGGCGATTAGCGCCCCCGCCACCATAGCCAACAAGCGCTGGGTATCCGCCCGCTGCCGGGTCAGAATCAGCCCCCCAATAATCGAACCAACGCCGGCGCTGGCGGTTAGGGTGGCCAAATCACCCGAGTCACCCTGTAGAAACCGCCCCGACAGTGCGGGCAATAACTCCACTAATGTTCGCCCCAGCAGTCCATTGATCACGGTGAACGCAAAGATAAGTTGGATACCCCTATCTTCACGGACATAACGAAAGCCTGCGCTCAGCTGCTGCAAGAAAGGCTCCCGGGGTTTTGGCGCCCGATGACCAACCCCCTTCAACGTGGCCAGTACGATCCCCGAGCTAATAAACATAGCTACAGAAATGAGGAAAGCCGCGGCGGGGCCTGATTCGCGAATCAGCCAAGCGCCCAGTGCTGGACCCAGAATACGGGCAATGTTAAAGGTCATGGCGGACAGGCCGACGGCGCTAGGCAGTGCATCGCGCTCAACCAGCAGTGGAATCAACGCCAACCTCATGGGACTGTGACCCGAAGTCACTGCCCCCATGGCAAAGGCGAGCACCATCAGCATGGGTATGCCAAAGGTGTCCGCCAGCAAACTGACGCCGCCGACCAGTGCGATTAACGCGTGGGTCAGCATTGAGACAATGAGACCGTAGCGGGGATTCACTCGGTCGGACACGATGCCAAAGAGCGGTGACAAAATAAAAGCAGGACCCAGCATCAGCGCGGCCACGATACCCACCCAGGTTGCCGACTCCGTCAGATCCCACGCGGACCAGCCGAGTAAAAAGCGCAGCATCCAAGAACCCAGACTGGAAAACCAGCTCGCCGGAAAGTAACGCCGGAACTCCGGCTGTGTCAGGGCTGAATGCCTTACCTGTCGCTTTTCACGACGCACCAAAAAATCACCTCTTGCTTTCGAGCCCCAGCAGTAATACTGTTTGTTTATACAGTATTTTGTACAGACCTTTATACAGCTTGTTGACGCATTCCATGAACAGGCCCAACACATCGGAGCAGCGTATGAACGATCCCCTTGAGCACATTATCAGTCGTCCAGATACTTGGCGTGGATTATCGACCCCCGGCAATGTATTCGCCTTTCATCACCCAGCCAATAGCGACTGGCACAACCTTGAAGCCATGCCTACGGGCTTTCTCGAACTCGATCAACAGCTGCAATTTGGCGGCTGGCCCCAGCGCGGCAGTATCGAAGTACTAAGCGATGGCTGCGGCATGGGGTCGATGGGGCTATTCCTACCCACCATGGAAAAGCTTAGCGAGCAAAACCGTTGGCAGACGTTTATCGCCCCTCCTCACGCTCCCTATGCGCCCCTATTGGAAGCCAGGGGCATCGATACACGACAAATCCTGATGGTACACCCCAAAAACCAAGAAGAGTTACTTTGGGCGACGGAGCAAGCCATTAGAAGTACAACCTGCAGCCTCGTCTTCAGTTGGCTGGGTGCGTCGGAGTATCGCTATGCTGAGCTACGCAAACTGCAGTTAGCTGCCGCCGAGAACGACACTCTGGTGATTTTATTTCGCGCCACCGAAGCCGCTCAGCAACACACACCCGCGAGTCTGCGTTTATTGATTAGCGGCTACCGTACTGTAGACATCCTCAAACAACGAGGTGGACAACCCATATCGGACATCCGTCTCGATCCAGAAAATGACGTTCCTGAGCAACCACAACTGTGGGAACTTCCTACCGAGGCTCTACGAACCGGCACTGGCCGGATGCTACACCCTGTGGCCTGAATACTATTCAGGCTATAAAAATGGCTCCACAATGAAATGGCAGTGACTCAAAGGCCGCGTTAGAATAAGCGGCAACCAAGATCTCACTTTTCTTTTAAGATCTAACGCTACGGAGTCACTGCCATGGACGCTTTTCCCCATCACTATACCGTTACCGCTACAGGGTCGAATCAGGACAGCCATATCACCGTCAGCAGTGCGGGCCTTACCGACATTGCTACTGATGCCCCTGCAGAGTTTGGCGGCCCCGGTGATCAGTGGAGTCCCGAGGCGCTAATAATGGCAGCCGTTGCGGACTGTTTTATTCTCACATTTCGGGCCATTTCCCGCGCTTCTAAACTCGAATGGGAAAGCATCCATTGCGAAGCCACCGGTACCCTCGACCGCGTTGAGCGCATCACTAAATTTACTGAGATAGCACTCAAAGTCAGCATCACAGCCTCAGGCGACGCCAGGCCTGAACAGGTTGAGCGCATACTGCATAAGGCCGAAGAGGGCTGCTTGATCACAAACTCAATGACCGCCACGGTGTCTTTGAACACCGACATCAGCATCGCTTGATATGGCGCTTGATGAATGGATGACCGAGTGGGGCGTCACCCTAGGTGTCGGCGCCCTTATGGCCTACATGATATTTATCGTGTGGGAGCTCGCCCGTAAGCACCAAGCGGGCAAGTACGGCACCTTCATTCTTTATATAGCCCTCGCCATGGGAATCATTGGCTTCGGGATTAAAGGCGTCATTCAATACCTCATGGAACACGGCGGGCTCTAGACGACCAACCTCTACTCCATGCCAATCCGCAGCAGGCCCTGGACTCGTTGGCAGCTAACGTTGAAGTATTTGTTACCGACCCCGTCCCAAGCTGAGCCGGTCTATGGGCGCTTTGCCCGCAAACTCCGGGGCGTCACCCCAAAATAGGATTTGAACGCGCGATTAAACGTGCTCGCATCGTTAAAACCGTGTGATAGCGCAATCTCACTGATAGAGCGATGTGTCATATCTGGTGATTCAATATCCAAGCGACAGCGCTCGAGCCGGCGAGTACGGATCCATCGCGCCGCCGAACTGCCCTCCTTAGCAAAGAGCTTATTGAGATAACGCACGCTGACAGATTGCTGCTGGGCCACCCGCGCCAATGACAGATTGGCATCGGACAAATGGGACTCAATATAGTTCTGCACACGGCGCAACATAAGATCTGAACGGCCGCCAGAAGGTTCAGCTGGCGTTTCGAGACACAATGCAAATAAATCTAGCAAGGTGTTTGTGATACGCAGGGCGTGCTGCTGCGAGATCTCACCAAGTTCATCAAGGGTGGCCTGGAGCAGGGTAAAGACCAGCCTGCCCTCCCCCGCTGCGCCATCAATACGCTGGGCGGTGACTTCCATCGGGAGGGGTAAACGGCCCTCTAAACGATGACGGGGCACCCGAATCCAGAGCACGTCATGGGCACCGCGAACGTGTACTTGGTAGCCCAGACTACTGTCCAATAAGGCGATATCTGACGCATGCAACTCAATGCGACGATTGCTCTGACAAACCTCCAAGCCACCCGATAACACGCAGGCGATATAGAAATGATTGTGGCGGGACTGACTTGCCAAAGCCTCGGAGCGGCTCGCTACAAAGTGCGTTTCATTTAATCGCGTGCGCAAGAATTCAAAGTCACCAAAACCATCCGTGTCGACCCTCGCCACCGCAGCCAGCGTGCTCGCGGGAAACTTAACGTCCAACTCAACAAAAAGCTCGGATAAAGCCCGGGCGAAAACCGCCGCGTCACCCTCAACCTGTAAGTGTCTGTTCACTCGTCAATCAGCAGTCGCACCAGTCGTTTACCACCGGCGGCGGGCAATAACTTGGTTAGCCAGTACCACAAGCTGGTTGTAGCACCCATAACAAAATGCAGAGGTTTAGTCTGTGTCATGGCGAAAATGTTCTCCGCGACATCCTCGGGCTCATTGTCCATCTTCATGGTTTTAAGATGACGAGCATCAAGCTGGTGTCCCATAGCCGTGTTGATCACTGGGGGCTTGATACAAGTCACGTGAATATCGTGCTCTTGCCATTCGATATTTAGCGCCTGGGTAAAACCGTTAACATAGAACTTGGAAGCGCTATAGACCGCCAGCCACTGAATCCCATGAATACTGGAGGCAGAGCACAGGTTAACCACGACAGCGCCGGGGGTTAATTTAAGCAGCGTGAAAGCGGCATGGGAAACAGTGGTCAGGCCTTTAACGTTGACATCAATCATGGCGTGAATTTCATCCAGGGACATTGACCCAAAATCCCCTGAGGACAGCACTCCTGCGTTATTAACCAAGACATCCAGACGATGACCGCTCGCGTCGGCAAATTTATCTAGCGCCGCCTTA
>Ga0181596_10006021_pt1 | contig 10505 bp, 6 predicted proteins | sample 041ome_6_FD_148655 | JGI IMG/M metagenome (GOLD analysis project Ga0181596, IMG submission 148655) | Coastal salt marsh microbial communities from the Groves Creek Marsh, Skidaway Island, Georgia - 041402US metaG (spades assembly) | ecosystem: Environmental > Aquatic > Marine > Intertidal zone >... | reverse complement strand
TTTTTAGTAACGCCCATTGTCAGGGCACCATGAGCAATCCTTCCCGCATCAGCCTGCTTTGGGGCAGACGGCCCTCCTCAACCGGTTTTTACGACAATCATTATTCTATCTCAAAGGAACCAAAGTTTCTTAAGGAACATGTTAATCTGCCTACCCACTTTGCCGCCAATGGATACAAAACCTTAAGTTCCGGAAAAATTTTTCATACGGGTGGTTATTTTAAAGTTCAGGGTCCCCGTCCCGGGCAGTGGCGCCAAGGGTTCGATCAAAAAGTTCATAATAAACCAAAGGGATGGCACAGCGTTTGGGATTTCGGGCCTCAGGATTATGACGAATCGAAATTTACCGATCATATTACTGCAACCTGGGTTGCCGCTCAGCTTGGTAAAGATTTCCACAAACCCTTTTTTATGGCCTGCGGGTTTTATCGTCCACACGTACCTTTTTTTCCACCCCGCCGGGTTTATGAAAGTTTTAAAAATGTAGAATTGCCCGAAGTTATCGAGGATGACTGGGATGATATCCCCGATGCTGCCCGCAAGATATCGATGAGTAATCCCAAGATTCCTGTCCATGAGTGGATGAAGCAGGAGAACCGTTGGCAACTGGCGGTGCATGCCTACCTTGCCTCCGTCCGGTGGGTCGATGAGCAAATCGGTCGGGTACTGGATGCGTTAGATCAGGGCCCTCATGCCAAAAACACCATTATAGTCCTCTTCTCCGACCATGGCTATCACCTTGGGGAAAAACATCGATGGTCCAAATTCTCACTATGGGAACGAACCACCCGGGTGCCCCTGATCATTAGCGTGCCCAATGCTACAAAGGGCAGAAGCGAACAACCGGTCGAATTATTGAGTATTTATCCCACCTTGATCGACCTTTGCGAACTGGGTAAAAACCCAAAGCTAGAGGGTGTGAGCCTTCAGCCCTTGCTTAAAAACCCGGAGGCAAAGTGGAATCATGTCGCTGTATCAACCCTGGGGCAGAACAACCATGCCGTCCGGGACCGGCGTTGGCGCTACATCCGCTACGCAGACGGTAGTGAGGAACTCTACGATCATCAAAAAGATTCAAATGAATGGGAAAATTTAGCTAAAGGTAAAGTCGACTCCATTCATCAAAAGGTTATTAAACGCTTAAAAATGCACCTACCCAAAAGCAATGCCCCACAACGTGGAGGATAACTTTCATTTTTCCCACAATAGCATCACTCTATTATTAAATAAAATAAATATGATATGATCCGAAATAAACTCACCGTAATCTTCGGCTTTGCCCTCTTCTCCGCACTCACCTGCCAAGGGGAACGCTTACCTCTTTGGCCGGAGGGTAAGATTCCAAATTTCCAACCCCAGCAGATCGCAGCCACCACCAAGGAGGTCAGGCAACCTGGATTTAAACGCGAAGAGCATACCATGCCCTACTTGGAATGGTTCGAGGAACCGACCGAAAAAAATGGTGCCTGTATGTTGCTCATTTCAGGGGGTGGTTATAAAAACTGCTGTGATTGGAGGTGGATTGAGAAAGTGGCGAAAAGATTTACCGATCTCGGTTATGTCTGCGTCAGCCTGACTTACCGTACCCCCAGACCCGAGGGCTTGCCTATTTACCAGAGTGGATGGCAGGACGGACAGCGTGCAGTGCGCTTGGTTCGCCAGTCGGCCAAGGAGCGTGGCTTTGATACCGAAAAAATTGGGCTTCTCGGATTTTCCGCGGGTGGGCACCTCACCACATTACTTGGTACCAGTGCCCTGACTCCTGCGTATGAACCAGTGGATAAAGTCGATGAGATTCCCTGCCATGGAAATTTGGCAATCCCGATCTATGTTGCCTATGCATTGACCGATGGACTTACTGGGCCCAATACCCGTGGTGGAGATGCGGTCGATGCCAAACTTTCTGATGTCTTCAAGTTTGACGCCAAGACTTGTCCCATGGCCTTGTTTCATGGAGGCACGGATCCTTACTCTCCCCAAGGTTCGACCGAAATATATCGTCAACTTCGGAAAATGAAAATACCGGCGGAAATTCACCTGTTCGCCGACCGAGGCCATGGTTTTATGGGCGATCCGAACAAGGGAGAAAAGGGTACAGCATATGATCATTGGTTGGACCGTGTATGCGAGTTTTTGAGACAGATGAATTTCGATGGACGCCTGGGTAAACCCGTCGATTTGATGACCCGCTATGCAAGCGATGATGCCCGAGGCGAATACCGCAAGGAACCCATTTGGCCAAATGGCCGCATGCAGGATGCACAGCCCCATCAATGCCAGCCCTATCTTGAGTGGCATTTCCCCAAGGAGAGAAAAACCAAAGCGATACAAATTATTTATTCGGGCGGTGGTTACGGGAATAATAATCCAGAGTGGTTTGAGGTCACTCCGGTTCGTAGATACTTGAACGAAAAAGGAATGACTGTGGTGACGATGAAATATCGTACCCCCCGCCCCAAAGGAGGACTGGCCAAACACACCTCCGCCTGGCAGGACCTGCAGCGGGCCATCCGGATGGTACGCAGTCAGGCAACTAAGGAAGAACTCGACCCCAACCGGATTGGGATCATGGGGTCTTCCGCAGGCGGTCATCTCACTCTGATGGGTGCGACCAGTTCGAAACAAAAATCCTCCTGGGCAATTGATGACTTACACAAAATTCCCTGCAATGTACAATGGGCGGTTGCGATCTACCCTGCGTATGTTCTAACCGATGGAGAGAATGGACAGAACTCGCAGGGTGGCAACCCCAACGATGCACGCATCGTTTCCGATTTTGCCTTCGATCTGGATACCTGCCCCATGTTATTCATCCATGGAGATGCCGACGGTTATTCCCCCATGGGGTCGATCAAGTGCTGGGAACAGCTACGAAGAATGGGTATCCAGTCCGACCTCCATACCCTGGCCAAGCGGGGGCACTGCTTTCAACGCAACGCATCTCCGGGCACAGGAAGTTATACATGGATGGATCGGATCTGGGAATTTTTGAATCATAAAAAATTCAATCAGTAACAAGGATGATTCAAATTAAATACATTCTCCTTTTGTTACTTCTCTCCTCATCAATTCTCGGTGAGACTAAAAAGAATTTTGGCCTTAAGGTATCCACCTATCACACCGTCAACGAGCGTCTCACATTTGGGGGCTTTACCCACATCGCATTTGGGCCGGGCGGTTCGGAGGTCATCACCGCATGCACCACTTACCGCTTTCTCTATCGTAACAACCCCAAGGAACCCTTTCTTGAATCTCCCCTTTCGGTAAAGCGCCACCACTCCGTAGTCTATAACCCGGCAGACAAACTCTACTATGCCAACGATACCGACAATCACCGAATCATTGCCTTTTCCGACCCTAGCAAAAACGAGATCACTGCAGAGACCAAAGAGATTTGCGGGATCAAACTCCAACGCCCCCATGATACCGTCATCGATCCCAAAACCGGTTGGATCTATGCACTCAATCCAAACTCTGGTCATATCTTTCGCTTCACTACGATTGGAGAAAATGAAAGTGTAATCAAAGCACCTACTCAGGGATATACCCGGGCCCTCACCTTTGCCAATGGAAAGCTCTATGCCATTGGCTCTTCCAAGGGCCGTATCGTGGAGATTGTGGATTGGGAAAAGCCAACCTTCAAAGTCTACGATAGTTTCGATCCTAGTGGTCGCCAAGGAGCCGCTGGCTCATGGAAAAAAACGGGGCTGGTTCTCAATGACGCCGAGTTTTTTAACGGTCACTGGTATGCGACCAATTACTTCACACAGGCCTATGCCAAGGGAACCGACTTTGATGAAAATAAATTCATCCGCTTCAAAACCTTGGATGATATGGTGACAGGTAACTGGACCGATATAAGCCGCCTGGTGCCCAGCGGATTGACTCCATACTTCCTCACGGTGAACGAGAACAAGCTCTATCTCGCGACTTTCAACCATGAGTCCAAAGGCTTGGGTGATTGCATTCTGCAATTCGAGCCCACCGAAAATTAGTCCCGTACAGCCAAGCCAAGATCGGGCTTAAAGTTTCGGTCTTATCGGTTTTCATAAAAGAGGATGGACGATCATTCTCGAATGGGTGAAATTACCAGAAGCCCTTACTTATTTTATGAAACTTTGTTTAGCCCTTTTCTTCCTCCTGCCCATATTTGCTTGGGCTGCTAAGAGCCCAAATGTGATTATCTTTATGACTGATGACCAGGGCTATGGCGATCTCGCCTGCCATGGCAACCCTGTCATTCAGACACCCAACCTTGATCAACTCCATGCCGAGTCCATCCGCCTGACCGACTTTCATGTCAGCCCGTTTTGTACCCCCACCCGGGCATCGCTGATGACTGGCAGGTACCCCGCCCGTACCGGTGCCTACCGGACAACCAGCGGGCGGAGCAATTTACATCACGACGAAATCACCATTGCTCAATACTTTGCCAACGCAGGCTACCGCACGGGGATGATGGGTAAATGGCACCTCGGGGACAATGCTCCCTGCCGTCCACAGGACAAAGGATTCCAGGATGTGCTCTGGCACAAGGGTGGTGGGATCGGGCAGGCACCCGACTATTATGGGAATGATTATTTTGACGATACCTACGAACGCTACCGTGAGGGCAAAACAATTCTGGAAAAATTCAATGGGTATTGCACCGATGTCTTCTTCGAGGAATCGATCCGTTTCGTGGAGGAAAATAAGAACAATCCCTTTCTTCTCTATATCTCAACAAATGCCCCGCACAGTCCCTACTGGGTGGATGAAAAATGGGCGGAAGCTTACCGGGATGTCGTGAAGTGGAAACATGGAGCGGAGTTCTATGGGATGATCAGCAACCTCGATTACAACCTCGGTCTGCTCCGTAAAAAATTGAAGGATCTCAATTTATCCAACGATACAATTCTCATTTTCATGACCGATAATGGCACCGCCAAGGGCGGCCGGGAGAAACCGAACACCAAAGGTTTTCATGGATTCAGTGCGGGCATGCGTGGCCAAAAGTCGACCATCTTTGAGGGCGGGCATCGGGTACCCTTTTTTCTTCACTACCCAGCAGGCGGATTTTCCGGTGGGCATGACCGCAAGCAATTGGCTGCTCATATTGATATCCTCCCTACCCTTGCGGAAATCTGTGAGGTATCCACCGGGGATACTTTCCTTGATGGTGAATCCTTTGTGTCCGTCCTGCAGGATGAAAATGCCCCTGCTTGCCGGGATCATGTGGTGGTTCAACACCACGGTGGTCCATGGATGAAGGCGGAACCTCAGCCCTTTGCCTTTTCCAATGTGATCAAGGGCCCCTGGCGCTTGCACAATGGCGAAATTCTCTACTATGTGGGAGATGAACATTGGGAGGGACCAGATGTTGCCAACCAGCATCCGGAAGTGGTTGCGGAACTGCGCAAACTTTATGAAAAATTCTGGACCTCGGTCTCCCCACGGATGACCCCCGTCTGTCTCGACCTGGGAAACCTCGCGGAAAATCCGACCACTCTCTGCTCACAGGACTGGTACCTGCGTACGGGCAACCCGCCCTGGAATTTTGGAGAGGTCAACCAGTTAAAGAAAATCACTGGCCCCTGGCATGTGCAGGTCAAAGAGGCAGGCAGGTACCACATCACCCTGCGCCAGTTCCCCGAGGTTGCCAACAAGCCCCTGCGGGCGGTACGGGCGGCAATCAAGATTGTCGGAATCACAAAGGAGCAACCAGTCAAGGCAGGGTCAAAATCCACAGTCTTCGAGCTCGATTTACCAAAGGGAAAAACCACCCTGGAAACCTTCCTCTACAATCAAAAAGATGAAATGGGCGGTGCTTATTTTACAAAGATCGAAAAAATCTAAGTGTCACTAATAGAGGATTCAATGGAATAGGAAAAATGTTTCCCTAATTTTAAATGTAAAAATTATGATTGTAGGAAAAAACACCGCGTTGATACTTCTATGCACCACCCTGAACTGCCAGGCGATTGACTTTTTGTCGAAGGGACATTCTGCAGTGATGAAGCGGAATTATTCAGAGGCAATCCGGGTGTTTTCTGATGGAGCAAAAGAAAGCCACCCGGCCAGTTTAGATTACCTCGGTTGGTTACACCTTGAAGGTTTAGGAACCCCGAAAAGTCCATGGATTGCATACGGGTATTTTCGTCAAGCTCACCTCTTAGGCGAAGATGATGCAGGACGAAATCTCGGAAATATGTACTTCAGTGGCTTGGGAGTTAAACATTCGCTCGAAAAGGCAAAGATGTGGTGGAGACAATCCGCCGAGCTTGGCTCGGACCGAGCAGCGATGAGCCTGGCTACTGCTCTATTTACCATCGGAAATGATCCGGGAAACAAAGAGGAAGCAATCGGGATATGGAAACAATTATCAGACAAAGAAAACAGGCAAGCTCTGATCGCCCATAAATTCGCTCTGGCATCTCTTCAAACCAAATCGATCGACCCACTCTCTTCGCTTCCTAAAGAACCAAGCTTGAAAAATTCAAAGTCTTCAGCCTGCCGGATAGCCCGTATGCAAGCAGGAGGAACCTTGGATCATCTGATACAGGTAAAATTTGCAATGCAGGCAAAGAACTTTTGTGCCCTGGCCTCCACCTCGATGCTTCTCCAGCATGCCGGCACCGATGTATCCCAGTTCGAACTCGCAGAGCACTGCGGTGAAAAGGTCTGGGGAAACGGCGCACATTGGCTAAGCATGATCGATGCGGCATCCAATCATGATGCCAAGCTCATGGTGGGCAGTTTCCCAAACGATATTGACGGGTACGAGGAGGGAATCGAATTTTTGCGAAATTCAATTGGCAAAGGTAAACCTGTGGTAATAGACATCCTGCAGGACGGAGAAAATTCGGCTCACTCCATCCTCTTAGTCGGATATTCCACCCGCGAGAATGTATTCATTTTTCGGGATCCAGCCCTGCCCTTCCCCGGGTTTCGAATCATTCACAACAATCGATTCCAAAAGCTTTGGAAGTCGTTGGGGTATGTGCCTGACAATTGGACCGCCAAGCGTCCATACCTGGCCATTAAATCTCCCTGACTCATCCCCAGTCACCCGCCCTTAAGTCTCCCCCCTTATGAAAACGATCCTCACCTTATGCAGTTTTCTCATTTACAGCTTTGTATGGGCCTTCGAAAAGCCCAATATCGTCCTGATCTATGCCGATGATATGGGGATCGATTCGGTCCGTGCCTTCAACAAAAAATTGGGGCTAAATACCCCGCACCTCGATCGCCTCGCATCGGAAGGAATGTCCTTTATGGATGCCCACAGTGCATCCGGTGTATGCTCCCCCTCCCGCTACAGTTTGCTCACTGGGCGCTACCACTGGAGAAGCCGGCTCAAACGGGCCATTGTCAATAAATGGGAACGCCCGCTTATTGAAGAAGGTAGGCTGACCCTGCCCTCCATGCTCAAGAAGGAAGGTTATGACACCTGCATGATTGGCAAGTGGCACCTCGGGCACAACTGGCCCAAAAAAGGGGGTGGGTTTACCAACCAGGCCCAGGAGATCGATTTTGCCAAGCCCATCACCGGCGGGCCCAATGCCATCGGGTTTGATTATTGGTTCGGGGATGATGTGCCCAACTGGCCCCCCTATGCCTGGCAGGAAAACGAACGCTTACTCGGCATCCCCACCACCAATGCCAGGCAACTGAAATTAACCCAGTATGTGGGCGTATCCAATGGCCCCGCGGTCGAAGGGTGGAGCCTCGAAGCTGTGCTGCCTGAATATGCAAAGAGATGTTCCTCCTACATCCGGAAACGGGCCAATAAGAAAAATCCCTTCTTTCTCTATTTCCCCATGCCCTCCCCTCACACTCCAATCGCTCCCGATCAGCAATGGAAGGGAAAAAGCGGATTGGGGGACTATGCCGATTTCCTTTTGGAAACCGACTGGGCGGTAGGTGAAGTTCTCCGGGCCCTCAAAGAAACCGATCAGGAAAACAATACCCTGGTTATCTTTACCACCGACAATGGCACCTCCCCCAAGGCCGATCTTGAGGCACTCGAAAAGCAGGGCGTTCACCTCTGCGAAAACTGGCGGGGATACAAAGCCGATATCTACGAAGGGGGCCACCGGGTGCCCTTCATCGTCCGCTGGCCCGGGCAGATTTCGCCCGCTACCCGAAGCGATGAAATCATCGTCCAGACCGATCTGCTCGCCACCCTTGCGGAAATCATCAACCACCGCATCCCTGCGAATGCTGGGGAAGACAGCGTCAGCCTCTGGCCCCTGCTCTCTGGCAAAAGAAAAACGAATACCCCCTTGCATGAAGCGATCATCAGCCAGTCAAGTGCTGGAAAGTTCGCCGTACGCATGGGAAAATGGAAACTTCTCTTCTCCCGTGGCTCCGGTGGATGGAGCCCTCCCACTGAGGGAACCGCCATCAAGATGGGACTTTCCATCGGTCAACTTTACGATCTCGATTCCGACCCCAAGGAATCAAACAATTTACATAGCAAGCACCCCAAAGTCGTCGAGCAGTTGACCGCAGTCTTTCTTAAATTTGTGGAAAACGGAAGAAGTACCCCCGGGCCCAAGCAAGCAAATCATCACGGCACCCACTGGGAAACCATTCCCTGGCCGAAGGGGAAGTAAGCTAAAGTTTGCCCCTCGCTCGGTTGCTTACTGCTGTTGGAAACCGACACGGAAACCAATGGTGAGGTGACGGACGCAGTACTGCCTTAGTTTATCCGTAAGAAATCCGAAGGAGAGTCGGCCAGGAGTTAGATCATTTTTAAATCTTAGTCCACCTAGTCGTCTAAACTTACAAAACTTTATTTTATCGAGATTTTTGGTAAAGAATTTTAATTTTACTGTTGTTCAAGGCACGATTGTAAATACGAATATCATCAATAAAACCATGGAATGTTTTATATGCTGGATCGTAAATTTTAAACCAATTTCCTACCAGTAACCTTTCGGACGAATCACTTAAAGTAGTTGAGTCAAAACTTTTTTCATTTTCTAGTTGGCCGTCTAAATATACAGCAATATTACCACGATCAAAAACGAGGGCAGTATGATGCCACTTGTTAAGAAAATAATCTTTCGTACTAGCAGAGCTATCTTGTGTATCAGATGATACACGTAAACCAATTGATGCCTCGCCAGCATCTATTAAAAAGGCATTCCTAACAAAAGAACCCGATGATCTCCATTTTGAAAGAATGGGTCGCAAATCGGAATGACCACCCGAGCCCTTTGAACCAACAGAAAACCAAAGCGAGATGGTCTGAGTGTCTCTTCCATCAAACTCTGGTTTATCTCCCAGATCAATATAATCATCCACCCCATCAAAACTGTAAGATTTATTGGCAAACCCAAAGCGATCCTTGGCTAAGATTGCCCCATATACCATGCCATTATTTCCATTCCCTGACATATCTTTCGCATTTCCATCGAAGGGATACCATGCAACTAATCCATCTACAATATTGGCTAAGCGGTTTAGATCGATTGAAGCAGAGGCTTGCTTGGTCTGCTCCACGGCTTGCTTCACCTCTGCCTGCTCCGAAGCACTCATATCTTCCAACTTGGCAGGCACACCCTTACGGGTGCCTGCCCTCTTGGCAGTCTCTACAGGGGTAACCATTTGCTCTGCATCTAAAAAATCCACCCGTCCTTCCAGTACCGATAGCTCGGCGGAGTCGGCACTCGCTTTTACCTTAAATTGCGTACCCCGTATCCCAGCATGGGCAATGGGTGTGCTAATGAGAAAGGAAGATTCTTTGTTTAGCTTGCGAACCTCCACCACCAAGTCACCCTCTTCTAATTTGAGAGATGTGCGACTAGGGCTTACTTCCTTGGTCAGTTCGCTCGCCTTCTGATCGCTGCCTTCGAAACTCTTTTGAAACAACGCTGTCAAAACCAGCTTTGTATTCGCCCCCAAATGAGCCAAAGTTCCATTAGTCAGTAGCAAGTCGGCAGATGAACCGCTACCCGTGGTAAGGGTTGCACCTGATGCGATTGACTCTCCCACAATCACCGCCCGACCTGTGGGCTTCACATCCGAGTAACGATCCCGAGGTGGAACCAATACTTCCACCCTGCCTTTGGCGGATGCCACAATCACGCCTCCCCGACTATCGTCGTCAAACGGCTGAGGATCAACGAACAAGGCCCGTCCATATGCCTTCTTGGCATACTCCTGATCGGCTTGAGAAAACCCAGTCAGTGGAACGGTAAATGTGCGACCCGAAGCATTTTCAATACGTACCTTGGTTCCGACCATTTCGAGGAAGCGAGCTTCCAATGTTCGGCCATCGGTACTTGTCCATGTACGGATTGGTTCCTTGGCAATTAATGTATTCGCGAGGATGAAGACAAGGAAAGTTTGTACGATGCTTTTCATGATCAGTCCACCTGCTTGAAGGCAACGCGGAAGCCAGGAAAGTATCGACTGCTATTTGGGTAGTAGTATCCTCTGAACGACGGGCCCAAGCCCTCAGCACTTCCTTCCCAGGAACCCCCTTTCATAACCCTTTGAATACCATTAGGTGCACCC
>Ga0181596_10006014_pt1 | contig 10510 bp, 7 predicted proteins | sample 041ome_6_FD_148655 | JGI IMG/M metagenome (GOLD analysis project Ga0181596, IMG submission 148655) | Coastal salt marsh microbial communities from the Groves Creek Marsh, Skidaway Island, Georgia - 041402US metaG (spades assembly) | ecosystem: Environmental > Aquatic > Marine > Intertidal zone >... | reverse complement strand
TATAGAGCAGGGCACACTCGCTCAACCCGTGAGCCGCGCGTACGGTGTATGCAGGGCCAAAGTGCAGATCCGAAACCCTGTCGCAGGCGACAACGGGAATCGGATGCGCTAACCGTTCAGCAAGGGCCGCGAGGCGTCCCGCGTGGATCTCCAGCGTGATGACCGCAACGGCCTCGCCGTGTTCGAGATAGTAGGGGATTTCATCGTCCGACATCTCGTGATTGATTGGGATGACTGAAATACCGAGGGCATTGAGTGCCAGCCAGTGAAAGAAGAATTCTGGACGGTTCTCGAGAACCAATGCCACTCGGCCCTGTACTCCGGTCCCTGCCCAGGCTTGGGTTGTGTACTCAACCTGGCGGACCAGTTCTCTGTAGGTCAGCGTGATGGAATGGTCGCTGTAGTGTTGGCAGGCTGCGGCCGGTATGTGCAGAGCATCAGAACAAGGAAAGCGCGCGGCGCTGTCTGACAGAACCTCCCAGGGGCTGCAGGGGTGGCTTTTAGTCACGACGGTAGTCGGCGAGTCGCCCATTGCTTTCTGCCAATTGCTCCAGAAGATCCGCAATTTGCCAGTTTTCGGCACTCAAATCTGTCTGGAATTGGCGCAGTTGCTGCACACTTTGCTTCAATCCGCGCGCCTCAATACTGTGCATGGGGCCACCGCGGAAGCGAGGGAACCCGTAGCCGTAGCAGTACACGACATCGATATCGCTCGCGCGCTGGGCAATGCCCTCCTGCAGAATTTTCGCACCCTCATTAGCCAATGCCAGTGTCAGCCGATCTACGATTTCCTGATCTTCAAAAGCGCGGGGTGTCACGTTTAGCTCTTGCCGGGCTGATTCAATGATGGCGGCTACCGCTGGATCGTCCTGCCTTGCTCGAGTCTCTGGGTCGTAGCGGTAGTAACCGGCGCCCGACTTTTGGCCCAGGCGGCCAGCCTCCACAAGGCGGTCAGCCACAATGTAGGTGGCCCGCTCGCCTTTCTGCTCGTCAGAGAGTTGCTCGCGGGCCTTGTAACCAATGTCCAGCCCTGCGAGGTCCCCGACTGCGAGCGGGCCCATAGCCATACCCCAAGATTCCATCGCGCCATCAATTTGGGCTGGGGACGCGCCCTCCATCAGGCAAAGCGCTGCTTCCCGGCCATAGTGCCTGAGCATTCGGTTGCCGATAAAGCCGTAGCACATGCCCGAGAGCACGGACACCTTGCCAATTCGCTTGCCGATGGCCATTGCTGTGGCAATGACCGTGTCATTGCTGGCGGCTCCCCGAACAACTTCCAGTAATTTCATGACGTTGGCGGGGCTGAAGAAATGCATTCCCAGAACCCATTCGGGTCGAGAGGTGGCCGCGGCAATCTCATCGATACTCTGGTACGACGTATTACTGGCGAGCACGGTACCGGGCTTACAAACCGCATCAAGCGTTGCAAAGACGTCCTTCTTGACGTCCAGATTTTCGAACACCGCTTCGATAACCATGTCCACGTCAGCGAGCGGCTCATAGACTGTAGAGGGCGCGATATTCGCCATAATCGCCTGCACATCAGTTTCGCTAAGCCGGCCACGTTTCACACTGATCGCATAGTTTTTGGCGATTTTTTCCATACCGGCCTGAACGGCTTCTTCTGTCATGTCGACCAGCGTGACCTGTACTCCCGCCTGAGCAAAACACATGGCGATACCCCCCCCCATGGTGCCCGCTCCAATAATGCCGACACGCTTGATAGCGATAGGTTCCACTGTGCTGTCCAGGGATTCAATTTTTGCAGCGGCGCGCTCAGCAAAAAACATATGCCGCAGCGCGCTGGATTGAGGGTCGGATAGACAGGCCATAAACGCTTCGCGCTCGGTTTTCAGCCCCTCTTCAAAGGGGGTTTCCCCGGCGGCAATCAGGCAATCCAAAATTCTTTGGGGAGCGCGTTCCCCTCGAGTTTTCTTTTGCAGTTTTTCCCGGCTTTGTTCAATAAGTTGCCGGTCATGGGCGCTTAGTTCCAGCGTCATCGCGCTGGCACGCCGCAGGGGCGCAGCTTGCGCGATCAGCTCCTCGGTGAAACTCAGGGCCCCGGCCAAAAGGTCGTCAGTGACAACGCCGTCGACCAGATTGAGATTTTTGGCTTTCTCAGCGCTAATTGGATTGCCCGATGAGATGAGATCAACGGCCGCAGCGAAGCCCGCCAATCGGGGTGTGCGCTGTGTGCCACCGGCTCCCGGGAGAAGCCCCAGTTTTACCTCCGGCAACCCGACTTTTGCAGAGGACAGGGCTACGCGGTAGTTGCAGGTCAGCGCCACCTCAAACCCACCCCCCAGCGCGGTTCCGTGTACGGCGGCGACGGTGAGTTTTGGATGGGAATCCAGTTGTAGCAACAGATCCGGTAGTGTGGGGGCCTGGGGTGGCTTACCAAACTCAGTGATGTCGGCTCCGGCGATGAAGGTTCTGCCCTCGCAGCACAGGATGACCCCCCGGGTATCATCGTCGGCGGCCTGGGACAGCGCCTCGCTGATGCCCAACCGAACGCTGTGGGACAGGGCATTGACCGGGGGGTGATTGACCGTGATGACCCCAATGTGTCCATGCTGCTGATAGGTGACTGTTTTGTTCACGCTGACGCTCCCCACTAGTCCGTTGTCAGTAAGTGTCCGAGCTTACGGACTGCAGGCTGCCCATGCCAGACGGCAGAAGTCTAACAAAAGGCGGAGAATACTTTAAGCTTAAAGTATTTAGGTGGGGTGGGGCATGGGTGATGCGCTGGCAAGGGGGAGGCCCAATAAATGGTCGGCCTGCCGCTCGGCCAGGGCTGTCAGGGTAAACGTGGGGTTGACCGCGCCACTGCTGGGAAAGAGGCTGGGACCCGAGACATACAGGTTGTCTGTGTCGTGCACACGTCCCAATGAATCGGTCACCGATAACGCTTCGTCGGTTCCCATGACGGTGCCCCCCATGATGTGCATGGCCACCCTTGGACCATGCCAGACTTCGGTGGCACCCGCGGCTCGGAATATTTGCTGCCCCTCATCGATACGCTGCTGCCAGCGCTGGGCGACGGCGTCATCGATGTCATGATGTGTGTGGGCTAATGGCATTCCGGCGGGGTCGCGTTTGTCGCTGAGGGTAACCCGGTTGCTGGGCGCGGCGAGATCCTCAACCACCAGTGTCATGTTGCCGAGATGCTCGGCAGCCTGCTGTAACCAGGGCTTCAGGGCAGCCCCGGTGATATCAGGCCGGGATGTGCCGTAGCCCAAGAGATCATGGGGCTTGATGGCGTTGGCAATCATCCACTGGGAGGAGCCAAAGCCACCGGATTGAGCCTTGTCGGCATAGTCGTCGTGGCAGAGCAGTTGTCCTCCGGAAACCCCTTGGTGCGGGAAGGTTTGCTCATTAAACAGGCCAAAAATAGTGCCTGCCGGGTGCGTTGTCAGGTAGCGGCCCAACTGATCGTGGCGATTGCCTGGCGCAGGAAGGTCATCGGTGGCTGAATTAAGTAGCAGCCGAGTGCTCTGAACTGTGAAAGCAGCCACAATGACGCGCGTCGCCAGCAAACGCTGCCGCTCGCCCTGTGCGACGTACTCGACGCCGGTGATCAGGTTTTCCGATTTGCCATCGCGCAGAACACGTAGCGCCTGGGCGCCGTGGTGTATCACCACCCCGGCCTTGAGTGCCCGTGGCAGAGTTGTCACCAAGGGGTTGGCGAGCGCGCCTATCGGACATCCTGCGTCACACCAGCCGTCGTATTGGCAGGGTGCTCGTCCGTTCCTGGGTACGCTGTTAATGGCCAGTGGCAAGGGGGACGTGGTGCGTCCCGTCGCTTTGAAACCTCGCTCCAGTACCTTGCCCTGAGCAAACACCGGAAGCGGCGGCATGGGATAGGCTGCACCGGGTGGGCGCCACACTTCGGCCTTGTGATCACCACTGATGCCGATCTGATCCTGAACACGATCGTAATAGGGTCGTAAATCGTCGTATTGCAGGGGCCAGTCCAATCCCCGTCCATGATCTGTCCTGACCGTAAAATCACCCGGGTGCAGTCGCAGCCAGACACCGTAGTGATGGGCGGCAGAGCCCCCGGTACCGGCGCCGGCATTAAAAGCGTGGCCCACGGGATGATTGCCACTTTCCTCAACCGGTGGCCCCGACCATTTCAGTCGCCGTGCCCATATTTGCGAGCTGATCATTTCTTCAGTCACACGTTCGGGCCCGGCTTCCAGTACCACGACACGCTCTCCGGCCTCTGCGAGGCGAGCCGCCAGGGTTAGGCCCGCTGCCCCCGCGCCTATGATCACGGTGTCGGGGGAGGAAGGCTTCACCAGCGGGTCTCTGGCGGGATGTGAGCGCTGTAGGGGATGCCCAGCAGTTCAAAACCCGCTTCCGTGCCGTAGGTCACGTCCAGGGCATCTGCCCGCAGTACAAACTGGACGTAACTGGCGGGGGGGGCTGTCCAGTTGGGCACGCCATCAGCGCCCATGGCGGCTACGAGCGCCTGAGGCTGAAGGCTCGACAGCGCTGTGTCTACGGCATCGAGGGCTGCCCTGTAGAATCCGGTCTGTTGTTCAACCGGTACGCCGAGGTATTTGGCAATCAGCTTGGACTCGGGACCCGCCTCCAACTGGGCATCGACAAAGGCAGCGAGGCCAGCTTCGACCGAGCCCGGCACCAACGTGTCTCCCAGTATCTCCAGCGCTTTTATTTGCTGGTGATTGAGAACCTGTGGACTGAAGCCCTGCGCGACTGCGGCGGCGGGTGTTGCCCAGACCCGACTGCCACCTATCAGAAACCATCCGAGGGCGGTTCCGCCCCCGGTGATCATGTCACGCCGGTTCAGGCCGGCGGCCATCAGAACTCCTTGCGTACGCTGAAGGCATAGTAACGCGGTGCTTTGTACGCCACCTCATTACAGCCGCACAGTGTGGCCAGGTCGAAGCCCTGAATGCCGGGGCGCTCGTCAGTAATGTTGCGCGCAGCCAGGGTGGCGAGCCAGCCGTTATTGGCATAGCTGATTTGTGCGTTAACGACGGTGTAGCTGTCGAATTTATCAGCGTCAAAATTTCTCAGGTTGTAGTAGTACTCATCCGAATAGCTGATATCACCTTGGACAGCCACAACACCGCCCAGGGCATCGAAGCTATAGCGGGCAAGACCGGTGGCCTGAAATTCGGGTGCATAGGTGGGATCGACGTCGCTGGGGGGTAGGGGAGAACCGTTACGCAGTGACACGTCCTTCACCGTCGCATCAAAGTAGGCGCCGCTGAGAATGAGATCCAGTCCCTCCATGGGGCTGCTCTGTATCTCCAGTTCCACGCCGTAGTTGTCGGCATCCTTGTTGATCACGACGCCGCCAACACCCACGAAGAGGAAGGCTTGGTAGTCCGTGTAATCATAGTAGAACGCGGTGCCATTGATTCGGGTTGTGCCGCCGCCCAGCGTGGCTTTGAAACCTGCCTCATAGGACGTGAGCTCTTCCGAGTCGTAAGGCAGTCCCGCGTCGCCGCCGGAACCAAAATAGGCGCCCAACAGCGGTGCGTTGTAGCTACCGGCTTTGACGCCTCGGTTGATGCCGCCGTAAAGCATCAGATCGTCGCTCACGTCATAGGTGAGTTGCAGCTTTCCGGCCCACAATGTTTCCGAGTTGTCGTCCTCGTAGCTCACCCCGACAAAGCACTGGTCCAGCTGACCCGAAAAGCACGGTGAAGTGTTCACTACAAAAGATGACTCCGAGGGTGCGACACCCAGCACCAGGCCAAAGTCTTTCTCTTCACGCATGCCCCGCAGGCCAGCAATGACCGTAAGGCGATCTGAGATGTCGTATTCGTACTGCCCGAACAGGCTGTACGAATCGGTTTCGAGTTCGGCTACGGTTCCTACATCAATCGGGATACCGCCGAACACATCGGCAAAAGACCCCTGAGGACCCTTCAGGCCATTGTCAGATTCAGAATCAATGTTGAGGTAGTAGAAGCCCGCCACCCAGCGGCTACGATCGGTCTCACCATTGAGTCGGAGTTCCTGGGTGAAGCTGCTTGCATCGACACCGGCGTAGTTGGCCAACTGGTTAACGGGCGCTGAGTCGACATCGATAAACAGCAGTTTTTCGTAGTCCTTGTAGTCGGTGATCGATGTAAAAGTCATGCTGTCTGACATATCCCAGGACACCTTAAAATTGATGCCCGAGTTTTCCGTACTGCCCTGGTCAGCAAATGCAAAGTCACCGGAGAAGGTGAAATCGTCACCGTCAGGATCGAGGTAGCCAAAAAAATCAGCGCCGGGAGCCAGGCGTCCGGGTAGCCCGCCGCCGCCGCCGGGCAGGAACTCGTCGCCATCTTCAATGTCAGCCCCGCCGTCGAGGCCCGTGTCGTTACCATTTTGATCGAGAAGAATGGTCAGGCGACTCTCGTTACTGGGGGTGTTGATGACGTTGATCAACTCCGGAGGCGTATCCGGGTTGTTGTCGTGGTCCTGGGCTATGCCCACTGTCGATTTGCTCTGGTAGGGCCCCGTGGCGACCTCGCTTTCGGAATAGTTGAAGCTGAGGTCCATCCGCAGGTTATCTGTAGGCTGGAATGCAAAACGTACTCGCGCAGCCAGCGTGTCGTCGTCACCAAGGTCCGCACCGGCCCCGGGGCCGGGATCGCCAAGGAAAGGGAGTTGGTCGGCATTGCTGTACAGGTTTTGCAGGTAAGGATCCTGTTTGCTGTATCGGAAGGCGGCGCGGGCAGCAAAGGTGTCACTGAGCGGTCCGCCCACTGCGCCTTCCACCACATAGCGATTGGCGTTGTTGGCGGTATCGAACTGGCCGACTTCCACATCCAGGTAGCCGGACGTCTCGTCAAAGCTGGGTCCGTTGGATATGAAATGCACCAGACCACCCGTCGCGTTCCGTCCAAACAGGGTGCCCTGGGGACCCTTCAGGATTTCCACACGATCGATATCAAAGACGGCGAAGGTTTGGGCCTGTGCGACCGCGATATAGCCCTCATCGAGATACACCGCGTTGGGGGCCTCGATGATGTCGTTGAAGTCATTCTGTGTAACGCCCCGGATGGAGAACTGCGTATTCTGGCCTGCCAGGTTGCCCGAGATATGAACCCCGGGCGCGAAGGTGGCAATGTCAAAACTTTCGGACACCCCCAGGGCATCCATTTGGGCGCCGGTGAAGGCTGAAATTGCAATCGGGACCTCTTGTAGGTTCTGCTCGCGCTTCTGCGCGACGACCACGATTTCTTCAAGAACACTTTGGCTCGCGGCCGGCAGGGCAATGGCAAGTGTGCCGACGGCAATGGCTAGTTTCGATAACTGGGAAGTGGGGTGGCTCATGACAGGCTCCTGGGATTTAGCAGAGTGGGGCGTCTTGCTCTTGGTTGTGTTTAGTTTCGATCGCATGGTCGTACCTAACTTTAGAGATCTTGCATCGGCTGTCGCAACCCTTTGTGCTCCAGCCGTGGCAGTACTTCCTGGCGGAAATAGGGGAACTCCCGAGCATAGTCGACAAATGACAGCGTGGTTCCCGCAACGCCCGTGGCACTCAGTTGCTCGAGCAGGTCAGCGATGGTGTCTGGCGTACCCACCAGCGGAAATCCACCGTGGCCCGCAGCAAAGCGGTCCCGGAACATACCGAGAGCTTCGGGTGTAAACGATTGCGCGTGCAGGCCCTGAAGGGTCATCAGGTTGTCGACGGCCTCCCAGTCAGCCTGTTCATTGGCATACCAGTTGAGGTAGTCGTCGGCTTCTTTCTGTGTAGGCCGGCACACAACGGTACAGAAGGTGAGAACGTCAACGTTGCGCCCGACGCTTGCTGCTCTCGCACTGATGTCGGTTACGGTCGCCTGGGCCTGCTCAAAATCAAACACGGGGGTGAACAGGAAGTCAGCATTACGCATCGCGAAATCGCGCCCCTCCTCTGACGCCGCTGCGTTGATGATGGGCATTTTTTCCTGCACGGGGTGGGGCAGTCCGTAAACGCCCTTGCCCTGGTAGAAGGTACCTTCCCAATCAAAGGGTTGGTCGGCGCGCCAAAGTTTTTGCACGTAATCAAACCACTCCTGCGCCATCGCATAGCGATCGGCATGATTCCCCGGGAGATCCTTGCCGAAGGCGTCGTATTCGGGTTTGTTCCAACCGGCCACAACATTGAGACCCATGCGGCCACCGGACAGTTGATCCAGGGTCGCCAGTTGCTTGGCGGTTACGATCGGGTGATTGAACGCGGTATGGACAGTGGCAAAGACCTGAATTCTTCGGGAGTGGGCGGCGAGTCCCGCGGCCCATGTAACGGTTTCCAACACGTTGCCATGGAAATCGGTATCGCCCCCGTAGCCAATCCAGCGCGCGATGGGCAACATAAATTCGATACCGGCCTCATCGCACTGCCGCACCAGATTGATGTTGTTTTCCCAGCTGTTATCCCAGCGCTCAGCCACTTTGGTGACCGCCATACCCCCCGAGCAATTGGCGGAAAAGGTGCCCAGCTTCAGTCGATTTTTGTTGTCCAGCATCGGTGCGGTCATCAGAAGGAACTCTCCCGGAAGCAATGCCTGCTAAGGGTTCTTTGCGGCGCTTTCTTGCACAAACATTTTAGACTTAAAATATTAATAACCCACGATGCGGTTGGTAGCAACAGATATTTTCAATCTGCGTCTCGCCTATTCAGTAGGCCAGGAGTGGCGGGGCGACACGGTATGGACGTCGCCCGGGCAAGACGACAAATGAGTCCTCGTGCGAAAGGCCGACCCGTCGGGGCTTGAGCTTACATCGCCCCTATTAACGTATCGCGGTTACCTCTACCTCAATCAGCGCCTGCGCCTCAACCAGTGCAGAAACCTCAACCACGCTCATCGCCGGAAAGTGCTTGCCCATGATGTCGCGGTATACCGCCCCAATTGCCTGGAGATCGTTAAGGTAGGCCTGCTTGTCCGTGATATACCAGGTCATTCGGGTCATGTGCTCGGGTCCGGCATCGGCGGCCTCAAGCACGGCTTTGACGTTGAGTAGCGCCTGGCGCAGTTGACCGACGAAATCGTTGCTTTCAAAAACTTCCTGGGAAGTCCAGCCGATTTGCCCGCCACAGAAGATATGGTGCTGTCCCTGAGCCATAATGCCATTGGCATAGCCTTTGGGTCTGGGCCATCCGGGAGGTAGAAGCGTGGTATGCATGGGTTCTTACCTTTGCACGACTGGGTGGGTGGAGTATATTTTAGACCTAAAGTATCGCTCGGGGAGGCCGGCGAGGCCAGCCCCGGTCATTGGCAGCATTACCGCCATCACATCCAGCAGTCGCGCCGAGGCGTGAGAGGGGACACAAATGAGTAATCCGTTAATGGACGTCGCAGCAGGTTTGATGTCAGGTTCGATCAAGGTGGTAGATCTCAGTGTCACGCTTCACCCGGCGACCCCCATCCTGCAGTTGCCCGAGGAATTTGGCTGGAAGAATGCCTGGCCGTTTTCGATGGAGGAAATATCCCGCTACGACGAGCGAGGCCCGGCCTGGTATTGGAACAACATCAAATGTGGTGAGCATACGGGCACTCATTTTGATGCCCCCATACATTGGGTCTCGGGTAAAGACCATGAAAACCACGCCACCGATACCCTGCCGCCGAGCACGTTCGTGGGTCCTGCTGTTGTCATAGACTGCACCGCTGAGACGGCGGCGGATGAAGATTTTCTTTTGACCGTAGAGTTCCTTGAGCGCTGGGAGGCCGAGCACGGCCAGATCCCCAAAGGGGCCTGGGTGCTGTACCGCACGGACTGGTCAAAGCGCAGTGACCCGGAGGCCTTCCTGAACAAGCAGGACGACGGTAACCATAATCCAGGGTGGGATCCTGCTACCGTGACGTTTTTGGCCGAGGAGCGGGATGTGCTGGGCGTGGGTACTGAAACCGTCGGCACCGATGCGGGGCAGGCGGCGGCGCAGGACCCGATGTTCCCCTGTCATAACCTGATGCACGGCGCGAACAAGTGTGGCCTGGCCAGTCTTTGTAATTTGGATCAGCTGCCGCCCACCGGCGCCATCATCGTGGCGGCGCCGCTCAAGATTCAGAATGGCTCGGGGAGCCCCTGTCGCGTCATCGCGCTGGTGCCCGCATAAGGCCGCCAGCGATCATCAGGCCCTAGGGTAGGAGTTGTAGGTTCATGGCTGAACGCTCGTTCGCGGAAGAGGTCAAAAAGCTTGATGCCGGTGACGGTTGTGTGTTCCGGGGTGAGGGCATTCTGGCGATTACCAAGGCCTTACTGCAATCGGGTGTATCGTATGTGGGCGGCTATCAGGGTTCTCCCATCTCCCATTTGATGGATGTCCTCAATGACGCCCAGGACATCCTGCGGGAATTGGGCGTGCATTTTGAAGCCAACGGGTCTGAAGCAACCGCGGCGGCCATGTTGTCAGCATCGATCAACTACCCGTTGCGGGGTGCTGTGACATGGAAGTCCACGGTGGGTACCAATGTCGCCTCCGACGCGCTCTCCAATCTTGCTTCTGCCGGCGTGACCGGAGGCGCGATGGTTATCGTGGGCGAGGACTACG
>Ga0181596_10005997_pt1 | contig 10527 bp, 9 predicted proteins | sample 041ome_6_FD_148655 | JGI IMG/M metagenome (GOLD analysis project Ga0181596, IMG submission 148655) | Coastal salt marsh microbial communities from the Groves Creek Marsh, Skidaway Island, Georgia - 041402US metaG (spades assembly) | ecosystem: Environmental > Aquatic > Marine > Intertidal zone >... | reverse complement strand
TAAAACTAGATAATATCGCACGGTATCAGGATATGGTTGTGGATGCGCTGCGAGATCATGGTAGTGGCGCTTTATCTGCCTATTTTTTTGGCCGGCGACGCCATCCAATAACGGCCAGAGTGAAAAATGCACTGGACAGCCCACGCCGAAATTGGCGAGTATGCTTGTCAAATATCTCAAAATAAAAAAATTTTGTAAGGATGCATGATGCAGCAGGTCAGTTTTCGGCGCATGGATGAGGGCAACGCAGCTGATTATCAGCTTTTGAACAGGCTTGAGGATGATTTTGTCAGAGATTTGCCAGACCGCATATTGGCAGCACTGCAAAATTTGGAACAATCACTGGCCGGTTATCAGGTCAGCCGGCTTGAACATTCCTTGCAATCGGCGACGCGCGCCGAGCGTGATGGTGCCGATATCGAAATGATTGTCGCCGCGCTGATTCATGATCTGGGTGATGATCTGGCACCGATGAACCATTCACAGCTTGCCGCGGCCATTATCCGCCCCTATGTCCGCAGCGAAGTCACCTGGATTATTGAACATCATGGCGTGTTTCAGATGTATTATTATGGCGATGCGATGGGCGTTGATAAAAATGCCCGGGAGATTTATCGCGCCCATAAATGGTTTGATAGCTGTGAACGGTTTTGTGGGCGCTGGGATCAGATGTCATTCGACCCGCATTATCAGAGTCTCTCGCTCGATCATTTTGCGCCAATGGTGCGCGAGATTTTTTCCCGCCCACCGTTCGACCCCTCAATTATCGGAAATGAGGGCTGATCCATGGGCAAAACACTGCTGATTACCGGTGCCAATCGCGGCATCGGGCTGGAAATGACGCGGCAGGCAACAGCCCGTGGTGACACTGTCATTGCCTGCACCCGAAACGCGCTGGAGTCACCTGATCTGGTGGCGCTGGCAAGGCAGCATGACACGATAACGGTGTTAGGTCTGGATGTAACCGCCGAAACCGACATGAAACAGATTGCCGCTGGCATGCGCCGATCAATTGATATTTTGGTGTGTAACGCCGGGGCGTTAAACAGCTATGGCGGCTTACAGGATCCGGCGCATAACATCGCCACCATCGAAAATGTGTTGATGACCAATATTGCCGGCGTGTTTTTAACCGCACGATCATTTCTGCCGCATCTGTTAGACGGGACGCCGGGCAAGATCGCCGTCATCTCATCGATCATGGGCAGCCAGGAACTGGCCAGCAGTAATGCACCGATTTACCGCGCATCAAAGGCGGCCGCAACAAATCTGGCGCGCAGCATGGCGGTTGAATTGGCACCGCAAGCTGTCGCTGTTGGGGCGTTCCATCCGGGATGGGTGCGCACCGACATGGGAGGGCCGGAAGCCAGCGTCTCGCCAAGCGACAGCGCCGCTGGCTTATTGCAACGATTCGATGCCTTAACCCTCGATAGAACCGGTATTTTTGAGGATTTTCAGGGAAACAGCCTGCCATTTTGATGCCGTGGCGGGCCTGTTGCAGCTCATCTGTCGCCGCCCAACTGCCGCAGCCTAAATCTTTTCGTCAAAACAGATGCAGCGATGCCGCAAACATCAAAATGCCACACAGCAGTGACAGAATGATGCGTTTGCTCAGCATCATCGCCGCAACGCCGGTCACCAAACCCAATAAACGGTCATCCAGTCCACTTGCCGCCAAAATACCTGTTGGATATACCAGCATCAACATCAGCACGCCGGCAACCATCGCATAGGCCATGGTATTGACCCAATCCATCAGCAGGCTGTGCGGCGGAATTTTTGACGCCAGAACAACCCCGGCAAAGCGCCAGATGAATGTACCAACGGCGGCTAAAAACACCGCCAGCCAGGAATCCCAAAATCCGTACTCACTCATCGCTCACTCATCCTGTTGCAGATGCCATTTGGCAATATAACGGGCATAAGCAATCGCCAGCGTGCCACCGATCATGCCAGCCAGTAAAATGCTCCACTCCCCAGCCATGGGATAGAGCAGCGGACATAACAATCCGCCAAACAATACCGCCAGCCGATTGGCTTTCTGGCGCGCTGTTGCGATCAGCAGAAAAATATAAATCGGGGTGATAAAAATGATAATCTGCAACAGATCAGGCGGCACCATATCAGGCAAAAAATAGCCAAAAACCGTGCCAAACATGCCAAAAGCAAACAAGGTCAGCGAAAACCCCTGAAAATAGGGCATCAACAAATGGCGCGGATAAATACCTTTGGCAACGGCCAGATGCGCCCAACTGGTGATCGCCAGAAACTGCATCAGCACAACGCGCCGCCACAAAGGCAGCTGGTGCAGATGCAAATGCATCATATCAGCCGCCGAGACTACCATCAGCAACATCCGCATATTCGCAAGACTAACCGCCACGAAGATGATAAACAGCGACGCCCCGGCCGAATAAAAGCTGGCAAATGCCACCTGCCCCGGCATGCCCCATACCAGTGCCGAGGTTGAAATTGTCATCCAGACATCAAATCCAGCTTCACGCGCGATGGTTGCAAAACCAGCCATGGTTGCGCCAAGCGCATAGGCCGGCGCGCGCAACGCGTCAATCGCGGCGATACGGCGTATTTGCGGTGCTGTCAGGGCAACTGGTTCGGATGTCGACATCGGATATGCAGTATAGGCGGCAAATAATCAAACAACAGCCAAAAACCGGTTTTGAACGAAAAAACCCTTTTCTGGCAGATCACTTCAGCGCCCGGCAGAGTTGCCGCGGTGATGTTTCCGGTCAGCCCGTTCAGCCCGATCGCCAAACCAGCCAGCGACCATTGGCGTCAGATAAATCGGAATTTGATAGGCAGCGACAAATAGGGAAAATAACGGATCGGCTGGCAAAGCTGCAAAATACAACCCAAGATTGCGGTTGCCCGATACCACTGCAACGGATCTTGTGCCATCTGGCAGACTTGATTGGCGGCGGAGCGCGGCGAACAGCCGTCCACCAAGAAAGATGCTGGCCTGATGACCAAAATTCAGTGCTGTGGCCAGTCCAGCGAGGCCAAGTGCTAGCAAAGGTGAGGCAAATACCATCGCACTCACCCCATCAAAGACCGGCACCAAAAATGCCAGCATCAATAAGGTCGCCATGCCATCAAACCGGCCGCGATAGGTGTTTATCGTTTCGTTGCCAAGCCACCACTTTGCCAATACAGCCAAAAAAATGCCACCAAATAATATCGCCCCAAGCCGCAATGATAATGTCATCACCGAAATTGGCACGGCAGCCCCCAATAATAATTCGCCCATAAATGGCCCGGTGAATGGCGCCAGCAAATTGGTCAACAACACAATTTCCATGGCTATTGGCGCAGAAAACCCAAGAAAAACGCACATCCAGATGGTGGTGCCAATGGGCGGCGATACCGCGTACCAAGCAATCAGTGTACGCAAAGATTCCTTCAAATCGGCAACTGTAGCGATGCTGTGAAGGCAATACGGCGTCACAACCAATAGAACGAAAGCAAGGCATATATTCCAAAATAAACGTCGCGGTTGTACAGCGTCTTTCAACACTGCTACTATATCAAGCCTTACCATGGCTACACTGATCAGCAGGGCAAGAATATATGGAGCAACTGGTTTAAAAAATGAGCCACTTTCCGGCATGAGAAACGCCACAATAACGCCAAGTGGAAGAAGCGTTCTGGCGTGAACTCCCGACCATTCAAGAAATTTTAAAATTCTGACGATACTCACAACCATTGCATTTCTTTTCATAATTGATGCACCATATGAGACGCTTACTCTCAACGATAGAGGCTACTCTTGAAACTTACCAGCGCTCATTGGGGCACTTACCAACTCGAAATTAAAGACAACACGGTCGTAGGGTTGAAGCCATTCCCTTTTGACCGGGATCCATCCGAAATAGGTCAGTCGATTTTAGACCTTCTGGATGGCCCGACAAGAATAAAGGCGCCTATGGTAAGAGAGAGCTGGTATCAAAAGAAAACATCTAAGTCTAACAAATTGAGAGGACAAGATTGCTTTATACCCATCACTTGGGAAGAAGCGATCAATATTGTTGCAGGGGAATTGCGCCGCGTCATAGATGAGCACGGAAACAGTAGCATCTACGCAGGCTCTTATGGATGGGCGAGTGCCGGCCGATTTCATCACGCACAAAGTCAAATCCATAGATTCTTGAACTGTTTGGGGGGCTACACGAAATCTGTTAACACCTACAGTTATGCCGCTGCCGAGGTTATTCTTCCTCATGTTATTGGCGTCAATGCTGCAAAAATAATGACCCAACAGACGTCTTGGTCATCTATCGTTAACAACGCGAAACTGATGGTTTCATTTGGTGGGTTTCCGACCGGTAACAGTCAAATCAGCAATGGTGGTGTCAGCGATCATATTCAGGTTAATTATCTGCGTCAGGCATCATCAAAAGGCATCAGTTTAATTAGTATTGCGCCCCGTCAATCAACTGTTGATAAAACTGAACAAATTGAATGGATAAAAGCACGGCCAAACAGCGACACAGCGTTGATTTTAGGCATATGCCACACATTGCTTAAAGAGAGCCTCCATAATATTAATTTTCTTAAGAAATTTACTGTCGGCTATGAAAAATTTTTCCAGTATTTGACTGGTCAATCTGATGGGGTTGTAAAAAATGCAGTTTGGGCTGAGCAGCTATCTGGTGTCAGTTCTTATGAGATTAGTTTGCTTGCACGTAAAATGGCAACCACGCCGACAATGCTCTCAATTACTTGGTCATTAACTCGTCAAGAAAACGGAGAGCAAGCCTATTGGGCTGTCATCGCGCTAGCGGCAATGCTGGGGCAAATGGGCAAGCCGGGCCTAGGTGTTGGATTTGGTTACACTGTCAGCAATTACATTGGAAACAACGTAAGGCGACTGCCTTTCGAAGCATTGCCGCAAGGCAAAAACAAAGTTGATGATTTCATTCCTGTCGCAAGACTGACAGATATGTTGTTAAACCCGGGAAAATCATTCGACTTCAATGGCGAAAAAAGGATCTATCCAAAAATAGATTTGATCTATTGGGTTGGCGGAAATCCATTTCATCACCACCAGGATTTGAACCGATTGGTTGACGCATGGCAAAAGCCCTCAACCATCATTGTGAATGAGTGGTGTTGGAACAGCCTTGCAAAACATGCAGATATCGTTTTGCCATGCACAACAACGCTAGAACGCAATGACTTAGGCATGACGCCGCGGGATCCATATGTAATTGCTATGAGCAAAGCCTTTGAACCCATTGGCCTGGCTCGAGACGATTATGAAATATTTACAGCTATTGCAGAGAAGCTCGACATAAAAGAGGAATTTACCGAAGGCCGTTCCACCGCAGATTGGCTAGAATGGATTTGGGACCAATCACGAAAAAATACAAAAAAAACAGGCATAAATATGCCCAGTTATAAGCAATTCATCACTAAAGGATGGTATCAGGCGCCATCACGCGAAACAGATGAGATTTTGCTTGCCGATTTTTTTAAAGACCCTGTCGATTTTCCCCTTTCAACACCAAGCGGAAAAATTGAAATTTTCTCTGAGGTTGTGGCGGCTTTTAACTATGATGGATGTGCTGGTCATCCAACTTGGATTGAGCCAGCAGAATGGCTTGGTGCGGCAAATAAGCAACACCCATTTCATTTAATTTCCATCCAACCAGAAACTAAACTTCATGGGCAGTTAGACAACGGAAAATTAAGTTTATCAGCTAAAATAAACGGGCATGAAGTCATTGAAATTAATCCGGCAGATGCAGCCTCAAAAAATCTCAAAAATAGCGATACTGTGAGAGTTTTTAATCAAAGAGGCACATGTTATTGTGGAGTGAAAATCACCGAAGACGTTATGCCCGGTGTTGTCGTTATCCGAACCGGATCCTGGTATGACCCAATGTCTCCCGGGACGCCAATGACACCGTGCAAACATGGCAACCCAAATGTATTAACGCCAGATATTGGCACATCAAAAATCGCCCAAGGACCAGCGGCACACTCATGTCTTGTGGACTTTGAAAAATATCATGGAAGCCCCCTACAAATTACCGCGCATGAGCCACCAAAAATTACCAGATCTGCAGCTAAAAATAGACACTAACCATCATGAAATTTACTCAAGAAATTCTACCTCAATAAATTTGCATGGGAAATCATTTGCGTTGATTACGTCATGAGCCACACCTTTTTCACGAAAATATGGCACGCCATGATTCAGCGAGGAAACCGACTTCTTATCTCCATCAAAAATACATAAATCGCCGGTGAAAAGCGGGATTACCACATAATCATTATCGTGCTTGTGCCATCCGGTATTATCGCCCTTAGCTGAAAAAGACCATTCTGTTACCTTGGTGCGCTTGTTGTCTATCAATGGCGTGCCTATGGCCGTGCCCACACCGCAACTGTTATTGCGAGGCAGTTTCGTCATACCAAAAACTCCATGTTAATCACTTAAAACCAAAAATAAGCATTCTGCGATTGATAATTTTCCACAAAAGCGGTCAAAATCATACAACGACTTTTACCAATACCGTGTTAATCATTCAAAATTATAGTTAAGGCATTTGCATGTACGAAGATGTTTTGATCGCTGGCTATTCTGACCGACTATCAGTTCGCCCCGGCGAGACCATACGTTTTGCCGTATCAAGTCATGCAAATAAAAATTATCAGGCGACTTTATTCCGCTCTATTTCGTCAGATCCAAATCCGAAAGGTCCAGGGATCGTTGAACTCAATGCTGATGAATATTTTAAGCCCATAAAACTGCCCAGCCGTCCCCAAAGCATTAAACCCGGTTCATACGGCGAGACAACAAAACTATTACCCATCACTTTTAATAATAGCTTGAAGCTGGCTGTCAGCGTGTTTCCCACTCGGTTAACTGACCATTTTCAAACCATCTTATCTTGGGGGCCGTTACGCATAACACTCGACGATAAAGGCTATGTTGCATTTTACTGTGATGACGTGAAGTTCATCACATCAAAAGCACCAATAATCTTAGCCAAATGGTACATAATCAACATTGAAATATCGAAAGATCAAAAAACAGTTATATGTATTCGTGACAATCTGACTGGGAAAGAAGAACAAAATCATCAAGAAAACCCAAAACGCGGCATAGATTTAGATGAGTTTGAAAATGCAAAAATCAGGGTAGCAACTGACCAAAGTAAAACAGAGTTTTTTAATGGTAAAATTGAAGCGCCTGAAATCAAAGTCGATGGAAAAACCATATTAAAATATGACTTCTCACAGCAGATACCATTGTTTGAAGTGCCAGCTGAAATTGGCCCGCCTCTCATACTCTGCAACAGCCCCACTCGCGCCGTCAAAGGTATTAACTGGGATGCATCCGAATTTTGCTGGCGACATAAACCAGAACATTATGCCGCAATTCATTTTCACGAAGATGATATTTACGAATTTGATTGGGAATATGATTTTGAATTGGTCGTCCCGGTCAATATGCCATCAGGCGCATATGTCATGCGGCTTTCAGTTGATAATGGGTATGACGCCATACCGTTTTTTGTTTGCGCACCCAAACATAAGCCCTCAGCGAAAATTTGCGTTCTGATTTCCACCTTCACATATGCAGTATACGGTAACCATGCACGTCCAGATTTTGAAGAAAGTTGGCTCAAGCGCATTGAGGACTGGCAGGCCTATCCGCATAACCCAGCTAAGTTTCAACATTATGGATTATCGACCTATAACAATCATTCCGATGGTTCAGGCATCTGCTTTGCATCTCACAAGCGCGTTTTATTCAATATGCGACCTGGATACCAAACATTTGGCTATTCTGAATGTTCCGGACTTCGCCATTATCCGGCAGACAGCCACCTTTTGGCGTGGCTTGAGCATAAATCAATCCCTTATGATGTGATTACCGATAATGAGTTAGACACAGAGGGACATGAGACAATTTCCGCTTATGCTACAGTGCTTACCGGATCGCATCCTGAATATCACACACCACAATCACTCAATGCGTTGAAAACCTATCAAAACAATGGCGGCAATTTAGCCTATCTTGGTGGTAATGGATTTTATTGGAAGATTGCACGCAACAGTGAAAACCCAGACCTGTTAGAAATCCGGCGTTCCGAAGATGGCATCCGGGCATGGGCGGCCGAACCTGGCGAATATTACAACGCATTCGATGGACAATATGGTGGCTTATGGCGCAGAAATGGACGGCCACCACAAGATCTGGTCGGCATTGGGTTTGCCGCGCAAGGTAATTTTGTGGGTATGCCATTCAAGCGCGTGTGCTTTGACCCAAAGTTTGATTGGGTATTTGATGGAATCGAGGGAGACATTTTAGGTGATTTTGGGTTTAGTGGCGGCGGCGCAGCGGGGTTTGAACTTGACCGCAGAGACGTTAATCTGGATGGAGGTAAAAACATCGTTACGCTGGCACAGGCGCATGATCACAGTAACAATTTCATCCTAGTACCAGAAGAAATGTTGACGCATCTTACCAATATTTCAGGGGAACCGAACCAGTCCACTAAACGAGCTGACATGGTGTTTTTCGAAAATCAGAATGGTGGTATGGTTTTCGCTGTAGGGTCCATAACATTTTGTGGCTCACTGCCGTGGCATAATTTTGATAACAACATCTCTCGTTTATTAGAGAATGTTATCACTCATTTTTCGGACAGATAAAAAACGCGATTGGATGTAGGACAATCTAACTGCCGATCATCCCCAGCCTGCCAAACATGGTCTCTAACGTAGCACCAGCTTGCAATATTGTGTATTCATCATTGGCCCGGCCAACAATTTGAACGCTGGTCGGAAGCCCCTGATTATCCAGACCGGTTGGCACTGAAATACCGCACATTTCAAGGTAGTTAAACGGCCGCGTATAATAACCCGGACCAATATTTTGATCGACGTCATCAACACTAGGCGCACGGCCGATTGTGGTCGGCGTTATCAACACATCAAAGCCCTTCATCTGCGCGGCAAACGCCGCCATATCCTCTATCCGCTGTTCCCTCATGCCAAAATACTCATGTGCCGTATACTGCTTTCCAGACAGCATTCGGGCCCGCACATCAGCATCCATTTTCTTTTGCAAGTCCTCGTAGAGTTGATGATGATTATAGTACGCTTCTACAGCGGTGATCGCGCCATTGGTAGCGGCCAATTCCCCATAGGATTTCGGGTTGTCAAAGGTCTGGGTGACAGCACCAGCTTCGCTGAGCCGCAGAACCGCCTCATCATAAACATCCAGAGTTTCGGGAGAACAATGTTGCCGTTCACTAGCAGACAAGGTGCCAATCCGCAGACCAACAACTCCCCTTGCGAGGCTCGAAAAATTATTTGTTCCGTCTGTATAATCTTGATTTATTTTCCACCCTTCCCGGCCATCCATAACCTCAAACATTAAAAGCGCATCACAGACACTTCTTGCAAGGGGCCCGGGTGAGTCGAGGGACTGAGACAATGGCATGATGCCGTCATTTGGCAAGCGCCCATAAGTCAATTTCAACCCAACCAGACCGCAATAACCAGCCGGCAACCGTATTGAACCACCGGTATCGCTACCGACTGCACATACCGCAAGATCAGACGCCACGGCAACTGCCGAACCAGACGACGACCCCCCCGGAATTCTGTATACATCGTTATCCCATGGATTGCGGGGTGTGCCCGTCATTTGGTTTGTTCCCCAGCCACCGAATGCACATTCAACAGTTTTGGTTTTGCCAAGGATAATCGCACCCGCATTGACTAACCTCCGCACAACGGTGGCGGTTACTGGGGCAATATTTTGGTTCAACTCAACCGCGCCACATGTCGTGACTTTATCTGTCACATGAAATATATCTTTAAGGGCAAACGGAACCCCATGCAAAGGACCAAGATCATGTCCTGCGGCAAGGGCTTTGGTTGCCAACTCTGCCGCCGTCATTGCCTCTTCTTTCCAAACGGATTGATAGGCAGAATAATAGGCATTACGGGATTCGATTTTCTCTAGAAATTTTGCAACAACATCGTGCGGTTTTTTGGTGCCGTCTCTATAGGACAAAAACAGGCTTTCGATGGTTGTTAAATCGGAAATCATATCACTCTACGCCATTGATAAAATCTTACCTTCAAGCCTGCATGGCTAAATTCAATCATGCAAAATGCCATTCCTTACCAGGCACGGCATCTAACAAAGACTTGGTGTATTCATGCTGAGGCTGGGTAAATAACTTGTTTGTCGCACCGACCTCTACGACATGCCCTTTTTGCATAACGGCAACAAAATCACAAACCTGCGCAGCCACCCTAAGATCATGCGTAATGAACAACATTGACAAATCCATCTCTTTGCGAATCTGATCAAGCAAGTCTAGAATCTGCGCTTGTATGGATACGTCAAGCGCTGAAACAGGTTCATCAGCGACAAGAATATCTGGATCTAGTGCCAACGCCCGCGCAATACCGATCCGCTGACGTTGCCCGCCCGAAAACTCATGTGGAAATCTGTCAAATGCCTTGCTGTCCAGACCA
>Ga0181596_10005991_pt1 | contig 10535 bp, 12 predicted proteins | sample 041ome_6_FD_148655 | JGI IMG/M metagenome (GOLD analysis project Ga0181596, IMG submission 148655) | Coastal salt marsh microbial communities from the Groves Creek Marsh, Skidaway Island, Georgia - 041402US metaG (spades assembly) | ecosystem: Environmental > Aquatic > Marine > Intertidal zone... | reverse complement strand
GCGCGGAAAGTTAAATGAGGAAATTGGACAAAAGGAGTTGAAAAGACATTTTAAAGAAAAGGAGAGACGCGTCGCGCCGCGGACGCGCGGAACGAAACGAGAAACGAGTTTCGCATTAAACAAGTTTTAACTCTTCTGAGGATACTCTTTCACTTCTCTGTGCGGCACGGGCGCCTTCGGGTTTCCCCGGACGTAAAATCTCTGAAACAACTCCACCGCTTCGTCGCGATACAAGCCGCCGACGCACTCGTACGCTTTCGAGAAAGACGGGGAAGACGAACCCAAACACGAAGGCATGCCTTCCATCTCGTGGACGCTCAAACACGTCCCACCGCCGCCAAATTTATCGTTCGCGCACCCGAACGTTACTTTCACGCGTTCGCACGGGAGTTGTCCGAGCATCGCCGCGCACATCACGCACGGTTCGCACGTCACGTACACGTCCAGCCGCTTCGCCGGGAAGAACAACACCTTCGTCTTCTCTTCTTCATCCATCTTCTTCTTCTTCTTCTTCAGCGCGTTTTCCAGCGCGACAAACTCCGCGTGTCTCGTCCCGTTCCTCGTCTCGTTCGTCTCGTTCTGTCCGCACGAGATGACCTCGTTCGTCTCTCCGTCCACGAAGACGCACCCGACCGGGACTTCCCACCTCTCGTGCGCCGTTTGTGCGAGTCGCAACGCGAGACGCATGAAGTCGCGCTCGGTGTCCGTGAAAGAGGAGGAGGAAGAGGTTTTATCGTCCATTCTTCTTAAACTTCTTCTCGACTTTGCTCTCTCTTCTTCAGAGCCGAACAAGAGGGTTCATTTTTCAGCGCAGCGGGTGCGCGTCATATCGCGTGTTAGCGCGCGTATCGTCGAAGCGAATGTGCAGAATTTGGAATCGTCATTTTTTTCCAATTCGCGCGCGCGGTTTAAAGCTCTCGATACACCAAAAAGAGAGAGAGAGAACGTTCTTTTTTCTCTCGAACAACGATAAAAAGAAAGATGTCGACGGCCGCGGGAGGAGCGCGAGGAGACGAGGAAGGATACTATTACCGCGACCAATCCGGTAAAGAGAAAGGCCCGTTCGATTACGCGTCCATGCAATCGTGGTTCTCCGCCGGGTATTTCAAATCAGACTTAAAAGTCTGCAAAGGGAGAGGCGGGAAAGTGAGGAACATCGGGCAGATGCTGGTGCAAGACGCGCACTTACACGGAGTACCTTCGCACATGGTGCAAAGCGTGATCGCGCCAAAGTATGGGTTAGCGGAGAATCCGAGCACGAAGTTTGGTGGAGGAGTTGCAGGCGTTGGCGACGCGGGCGGGAGAGAATCGAGAGAGCAGAGATACGCGTCGTACGCGAACCAACCGACGAGTTTGTCGGTGGAGAACGTGACCGAGTGCGTGACGAGAGTGATCGAGACGCTTACGGAGACATTACCGTTGGTGTTAGAGGGTGGTTTGCGAGCGGAGTTTGGCGACGAGATGTGGGCGGATATGACGTCGACGCCGCCGCCTTGGAGTTTAGAGCAAAGCGCGAGGGAGTTGAAGAGTCATTGGAACTCGATTTTCTCGTCCATGCCGAGGAGAAATAAGGAGTTTGAAATTTTAATGGATTGTTTGTACAGGAAGAGGAAGGAAGGGATGTATTGCCTGCACGTTGGAGAGGCGAGAGCGTTGGCGGAGGCGGCGATGCAAATCATCGAAGGTTGCCCGAAAGATTTCCCGGAGGCGGTGAACGCCAGGCTCGCTCAAGCTTGGGCCTTGGTGGAGGAAGTCAGAGAAGTTTTGAAACGATAGAATGCGTCTGTCGATTCACATATATATGTAATAATACCGAAGCACGTGCCGTTTTTTTTAGATTAAGATCATGTAATTCTTCGTTTTGATTATATAGATTTTGCTAAAGCGCGTTGCTAAAATTTTTACACGTGTTTTTTTATTCGTCGCCTTAAAAGATTCGCATCGTGGAAGACGACGAAACGAGCGAACACGCGCGAGTAAATGGCGGAACGTAACGAGTCCGTCGTAAAGTGTGTTTTCTACCGTTCGCTTTTCTTCTACTCACCGCTCTCGCTACCGTTGTTGTCCCTTGTTGTTCTTGTTGTTGCTCCATCGCCGCCACGGCGTTGCTCCCGGCACTCTTAATCCCGCACCTCTCAATCGTCACCCTCTGAAACGTATCACCCTCTTGTCTCGCATCCCCTAACTTTTGCAGCGAATATAGCAAATCAAATCCACTCACGACTTGTCCAAACGCCACGTGCTTCCCGTCTAATTCTTCATTCTTCGCGTCAAACGTAATCATAAACCGGCTTCCGTTCGCGTCCGGCTCGTCCTCGTTATACATGGTCAACACGCCCGGTGCGTCGTGCTTGAGATCAAAATTCTCATCCTTAAACAGTGTCTCTTCGTATATCGATTGCCCTCCTTCTTTGACTTCCGGCAACAGCTCCGGATAGTTGAAATACTCCGGATCGTTCGCGTCCCAGATGACTTCGTCCAAATCCGAGATGTCCCCACCGACTAACCAATTCCCAGGATACACTTTAAACTTCGTCCCGGCGTAACACTTATACTCGACCAACTTCATGAAGTTCTCCGCGGTTATCGGACACCGGTCTCGTTTGACTTCAATTTCCACCTGACCCAAGTAATACCCGCCGGCGACGATATCAAAAAACACTATTGGATTTTCCGCGTTTTCCTCCCCGAATGGTTTTCGATAGTCTGGCAGTGGCGTAATCGCCAACTTTTCCGCGCGTTTCATTCGCGTTTCCCACTTGACGGCGTACACGCCGCCGGGCGCTAAAGGTAGGATGGACGGGATGTCTTTTTCTTTCGCGTCGTCTCGCGGGGTTGGGTTTTTCGCGGACATTTTTTTCGTACGTCGAGAGAAGCTTTTATATCTTACGACGAAAGAAAGAGCTTCTACTTCTTTGTCGTCTTCTCTGATTGAATCGATTGATATTCGTGGCCGAGAAGAAGTTTTGAAAGATCTCTCAAACGTGCGGAGTGCAGAAATGCTCGATGGACAATTTTTTTAAAAGCAGCAGTGGTTACATATCGCGATAACTAACGTGTTATTTATTTATTATTATTTACTCGATTGGTTCTACTGGGTCTCTAAATCGGGCGCGACTACACACACACACACACACACGCTACGTACATAAATACTCTCTACGATAAATTCTTGCTCTTGTTGCTCGGAATCGCGTGAACGTCTAAAATCTCTCTCGTCGATTGTTTCGCTTTTTCGTTGTCTAAAACGATGAGCGTTTTCATGTCTAACTCGAAGGTCAAATACTCCTCGGCGCTGGATTCGACGAGCTCGACCAGCTGTTTGAGATTTTTGATCGGCTTGCCGTTGAACTTTTCCACCGCGAGGTTGGAAAAGTCTTCGTATCCGATGTTGATCTCGTGCGCTAAGACTTGCGAGCAGATTACTAATTCTTGGTCGGGTTCGGTCATATCTTTCAAGTACATGCGCGATAAGAGTTGGACGGGAGCGTCGTATTCCCAATCCTTCCCAAACTCTGATTTCAAATACGGACACGAAACAGTCGTGAATACGAGACCAGCGATGATGAAATATTCCGGAGTTTTACCTTCCATGTGCACTGGGACTAAGCGTTTCTTATTTTCCATCGGTACGGAGAATTTCATCGGTTCACCGTCTCGTAAGATTTCGATTTCCGCGTTTTCGCCGACGAATTTTTTGGACACCAAGTGCGAAAACGAGATGCGTTCGCCGGCTCGAAAAGGCACCGTACCATCGCTCGCCACGGCGACGCCGTCAAACTTTTGCAACACGTCGCCAGTTTTTAAGCCAGCTTTCGCAGAATTTGATATTGGTTCCAACTTTCTCAACAAGACTCCGCTTTCGCCTTCCGGAACTTTCTTCGATCTCTTCAAATCTGCATTCTCCAATTTTTGAAAGTCGCATCCGAGCGCCGGAAAACCGGTGTATCTTTTATTCAACTCGTAATCTCGAACGAAATGCGTGATGACTGGAGTTGGGATGACGTATCCGATATTTTCCGCATCGTCGTGTTTTAAACTCTGAAACGCAACGCCGCACACCATCCCTTTCGAGTTGAACGCCGGACCGCCGCTATTGCCGCTATTAATCGCCGCGTCAATCTGTAAACTCAACAATTCCGTCGCGCCGTGCGCGTACTGCGTCACTTCTACTCTCGATACAACCCCTGATGTCACAGATATTGCGACACCACCGATGGGATACCCGACCACGGTGACGCTATCTTGCAACTTGGGTAACGCCCCCAACTTCAACGGCGTGATGTTTTCGAAAAACTTTTCGTCTTCCACCGATAACAACGCCAAATCACACTCCGTTCCGATCGCCAAAACTCTCGCGATGTACTTTTTATCTGACCCTCTCTTTTTCAACTTAACTTGCGTCGAATGCTCGACCGAATGCGCGTTCGTCAAAATCCGTCTCCCTTCGACGACGAAACCCGTCGAAGTTGAAGGCATCTGCCTTTTTCTTTGCCACGGCAACGAATAGTTTGGCTCCGTGTGCACCGCGTATACTTTCACAACCGCATCAAACGTTTGGTTCCTAGATAAATCATCCACGTCGTTCTCGTCGTCGTCGTCGTCGTCGTCGTTCGTGAGCATCATCATCGATTCCGGCGAGAGGTTTTCCGGTTGTTGTGGAACCACGCTCTCCATCTTCGTCGAGAACGAGACGTTTCGTTTGTGTTTCTTGCTCGAGAGCGAGGCTGGGGAGACGAGCGGCTGCGGCGACCCCGGGCGCTCGCCGTCCTTGACGCGCTCGTTCGCGCTTCTCTTCGGTGGTGCCATTCCTTTTTTATTAAAGCTCTGTGCGCTGTTCTCGTTGAGAGCGCGCGCGCACACGCACACTCGCTGTGTGCTCGCCCCGGGGGAAGAGAGAGTTGCGGCGTGGGTGTTTCGTTTGTGCCTCCTTTTGGTGCGTGTACCGCTCACTCAGTGACACTTTTTTGGACGCTCTCGTGCGGAAATTTTTGCAGCAGAAAACCCAGTATCGCCGTTCGAGAGCAATCCATCCACACCGAAAGGAAAAGACCCACTCGCCCCCTCGGCGTTGAAAAAAAGTCACTTGGGTTATTTTTTTCTCCAATTCACTTTCCCGGTTGATACGCCCCACAACAAAACCAATAAAAACAGCTGCTCTCGATAAACGCGCCAGCGCTCAAAAGAAAAGAAAAGGGGGACCGAATTAAGGCCGGAAACGATTCGCATCGCGAAAAGTATCGTCACTCTCGCGATCGAGTGCTTTTTTAGCCAGACATCACCGCTCGAACGGCAGAGAAAAGTTTTTTAAAAAGAGCGAGTCCGATTCGGCGCTGCTCCCGAGTCGTCTTTTACTAATAAGGGGAGTCGTGTTTTGGTGGTTCAAAATTCAACGAAAAACACATCGATGAACGCCGAACAGCACGCGCACACGCACGCGCAAACCGCCAACGATGCGCTCGTGTACGTGCGAACGGTGAAACTGCGCTTCGGTGGCGACCAAGGTCACGTGTACGAGGCTTTTTTGGACGTCATGCGAGACTTTAAGAGCGGCAGGTGCGTTCGTTCTCTCTTACTCTCTTTTCCCCTGGTGTGAAACGTTTTTCGTTGAGATAGACCTCTTTTCTCTCTCTCTCTCTCTTTCCAAAAAAAGAAAAAGCTAACCACCATATTTCCAATCTCTAAACGCATCAGATACGACACCGCGGACGTGGTCAAACGCGTGAAAAAGTTGCTCAAAGGCCACGAGGATTTGTTGGATGGGTTCAACTGTTTCTTACCGGACGTGAGTATCATCTCTCTTCGTTTTTTCTTCTCTCTTCCCTGCCCCCCCCCGGGGACGACAAAAGGCAGAGCCACACACAAGATAGTAGCTGCTTGGGGGGGGGGAGTTTTTTCTGTTCTTTCGATTGGAATTCTCTTCTCTTTTTTGGGGTCCTTTTTTTGTTGTGGGCTCATTTTTGTGGGAAAGTGTGTAAGTACAGAAAGGGTGACAAAAACACGTCTTCTTCTTCTTGAATCTTTCAAATATAACAGGCGTATAAATACGGACGACACGCGGTGAAACCAGCCAAGGTAAGAATGTAACTCTCGGTTTGTTTTCGATGTCTTTCTAGAGTAGCTGTGCGGGCGCGCGCGCGTGTTTTTACTCTACTTTTTCCTTCCCTCTCTGGATTTTATTCTGAACACTTTTTTTCCTTCCTCGAAAAAACAGATCAAAAAAGAAAAATCGTTCAAGCGAGAGGACTCGGCGAAAACGCAGCAACAACAACAACAACAAGAACTGGAAATCAAAAAAGAGGAAGCACTGAACCCGAACCAACCGACGATAAACGGAGGATACAACCTTTTGAAGCGAATACGAGAGATTTACAGCAAAGATGAGAGGCCGTACAAAGCGTTGTTGACGATGTTGATAAAGTTTAGGAACCAAGAGATGACGACGGACGAGGTGGTGAAGAATATAGGCGCTTTGTTTTTTGATCATCCGGAGTTGTTTACTGGGCCGGATTCGCTAGAATTTTTTATTTCAAAGAACACGGCGAAGCCGAAAAGATGTCAGTGGTTCGATTGGGCGCCGAATAAGCACTTCGCGTATCAATCGCCGGCGTTTAGATTGATTGTGCAGACGTTTTTGTTGTGCGAGATGAGGCACCGGAGGAAGCCGCCGGATTTGAGACAGATTCGATTAGATGGACATCAAATGGATTCCTCGGACGAAGATTACGATTCCGATGAAGAGGAAAGCTCAGAATCGGAAGAGGAAGAGAAGAAAGAAAAGGAAAGCGGAACGTTACGGGACGACCAGATTCCCGAACGATGGGACGAGGAGAAGAACGGGCCGAGGATTTTGAGTCGATTTGAGAAGTTGACGTTAGAACAGAAACCGCAAGACGAGGAGTTTTGTTGGCTAGACACGAAAGCGGTGCGAGAAAAGAAAGCGAAGGAAGCAGAGATGAGGAAAGAGAACAAGCGAGGTCGAGAGGCCGAGCGTCTTTCCCGAGAGGCTGGTTTACCGGACGATTCAGACCGAGAGCTTTCGCCGCCGCCTCCGGAAGGCAAAGCGAGAAAGTCCAAACGCATCGTCGAGAAAATCCAAAAAGGCATCATCTACGACAAATACAAGCACTTGCACTCGCCAATCATGTCACCGGGAAGACGGAAAAACGGACGCATGTCTTTACTAGGCGGAGGCGGCGGAATATACGGGTGTTCGGTGCCAAACGACATCGTCCCGAAGAAAAATGTCAAGTTACACTTGAACAGAGACTTAGAGACGCAAACGAAAGAGCAAAAAGAACGACCCGGGTTACACTCTTTACCGCTAAACTGCGTGGAGTTGATCTTGAAACACTACGCAAAAATAGAAGGCACGGAAGAGTTGACGGCGATACGGAACAAGCTGATTAAGAATCTAGAAAAGAACAAGTAGCGAAGAAAGAAAGAGAGAGAGAAAGTGAACTTATTTTAATTTATTGTATCAAACGCGAATAGCACGCGCGATAGCACGGCACAGTTCCAAACGTGCACGTTAGCCGCATCATCACGCGATGAGAGAAACGAGTGATTGTAACAGAAGGAAAGAGTAAAACAAAAACTGAAAACGCGCTTCGTTGAAAACTTCGTTTTAATCATTCGCTAATAACATCTTATCATATTTTACAACTCTTTCTTATATATCGAATTTTTCACTCTAAACGAGGGCTACTACACCTTGGATCTCTCTCTCCCATCTTTCCGCGCACACCGCGACCAGATCGCCGCGCTTTTCCCTCAAAATCCCTCTCTCTCTCTCTCTCTCATCATAAGCTACAATTTTCTAAACGCGCATCATTTCTCTCTCTCACTCTAAAAGAGACCTTCACAGAATAAATTAGTGGCCCCCCGGGTTTAAAAACTTGCTCGCTTTTTTATCTTCGCTCGTAATCGTCAGCGTGGAATACGTCACCGCGGTTCCGACGAACGCGAAACCGGCTAAAAACGGCCACATTTTTTTACCCTCGCGCGCGGCGGTGCGCAAGAACGATTCGGACGCGTACGGCATCGTGCTTTTGTTATTCGTTGTCTGTGTGTTTGTGTGATACAAGTGTGTGCTTCTTGGGGAAAAAGTGGGGGTGATCGGAGAGAAAGAGCCGCTCTTTTTTCTTCGTGTTTTGCTGCAAAAAGCTCCAAATTTTTTTCGGGAAAAAAACTCGCAAACACAGAAAAAAAAAGTAGTTACGAAGAGGTGTTCGTTCCACTCTCGCACGCATCACACGCGCATCGATCGATCGATCGATCGGATTGATTTTTTAAACGTCTCAACGAGATAAATAACGACGCACCCATGACGACGACGGGAACGATGGGAACGACGAGTAACGATCAATTCCAGGAGTACTCGCACCTGGTAAAAATCCTTCTCGTCGGAGACTCCGGAGTCGGGAAGAGCTCTCTGCTCTCGAGATTTATCGACCCGGACGTCGATTTGGAGGACATATCGACGACGATTGGCGTGGATTTTAAGCTGAAGTACGTGAAGCTGAAACACACGAACGAGACGGTGAAACTGACCGTGTGGGATACGGCCGGGCAGGAGCGGTTTCGGACGCTGACGTCGAGTTATTATCGAGGCGCTCAAGGGGTGGTGTTCGTGTACGACATCGCGTCGAAAGAGAGCTTCGAGAGCGTAGAAAAAGTCTGGCAGAAAGAAGTGGATTTATATTCGACCATTCCAGATGCGATTAAAATAGTCGTCGGGAATAAAATAGATAAGGAAGATGAGAGGAAAGTCACGAAGGACGAGGCGATAGCTTTTGCCAGACGCAACGGATGTTTATTCTTAGAGTGTTCGGCAAAGACGCGAGTGAGCGTGAAAGAAATTTTCGACGAGTTATTGCAAGCCATCGTGGAGACGCCGAGCTTATTAAAAGAAGGACCGAGTGGTGGTAGAAGGGGAGGACGAGGAGGCGGTGGTGTAAATTTGAGCGAAGTTAGAGGGGACGGGAACATCGTGACCAGGAATTGTTGCTCTTAATATAGAGGACGACGACGACGACGAGATACGCGCGAAGCTCACTTAGAAGAAAAAACGTAGAAGTGTTACATCGCATTTTTAGGACAATCAATGTATAGTAAAGTAACAATAATAATAATGATGATAATATTTCTACTATATACTTTTGTGTTATTACAGATAAGCTCGATATATATATATATGTACGTTTAAGTGTGCTCAATTAGACCGGATTGGCAATCAATTGTTCAACCTTTTGAATCTTGGAGAGCAAACTCAAGTCTAAATACTTCTCCCCGATGCCAACAGTCATACCGCCGACGATTCTCGGATCTACTTTTGTACTCACAATCACCTTCGCGTTCGCCGGCACGTGTCCCTTCAACGCAGCCGTCACATCCGCTAACATCGCCGCATCCAACGGTTCCGCCGTCGTCACCACGCACTTCACTTCTCCTCTCGACGCCATGCACAACTCCTCAAAGCACTCCGCGATTTTCTCTAATTCATTCAATCGACCGTTTTCGCCGACAACTTTGATAAAGTTCGACGTCGTCTCCGTAAACTTGCCACCCTTGCAAAACTCGTCTAAACCAGCCAATTTTTTCTTTCTAGCCATAGTCGGATCTTCCATGAACTCTTTGAACTTTTTGTCCGAGTTGGCGAGGGAAACTATTTGCTTGATTTCAGCTTCCACCGCAGCCAAGGCAGATTTCTTCGCCGAAGCGGTATATAACGCGGAAGCGTATCGAGCGGCAGTACCAAACAATTTGAGTGGAGGCTGTTTTAGTGGTTTAAAGAGGATGCATATTGTCAGCGTGAGCGTTCGCGAAAAGTCAAATCTCTCTCTTTCTGATGATGGCATCACCAAAAAGAGAGCGAGAGGGGGAGTGCAAGTAAAAATAGAAATGCCAAAAGCGGAAACCACCGCTCGATCACGCGTCGCGACCACAAAACTACGAATCTAAAGACGTAAACGCGTACCTGGTACTTAGCATCATCCGCGGTCGACGCGGCGGCAAAGTTTCTCTGCAAAAAACAAAGAGTATCTCCGGTAAGTATTCGTACATTTTTTGTTGCGCGCGTTTCAAATTCGGCCCAAAACATGAGAGACATAAAAAAAAGAGACCGCCAAAGAGCGCGCTTAATAAAAAAAAACTTTTGAGAAAAATAAGCATCAAAGCGAAGCTCAAACGCGCACCATTGACCCGTTCGCGAGCGCGTTGCGCATTTGCGCGTGTCTAGAGACCGACGATTGGGCGATTTTTCGTAACATGTGTGCTCGTGTGCGTTGGGTTACGAAGTTTTTTCTTTTGAGGCCGATGAACTTTTCTTCAAAGAGCTCGATTTTCTGGATTTCCGCAAAAAGCATCGCAAAGCAAAAAAGTGCTCAAAAACAAAAAAAATTCTCTTCAAACACAAAAGCAGCACAAAATTAAAATTATTATTCGAAAAATTAGAAGAGATGCTTGGATTCATCACGAACAGAATCTTGAACGCGCTGAACGTCACGTACGCGCCGTACGCCTCGTGCAAAGCG
>Ga0181596_10005990_pt1 | contig 10535 bp, 9 predicted proteins | sample 041ome_6_FD_148655 | JGI IMG/M metagenome (GOLD analysis project Ga0181596, IMG submission 148655) | Coastal salt marsh microbial communities from the Groves Creek Marsh, Skidaway Island, Georgia - 041402US metaG (spades assembly) | ecosystem: Environmental > Aquatic > Marine > Intertidal zone >... | reverse complement strand
CCTCGCGGCGGCAGTATTGATCCGTGCCGGCTGGCCACGTATTGCCGCAGAAGGCGGCGCGTTGGCGGATCCGATGTGCGGGGTCGGCACCTTCCTGGTCGAGGCCGCCATGATTGCCGCCGACATCGCACCGAACATGACCCGCGAGCAGTGGGGTTTCAGCAAGTGGTTGGGCCACGTCCCTGCCCTGTGGAAGAAGCTACACGCCGAGGCCGAGCAGCGTGCCGCAGCCGGTATGGCCAAGCCGCCATTGTGGATCCGTGGTTACGAAGCCGACCCTCGCTTGATTCAGCCGGCGCGCAATAACATCGAGCGCGCAGGGATGAGCGACTGGATCAAGGTGTATCAGGGAGAAGTCGCGACCTTCGAGCCGCGCCCGGATCAGAACCAGAAAGGCCTGGTGATCTGTAACCCGCCCTACGGCGAGCGTCTGGGGGATGAAGCCAGCTTGCTGTACCTCTACCAGAACCTCGGTGAGCGTCTGCGTCAGGCCTGCATGGGCTGGGAAGCTGCAGTGTTTACCGGTGCGCCGGATTTGGGCAAGCGCATGGGTATTCGCAGCCACAAGCAGTACGCCTTCTGGAACGGTGCGTTGCCGTGCAAGCTGTTGCTGATCAAGGTTCAGCCTGAGCAGTTTGTGACCGGCGAACGGCGTACCCCAGAGCAACGTGAGCGCGAGCGTGAGCAGGCCGAGGCCGACAAGGCACCGCTAGAGCCGCAAGAGCGTCAGTACAACAAGAACGGCAATCCGATCAAGCCAGCGCCTGCACCGGCTCCGGTCGTTGAGCAGGCGCGTCTGAGTGAAGGCGGGCAGATGTTTGCCAACCGCCTGCAGAAGAACCTTAAGCAATTGGGCAAGTGGGCGCGCAAGGAAGGCGTTGAGTGCTACCGCCTGTACGACGCCGACATGCCGGAATACTCCATGGCCGTGGATCTGTACGGTGACTGGGTGCACGTGCAGGAATATGCCGCGCCCAAATCCATCGACCCGGAGAAAGCCAAGGCGCGCATGTTTGACGCCATTGCCGCGATCCCACAGGCGCTGAACGTCGACAAGAACAAGGTGATCATCAAGCGCCGTGAGCGCCAGAGCGGCACCAAGCAATACCAGCGTCAGGCCACGCAAGGCCAGTTTATGGAAGTCAGCGAAGGCGGCGTGAAGCTGCTGGTCAACCTGACCGATTACCTGGATACCGGGCTGTTCCTCGATCACCGTCCGCTGCGCCTGCGCATTCAGCAAGAGGCTGCCGGCAAGCGCTTCCTCAACCTGTTCTGCTACACCGCCACGGCCACCGTGCATGCGGCCAAGGGGGGCGCCCGCACCACCACCAGCGTCGATTTGTCGAAGACCTACCTGGACTGGGCGCGGCGTAACCTGTCGCTCAATGGCTACTCCGACAAGAACCGCCTGGAGCAGGGCGATGTAATGGCCTGGCTGGCCGAGGATCGCGGCGAATACGAGCTGATCTTTATCGACCCGCCGACCTTCTCCAATTCCAAGCGCATGGAAGGCATCTTCGATATCCAGCGCGATCACGTACAGCTGCTCGATCTGGCCATGGCGCGCCTGGCGAAAGACGGTGTGCTGTACTTCTCCAATAACTTCCGCAAGTTCGAGCTCGATGACAGCCTGGCGGCGCGCTATCAGATTGAAGAAATCAGCGAGTCGACCCTCGATCCAGACTTTTCCCGCAACACCAAGATCCACCGTGCCTGGCGCTTCAGCCTGCGCGGTTGATGCCTGCTCGCAGGCGCGTTGTATCAGGATTTATTGCGAATCAGTGCGCGCAGTGCGAAGCGATTCGGATGACAGCCCTGAGCGACATCGGCCGGTACGGGTAGCGGTTCGTCGTTCAGCCAGGCGGCGATCAGCTCGCCTGACAGTGGCGCGGTGATCAGCCCGCGCGAGCCATGCCCGCTGTTGATATACAGGCCGTCTAGCCAGGGGCAGGGCGTTTCCGGCACCTGGCGGGCATCCTTGCCCAGCACTACGTAAGCGTCGGCAAAGGCGGTTGCGTCGGCCAAAGGGCCGACGATGGGCAGGTAGTCCGGGCTGGTGCAGCGAAACGCGGCGCGACCTTGCAGCTGCTCGGGGTCCAACTCTGCGGCGTTAAGCTGGCTGGCTAGCGTTGGCGAAATTTCTTCCAGTAGCTGTAGGTTGCTCGCGTGATCGGCGCTGTTCGGCGTTAGGTCGTCGCTGTTGAAGGCAAAGCTTGCTCCCAATGTATGTTCGTCCAGGCGGGCTGGGGCGACGTAGCCTTCGGCGCACACCACTGTGCTTAACGTGCGGCTCTCTGGCGTAGCTGGCAGGCGGCTGATCTGGCCGCGGATACGTTTTAGCGGCAAGTGCGCGGCTTGACTGAAACCCTTGATCTCGGCGGCGCTGGCCAGCACCACGACGCTGGCACCGGCGAGTAGTTGCTCGCCATTCCAGGCTTGCCAGCGCTCACAGTCGCGGCGTAATTCCAGTGCTTGCTGATGCAGTTGCAGCTGAATAGTCGGCTGCTGGCTGAGCAGTTCACACAGCGCCGGCGGATGCACCCAGCCCGCTTCGGGGTAGAACAGGCCGCCGGCGGGCAGGGTTATTCCCGCTTTTTCCTCGGCGGATTTTTTATCCAGACTGGTTAATAAATCGGTAGGGAAAGCGGTGGCCAGCTGTGCTTGGCGCTGCGCTTCCTTGTCATCGAAGGCCAGCTGCAGCACGCCGCAGTTATCCCAATCCTGGTGTTTTTCCAGGCGCTCCAGCAGTCGTCGTGTGTGGCCATAACCGCTGACGATCAGGCGCGACAGCGTGGTGTGATGGGCCGACAGTTTGAGGTAGAGCACGCCCTGCGGGTTGCCCGAGGCTTCCTGGGCGATGGCCGGGTGACGCTCCAGCAGGGTGACCTGCCAGCCGCGCTGGGCCAGGCTGGCAGCAGTGGCGCAGCCCGCCAGGCCGGCACCAATGACGAGCGCGCTACGTTCACCCCTGGGTTGTGCCGGGCGGGCAAACCAGGGTTTCTCCGGCGCTGCTGCGCTGCCGATAAACGCTCCCTTGAGCACTTCCCATTTCTTGCCCAGGCCTGGCACGCGCTTCATCTTGAAGCCGGCCTCGTTCAGCCGGCGCCGCACGTAGCCGGTGCTGGTAAAGGTGCCCAGGGTGGTACTGGGATGGGAGCGTCTAGCCAGCTCGACAAACAGCTCCGGCGTCCACATGTCTGGATTTTTTGCCGGGGCGAAACCGTCGAGAAACCAGGCATCGACTCTGGCATCCAATTGCCCCAGCAGCTCCAGCGCATCGCCAATCAGCAGGGTGAGGATGATGCGCCCGTCGGCAAATACCAGGCGCTGAAAGCCCGGGTGCAGCGCCACGTACTGCGCCAGCAACTGCTCGGCGTAGGGCGCAAGCTCAGGCCATAGCGCCAGCGCACGCAGCAGGTCGGCCTTGTTTAGCGGGTACTTTTCCACGCTGATAAAGTGCAGGCGGGCACCGGTTACGGCTTGCTGTTCAAACAACTGCCAGGCACAGAGGAAATTCAGCCCGGTGCCGAAGCCGGTTTCGCCGATCACCAGTTGCTGATCGGTCGTCAGCGCGGCGAAACGTTCAGGTAACTGGTTGTTGGCAAGAAACACGTAGCGGGTTTCGGCCAGCGCGTTCTCGTTGGAGAAGTACACATCGGCGAAGTGACTGGACAGGGGCTGGCCCTGCTCATCCCATTCAAGATGGGCTTGCTGAGTTGGGGCGTCTGTAGCTGCGGGCATGCGGGGCTCGCTCACGGGTAGTCGATGGCGACGATGTACCAGGTCTTCTCGCCGGTCGGGGTGTGCACCCGCACTTCGGCGTCCAGGCTCTTGCCGATCAGGGCGCGGGCCAGAGGCGAGTCGATGCTGATCAGGTTGTTTTTCAGGTCCAGTTCGTCCGGGCCGATGATGCGGTAGCGCGACTCGATGCCTTCTTCATCCTCCAGGGTTACCCAGGCGCCGAAGTAGACCTTGTCCGGGTCGCTGGGGCGGGCGCTGACAACCTTGAGGTTTTCCAAGCGCTTGGTCAAAAAGCGCACGCGACTGTCGATTTCGCGCAGCATCTTTTTACCGTAGGTGTACTCGGCGTTCTCCGAGCGGTCGCCCTGCGCCGCCGCTTCGCTGACCGACTGGGTGACCTGCGGGCGGCGTACATGCCACAGCTCATGCAATTCGGCACGCATGCGCGCTTCGCCCTCGGGGGTGATCAGGGGCGTGCCGGCGGAGCGGGGTGGGCGGTAGCGACTCATAAGAACCTGTTCAACGTCTGCTGCACGTCGGGCCTGCGCGATTAAGGCAGGCTTTCAGGCGGCTGGAAAAAATGAGGCGCGAGTTTATCAGCCCTCGCGCAGCACCGTCAGCGGGCTGATATTCAGCGCCCGGCGTGTACCGATAATACCTGCCGTGCCGACCAGCAGCGCGCCGAGCAAGGGCAGCAGTAACAGCCAGGGGTGTGGTTGCCAGCTGAGGTCGAAGGCAAAGCGATAAAGCAGAAAGCTGATCAGTTCACAGCCGAACGCTGCCAGCAGTCCGCTGGAGGCACCGAGTAAGCCGAATTCGGCGCGGCGTGTTTTTATCAACAGGCTGCGTTCGGCTCCCAGGGCGCGCAGCAGTGCGCCCTGGCGAATGCGCTCATCCAGGGTGGATTGCAGGCCAGCGAACAGCACGGCCAGCCCGGCCGCGAGGACGAACAGCAGAACAAACTCGATGGCCAGGGTGACTTGCGCGAGGATGCTGCGCAGCTGCGCCAGCAGGGCTTCAACCTGTAGCAGGGTCACAGCCGGGTAGGCCCGCGACAGCTCAACCAGTTGTTTCTCATGGTTGGGCGGCAGGTAAAAACTGGTCAGGTAGGTGACGGGCAAGTCCTGCAGGGTGCCAGGCTGGAAGACCATGTAGAAGTTAGGTTGAAAGTTGTTCCAGTCGACTTCACGCAGGCTGGTCACTTGGGCATCGCGGTTGAGGCCGCCGACGCTGAAGCTCAGCCGGTCGCCCAGTTTCAGTTGCAGGCTTTCGGCCAGCTCGGACTCCACAGACACACCTGGTAATTCGCTGGTGTTGGCGTCCGTCCACCAGCTCCCTGCGATCAGGTTGTTATCCGCTGGCAAGTCGGCGGCCCAGGTCAGGCTCAGGTCGCGGCGAATGGCGCGTTCACCTTGCGACTCCTTGCTGACGATCTGCCGCACCGGCTCGCCATTGATCATCACCAGGCGCCCGGGTACTACAGGAAACAACGGTGCAGGGCGCGGTGACAGCTCACGCAGTCGGGCGCTAAAGGTATCCTTGTCCGCCGGCAGGATGTTCAACGCAAAGTGATTGGGCGCCTGTTCGGGGAGCTGATCTTGCCAGGTGTCGAGCAACTCGCCGCGCAGCAGCGCGATCAGCGCCATCGCCAGAATGATCAGGCCGAAGGCCAGGGATTGACCAGCAGCGGCCAGCGGATGACGCAGCAGCTGACCCAGCCCCAGGCGCCATGGCAATGAGGCGCCGGCCAGCAGACGGCGCAGGCTTTGCAGGCCGAGCAACAGGAAGCCGCCCAGCAGCACGGCCGTTACCAGGCCGCCGCCCAGCAGGGCGAGGGTTAACTGCAAATCGAGGCTCAAGCGCCACATGATCAGGCCCAGCGCGAACAGTGCCGCGCCATACACCAACCAGGAGCTGGCGGGCACCGGCAGCATATCGCGGCGCAGTACCCGTAGCGGTGGCACTCGGCCCAGTGCGGCCAGTGGCGGCAGGGCGAAGCCGGCCAAGGCGACCAGCCCGGTGGCCATACCGGCTAACGCAGGCCACAGACCGCCAGGCGGGATCTGCGCTGGGAGCAGCTCTTGCAGCAGGTTGAACAGCGCCATCTGGGCCATCCAGCCCAGTAACGCGCCGGTCAGGCTGGCTGTGATGCCCAGCAGTGCCAGTTGTAGGCTGAACAGGCCTAATGCCTGCCGACGTGACAAGCCCAGACAACGCAGCAGGGCACTGGCGTCGAAGCGCTTTGCGGCGAACCGAGCCGCCGATAGCGCCACAGCAACGCCGGCCAGCAAAACAGCCGCCAGGCTAGCCAGGTTCAGGTAGCGTTCGGCGCGGCCCAGGGCGTTGCCGACCTGACGATTACCGTCTTTGGCATCTTCAAGACGCTGGTTGGGCGCAAGTGTCGGGGTGAGGTTCTGGCGATACTGCGCCAGCGCCTCAGCGTCGCCACGCCAGAGTTCCTGATAGCGCACGCGACTGCCCGGTTGCACCACACCGGTGGCGTCGAGGTCGTCCAGATGCATGAGTACTTGCGGCGTCAGGCTGTAGAAATCGCCTGCCTCATCGGGAAGAAAGGTCAGTACGCGGGTCAGACGCAAGGCTTTTGCGCCGACCTCGATGCTGTCGCCCGGTTCAAGGCCGAGGGCTACAAAGAGTCGGGCTTCGGCCCAGGCTTCGCCTGGTCGTGGGCCAGAGCCGGTTTGTTCGCTGTCGTACAGCGCGGCGGCACTTTTTAGTTCGCCGCGTAGCGGGTAAGCGCTATCCGCGGCCTTGACGCTGGCCAGTTGAATGCCGGCAGCGCTGGCCACCACGCTGGAAAACTCGACCAATTGTGCGTGTTGCAGGCCCAGTTGCTTGCCCTGGCTGATCTGTTCCGGGCTGTTGGGTGAGCTGCCAGTCAGACGCAAATCCGCGGCAAGAAACTCGGTGGCGCGTAGCAGCATGCCGTCGTTCAGGCGTGCGCTGAAGTAGCCAATGGCAGTACTGGCGGCGACTGCGATCAGCAGGGCAAAAAACAGCACGCGCAACTCGCCCGAGCGGGCGTCGCGCAGCAACTGGCGGCTGGCCAGCGATAGCAGGCGGCTAAACGACAAGTGTTTCATTAGGGCTCCACCTGGTCGACCAGGTGGCCGCCCTCCAGGCGAATCAGGCGTTGGCAGCGGTGAGCCAGGCGTTCGTCATGGGTGACCAGTACCAGGGTTGCGCCGCGCTCCTTGTTCAGCTCGAACAACAAGTCGCTGATACGCTCGCCGGTGTGGCTGTCGAGGTTGCCCGTCGGTTCGTCAGCAAACAACACCGCAGGCTCGGCGGCAAAGGCGCGGGCAATGGCGACACGCTGCTGTTCGCCGCCGGACAGCTGGCGTGGGTAGTGAGTCAGGCGCTGACCCAGCCCGACGCGCTCGAGCAGTGCGCGTGCACGCTGGCGCGCGTCGGCTCGGCCTTCTAGCTCCAGCGGCAGCATGACGTTTTCCAGGGCGTTTAGGCTGTCGAGCAACTGGAAGGATTGAAAGACAAAGCCCACGTGTTCGGCGCGAACGCGAGCGCGCTGGTCTTCATCGAGGCGGGCCAGGTCGTTGCCGGCCAGTAACACGCTACCGCTGCTGGGCAGGTCGAGCCCGGCGAGTAAACCGAGCAGGGTGGATTTACCCGATCCGGAGCTGCCGACAATCGCCAGGCTATCGCCGCAAATAAGCGCCAACGAGAGATCATGGAGTATGGTGAGTTCGCCTTCCGTGCTGGGAACCACTTTGCTAAGGTTTCGCGCGGTGAGAATACTTGAGCTCATGGAGAATCCAATGCGTGCGTGGTTGATCGGTACTGCCCTGAGCCTGCTGTTGTGGGGGCCGGCGGCATTCGCGGGTACCGTACTGGTCGTCGGCGATAGTATCAGCGCGGCTTTTGGCCTGGATACCCGCCAGGGGTGGGTCGCTTTGCTGGAAAAACGCCTGATCGAGCAGGGATTTGATCAGCAGGTGGTTAACGCTTCGATCAGTGGTGATACCAGTGCAGGTGGCGCCGCACGGCTGCCTGCGCTGCTGTTGGAGCATCAACCGGAGCTGGTGATTATCGAGTTGGGCGGCAACGATGGCCTGCGTGGTCAGCCACCTGCGCAATTGCAACAAAACCTTGCGGCCATGGTTCAGCAGTCACAAAAGATAGGGGCCAAGGTGCTGATTTTGGGGATGCAACTACCGCCTAATTACGGTGTGCGCTACACAACAGCTTTCGCCGATGTGTTCCCCAAGGTTGCCAATGAGACTGGCTCAGCCTTGGTGCCTTTCATGCTGGAGGGCGTAGGTGGCGTGCCTTCCATGATGCAGAGTGATGGTATTCATCCTACTGCTGAAGCCCAGCCTCGGTTACTGGATAACGTCTGGCCGATGCTGAAACCGTTGCTCTGAAGTAATCCCTCGATAGCGTCGAGAGGGTCTCAGTGTAGGGAGCTGCCGATCAGGGTGTCCAGAGCTTTTGTAACAGCTTTGTCCCAGTGATCAAGGGCCTTATTGTGCGCTCACGAGGGGTGTTTAAGGCACCCGCGTGGCCCGCACGGGGTAATCTCGGCCTTTAGATACAGTGATGTGGTCATTCCCAAATTTTCTGTATTTTCTCATGACCCTCAAGGTGCTCGATAAGACCACAGCCAGCAGGCCGACTGGACCGCACGTAGAACCAGTAGGCAGCGTGCACCGTGTCCATGAGGCTCTCCTGTAGGTTTACTTCTTGATGGCCTTGAGACCCAGTTCAGCAGATCTCACAGGGGTCAGACTGCCTTTTGCTACGGCAGCACGGAGACCCTTTGGGGGGGCTTGCGGGTTCGCCTCATGGCGCTCCAGTCACACTTGTCTTCGTAGAAGTGACGCTCAAGGATGGCAGCACTATGGTCATTGGATGGTTGTGCGTAATTGCATTGGACTTGATTAGCACACTGCGTATTGACGACAGGCAGAGATGTGCCAAAAGCGGACGTGTTGACCTATAAATAAAATGCGTCCCCTTTTTTTCGATTGCAGCAACAAGCTCACACCCTGGCCGCGTTGTTCTGCTCTGACACCGGCGGCCAGGATCGGCTGAGCAGCCTGCTGGCTGACCTGTGTGATAGTTTGGGCCGGCGGGCGCTCACACCATTAGCCCGTGTTTTAAGTGAAGAGCGCGAAAAGGCATAGGCCGCTTAACAAGGGACGTTGGTAATGGCACCTCAAGATATCTTTAATAAGTTCGCGAATCGCGTATTTCAGTTGTCCTTGCTTCAACGTGCGACAAGAACGCTTATAGGCGATCAAATACGCAGTTTTGTAAAAATAAAAGAAACTGGAGGAGAGTTCACTTCAGTTCATAATTTCATCTATTACGAGCCTTCGAATGGGGGATTGAAGTGTCTAACGCCACGTACGGCAGATGTCGATCAAGCACTTGCAGAGTGTCGATTTCATAAAATTAAGCAGTACCAGTGGATACTTGCCGAAGCTTACGAGGGATTTGAAGACTTTCTTGAAGAAGCCTATGCGGCAGCTGCGATGCGGAAGCCGAGTGTCTGGTGGATGGCAGATTATGGGAATATTACGCCAGGCGAGGTGGATGAAACGGACTTTGAATGGTTGCTGGATCGCGCTCGCCGAAAGAAAGATCGCCCATACAGCATTACTGAAAGGTTCAGAGCCAGCTCAGAGGACTTTAAGAAATTTGAGTGTGGGAATGAAAGGGGGGCTAACTATCGGGTTGGACTGGTAGTGATTGAAAAGCTGCGGCACATTATAGTTCACAACAACGGTTATATCGATGATATTGAATCAGTCGTCTCCAAGTCTGTTGGGCAGGCAGGCAAGGACGGTCGATTCAAAGTTTCGATGAGGGAAATTTTTGATACGTATTGTGAGCTGCATGACGGGCGAAATTTAATTAGCTTATTAGAGGTGTCGGTTGGTGCAGATGATGCTTTGTATCGGTTGAATGCAGTCAACAACACGCTAGATGAGTTGTTAAGAGTTCTAGTTGAGTACGCGGCCCTCATCACCAATACGGTCGAGAAATTTGCTCGTCCGGCTTGATGGCTGTGTGCCGCTTTCGGCGCGATATTTACAGGGTGTTAAGGGTTCCCCGGTTTGTGGTGGGGGTGGGGGAACAATCGTGGACAGGCCACGTAGCGATGCTGCTGATAGGCCGCTTCTGGCCGAATACTGCCTGTTACCTCACCAATTCTTCGCGCAAAATCAGCAATTGCTGAGGGGCCTGAATAAGCAGCTTTATTCCATCGTTATGCGGCCCATCAAAAACAACCAAGATGCCTTCATGCTTCAAGCTCAATAGTGCCGCTTGCGGATCAGCCCAAGGCTGCAGAGTTATGCATATCGCTTCGTCGATTTTCCGGGTGAGAGCGAGAAATCCTTCACTCAGATGATCGTAATAATTTTTCCTCGGCGTCAGTCCGGCAGGCGCACAAAAACCAATACGCGCAGTGCTTCCTTCCACTTTGATGGTATTGATGCGTATTCCGGTGCCGGCTATTCGCCCAACTAAATCAATGTGGTCTGCATCATCGGCTAGCGTGATGCTGACGGATTGGCCTATCGATAAGTTCTTTACGAGATAGCCCATGAAACGCTTCCTTGCGTTGAGGGAGGATTGGGAGATATTGGGTCACAAATCTAGCTGGTTTATCGACAGTAGCAATTGAATCGCCCCGGATTCCCTAGACACTTTCTAGGCTCAGTAAATGTCGCCTCTCAAACTCTACCGGTGACAGTTGGTTGTTGAAACCATGTCGGCGTTTTGGGTTGTAAAACATCTCAATGTAGTCG
>Ga0181596_10005988_pt1 | contig 10536 bp, 10 predicted proteins | sample 041ome_6_FD_148655 | JGI IMG/M metagenome (GOLD analysis project Ga0181596, IMG submission 148655) | Coastal salt marsh microbial communities from the Groves Creek Marsh, Skidaway Island, Georgia - 041402US metaG (spades assembly) | ecosystem: Environmental > Aquatic > Marine > Intertidal zone... | reverse complement strand
CATCCTGAAATAAACTGGTTAATTTAATGTTACCCATAAACACTATTTCTGTAAACTATTGATCAAATTGGCGATACTTTTTCAACGCCGTGGCGCGCAGCGCTGACTCCCCGTGCCGGGCCACAGCTGTTTGCCAGCTGCTATATTCATCTTGGGTCAAGTCGTAGAGGCTACAGGCCTCCTCCAATGAAATCAGCCCAAACCGCACGGCTTTCACGACAGTCGCCTTGCGCGAGGCGACCCAGCGTTTTGTTGTGGGGGGCGGCAGGTCACCGCGGCTCAAAAACCCGCCACCGGGCAATTGAACCGTGCGTGGACCGCGAACCTTGCGAATATGCATGTGCAGGCTCCTTTCTCGCGGCCAATGGACTGCAAAGCACTTAAAGTGTTGTGAAGCACGCGATTTTTGTTATTATAATTTTGCTAAATTCTGCAGGACTGAGCACCTCCCATGAGCCATAAAACCCCTTTAAATTCCCTTGGTTTTGCCAAGGCGCCCGAAGACACGCGGGTGGTTGTTGCCATGTCAGGCGGGGTTGATAGCTCGGTTGTTGCGGCCGAATTGGCGGCGCAAGGCTATGATGTTGTTGGCATTACGCTCCAACTTTATGACCATGGAGCAGCACTCGCTAAAAAGGGTGCATGTTGCGCTGGCCGCGACATTCACGACGCGCGCCGCGTGGCGGAAGAGCTCAATTTTCCGCATTACGTTTTGGACTATGAGAATAAATTTCGCGAAGCGGTTATCGACGATTTTGCCGAAAGCTACCTGGCTGGGGCGACACCCGTGCCCTGTATTCGCTGCAATGAGCGTGTGAAATTCAAAGATTTGTTGCAAACGGCCAAAGATCTTGACGCAGATTGCATGGCCACGGGCCATTACATCCAACGCAAAACCGGCCCAACGGGTGCGCAATTGCATATGGCCGCAGATCACAATCGCGATCAAAGTTACTTTCTATTTTCAACCACGACCGAGCAGCTCGAATATCTGAGATTCCCGCTGGGGCATTTGACCTCCAAGGCTGAAACGCGCGCTCTGGCGAGCAAATACGGCCTTGGTGTGGCCGATAAACCTGACAGCCAAGATATTTGCTTTGTACCAGATGGTAACTACGCGGCGGTCATTGAAAAGTTGCATCCAGGTTCGGCACAACCGGGTGACATTGTCGATCAGAGCGGCAAAGTTCTGGGGACCCATGAGGGCATTATCCATTATACCATTGGCCAAAGACGCGGTCTTGGCATCGGTGGATTGACTGATCCCATCTATGTGGTCCGTTTGGATATCGAAAACCGGCATGTGGTGGTTGGACCGAAAGAGATGCTGGCGACACGGCACGTGCGCCTTAAGGAAGTCAATTGGCTTGGCGACAAGCCTTTGACTGACCAAGCCGAGTGGAGCATCGCCGCAAAAGTCCGCTCCACCCGCCCGCCACGCGACGCGGTTCTGCGCCCATTGTCGGAAACCGAAGCGGTGGTAGAGCTGATGATGGCCGAAGAGGGTGTGGCGCCGGGGCAGGCTTGCGTTTTCTATGATCCCGATGGCAGCCGGGTTTTGGGCGGTGGTTGGATCACCCGGGATTGAGACTATTGGAGCCCTTTGAGGACCGCGCGCGCCGCACGATAGGGCAACTCTGGATCTCCACGGCCAAGGCGCGTCATCGTCTCCTCTATGGCTTGCGCTTGCGCTGCGGGAGCGCTCAGAATTTGCCGCAAAGCGGGTGCGATTTGTGCGGCTTTACAGTCTCTACCGACAAATTCTGGAACAGCCCGGGTCTCTGATACAAGGTTGACCAAGGTCACCGTGTCAATTTGGAGCATAGCACCGATGATCAACCGCGAGATGAGACCCATGTCATAGGCAATCACCATCGGCGTGCCGGCCGCTGCCAGCTCAAGCGATACGGTGCCAGAGGCCGCCAAAGCCGCTTTTGCGGCGCCATAGGCAACCAGCCGCTCTTCGGCAGCAGCCGCCGCGCTGAGCCCGGAGCCTGTGACCAACACTGTCTCCTGCGGCAAGCCCTTAAGCGCTTCGCGCAAGAGCGGCTCCAGATGCGGCAATGTCGGAAAAATCAGCTGGAAATCTGCGAAAAATGGCTCTGATAGGACCTGGCAGAACACGGGCAACAGGCGCTTGATTTCTGAGGGTCGAGATCCCGGCAGAATCACTAAAGACTCACGCGCTGGATCTAAGGCGTAGTCGGCTTGAAACTTAGCAATCTGTTTAGAGGTGATCGGGGCTTGCGCCGCGACCGGATGACCCACAAAATCGCAAGCCATGCCTTCGGCCTCCATATAGGGCGGCTCGAAGGGCAATAGCGCCAGCACATGATCAATAAAGCCCGCCATTTTCTTTGCGCGCCCCGCTCGCCAAGCCCAAACTGACGGCGCAACATAGTGGCAGGTTCTGATCTTCGGGTCCGCCGCCCGCACCGCCCGCGCCACCCTTAAGGAGAAATCAGGACTGTCGATGGTGATCAAAATATCTGGCTTCCAGGCCAGCACCTCCGCCACGGTCTGATCCAAGCGGCGCTTTAGGGCGAAATATTTTGGCAAGACTTCCGCCAACCCCATGACGGACAGCTCGGACATGTCAAACAGGCTGTCCAAACCTTCACTTTGCATCTCAGGCCCGGCGATCCCTCGAAAGGTCACATCCGGTGTAAGGTGACGCAACCCGCGCATCAGATCCGCCCCAAGCCGATCGCCGGAGGCCTCACCTGCCAAAAGGAACAGCTTCACAGCTTCGCCTCACACACCCATAGAAACAGCCCCAAACGATCCGCCTCAGCAATGACATCTGGTAAATCCAAGGCAACCACGCCGCCCTGCACTATGGCGACCCCCGCCAGCCCTGCCTGCGCCGCCTGCGCCATGGTCTCAGGGCCAATGGCCGGCAGGTCTATTCGCCGCTCTTGGCCGGCCTTCGGAGCTTTATAGAGCACCCCCCCTTCGGGCCAATCAGCGGGTCGAACGGCCGGGAGGCGCGATAACATCCACCGGGTGCCGCCAAAAGCTTCAACGGCCAAGATATGGCCAGACGCCACAACGCAGCCCTGCCCCATGTCCAAAGCTGAGAGCCCCTCAACCACCGTTTGAGCCCGCGCCACATCTTTGTGATCCTGAGCGTCAGCTGCGCGTTGGCTCAACACCCCGCCCGGCGGCAAAAGCTCAGGTACAAGCTGCGTAAAACCAACCACTTCAAAACCGGCCTGTTCGAAAATATTAATAACGATGCGTAGGGCGGCATCATCGCCGTCAGAAAGCGCTCGGGCAATCTGGCTCACAAGTGGCTGTGTGGCCGCGTCAATTTGTGCGGGATCGACTTTTGGCCGCCTAATCGCGCCGGCGAAACAAACCTGCTTAACCCCGCGGAGTTTCAAGTCATTCAAGAAAGTGCCGAGGGTTTCCAGGCGAAACGTCAAATCAACGGCAAGACCCTCGGGCCTAAATTGCTCCAGAGCCGCAATCAAAGGCACATGGGAGATGTTTCGAACGATCAGACCCGGCAAAGCACCCTGCCCGCATATCAGCGCCAGCATCCGTTTACCCCGGTGTCAAAAAGGAGCGACCGCTGTCGCCCAGAATAAAATCGACAATTTCCTGAACATAGGCACTGTCGGTTTCCTCCCCAAGTCGTTTCGCACGATCTTGAAACGCCCCTTCGCCCTGCGCCAGCATCTGAAAGGCGGCGCGCAGAGCCGTGATGTCTTGGCGATCCACCCCACGGCGCTTTAAGCCAACAAGGTTGAGACCGTCCAACTGTCCCCGCGACGCCTGCACCAGACCATAGGGAATCACATCATTTGTCACCATAGTAACCGCGCCAATAATAGCGCCCTTTCCAAGGCGCACGAATTGATGCACGCCGCAAAGCCCGCCGACAATCACGTCATCCTCAATGACCACATGGCCCGCAATGGCTGCAGAATTGACAATAATGACCCGATTTCCCAAACGCGCGTCATGGGCGATATGGCAGCCCGCCATCAGCAAACAGTCATCGCCAATCGAGGTGACGCCGCCGCCGCCTTGGGTGCCAAGATTGATGGTCACATGCTCGCGGATGGTGTTGCGCTGGCCAATCTCCAGCTGGGACACTTCGCCTTTAAACTTCAAATCCTGCGGAATTTCACCAATTACGGCAAATGAGAAAATGCGCGTGTCTGAACCGACTTTGGTCTGCCCACGAATAACCACATGCGATGTGCAAACAACATTTTGGGCAAGCTCCACATGGGCCCCTATCCAACAAAACGGCCCAATCTCACAGCCCGCCCCGATGCGGGCCCCCGGCTCGATGACCGCTGACGGATGAATCTGTGCGGTGCTGTCGACGCTCACTTGGCGGTCTCCGGCAAATCCATCATGGCGGTGAATTCGGCCTCTGCCGCCATTTCGCCATTGACCAAACCACGGCCTTTAAATTTCCAGATTTTGGATCCGCCGCGCAGGGTCTCCACATGCAACTCCAGAACATCGCCGGGCACGACTTTGCGGCGGAATTTGCATTTATCGATCGACATAAAGTAGATCAACATATTGGTATCTGCCAAGTTATGGGTCACCCCCACCATAACAGCGGCCGTTTGCGCCAGAGCCTCAATAATCGTTACCCCCGGCATAATGGGCGTGCCCGGGAAATGGCCCTGAAAATGGGGTTCATTCATCGTGACGTTTTTGATACCCCGCGCCGATTTCACCCCGTCGATATCTTCGACACGATCTACCAGAAGAAAGGGGTAACGATGCGGAAGAATGGCTTGAATCAGTTGGATGTCAGCGCTTGCAAGTTCGGTCATGTATTTTATCCTTAATTTTAGTAAAGGTACCAAAGCCTGACGCGCCGTGCAACATTTGCCCGAACAGCCATTCTGGCGCCTGTTCGGAGCCAAGGCGCAAACCGAGGTCTAATTTTCAGCGGCCGGCTCGGTGGCAGAAATACTGGCCAGAAAGGCATCATCCACCCGCTCGACCAGAAGATCTGTGATATCGATGCCCTCGATGCTGCGTAAAACCGAGCGTTTCTCCAAGATCACAGTTGCATTGAACTCCCGCATAACCAGGTCAAAAAAGGGCTCAATTCGGCTAAAAAACAATGGCTTCAGATTCTTAAACTGCTCATCCACTTGCCTAATTTTTTCAAGCCGTGCGCTGCGGATTTCCTGGACTTTCGCATCAAATGCGGCGGCGGCGGCGGCGAATTCTTCGGCAGACAGCGTCGCACGATCCTCTGTCAGCTGCAGCTCTTCATCTTTCAAGGCATTCAATAGGAGCGTATTTTCAGCTGCTACGTCTTGATTGTCTTCGCGAAACTGCGCGCGCATAGATTTGCCAAACAAAGAGGTTTCATAGGCCCGATCAAGATCGACCACCAATATTGAGGCCTCCTGCGCCGCCAAGGGCGCCGCCAGAAGCGCCCATAGCAAGCTAAGCCACAGTAAAGAGAATCGGAGCAACCTGGCGCAAGCGCCCATCAGAAAGACGCCGAAATGGTGAGATCAAAATTCTGCTCAACATCATACTCTGCAGTTTTAACCGCATCGGTGAAGTTGAAACGCAGTGGACCAATCGGGGTATTCCAAAAGATGGACACGCCAGCCACCGCGCGCAGGGTGAACTCATCGTAAAGGATCGTATTGGCCGGTGCTTGGTTCGCACCCGACCCCACATGGGCCGAATCCAAGCCCCAAACAGAGCCCGCATCAAAGAAAGCGCCGAACTCAATGCCATATTCTTCAGGCAGGCCGATTGGAAATTGCGTCTCAAACCGCGCAACCGCGTAGTATTCACCGCCAAGCGCGTCATTAATCGAGTTGCTCGTGTCGACTTCGCGAGGACCCAGACCGCCGGGTGCAAAACCGCGAAACAAGCCAGACCCAAGGAAAAAACGATCCGTAACCCGGCTTGAACTGCCACCGGCATAACTCAGCGCGCCGCCCTCCAAAATCGCTGTGACTTTGAAGTCTTCATTGCGCACATAGGTTTCACCACCCAATTTTACATTCGTGCGGACAAAACGCGCGTCACCGGCTAGGCCAAAATCTTGCGACAGCCGCAAAAACATCCCGGATTTGGGATTGAGGCCCGTGCGGCGGTTGTCGAAAGAATAAGTATAGCCCAGGCCAAGCGTTTTGCGGTCACCCTCCGCAGCTTCGCCGGTGATAACTGCTGAACTTGTCGTCACATCCGTCAGCTCTTCAGTTTCATAGAAGAGCTTGGGGGTAAAAAATCCAGATTCGCTGACAGGAAAGCCCAAGGCTGCATCAATTTCAAACGAACCGGTATTATACCGGGCGTTGTTCTTACTGGTGCCACGGTAATCTACCCCAAAACTCAAGCTCAAATCTCGGTTGAATAGCGATGGCTCTTTGAACCCAAAATTAAACCCGCGCGTGCTTGTCGTGGTATTGATTCCAAAACTGGTGGCTTGCCCCCGCCCCAAGAAATTTTCTTCGCGGAAACTGGCCACCAATCCGACCCCATTGGCCGAATTATAATTGGCCCCGAATTTCAAGTTGCCGGTCGGCTTCTCAGTCACCGAAACTTCGACGATCCTTTGATTGGGTGCAGACCCCTCGCGGGTGGTTACATTAGAGCTTGCAAAGAAACCCAGCGCGCGAATCCGTTCAGCGCTGGCGCGAATTTCACGGGGGTTTAACGCATCTCCCTCAACGACTTTGAACTGCCGGCGGATCACCCGATCAAGCGTGGTCGTATTGCCTGCAATATCAATCCGCTCAACAAAAACGCGCGGACCGCGAGACAGGTTGAAATCAATATCCAAGGCCAGGCCTTCATTGTTGCGGGTCACACGCGGCTCAACACGCACGAAATCAAGCCCCAGTTCTAGAGCTCGGCGCTCCATCCGGGTGATGGTATTTTCAACCAGGGCCGGAGAGTAGATATCCCCCTGCTCGATTTTAATCGCGTTTTCAAAATCACCCGGATCCACGTCTTCAAGGTCTGACGTTGTGGTGATCTTGCCAAAAGAGAATTGCTGCCCTTCTTGAACGCGGAAGGTGAGAAAGAAGGAATCTTTGGTTTTCGACAGCTCTGAGGTCACAGCTTGCACTTGAAAATCAATATAGCCACGCGAGTTATAAAAATCAGTCAGAACTTGCTTGTCGAATTCTACCCGATCCTCAACATAGGTGTCGCGCTGTACGAATATCCGCAGCAGACCGGCTTGTTTGGTGTTCAAAACACGGCGCAGCCGCCGATCGGAGAACGTCCGATTGCCCACGAAGGACAGACGTTCAATCTCCACAACACCGCCCTCCGCAATCTCAAAAATCACATCAACCCGGTTGTCCGATCGCCGAATGATCCGCGGTTCGACAGAGGCGGCTATGCGGCCTTGATTGGCATAGGCCTCAGCGATGGCATTGGCATCATCACGCACTTGGCTGACCGAATAGATCCGCCGAGATTGCGAGCGCACCAAAGCGCTCAGTTGTTTTTCGCCAAGCCGTTCATTGCCTTCAAACACAACTTCATTGACCGTCGGAAATTCAACGACAGTGACCTTGAGCTTGTTGCCTTGGACCTCTGCCGTCACAGTTTCAAACAGGTTTGAATCGCGCACGCGCTGCACCGCGTCATTAACCTCACCAATCGCCAAAACGGCCGGGGTCTCGATCTCTGTGTAGCTGCGGATGGTTTCTGTCTCGATCCGCCGATTACCGTCGACTATAATTTCAGTAATTTTAAAATCATTTGCCTGCGCCGCCTGCACCATCCAGACGCAAGAGATCATCATGACACCAAAGGCGCGGATCAAAACGGTTGCCCGTGCCGCATGAGCTCCAAAAAGTTTCATCACAAATGTCCCTGTTGTGGCTTGGTTAATATTTCGTGAACTTATCGCCTCGCCGGCACTGTGTCAAAAAAAACTGCGTGCCAATCACCGCATTTTCCGGGCTTTTCCGCCACAGTGTCAGGTTACGGGCACATGAAATTCATGACCACAGCGAAGGCTGTCAGCGACAAAACCAAAAACAGCCCGATGGTCATCAAAATCTGCAGAGCAGAATCACTTGGCTTGCGCCCCGTGATCGCTTCATAAGCGCAAAATAGCAAATGCCCGCCATCCAAGACCGGGATGGGAAAGAGGTTCATCAAGCCAACCGCGGTCGACAATCCTGCGATCAAAGCAACAAAGGGCATCGCCCCCTGACGCGCCATCTGCCCAGCCGTCTCGGCAATCGCCACCGGACCGGAAATATTGCAGGCGCTGATCGAGCCGAGAACCATTTGCTTCAAACCTGCAAGAGACAGGGTAATGATCGACCAGGTGCGCTCAGCGGCCGCGCGGATCGCCACGCCAAAGGGCAATGGATCCGTACCCGGCTTAAAGAACGTCCCACCAGAAATGCCCACCAATCTCCGGTTTACAAATTCACCATTAGCGCTTGGAATCGCAACCGATTTTGCAGTGAGGCGCACATCAAACTCTGTGCCGGCGCGCCACACTGAAAATCCCATTTCATCTCCATCGGCCTCGGCCACGGTCTGTTGCAGTTGAGAAAACCCGTTAATGGCCCTTCCATCGATCCGCAAAATCACGTCACCGGCTTGCAACCCCGCCTCAATCGCCGCAGAGCGCGGCTGGACCTGCGCCACCAATGCCGGGAAAGGTACGGGCCCCAGCACAGAGCTGCGCCGCCCGTCCCGCATCACCGTGTAGCGCACGGGGGGCACGAGTGCCTGACCGATCGTCGCAAATTCTTCGTAACTGCGCACGTCTTGCCCCTCAACGGCCAAGATTTCATCTCCGATCTGCAGGCCCATTTCCCCCGGAACCGGGGTTAATTGCGCGATCTTCAAACTGCCATCATACTGGCCATGCCACATGAACAACCCACAATAGAGCGCGATTGATAGGATAAAATTGAACACAGGCCCGGCCGCTGAGGTCGCCGCGCGCGCCCAAATGGGCGCCCCATGCATGGTTTTGCGCCGTTCTTCAGCACTCAGCTTTGGCAAAAGCGCAGCATCTGGTGCGCTGGCGGCACTGGCATCTCCCTTGAAGCGGACAAATCCGCCAAACGGCAGCGCTGCAAATTGCCACCGCGTTCCATGCCGGTCCACACGCGAAAGGAGCACGGCGCCAAATCCCACCGAGAAGACCTCCGCATGGATACCGCACCAACGTCCGACGATGTAATGGCCATATTCATGCACCGCGACGATGACCGATAGAGCGATGACAAAAAAGAAGATCATCCAAATAAATCCGCCAAAAGAGGCAGAGAGTGCCGCGATATCAAACATTTATTGTCCGGGCCCTTTCGCGCGTGGCTTGATCGGCCTGCAACACATCCGTTAAATCACGAGGCGCGCCGCGCAGCAGCTCCGCGCGATCCATCGCGTGCAACGCCTTTTCAACCAGTATCGCCATATCTAAAAATCCAATATCCCCTTCAATAAAACGATCTAAGGCCACTTCCTTAGCCGCATTGAACGCAGCGCCCCACAGATTGCCCCGCCGCATCACCTCGCGCGCCAAACTTAGAGCCGGATAGCGCCCCTCATCGGCAGCATAGAAGCGAAACTGGCCGATCTGCGTAAGATCCAAGCGTGCGACATCCAGGGGGCGGCGCTCGGGATAGTGAAGCGCAAAGCCGATGGCGTGGCGCATATCAGGCGGCCCCACATGGGCCATCATCCCGCCGTCTTGAAATCCAACCATCGCATGGATCAGGCTTTCGGGATGAATAATCGTCTCGATCTGCGTCTCATGAACCCCAAAAAATTCTTTGGTCTCAATCAATTCCATGGCCTTGTTAAACATAGAGGCACTGTCAATGGTGATCCTTTGCCCCATGGACCAATTGGGATGCGTTTGCGCCTGCGCCGGGGTGGCCTTGGCGAGATCCGCCTGGGGCCAATCGCGAAAGGCCCCGCCGCTGGCGGTAATGATGATGCGCTCAACGGTCGAAATATCTTCACCTATTAAGGCTTGAAACACCGCAGAATGCTCACTGTCCACCGGCAAAATGGTCGCCCCATGACGCCGGGCCTCTGCCATCAAAATAGGACCTGCGGCCACAAGGGATTCTTTATTGGCCAGGGCCAAGGTCGTGCCTTGCTGCACCGCATGTAAACTGGGCGTTAGCCCCGCCACACCCACAATACATGACATGATCCAATCGGCCGGGCGCTCAGCCGCTCTGGCGATCGCCTCAGCGCCCGCCTCGACCGCCACGCCAGATCCCGCCATAGCCGCCTGCAGCTCTGGTAAAAGATCGGCAAAGGCTGTGACAACCACTTCAGGGGAAAACTCAAGCGCGTCCTTGGCCAGCTGTGCAATGTTGCGGCCACCGCTCAAGGCCACCACCTGATAGGCCGTTGGATCGCGCCGCAAGAGATCCAACGTATTTTGGCCAATGGAGCCGGTGGCACCAAAGATTGAAACCCTGCGCATCACGATAAAAACAACGCGGTAATCAGGCCGAAAGCGGCGGCCCCACCGATAAATCCATCAAGGCGATCTAAAAAACCACCATGCCCAGGAATGAGTTGTGAGCT
>Ga0181596_10005978_pt1 | contig 10548 bp, 6 predicted proteins | sample 041ome_6_FD_148655 | JGI IMG/M metagenome (GOLD analysis project Ga0181596, IMG submission 148655) | Coastal salt marsh microbial communities from the Groves Creek Marsh, Skidaway Island, Georgia - 041402US metaG (spades assembly) | ecosystem: Environmental > Aquatic > Marine > Intertidal zone >... | reverse complement strand
CGGTGCTGTTGACTGGGCTGCTTGGCATGAGTTTAGCGGTGGTGCAATGCCTTCATCAGATCCTGCTAAGTTTTTTGCATTTCAAGCTCAGCAAGCTCAGCAAGCTGCTGCCCCAGCTCCAACTCCAGATCCAACTCCTGCAACTACACCTTCTTCACCTTCACCTGCATCTACTATGACATCTGCAATTACAGCAGATCCTAAAAAGCTAACAGTAAAAGCAAGCCCAGCGCAAACTACACCTGCAGCTTGGTCAGCTGGACAGATCGCAGCTGGTACAGGTCAAGCACCTGCTACTGCACCTCAAGCTACTCCAACTGCTGCTACCCCTGCTCAAGCGGCTCAGGCTGCTACTGCTCAACCTGCTGCACAAGTACAGGCTACACAGGCAGCTGGTGCAGTACAACAAGCTACAGCAGGTATGCAAGCTGCACAGGGTCAAGTCTCTCAGCAAGCTCAGATGCAAGCGGCACAGGGTGATCCTAATAAACTAGCACAGCTAGGGCTACAGGCTGCACAAGGACAAGCTGCTACTGTACAAGGTGCGCCAACACGTACACTTGATCAGGAGGAACTTGTATCGGGTTCTACAGTAGATCAATCTCAAGTAGCTGGTACTTTTGGTACTGGTGAAGTAAAGGCTGCATCTGTAAGAGATGAGATGGCAAGCCTGATGTCAGACTTCCAAGGTACAGAGCCTCCTGCATGGGCTGCTGGTGCTATGCGTAATGCTGCTGCACAGATGGCTGCACGTGGTCTAGGTGCTTCCTCTATGGCAGGTCAAGCTGTTATACAGGCTGCTATGGAATCTGCACTACCTATTGCACAGATGGATGCATCTAATAAACAGCAGATGGCTTTGTTTAAAGCAGAGCAACGTGCTAAGTTTATGGGTCAAGAGTTTGACCAGAACTTCCAAACTAAAGTTATTAATGCATCTAAGATTTCTGAAATTGCTAACATGAACTTTAGTGCTGAACAGCAGGTAGCACTAGAGAACGCTAATATGGCTCAAACCATGAACTTAGCTAACCTATCCAATAAGCAAGCCAAGGTTATGGCTGACGCTGCTACTATGGCTCAGATGGACCTTACTAATCTGAACAACCGTCAGCAAGCTCAAGTGCAGAACGCTCAAGCATTCCTGCAGATGGATATGACTAACATTAGCAACGAACAACAAATGGCTATGTTTAAGTCACAAGAGCGTGTTAATGCTATTCTATCTGATCAGGCTGCTGAGAATGCAGCTAAGCAGTTTAATGCTACATCAGAGAACCAAACTAATCAGTTCTTCTCTTCTTTGGCTACACAAGTATCCCAGTTTAATACAGAGCAGCAGAACGCTATGCAACGCTTTAATGCGGGTGAAGCTAATGCTGTTGGGCAATTTAATGCAGCACAACAAAATGCACGTGATCAGTTTAACTCACAGAACCAACTTGTAATTGCACAGGCTAATGCTCAGTGGGCTCAGTCTATTACTACAGCTGAGAATGCTGCAGCTAACCAAGCTAACCGTGATGCTGCACTTGCTGCTAATAACTTTACTATGACAGCTTATAATAACATGGTGCAACGTGAACGAGATACTTTGGCATGGGCGTGGCAGTCTGCAGAAAACGAACGAGAGGTTGCAGCTAAGATTGCAGTCGCAAAGATTGATGCTTCAAAAAGCACTAGTACTAAAGTTGATCCTGTTAGTGCTGCTTCTGGTAAGTTCCTTGCCGCTGTTGCAGAGCAGGGTGCTAAATGGATATTCCAAAACGTTTAATGTAGGTATAACAATGGCTGATTATAAAGTAAAATCATATAGCTCTTATGCAAGTTCTATGTCAAAGCCTACTAGCAGCGGAATGTCCTCTAAGCTAGATAGCAAAGGTTACACACCTAAAAGTACTTCAAGCTCTTCTGTAGCTGACAAGAAGGGTTACACTCCTACTAAGAGTACGTCTACAGCGTCTGGTAAGAAGTATGCCTCCACATACAACGACAACTATGAAAGCCCTAAGACAGACAAGACTAAGTACTCTACTACTGGTCTAGGCGCTAAGCAACAACCAAAGCAACCACAGACTGCTAAGCAAGGCACAGAGGATCGCTTTGCTAGTGCTTATGTATCTGCTGGGGGTACAGACAGCATGGGTGTATACAAACCACAACCTATGAATCTTTATGAAAAGCCTAGCATGCAAGTTGTTCAGGATTATCTTACTAGCACTGCTATTCAAGACTCTTTGTACGAAGCACAAGGTCTAATAAATCAGGCTACAACTCCTCAGATGCAAATGTCTATACGTCCTATGACTGCTGAAGAGATTAAGAAGTTTGCACCAGTAAAAGAGCTTACAGAAAAAGGTATCACTGTAGAAGAGCTTAGTGCTATGGATGCACCTACGCAGAAGGCTACACTAGAAAGCTTAGGTATAACTAATGCTCAATGGGCAAGCTATCAGCCTAGCATGTTCGAGCGTTTCCAACAGGGTGTAGACAACTTTGCTAAGAACGTAGTTGGTGTACCTGAACAGAGTACTCCTATTATGTCTCTACGAGAGTTTGATGATATCACTAAGGCTTCTGTACACTACGGTAATCCTTATGTAAGAGATCCTAAGAATACTATGTATAACACCATTCAGCAACCTACACAGCAAGGCTTAGGGTATAACCAAGCAGATATTACACCTGTTCAGCCCAGCGCAGAACAAGCAACGATCCTTCCTAACTCACAGGCTATGATGGTAGCGCCTACACTAGGTGAAGAACCTAATCTTGATCCTTTGAGTAATCAGATGTTAGAGAAGCCCGCTGCAGCTACTCCAAGCGCTGGGCTTATGTCACGTCGTTTGGATGAAAAGGGTGCTATTATACGTGCGCCTACTGAATATAAGAATGTTGCATCTCGTCTTGTAATGGACCTAAAGAAAGACTTTGGGTTAAGTGACACTCAAGCCGCTGCACTTGCAGGTAACTTAGCATTTGAGTCTGGTAACTTTCAAACATTACAAGAGAAGAAGCCTTTAGTATCTGGCAGTAAAGGCGGGTATGGTTTTGCACAATGGACAGGACCAAGACGTAAAGCATACGAAGCTTGGACTAAAGAAAACGGATTGGACCCTGCATCTTACGAGGCAAACTATGGATACCTCAAGAGAGAGTTAAGTGAAACAGATCCTATAATAAGAAATGTAGGTAAAAACACTATATCTAAACTTAAAGAAATAAACGATATTGATGAAGCGTCTACACTAGTTGAGGAGTATTTCCTAAGACCAGGTATACCACACTCAGATAAGCGTAAAAAGCGTGCTAAAGAGGTTCTTGGTTTTACTGGAACAGAAGCTAAAATAGAAGAAGCAAAGACAAACGATGAAGTCGTAGAAGCCTCAACAGAATCTGTAGTAACATCTTTACCGCCAGAACAAGCAAAGACATTGATGACAAACCCTGTTAAATGGGTGTATGATCAAAACCTTATGGGTCTAACTGAGAAAACAGAAGAAGGGCAGAAAGCTATTGTAGAATTCTTTAATAGCTCTTTAGGTAAAACTGAATCAGAATATAGAACGGCTGCAGACGCAGCAACTAAAGGCGGCCATTCTGTAACTACACTTGAAGGCGCTTGGTGTGCTACTTTTGTTGATCATGTATTAAAGAACTTAGGTGCGCCTAGATTAGAAGGTAGACAAAACTACAATAGAGTAGGTGCTATGCACTATGCAAAACTAGGTACTGGCGTTAAGTTTGAAGACACTAAAGCAGGTGATGTAGCTGTATTTCCAAAACACGTAGGCTTTGTAGTAGGTAAAGTAAAAGGTATTGCTACTTCTGATAAGGCAAATGCTAAAGCTCTACAAGCAGGTCTTACTAAGGCTGGGTTTGATGCGGGTGGAGTAGATGGTCTTTGGGGTCCAAACTCTGCTAAAGCTCTCACAGAATACCAAAAAGCTAAAGGGCTTGAAGCCACAGGTAACGTAACTCCAGAAATGTTTAAAGCTATTACAGGTAAAGATGGTAAAGTTACAACTAACGTACTGGTACTAGGTGGCAACCAAGATAACACAGTCAATGTTACATCTTACCCAGCAACAATGATCAACCACTATAGACGTATAGGTTCTATTAAAGACTTAGACACAGATACATTTAAGGCTGTCACTAAAGACATAAGAGCATCAGGTAGTCAAGAATAATGTTAGGCTTACCTCTAGAACTCATCACAATGCTTGGCTCTACCGTCTTAGGTGGTGTCATGTCAATCTGGGGTCAAAGCATTAAAGCTAAAGAAGCCCAGCAAAAGATGCTTATGGAACGTGCAAACTTTAATGCACAGCAGGTTAACACTGCCCGTGAAGCAGGAAAAACAGATAAACATTTCGCTTGGACACGAAGACTTATTGCATTATCTTCTGTGTTTGCTATAATCGTGTTACCAAAGCTGGTTGCAGTGTTTTATCCAGAAGTTAACGTTATCGTTGGATACAGTGAGATACAGACAGGCTTCTTTGATTTCATCTTTGGGTCAGGCCCAGAGCAGATCAAGTGGAAGTATGCACACGGATTTGTTATAACCCCATTAGACACGCACATTGTATCAGCTATTGTAGGCTTATACTTCGGTGCTGGATTTACAAAGTAGGATATTAAGATGGCATATACTGGACCATTCGATAAACCAATTCCTGGTCAGTCATTAACGACAGAACCTGGTAATACCCCTTGGGAACAGCCACCACAAATGGCTGAGATAGAGGAAGTAGCACGTTACTATATTGAACGTATTGCAGATCAAAATGTTATTGATGACTTTGGCGCTCTGTGTCAGGCTGGTGTATCTCTGTCTCCTCTTGTAGAGACTATCTATCTTACAGGTGTTGCTAAGGGTTTGCACACACTTGATGCTGGCTTGCTAGTAGCTCCTATGATCCACAGCTTCCTAAAGGCTGCTATTCAAGAGCAAGGCATTGAGGTTAAGGATACAGATGATGATCCTCAAGCTGAAGCAGAAGATCGTGAAATGAATCGCTTTATGATCCTTGCTTCTAAGTACCTAGAAGAAGAGGGCGGTGACATGTCAGATCCCGGTATGCAGATGATTAGTGAGATGGTAGAAGAGGGACAAGAGGAAGAGTCTGGCATGGAAGAGCCTAACGAAGTAGAAGGGCCAGAGGAAGAGATGCAAGAAGAGATGACACAAGAGAAGCCAATGGGCTTGATGGCAAAGGGTTAATACAATGGCATTTAATAAAGATGATTTTCTTGCAGCCTTTCTTGAGCGTTCTGCTGAAGGCATTGAACGTCGTGGTCTTGCAGCAGATCAGTATGCACAGGAACAGAAAGCAGCAGCTGAACGTAATGCTGCCCTTGTAACTAAGCGTAAGCAGACAGCAGAACAAGCAGCACAACTAGGTAAGCGACTTATCGCTATGGGTGTAGGTAAGGGTGAAGTACTTACAGCTATGTCTTCTGGTGCTGGCGGTATCCAAGAGCTATACAATAAAATAGATGCTGCACGTCAACAGCGTGGTGTAACTACACTAGGTAAGGATGATATTGCTGCACTTGTGGAAATGCCTAACCTACCATCGTTACAAGCTCAGTATGCTGATATTGATAAAGTAGATCTTAGTGAGTTTGCAGCTAAAACGTATGGCGCTGTAGGCGAAGCACCAGCTGCACCAGCTAAGCAAGTAGGTCTGTTTGGGTCTCTACTAGGCTTTGGTGGTAAGGCACGTGTAGATGCTCAGCTAGGTAAACAGCAGTATGGTGACGGCATGACCTATGCAGAGATTAATGCTGCTGCACGTAACGCAGATTACCAGTCTATGTTTGGTGATGCTACAATGACGTTCACAGACGTTAAGTACTTCGATAATGATGCTGCTTTAGATTTTACTAAACAGATCTCTACGGTAGCAGCAGAAGCTCTTGATACACCTGCAGCCCAAGCCTACCTGACACAGGTAAAGAGAGCCGCTATTGAAAGCGGTGCAGAGCCTAACGATGTTACAGACGCTGTAAAGAAAGCTCAAAAAGAAATACAAGAAGATGCAGTTAAACCATTTATTGAGATGGCTGCACAAACATACGCTAATGGTAACTTCTTTGGTAATAAGTACGCAATGAAAGTTATTGAGAGTGTCACCTCTAAAGAGTATATAAAAGAGCTTCGTGGCAGTTTTAACGAGGATGAACCTGTAGTACAAGAAGACGCTGTAATTACAGAAGACCAAGATGTAACACCACCAGAAACTCCTAAAGAGCCTGTTAAACCTTTAGTTACTAAACCTACCTCTGCAGATCCTAATGATCCATTCCCACCTGCTCCAGAGCTAGACGAAGAAGGTAAAGCTATTGTAGAGAATGCTCTAAGCGGTAAAGCTATCTTCCGTAAGGGTGAAGAGAAGTACACAGATAAGTACACCAAAGCTCAGTGGGATAAGATGACACGCCAACAGCGTCGTGAGAGGGGTTTGCCAGAGTCACCACTAGGTGCGTTAAACTTCTACTTCCGTGAAGATATTGAAGAGATGATTGCAGCACCTAAGAAGAACCTTGAGATTAAACGTAACATAGATAAATCGGTCTATAAGATTAATATCAAAGGACGTGGTACGTATCATGTAACTGCAGATCAGCTAAAGTCTATTGATGATTCTTACTTCCGTGGTTCTAGCCCTGCTATCGTTATTGAAGAGTATGAGAAAGACGAGAAGAAAGCTAAGAATATTACTAAACCCGTACTTAAGGCTATAGGTGTCGAATAATGAGTTGGCAAGATTTTAAACAACAGTATCAGGGTGACTCAATGCCAGAGACACCACAGCCTACTATGGACGAGCCTATCATTGATACAGGCTCTACCCTAAAGAAGGATGACCTTAAGGGCTACCAATACCTTAACCCAATCCGTGAATACATGATTGACCGTAAGGGTGTTGACTACAAAGATAAGAATGATGATGAAGTTGTTAATGACTTTGTAGAGCATATGCGTTGGTTTAATGCTAACACTGTTTCTACTGCTGGTGAGCTACGCTTTATCAGCAAAGCAGATGAAATGCGTAAAGAGAAAGCCCGTAAAGCTTACGAGATCTATGACCAACTAGGTAACGTCTTTGTTAACGATGGTATGATGGGTGCTGTATCTGGTGTAGGTGATTACATCTTTGCTGCTGCAGCTGACCCTACTAACTACCTTGGTTTGATTACTGGTGGTTTAGCACGTGCTGGTGCAGCTGGTGTGTCTTTAACAGGCAAGAAGGCTGTGCAGATGGCAGTGCGTAAGGCTGGTATGGAAGCTGCACAGAGTGGTGCTGGACGTGCTGCTGCTGCAGAAGCTGCTAAGAAGGCTGGTATTGAAGCGGCTAAACGTGCTGTTGAAAACGGTTTTTCTACTCGTGTAGCTGGTAAGGCATACCAAGAAGTAGCAAAGAAGGCTACACTAGAGGGGCGTAAAGCCTTAGCTAAGAATGCTATGATTGATGCACAAAAGCAGCTGTTTGAGGATGCATCTACAAAAGCACTTAAGCAGACGTTTGTACTTGACGCTACTGCAGCTGTAGCACAGGATGTTATGGCTCAACAAGCTATGCTTAAGGCTGGCGCACAGGAAGAGTATAGTGCATTACAGACAGGTTTTTCATCTTTACTAGGTGGTGTAGGTGCTGCAGCACAGTTAGGCTTTGGTAAGTTCCGTGGTGCGTCAGGCTTAGAAGAGACAGGATCTTCACTTGAGAAAGTAGCTAATGCAACTATAGAAGAGTTTGCTCCTAAGTTTAAGGCAGAGGATACAAAGAAGATAGCTAATGCTATTGTAGAGGCTGTTGATGATTGGAACACTAAGGTAGAACGTGGTTATGCTGCTAATACTGCCCCTATGCCATCTGACTTAATTAAGACTATTATGCTAGGTGAAGACGGTAAGGGTGGTATTGCTAAGTACTACAAAGACTACGGTTACACTATCAAGCGTGGCGAGAAGATCGCTGATGTTATGACTAACGTAGCGCAGGGCTTACCACAGGAAGACATCCTACGTATCAACAAAGCTATGGCTAAATACTCTGGTGTACGTATTGGAGATCTATCCAGTACAGCTATTCAGATTGGTGACTTCTTAGCACGTGATGCTAGTGAGGCGGGTAAAGTACTTAATGTATGGTCCCAGGTACGTGCAAGCATTGACTCTACTATCGTTGCTGGTCAAGACCTAATCAAGGGTCAGCTAGACGAAATTAATGCTAAGGATGAAATAGCTGAGGAGCTAAATAAAGCAGAGCTGTTTAAGTACGGACAGAATGTGTGGAAACGCTTACTTGTTTCATCTACTGCTACAACAGGTTTGAACGTTGCAGGTTATGCTCAGTATGCTGTAGGACAGACGTTTGCTGATCTAGTCAACATGCCTGTTCTTACACTAAAGGGTTTAGGACAACTGACATACAACAGAGAAGCAGCTAAGGAATCTTTCCGTCAGGCTAGGGTCTACACAACTATGGTAGCACAACGTGCTAGAAACCTACTAGACCCTTACACAACACACGATGCGTACATGCGTTTCTTAGATGATAACAATGACGTTAGAAAAGTGTTGTTTGAGACTATGGCAGGTGGCGTTGAGTCAAGCGCTAAACGTCATGGCATCAATCCAGATAACCCTGTGTTTAAAAACATAGAATCTCTAGCTAATGCAGCTAACCAAATCACAGGTGTTCGTATTCAGGATAGCTTCACTAAGTCACAGATGTTTATGGGTGAGCTTGATAAGTATCTTCGTATCAACAAGAAGATGACACTCAAGGAAGCTCTTCTAAGTGATGAAAAGGTAATTGATGAAGCTGCGCTGGGCGGTGCTTTAGATACAACACTAAAGTCTGTGTTTGCTAAGGACTATACTGGTAAAGACCAAGGTGAGCTTATCCGTACTGCAGCTAAGTTCACAGAGCAGTTCTCTAATACTCCTGTCATTGGTACGATCCTACCGTTTGGTCGTTTCTTCAATAACGTTGTAGCTACAGCGTATCAGTGGTCACCTCTAGCTGCACCAGAACAGTTTGCTAAGTTCACTAAACGTCTTATCAAGCAAGAAGGTCCAACAGTAACAGAGCGTGATGCTTTTGCGCGTATGATTGTTGGTACAACTGCGCTTAACCTTGCAGCAGACTATGACAAGGAACGCCGTGAGAAGGGCTTAGGTGTGTATGACATGGAAGTTGGTGGCGGTACTATTATCGACGTTAAGAACACCTTCCCATTCTCAGCATTCCTAGCGGCAGGACGTGTGTATGGCATGATGCGTGATGGTGAGACAGTACCACCTGAGCTTATCCAAGAGCTAGGCACACAGGTAGCTGTAGGTCAGCTTACTAAAGATGCTCAGTTTGCTAATGACTTAAACAACATCCTTGACACTATTATCAACCAAGAAGAAGGCGCACGTGAGATTAGTGCTAAGGGTTTTGCTAAGGTTACAGGTAACTTCTTAGCTGGCTTTACTCGTCCACTAGACGTAGTTAACAAAGCGTTTGGTATGATTGGTGGTACAGATACTGCTAAGGATGTACGTCAAGCAGATGGTATGAATACTCTTACACAGTCAGCAACTAAATATGTAGACAATATCATTGAAGCATTTATTGATAAGACAGATGCTATTACTGGTGAGGATCTGCGTGTTGCTACACGTGAGGGTGACATCTATGATGCTAACCCTTTTGCTAAGATATTTGGTTTGACTGTCAAGCAGGGACGTACTGCTGCAGAGAAAGCTTACTCTATGGCAGAGATGCAGCCTTGGACAGCCAATGAACGTACAGCTATACCTGCGTATGACAAAGCGTTTAATGGTTTGATTGCACCTATGTTAGAGCGTCAAGTACAGAACCTTATCAACACTAAGCAGTTTAAGGATGCAAGCCTAGAGGGTCGTCGCAGAATGCTAAAGACTCTTATGACTAACACTAGATCTGAAATACGTGAGATGTTAGGTGAGGGGTATGGTGGCAGCGAAAACGTTAAGCTACGTATGGCCGCTAAAGCTAACTCTAAAGCTAACAAAGAAGTCCGTAACGAAGCTAAGAAGCTTATGAAAGAACGTCACGGTGTCTCTGGTAGACTTGAGGATTATACATTCCAAGAGCTAGACTTGTTTATGGAATACATAGATCTAATAGATGAAACCTACAAAGAAGTAGGTAAACTATATGGTAAAAACTAAAAGAGAGAGGGGCCGAATGGCCCCTTTACTTTATTCCGTGTTTCTCTGCTGCGTGTCTAGCCCAAAGCAATGCCTCGGTAAAACGCTGTAGAGCTTCCTCTTTCTCATGACTCTCCCATAGATTATCACTGATAAACTGTTTAGCTTCTCTTATGTCTTGCTCTAAGGCTTGAACAAAGATACGCTGCTTAGCACCAGTGAATGCTTTGGCTTCGTCTTCTAGATTCATGTCAACTCTTGTACGATCTTCATGATAGCTTGAACTAGAGCGTTAGGATCACCTACAATACGTTTAGCATTAGCCCAGTCACCATTAGCATCTTCGCCAC
>Ga0181596_10005952_pt1 | contig 10580 bp, 9 predicted proteins | sample 041ome_6_FD_148655 | JGI IMG/M metagenome (GOLD analysis project Ga0181596, IMG submission 148655) | Coastal salt marsh microbial communities from the Groves Creek Marsh, Skidaway Island, Georgia - 041402US metaG (spades assembly) | ecosystem: Environmental > Aquatic > Marine > Intertidal zone >... | reverse complement strand
ATCCTGCTCATTCTTTGGAATTTGCTGCATGTTAAAACCTTCTCCATGAGTAGTTTCATCTCCATAAATATGGTAAACCCCAACTCCATTTGAACTTGCTGCCAAAGATCCTGCCATCGCTTGTAAAGCACCTGGCCCAATTGACGTAACGACGGCTGGAATTTCTTTATATTGCCAACTTAATGCGGTTGCAGCATGCGCCATTTCAATTTCATTTTTAAAATTAAAAGTTTTAGTAACGCCATGCTCCTCATATATTCTTAACACCTCTGCAAAATCAGTTGAGCCATGACCAAAAATTGCAAAATATTTTCTCACTCCTTGTTTTAGCAAAGCAAGAATTAAACCTTCAGATAAACTTACATTTACATTGCTTGGAAGTTTATTATTCAATAAACATTCCTCAATACTATTATTATTTTCAAATATAATTTTTGCTCTTTCTGCTACTTCTTTATTATTCATAATTTTACTCATTCTCCTGTAGTATTGTTTTTTGTTTTTTTATATCTAAAACTCTTGTTTTAACTTGCAAAGCAATTGTCAAAACAATAAGTGAAAAAAATAAAAGTGTAGTAACTGAACTAAAAAATATTGTTATATCACCTGAAGATAGCGACATCGCAGTTCTATAATTAGACTCAAGTGTTTCTCCTAATACTAGCCCGAGAACAATTGGAGTAACAGGTATTTGAATACGATTAAAAAAATATCCAATTAGCCCCATAAAAATCATTGTATAAACATCTAAAAATGAATTTCTAATTACATACGATCCAACGACAACCATTACTAATATTCCGCAAGCCAAATGATGTGGTTTTACTTTTAAAATCTTTACAATATATTTAATAAAATTTACTTGCATAAAAAAAACCGCAACATAAGAAAAAACAATAGCTATATAAATTGAGTAAACAGCTGGAGCATTTTCAATGAAAAGCATTGGTCCAGGAATAATTCCATGTATCAGTAAACCTCCTAATATAATTGCAGTGGCAGGATCTCCTGGAATACCTAATGATAATAATGGAACCATGGCTCCTCCAGTAACAGCATTGTTAGCTGTTTCTGGTGCGACAACACCTGCAACATTTCCGTTACCAAATTTTGCTCTTTCCTCTACATTTTTTTCAGAGTTTTTTGCATGTGCATATGCTAAAAATGCTGCGATTGGCCCACCTGATCCAGGAATTGCACCTATAGAAGTTCCAAGTCCAGTACATCTCAGCATTAAATTAAAATATTTTTTTATAAATGAAAATCCTGGCAAGGTAGTTTTGACATCACCGATATTAAAATTTTCTTTGTCTTCATTGTTTAGCTTTTGATGAAACACCTCTAAAATATGAGGCACTGCAAACAAGCCAATCATTGCTACTAGTAGATTAACACCTTGCAGCATTTGAACATTGCCAAATGTTAATCTAGAGGTTCCCTCAAGCTCATCCAGTCCAATTGTCATTAACATTAAACCCAAAACTCCAGCAACTAAACCACGAAATAATGACCTTTCAGCAAGACCGCAAATAGTTGAAAAACCAAACAAAACCAACATAAATATTTCCGCCGGTCCAAATTTAATTGCAAACTTAGATATAAAATCCACCAGTAAAATCATAACAATCAAACTCAATAATCCGCCAATTGTAGAAACAATCACTGCAGATCCAAGCGCAAGACTTGCCTCCCCTTTTTTTGACATTGCGTAACCATCAGCAACTGTTGCGGCTGCAGAGGGAGTGCCGGGAATTCCAATTAAAATTGCTGAAATAGATCCTCCAGTCATGCCTCCAATGTAGGTTGCTAGTAATAATGAAATTCCAGTTGCTGGTTGCATTGAGAAAGTAAAAGGCAACATCAATGCAAGTGCCATTGAATAAGTCAATCCGGGAATAGCTCCAAAAATAATTCCAACGAATGATCCAATGACAATAGCAATAAAAACTTCAAAAGTAGTAGTGAGTTGTAAGGCTGCAATCAATGACTCGATCATGAGATTTTAAAAAAATATGCCTCTTGGCAATGTTGAATGCAATAAAACAATAAAAATAAAATAAATCGATCCAGTAATAATAACTGGAAATAATAAATTAAATTTCCAATTTTTTTCTTTTAAAATAAATCGACTTAACACAAATAAAATAAATGGTGTTGAAACTAAAAAACCAAACCACTCTAATAAAAAAGCATAAAGCAAAAAAACTATAATACAAAAAAATACATTTCTAAATTCATTATTTTGAACTCCTTTAATTGATATTTTTGGTCTATATCCAAGATAATATTGATAAAGAAAAATAACCCCTAAAATACTCATGCAACATCCTAAAAAAAAAGGAACAGTTCTTGGGGAATTACCTGGAGAACCAATATTGCCTTCTATTTGAAAAAAAACTAAAATTAACCAAACTAATGAGAAAGCAAGAACACCTAATCCAAGATATAAGTAGAACTTGCTTTCTCTAATCATTTTTTTACCTGATCTTTTCTTTATTTTTTAAGACCAAGATCTTTCATTAATTTTCCGATTCTTCTGTCATCTTCTGCAATTTTTTTTGCAAAAGCTTTTGAATCTAAATAATTGATTTCAAAACCAATTTTTTTAGATGCAGAAACAAAAGAAGGACTAGTAGCAACCTTAGCAGCTGCCGCCTCTATAGCTGCGATTTGATCTTTTGGTGTTCCTTTTTTTGCGGCAATACCTCTCCACATTGTTACATCAACATTTTTGTAACCAAGCTCTTGCATTGTTGGAACATTTGGATCAGAAGCTATTCTTTTTGGACTAGTTGCAACTAATACTTTTAGTTGCCCCGCTTTGTCAAAAGACCTAAATTGACCTGGCCATTGAACAGCCGCATCAATTCTTCCAGCTAATAATTCCGTAGGTGCTTTTCCTTTTCCATATGAAATGTAATTAACTTTGACACCCAAAGCATCAAATATTACCGCTGATGCTAAATGTGTAAATGCTCCTTTGCCGCTAATTCCTACTTTAAGTTTTCCAGGATTTTTTTTTGCATAAGCAGCTAGTTCTTCTATATTTTTAAAAGAGCCTGCTTTTACAGCTAATACTGGCACTTCTACGCTTAAGGCTGCGATAGCATCAAAAGACTTAAAATTAAATGGAACTTTTCCACCATGATAAGTTGTGCTTACAGAGTTTGAATTCCATACAATATCATACCCTGATGCCGCTTTAGATTGAATGTATTTATATCCAACAGCTCCACCGCCACCTGGTCTTGATACTGGAACAACAGGAGTTGCAAGATTAGATTCTAATCCTTGCGCAACTAGTTGTCCTACTGTTTTTGCAGTTCCCCCAAAAAGCACTGTCATTTCGATAGGCTTAGTTGGAAACTTCTCTGCAGCTATAGACTGCGAACCCAACAATAGTGATAACGCCGCTAAAGCTGAAGTTATTATTTTTGTTATTTTCATGTTTTCCCCCCATGTTTGTTATAGTTATATGAAAAAACTAATTAATAGATTTTTCATTAGACTTCCTTTTTTTTTCACCCAAAGCCCTTAGGATTTTTTCTGGTGTAGCTGGCAAAGACTGTATTCTGACACCAATCGCATCATAAATTGCATTCATGATTGCTGGAGCAGTAGGAACCATTGCTGGCTCGCCAATACCTTTTGCACCTAAAGGACTTAATGGATCTAGATCTTCTACAATTTTAGATGTAACTTTTGGAACATCTAAAGAAGTGGGTAAAATATATTTTGCAAAACTTCCTGTGGTAGTATGACCTTCTACCTGCTGATAATCTTCCATCAAAGCCTGACCTACAGCTTGAACTACTCCACCTTCAATTTGACCTTCAACACCTTTTGGATTAATCGCTTTTCCAACATCATGGCAGGCCCATATACCTAAAATTTGAACTTCACCTGTTGCTGTATCAACTTCAACTTCTGCAACCTGACCACCAAAAACATATGCTTGCCATGGCTTTCCAGAACCATCTACCGGGTCTAACCCTGTATGGTGAGATGTATAATTTCCACTTCCTACAGGAACTACTCCATATTTTTTTTTACAAATTTTAACAGCATCAGACATTGGCATTTTATAATTAGTTCCATTTGCCCATATCTCTCCATCATGAGCTTGCAAAATTTCTTTTTCTACGTTCCACTCTTTCGCAATTTCTGAAAATAATCTGTCCTTGGCATTTCTGCAGGCCATAGCAACTGCATTTCCAATCATATAAGTTTGTCTTGTTGCACCAGCATGAGCAGCTTCTGGACTTCTTGAAGTATCGTTGTCTCCAATTGTTACCTGCTCTGGTTTGATACCTAGTTCATCAGCTGCTACTTGAGCTAAAACTGTTAAAATTCCTTCTCCGATTTCAGTAACTCCTGTTAATACTTTTGCTGTTCCACCATCATCAATTTCAGCCCAAGCACCCGCTTGATCCATTGCAGCAGTTCTTGCAATTCCATACCAAGCAGCAGCCATTCCGCGGCCTCTTTTTTTAGTTAAGCTCATTATTTGATACCTCCAGACAATCTTAATTTATCATTTAATCTTGCTCCTAAAAAACAAGAGTCACGATTGTCATTACTATTTAAATCTTTTCTTATCTGGCCCCTTGAATTTGGAGCTCCCTTTTCCCAATTCGCTAAAGTTTCAAGCTCATTTAAAACAGTACCTATACTTGCTGAATTTAATTTTTGTTTGGTATGAGTTAAGTCGCCAGCAACAAACATATTTTTTCTTCTTAGCTCAAAAGGATCCATGTTTAGTTTTTCTGCACAAATATCTAAGATGGATTCGGTCGCAAATTCAGTTTGAAGCGCACCAAAACTTCTAAATGCTCCACTTGGTGTGTTGTTGGTATAAACTCCAATTGTATCCATTTGTAAATTATCTATTCTATAAGGACCTGCACCTAAAATTGCAGCCTTACGCATCACGCCTTCGGTTGAACAACCATAAGCTCCTCCATCTGCTATCATTTTAATTTGAACTGCAGTAATCTTTCCCTCTTTTGTTAAACCAATTTTGTAATTTGTTCTGCTTGGATGTCTTTTTGCAGTAGAAATTATATCCTCTTCTCTGGTCATAACATACTTAACTGGCAACCTTGTTTTCATTGCACATAAAGCTAGCATGCCTTGATAAATCATATCTTCTTTTCCACCAAAGCCACCACCAACTGGAGACATGATAAATCTAACTTTGTGAATTGGTAAGTTCATAATCTTAGCCATCATATGTCTATGATGAGTAATATTTTGACTAGGAGAAATAATTACTAACGTACCGTCATAGTCCACATACCCTACTCCTGCCATTGGCTCTAAATATGCATGCTCAACAGCTTGTGTTGAAAATTTTTCTTCTACAATCAAATCTGCTTTAGCAAATCCTTCTTCCACGTTCCCTTTTCTTATTGGAATGTGTTTAACTAAGTTTGTTTTATAATGCTCATGAATTAAAATTTTATCTTTTAATGCCTCTTCAGAATCAAAAAGTGCTGGCAGATCCTCATATTCAATTTCAATTTTAGAAATAGCTTCTTTAGCAGCCTCAAGAGTATCTGCTGCTACTGCTGCAATTGCCTCTCCAACATATCTAACCTTATCTCTAGCAAGAACTGGCTGATCTTCAATAAATACCCCAAAATTATCTATACCTGGGACATCATTACAGGTAACAATAGTCTCAACACCTGGAACTTGTTTAGCTTTGGTTAAATCTAATTTTTTTATTTTTGCATGTGGCTTGGTACTTCTAAATACTTGCATATGAAGCATATTTGGCATTTTCATATCTGCAGCGTATTTTAACCGTCCTGTAACTTTACTTGGAGCATCTATTCTTTTTACATTCGCTCCTAAATAAGAATCTTTTGGTTTGGAATATTGCTCTAATAATTTAGGATCTAATTTCCCTGAGATAACATCTCTTGCTAACTCAACTGCATCAAAAATTTTCTGATATCCAGTACAACGGCAAATATTACCACCCATTTCTTCTTTAATTTCCTCAATATTTGCATCAGGATTGTTACGCAAGGTAGAAGTTGCAGCCATAACCATTCCTGGAATGCAAAATCCACATTGGCTAGCGCCTGTCTGATAAAATGCCTTTTGAAGAGTAGATAAGTTATCAGGAGTTCCTTGATACTCAATAGTTTCAATTTTCTTTCCAGAAGCTTTAGCAACTGGCATTAGGCAGCTTTTCACTAATTTACCATCAACAAAAACTGAGCAAGTACCACACTCACCGGCTCCACAGCCTTCCTTGGAACCAGTTAAATCTAGATCTTCTCTTAAAAAATCTAACAATCGATAATGAGAGTTAACTTCCTTATTTATTTTTCTACCGTTAACTTCTAAATTAATTTTTAATTTATACACTAAGACCCTCCAGTTGTTTTTCTTTTGTTAAATCAAAGTAATTTTCTTGAATAGTTATTCTCTCTGAAACTGACTTGATAATTGCTCTAATAATAAAGTTTTGTAAAACTTCTTTTCTGTATTCTTTTCTACTTCTAGAATTTATAACATCTAATTCCAACATAGAAGCTGCAAGAATATTATCCTCATTTATATTTTTTCCTTTTAGAAATAATTCTGTTTTTGATAATCTGCAGGGTACTTCTCTCACACCTGCTACAGCAATTCTAATATCTTCAAATATTTTTCCTGAAGCATCTGTTTTTGCAACACAGCTTACGCATACTGTTGATATTACCAAAGATCTTCTGTGACCAACTTTTTCAAAACTTGCTCCATAACCGCTAGTATTGTCCATTTCAATTGCGGTTAAAATTTCATTTCCTTGAAGATCAACTTTATTTCTTCCCAATATAAATTTATCTAAAGTAACTTTTCTTTCATAAATTTGTTTATCTTTTCTGCCATTAATTATTACACTTGCATTTAATGTTAAAAATGCTGGAGCACCATCTCCAGCGGGAGAAGCATTAACCAAATTACCCCCAATAGTTGCCTGTTCTCTTATTTGATCATCTGCAAACCAAACAGCTACTTGTGGGAGAATTTTAATATCTTTTCTGATTTGAGGGTCGGTAAATAATTTTTGAAATGTTGTGGTTGCACTGATAGTAATTTTTTCTTTTTTAATATCAAAAAGATCCAGTTCTTTAATATTAGTAATATCAATAATATTTTCTATATGTACATCACCCGCTCTTCCTTCTCTAGCCCATGGTAAAATGTCTGTACATCCTGCAACAATACGATAATTTTTTACTTCTAATAGCAAATCAAAATACTCTGCTAAATTTTTAGGAATAAAATAATTATCGTATCGAAGCATAAATTATTTAGATCAACCTATCATCATTTCGAACAACTACTTTAATAGCGTCTTCAATTCGCTCTCTGGTATATTTTAAACCCGTCTGCAAATCTTTCATTGCAAATGTATGAGTGTGAATTAATTTTGCATCAAAACGTTTTTGAGCCATCAAAGCCATAGCTCTATGACAAGCAGATTTTCCTTCTCCTCTTGTAGCATAAATATATGCATTATTTCTTACAAGATTTGCAATATCAACTTCTACTGGCTTAGACGGAAAAGCTGCTAAGCCAATTTTTCCACCTCTTCTTATCATTGATGAAGCATCGTTGACTGCGTTTGGAGCTCCGGAGCAATCCAAAACATAATGGGCACCAATGCCGTCTGTGAGCTCTTTAACTACTTTAATTGGATCATCATTTTTAACATTAATAACGTGTGAGGCTCCTAATTTTTTTCCAATCTCTAATCTATTATCTCTTGTTCCAGTTAAAATTACTTCAGCTCCTAGAGCTGATGCAACTCCGACCGCACAAAGGCCAATTGGTCCTGGGCCCATAATTACCATTGTTTGTCCGGCAAACAATCCTCCCATAACATCAAGAGTGTACATACTAGTTCCAGCAGTTACTGCTAAAGTAGCTTCTTCGTCTGACATATCATCAGGAACTCTGACTAGAGTTCTTGTTCTGTTAGTCATGTATTCTGAAAAAGCACCATCAGTAGTAAATCCATTTGCTTTATGTCCTTTTGATGCAAAACCATAATTGAGACATGAGGTATACCATCCCTTAACGCACATTTCGCATCTTCCACACCCAGCATGAATTTCAACAGCTACACGATCACCTATTTTAAAATCATCTACTGCTGCACCTAATTTAACAACACGACCCATCGCTTCATGTCCTGGAGTATAGTTTTTATTAAATGGCATTTGGCCTTCAATTTGAGCTGGCTTGCCATGACTTATGATTTCTAAATCTGTTGCACAAATAGCAACTGCATCAATTTTTAATAAAACCTCATCCTCTTTTGGTTCTGGAACTGGTTTTTTTTTAATTTCGATATTATCAGGATCATTTAGCACCCAAGCTCCCATTTCTTTTGGTATTTCTAAATTGTGTCCCATCATATTTTTTTCTTTAGGCTGCATGCTGTCTATCTCCTTTTATTGTTTTAATTATTTTTTTTGGCTTAAAATACTTACCAATCTCTAATGAAGCATGGTAAGTAGAATTTTTAATTTTTTCTAAATATTTTTTATCACGTAAAATTTTATACTTAGGAGACGAGCAACTAACAGAGCCGATAGGTTCGTGATATTGATTAAAAATTGGATAGCCGACGCAATAAACTCCCTCTTGAAACTCCTCATCGTCAACAGCATATCCATTTTTTTTTATTTTAGTTAGTTCTGCTATCAAAAAAGACTGATTAATAATTGTTTTTTTCGTAAACTGAACTCTATTTTTTTTTAAAATTTTATCCTGATTTTGCTTACTCATATGAGCCAAAATGGCTTTTCCAGAAGCAGTTGCATGAAATGCATGGTCTTTATTTAAAAACCCATGATCAACTCTTACCGGATGCGTAGATTCAATCATTTTTAAAGTAATTAATCTAGTTCCTTCAAATCCAGCAAGGTGAACAGCCTCTCCTGTTAATTCATTAATTTTTTTAATATGTTCGAAAGCATAATCTATATAATCAGAATCAGGATTTACAACTAATTGACTAAATTGTTTAATTTTTGATCCTAAAAAATATTTTTTTGATTTTAAGTCTTGATAAAGATAACCTTTAGAACAAATTGTCGAAAGCATGTGATGCGCTGCAGATTTTTTAAAACCTAAAGAGGCGCAAATTTCTTTTAACGATAAACCTAATTTGGAATCAGAATTTATAAAAAAATCTAAGGTTGCTAGAGTTTTTTCAATAGATTTAACTGACATAAATAAAAAATATCTAAATTATATAATTTGTCAATAATAAATCAAAGTTTATAATTGTTAAACTTTTGTGATTAACAATTTAAAAATATAAATATAATTTTAAAAATTAAAATTTTAAATATTCAAAAAGAGATCTGACAGAAATCAATAATAAAAAAATACCAAAGATTTTACTTAATAAATTTTTGTCAATTGTATGAACCATTCTTGCTCCAATCGGAGCCATAAACATAGTAACTGGAACAAAAACTAAAAAACCGGGTAAATTTACATAACCTAAGCTTAAAGGTGTATCAACGGTGTCAAAATAAAATCCACTAAAAGACATGCTTGCCGCTCCAACTATTGAAATTAAAAAACCAATAGCGGCAGAAGTTCCGATCGCTACCTTTAATGAATAACCAAATAATCTCATTGCAGGAACTCCTAGAGAGCCTCCTCCAATTCCAAGCGGAACTGCAAAAAACCCCAAACAAATTCCAATAACTATTTTATAAAAAAAAGAAACAGGTCTTGGATTTTCTGAAACTTTTTCTCTAAAAAAAATAAAAAACAAACCTACTAAAAAAGCAAAAATTGAAAAAAATAACATCAATGCTGGTGTTTTTAGATTTGAAGCCAAAACTGTTCCAAGCATGACACCCAAGACTATAAAAATACCAAAAGATCTAATTAAACTAAAATCTACAGTTTTAAATTTCATGTGTGTTTTTGCTGACATAATCGAAGTTGGAATTATTATTGATAAAGAAGTTCCTAGCGCTAAATGCATTCTTGTATCAATATCAAAATTCATTACAGTGAATGCGTAATACAATGCAGGGACCATTATAATTCCACCTCCCACACCTAATAACCCAGCAATAAATCCTGATATGGTGGCTGCTACTGCAAGAATAGAAATTAAATTTAATAACTCATAAAAAGTTAAACCGTCAAACATAATTATCTATCAGCTATAAGTTTTTCATTATTTTGAACAACTTCTAAAATATGGTTTACTTTTTGAAAATCCGAGTCCCTAGCCATCATATTATTTGACAGATACTGTTTCCATTTGGTTGCACCTTTTTGACCATGATACAAACCAACTGTGTGCCTCATGATTTGATTAACTCTTGTACCTTTTTTAACCTCCTCAGTAACATATTTGACAAGTTCTTCAATTATTTCAGATCTGTTTAAAATATCAGAATTATTGAAAATATCTTTTTCAATATCAGCTAAAAAATAAGGTGATTGGTAAATAGCTCTACCAATCATAACACCGTCAACGTTTTCTAAATGAGATTGGATTTGTTCACAGTTTGTGATTCCCCCATTGATAATAATTTCCA
>Ga0181596_10005936_pt1 | contig 10593 bp, 9 predicted proteins | sample 041ome_6_FD_148655 | JGI IMG/M metagenome (GOLD analysis project Ga0181596, IMG submission 148655) | Coastal salt marsh microbial communities from the Groves Creek Marsh, Skidaway Island, Georgia - 041402US metaG (spades assembly) | ecosystem: Environmental > Aquatic > Marine > Intertidal zone >... | reverse complement strand
GCTGTCCGGCAAATTTCAGGCCGATCACGCAGCCTATCAACCCGATGACCAGCGCCAGCCGGACCAGGCCAAGAGTTTCATCGCCCGTGGCCACTCCGACCGCCAGCGTCCCGACGGCGCCTATGCCGACCCAGACGGCATAGGCGGTTCCCAGCGGAATGGTCTTGGCCGCCTTGTCGAGCAGCGAAAAGCTGAGGATCACGCAGAGGACGAAGCCCGCAGTCCAGGCAATGTTGCGAAACCCGTCCGCATAGCGCAGACAGGTAGTGAAGCCGACCTCGAACAGGCCGGCTGCAACCAGAATCAGCCATGGTCCCATGGATTATTCCGCGGCGACCGGCTCGGCATTGCCTGCGTCGCTCGCTTCCGCCTCGATCTCGGCCGCCTTGGCCTCGACCAGCTTGACGATATGCTCGACCATGTCCTCGTCCTCGACCGTGTGGTCGGTGACGCCCGACAGGTACACCATGTGCTTGCCCTTGCCGCCGCCGGTGAGACCAATGTCCGTCTCGCGCGCTTCGCCCGGGCCGTTGACGACGCAGCCGAGCACCGAAAGCGACAGCGGCGTGTTGATATGCTGCAGCCGCTCCTCCAGCTTCTGCACGGTGCGGATCACGTCGAAGCCCTGGCGTGCGCAGCTGGGGCAGCTGACGATGCGGACGCCGCGGGTGCGGATGCCGAGCGATTTGAGGATCTCGAAACCGACGCGCACCTCTTCCTCGGGCTCGGCGGAGAGCGAGACGCGGATGGTATCGCCGATGCCCGCCCAGAGCAGGTTGCCGATGCCGATTGCGCTCTTGACCGTGCCGCCGATCAGCCCGCCCGCCTCGGTAATGCCGAGGTGCAGCGGGCAGTCCACCGCATCGGCGAGCTGCTGATAGGCCGCGACCGCGAGGAACACGTCGCTCGCCTTCACCGCGACCTTGAACTCGTGGAAATCATGGTCCTGCAGCAGCTTGATATGATCGAGCGCGCTTTCGACCAGCGCCTCGGGGCACGGCTCGCCATATTTCTCGAGCAGGTCCTTCTCGAGGCTTCCGGCGTTGACGCCGATACGGATCGCGCAGCCATTGGCCTTGGCGGCATTGACCACCTCGCGCACGCGCTCGGACGAGCCGATATTGCCCGGATTGATGCGCAGGCACGCCGCGCCCGCATCCGCCGCTTCGAGCGCGCGCTTGTAGTGGAAATGGATGTCGGCGACGATCGGCACGCGCGAGGCGCGAACGATCTGCTTCATCGCAGCGGTCGACTCGACATCGGGGCACGAGACGCGGATGATGTCGACCCCTGCCTCCTCGCAGCGGCGGATCTGGTCGATTGTCGCCTTCGCGTCAGAGGTCAGCGTGTTGGTCATCGTCTGCACGCTGACCGGTGCATCGCCACCCACCGGCACCTTGCCGACCATGATCTGGCGGCACTTGCGCCGATCGATATCGCGCCAGGGTCGCAAAGAAGGGTTGTGGGCCGACATGAATTGTTCTCCAAGAGTATGCGAACGCTATAGTCACTTCGACCGGCTTTGGCGAGATGTGCGGGCGATAGAAAAGGGGACGCTGAATACCATGAAAAACGTGATGAAACTGGCGCTGGCCACCGGCCTGGCCGCTCTTGCAACCGCGACGAGCCTGCCCGCGCTGGCGCAGGCCCCGGCCCCGCAGCGCAACCCCAACGAACTTGCCGCGCGCCAGCTCTACAGCGATGTCGTCGGCATCCGCACCGCACGCGGCCACAAGCAGATGGGCGTGATGACCGGCTATCTCAAGGAACAGCTGCTCAAGGCCGGCTTTGCCGAAAGCGATATCACGATCACCGATTATGACAGCGAGGGCGAACCGACCCAGGGGCTGGTGGTGCGCTACGCCGCCAAGGGCAAGCCCAAGGCCGGTCCGATCGTGTTCCTTGGCCATATGGACGTGGTCGAGGCGCTGCCGGAGGACTGGGAGCGCCCTCCGTTCACGCTGACCGAGGAAAACGGCTATTTCTTCGGGCGCGGATCGCTCGACAACAAATATGGTGTCGCCACGCTGACGCACAATTTCATCCGGCTGAAAAAGGAGGGCTGGTCGCCCAAGCGCGACCTGTATCTCGTCTTCTCGGGCGACGAGGAGACCGGCATGATCTCCACCCGCGCCCAGGCGAAGATGGTGGCGGAAACGATCAAGCCCGCTCTGGTGCTCAACGGCGATGCCGGCGGCGTGGCGATGACCGAGGATTTCAAGCCGGTCATGTACCAGGTGCAGGCGGGCGAGAAGACCTTTGCGACCTTCGAGCTCACTGTCACCAATCCCGGTGGCCACAGTTCGCGGCCGCGCGCCGACAATGCGATCTATGAACTGGCAGCGGCGCTCGGCAAGATCCAGGCCTATCAGTTCCCGGTCAATGCAAGCCCGCTGGTGCGCAGCTATTTCGGCGCGATGGGCAAGTTGACGCCGGGCGAGATGGGCCAGGCGATGCAGGCCTTTGCCGCCAATCCCGAAGCTCCCGAACCGCGCGTCAAGCTGCTTTCCGATCCGGGCATATCGACCCAGATGCGCACCACCTGCGTTGCGACGATGCTGCGCGGCGGCCATGCCGAGAACGCGCTGCCACAATCGGCGACCGCAACGGTCAATTGCCGCATCATGCCCGGCGAGGGCGGCGCGGCAGCGACCCAGGCGGCACTCGCCAAGGCCATCGGCAATGACAATGTCAAGTTCAAGCTGATGACCAATGTGGTCGAGAGCCCCGAATCCACGCTGACACCCGAAGTGCGCGCGGCGGTCATGGCCAGCCTCGATGCGCGCTATCCGGGCCTGCCGATCGTGCCCGAGCTGTCGTCGGGCGGTACCGACGGCATGCACTATCGTGCGCTGGGCATGAACACCGTGGGCATCGGCAATGCCGCGATGCGCAGCGCAGACATTTTCGCGCACGGTCTCAACGAACGCATCCGCGTCGAGGATTTCTACAAGGGCCTCGACCACTGGTATCTGGTGATGAAGAAGCTGGCGGGCTGATCCCCGCCACGCCTCAAGGCGCGGTCTGGAACGGCTTGGCTTCGGCTAGAATCAGCGCGAACCAGTCGTCCGAATCGGTCCATTCGTGCCGCACCGTCCAGCCGCCCGCGCGCAGCAGCAGCCGCGCGTCGCGCGGGCCGTATTTGTGGCTGTTCTCGGTGTGGATGGTCTCGCCCTTGCGCATCGAGAAACGCTCGCCGAGCACGGTGAAGCTCAAGTCGTCCTGCGCCTCGAGATGCATCTCGATCCGCGCATAGCTGTCGTTCCAGCGCGCGACATGGCGGAAGCGATCGACGGGGATGGTGCCATCAAGCTCGCGGTTGATGCGGTGGAGCAGATTGAGGTTGAACCGCGCGGTCACCCCCTGCGCATCGTCATAGGCGGGGATCAGGATATCGGGCGACTTGATGCGGTCCATGCCGATCAGCAGCAGCGATCCGACGCCCAGCGTCTCGCGCATCGAGCGCAGCAGGTCGAGCGAGCTGCGCGCGACCATGTTGCCGATGGTCGAGCCGGGGAAGAAGCCGAGCTTGGGTTCATCCGCGACAGCCTCGGGCAATTTCAGCGGTCGCATGAAATCGCCTTCGAGCGGATGAACGTTGAGCCCCGGAAAATCATCGGCGAGCGCGGCGGCGGATTCGCGCAGGAACTCGCCCGAGATATCGATCGGCACATAATGCCTGCCCTGCACCGCGCGCAGCAGATGCGGCGTCTTGACCGAGGAGCCCGAGCCGAATTCGACCACGGTGCGTCCTGCCCCGCCCTGCTGCGCCACCTCTCCGCAATAGCGTTCCAGCAGCGCGGTTTCGGTGCGGGTGGGATAATATTCGGGCAGGTCGGTGATCTGCTCGAACAGTTCCGATCCCGTCTTGTCATAGAACCAGCGCGCCGGGATGGCGCGGCGGGTATCGCGGAAACAGGCGAGCACATCGGTGCGGAAGGCGGGATCGGCCTCACCCGATGCGTTTGCGGTCCGGGCTTCGGGCGAGTCGATCAGGGTAGCCAAGCGGGAGTCTCCTGCGCGGGGTCAGTTCAGGTCAGGTCAGGGCAAATCCTTGGCGAGCCTGAGACCGGTGAACTGCCATCGCTGATGGGGATAGAAGAAGTTGCGATAGGAGGGACGCACGGAACCGCGCGGGGTTGCACAGCTCGATCCGCGCAGCACGAACTGGCCGGACATGAACTTGCCGTTATACTCGCCCACCGCGCCCTCTGCGGCCCTGAAGCCGGGATAGGGGCGATAGGCGCTGCCGGTCCATTGCCAGACATTGCCGAACATCGCATCCGCCGCATCGGCGCGCGGGCGCACAGGTCCCGCACGATCCAGCTGGTTGCCCGACGCGGCATCGTGCGCCTTCGCAACCGCCTCCCATTCCTGCTCGGTCGGCAGTCGCGCGCCGGCCCAGCTGGCATAGGCATCGGCCTCGTACAGGCTGATATGCGTGACCGGCGCGGCGGGATCGACGCTGCGCAGGCCATCGAGCCCGAACTGCATCCAGCCGCCGTCCTCGTCCTGCTGCCAGTAGAGCGGCGCGGTGATGCCTTGCGCCTTCACCCAGGCCCAGCCATCGGACAGCCAGTGGCGCGGATCGCGATAGCCGCCATCGGCGATGAACGCGGCCCATTCGCCATTGGTCACCGCTCGGCTGGCGAGCGCATAGGGGGTGAGCAGCACCGCATGGCGCGGCCCTTCGCAGTCGAACGCGAAGCCCTCGCCCGCATGGCCGATCTCAACCTGCCCGGTCGGCCCCTCGATCCATTCGAGCGGCGCGGCCTCGACCGAAGCCATCGGCAGCGCAGGCCAGACCGCCAGGTGCAGCGGGTTCTGCGCGAACAGATGCAATATGTCGGTCAGCAGGAGCTCCTGATGCTGCTGTTCGTGGTTCAGCCCCAGTTCGACCAGATCGAGCGCTTCGTTACCCAATCCCGGCAGCGCCGCCTGCACCGCCGCATCGACATGCGCGCGATAGGCGCGGATCTCGTCGAGCGAGGGCCGGGTCAGCATCCCGCGCCGGGGCCGCGCATGCCGCGCGCCTTCCGCCTCGTAATAGCTGTTGAACAGGAAGGCGTAGTTTGCGTCGAAGGCTTCGTAGCCCGGCACATGGTCGCGCAGCACGAACGTCTCGAAGAACCAGCTGGTGTGCGCCAGATGCCATTTGGCGGGCGAGGCATCGTCCATCGACTGGACGGTGGCATCGGCATCGGACAGCGGCGCGACGAGATCGAGCGTCAGGGTGCGGACCTGGGTGAAGCGGTGGGCGAGGTCGGCTTCTCGGGAAGCTGCGCGTCCGGGAGAGGACGTAGCGCTGGAGATGGTCATTCTACCCCCTTGTCCGTCATTCCCGCGAAGGCGCGAATCCCGCTATCCTGTCCGAAGCCGAAGAGCGGGACCCCCGCCTGCGCGGGGGTGACGATATTGTAAACACCCGTTCAATGCACGGGTGTGACATCGCTTTATCGCGATGCACCCGGCACCCAGAGCGGGTCGTTGCCATTGTTGATCCGGCGCGCGAGGACGAACAGGAAGTCCGACAGCCGGTTCACATAGATACGCGCCTGCGGGTTGATCGATCCCTCGTGCGCTGCGGCGACGAGCGCGCGCTCGGCACGGCGGGCAATGGCGCGGGCGAGATGCACCGCAGCGGCGGCGGGGCTGCCGCCGGGCAGGATGAAGCTCTTGAGAGGGGGGAGCGGGTCGTTGACCGCATCGATCCGGTCCTCGAGCCAGGTCACCTGGCTCGGCACGATGCGCAGCACCATTTCGGACGGGGTGAAATCCTCGCCCGGCGTCGCAATGTCGGCCCCCAGATCAAACAGGTCGTTCTGCACGCGGATCAGATCGGCGGTGAATTCGCTCTCGCCCAGCGCCACGACCGCAAGGCCTAGCGCGCTGTTCAACTCGTCGACATCGCCGATCGCCGCCATGCGCGCCGAATGCTTGGGAATGCGCGAGCCATCGACCAGGCCCGACGTGCCGTCATCGCCGGTGCGCGTATAGATCTTGTTGAGCTTGACCATCGCTATGCGCCCCCACCGCCCTCAGGGCTCAGCGGTTGACCAGCAGCAGCACGGCGACCGCGGCAATCGCCATCGCCTGATATTTGACGCGCGCGAACATCATCTTGTTCTGCATCTGATGGCTGCGGCCGACCCCGGGGTTTTTGAGGTCTTCCTCGGTCATCTGGATGAAGGCGACAAGGCCACGCACGAGGCTGACCAGAACCATGATTGCCAGAGCGACAATCGCCAGGATGATGATGACATTCATGGCATGCTATATGAGGGCTCGGCCCAGGAAATGCCAGACGGAAGAAGCCCTTTCCGCAAATTTTCCAGCAGGCTGGGGCCATCCACCCCCTGAGCGCGCAATCCTGCCAGCGCGGCTGCGCCCTCGCTCTTGGCGAGCTTGCGCCCGTCGGCGCCGGCAAGCAGCCGGTGGTGGCGATAGAGCGGCACCGGCAGACCCAGCAGCGCCTGGACCAGCCGGTGGACATGCGTCGCTAGGAACAGGTCGCGCCCGCGCACGACATGGCTGATCTGCTGATGCGCATCGTCCAATGTCACGGCGAGATGATAGCTGGCCGGCGCATCCTTGCGCGCGAGCACGACATCGCCGAACAGCGCGGGCTTTGCGGATTGCTCACCAGCGGCCATGTCGTGCCAGACCAGCGCGCCGGTCTGCGCGAGCGCCTTGCCGACATCCAGCCGCCAGGCATGCGGCTCGCGCGCTATGCGATCGACGCGTTCGCCATCGGACAGCGCGCGGCAGGTGCCGGGATAGACCAGCCCCTCGGGCCCCGGCTGCGCGCCTGCCGCCGCAATCTGGCTGCGCGTGCAGAAACAGGGATAGATCAGACCCCGCGCCTTCAGCCCGGCCAGCGCCGCGTCATAGGCGGCAAGACGCGACGACTGGAACAGCACCTCCCCATCCCATTCCAGCCCCAGCCAGCGCAGATCGGCCAGGATCGCCTCGACCAGCTCGGGCCATGAGCGCACGCCGTCGATATCCTCGATCCGCAGCAGGAACGCGCCGTCCAGCTGCCGTGCGAGGTCGTGCGCCTGCATCGCGGCATAGGCATGGCCCAGATGCAGCGCGCCATTGGGGCTGGGCGCAAAGCGGGTGCGGATCACCGCGCGCCCTTCCGTCCCTTGGGTGCAATATGCGGACTTATCACCATATATTGTGGAATCGCCCCCTTGACCTTGGCCGCACGCTCATGCTGATTAACCGTAAATCGAGCACTTTCAGGATTGTCACGGGGCTGTCACGCATCAGGGTTTATACGAAGCGCACCTTTTAGGTAACATTGCGGACGAATGGGAGAGGGTTTGAGCCGACCATGTTTCATCCCGACTTGATCGAACGGGCGGTACGCGATCCGCAGCCGGACATAACCCGGCATCCGGACAGTTGCCCCGCCCTTGTGTTGAACGCCGATTATACCCCCTTGAGCTATTACCCCTTGAGCCTCTGGCCGTGGCAGACCGCGATCAAGGCCATCTTCCTCGACCGGGTCGACGTCATCGAGACCTATGAGCGCGAGGTGCACTCCCCGACGATCCAGATGAAGATCCCGTCGGTCATCGCGCTCAAGCAATATGTGAAGCCGTCCGAATATCCCGCCTTCACCCGCTTCAACCTGTTCCTGCGCGACCGCTTCCACTGCCAATATTGCGGATCGCCGCACAACCTCACCTTCGATCACGTCGTCCCGCGCCGCCTGGGCGGCAAGACCACCTGGCAGAACGTCGCCACCGCCTGCGCCCCGTGCAACATGCGCAAGGGCGGCCGCACCCCGGCGCAAGCGAACATGCGCCTGATGGTCCAGCCGATCCGCCCGACCAGCTGGCAACTCCAGGAACGCGGCCGAGCGTTTCCGCCGAATTACCTGCACGAAAGCTGGCACGACTGGCTGTACTGGGATGTCGAACTGGAGGCTTGAGGGGGGCAGTTAAGGTAGCTGCCAATTTTTGCGTCAGGCAAAAGCGAATTGCTCGGCGGCGCGCAGCTACCAACCGCCTCCCCAATATTCCGCAATGCCACCAGCGGCTAAGCCGATGCCCACGGCCAAAATAAAGCCTGAATATCCTTTGATGGCGCGCCGCATGTAAACGTTGCGCCATTCTGTCTGACGAAAACCTGCCGCCCACATCGGAAGCCAGTATCGTGTGCCATATGCCCATGCGCCTACCGCCACAATCACTGCAGCAATGAATATGGCCAACATTGCCTGGGCGAGGACAGACATGATCACAATGGTAGTTCAATTGCACCCATCCGCAAGCGGGTGTTCTACAGAATAATTGATTTCTCGTCATAGTGGCATGACTGCACCCAAACCTCCGCTCAGCCTGAGCCTGGCGAAGGCCCCGCTATACGGCCAGCGTGGGCGCGGGTCCTTCGACGACGCGGGCTGCGCCCGCTGCTCAGGATGAGTGGGGGTGGTGATTGGGGCGTTTGCACTGAAAAGCGGTCGCGTACTGATTTAACATGGCATCAACACGCGTTCCCCTCCCTGCAAGGGAGGGGCTAGGGGTGGGTGGGCGCGTCAGCGCGCCGTGGGTGCGCCGTCGCCAGCGTTGCTGACCCACCCCCTGCCCCTCCCTTTCAGGGATGGGAGTTTTGGGTGCGAACCTCGCAGGGGGAGGAAAGCCCTCTCCCCTTCAGGGGGGAGGGTTGGGAGGGGGGCTGCGCGGACCTGGCCCCTCTCAACTTCGGCTAGGCAGACAAGCTGCCAAGCCTTCGTATCTCTCCCCTCAAGGGGAGAGAGCAATGTCGGTTACGCCACCTTTACCTGCTCGGCCGCCGCGATCACTTCGAGCGGGCGCACGATCAGCGTCACCCGGTCATGGCCGACGGCGACGTTGAGCACGTCGCCCGCGCGCACCGCGACGGGTTCGGGGAAATTGTGCAGCACCTGCAGCCAGCCGCCGTCGGTATAGCCGTCGGGATGGTTGTCGAAGCTGATGCCTTCGGCCAGGTCGACGTGCATCCACTGGACGATGCCGGTGGCGATGCCGTCCTCGAGCACGTTGATCTGCAACAGGTGCAGGTCGCTCTGGTGCTGCGTCCGGGTGAGGTCGATATGCACCAGTTCGACATCGTCGGACAGGCGCTTCCAGTCGGTCATCGTGCCGTGGATGGGCAGCTTGGGCGATGCGAGCGCGCCGAAGCGCGAGATGTCGAAGCCCGAGACCTGATCGACGAACACGTAATCGGCCAGCACCTGGCTTTCGACCAGACAGCCGATGGCCGAGGCCGCGCGCGGGATGACGATGGCATCGGGCTTGAGCAGCCGCGCATGCGCATCCTCGAACGTGTCGATGACATGCTCGGTGAGCAGGTCGGAAGAGAGGATTTCGGAGACCAGGATGTCCGCGCGCTCATCGAGATGCTCGCCGACCCTGAGTTCGGTCGAGGGTGCGGTGTGGACGGTGATGCTGTCCGAATAGCCGTTATCGGCGATGATCTGCCGCGCCATATCGGCGATGATCGGCACCATCTCGCACGCGGTGACCGATTGCGCCCCGGCGCGCGCGGCCATCATCGAGAGCAGGCCGCTGCCGGTGCCGATGTCGAGCACGCGGGCATCGGGGCCAGTTTGCGCCAGCGCGGCGACGATCGCCGCCTCGAACGCATCGTTGCGGCGCACGTCGTTGAGCATCGGGATATGCCAGAAGGGCACCATCTCGGCAGAGAGGCGGCGGATCTGGTGTTCGATATGGATGTTGCCCGGCTGCAGCGCCTGGGCACGGCGGAACTGGTCGAGCGCCTCGATCTTGCGCCCGGCATCGGAGAGCATGACCGCGAGATTGTTGGCGGCGACCGGATTGGCGGGATCGGCAGCGCAGGCCGCCTGCATCGCGGTGATGGCGAGGTCGGGACGGCCCGTGCGGCTGTAGATCAGCCCCTTTTCATGATGCGCGATCCCATGGTCGGGATCGATCGCGAGCAAGGTATCCCACAGCTCGAGCGCTTCTTCGTTCGCGCCGCGCAGGCCAAGAATTCCGGCGAGGATCGGCAGCACCTCGGCGGTGCGGTAATCAGCGTCGATGACCAGACGATAGCGCTCTTCGGCAGCCGCCAGATTGCCCGCTGCCTGGAGTTCCATCGCTTCGTGCAGCAGCGCGCGGGCCAGGGCGATGTCGGATGCGGTATCGGTCATGCTGTTCCCCCCAATGGGCGTTAACTCAGTTCAACAGACTATTAACGCGAAGGGTTAACAAAGCGTCACCGGTCCCGAATTGGCATCGCGGCCCGCCGCACAGGCATTTGACGTTCCGCAAAATGGAACATAATAAGAACATATGTCCAGCGTTCGCGATTCCCTCGAGTCCCTGAAAGCTCGCATTGCCGGGCTGGAACGCGCGTGCGCGGGCGAGTCCGGCGGGGAACCGGCGGGGCTGGCGCGCACCGGGCATGCGGGAATCGACGCGGCCTTGGGCGGCGGGCTGATGCGCGCTCGGCTGCATGAAATCTTCGCGTTCGAGGCGGATGATGCCGGGTGCGCGACCGGATTCACAGCGGCGCTGGCGCTGAGACTCGGGGGCACCCTGGTCTGGCTGCGCGAGGGCGAGGCGGAAAAGCGCGGAG
>Ga0181596_10005924_pt1 | contig 10604 bp, 9 predicted proteins | sample 041ome_6_FD_148655 | JGI IMG/M metagenome (GOLD analysis project Ga0181596, IMG submission 148655) | Coastal salt marsh microbial communities from the Groves Creek Marsh, Skidaway Island, Georgia - 041402US metaG (spades assembly) | ecosystem: Environmental > Aquatic > Marine > Intertidal zone >... | reverse complement strand
ACCCTCGATGAATTCGGGGTAGGAATGCGCTAGGGCTTCCCAGTTTTGAAAAATATCGCGCCAGTTTCCTTGGTAATCGAGGATTTTAGAACCATCCTCTTCATTTCTCGTGTTGATGGAAAACTTGTTCCAAGGACGGCTTGGATCACCATGACGACGACTAAACTTCAATGGGAGGTATTCCGTACAAAGGCGAGTGAAAGCTGCATCTCCAGAATTTGCAGCCAAAGCACGTAATTGGAACAAATCGAAAACTTCTGGAAGCGCGTCCAACTCCTTAACAAACTTATCCGCGATCGCATGATTGGCTTTCGCGATGTACGGCAAGAAATCTACCTTCTCAATGGTATAGTTGTAATCGAAGATTCCACCTCGCATGATATTAAACATGGTATTGGCGAAATGACGATTATTTAAGATGCCATCTTCGGTCAACTGTAAACCGTCAGAAGCCGCTACAAGATGAATTAAGCCTTCCGTTCCAGCCTCTACATCCGCGAGCACCAATTCATACAAACCTTTTGGATCAGTAAGGGCAGCTTTAGTTTTCGCTACATCCGAAGGGCCTTGGTGAACGTCTGCAACGATCGCCCAGTTGGCAGTACCTTCTGCAGGTAGATCAACCGTGGAGTTTAAAAGAAATGCACCCTTTTCAGCTTTAATATCCACTTCTTGGTCAATTTCGAAACCTGCTCTAAAGTGGTCCAATTGCTTTGAGCACAACAATACCTTCGCATTTTCCAAACCGTAAGACCAAACAGTATTTGCCTTTAAGGCCTCTGAAGGTTCCGCGCGATCAACAATGATTGCACTGAGTGAAAAAATACCTAATCCAGTATCCGTTTCAAGTTCGCACTTCTTGTAGGCATCAACCAAATTGCTTGAGGCGTTTTGTAACGCATCCTCAACACCGTAGGGGAGTATATTTTGAATACCGTCCAAAAGATCAATCGTAACCGCCGTTGTACCGAGGTTTTTAAGGGTCGACTTTCGCACAAAACCGTATTGCTCAGATGAATTCCATTCGTAGGAATATGAAACCCCGAGGTCCTCATTGATTTCCTCAAAAATCAACTTGTTCCCGTAAGGGTTCTTATATAGATTCCTGTTAATGGCATACAATCCACGCAATCTATTGGAGAATGGCTCCCATAACGATGTTTTGCCATTTGCATCTGTTACCCGGAAAATGGATTTGCTACCAGTGGTTTCAAAAGACTCGGTGATCTTGTCATCCGTGTAGTAAGGAAACAACGAATAGTTGCTATTCTTCCTTCCTGCTGTTAAGCCGCCTGTGCTCGAAATGAACATCCAGTGGTTTGAGTTACTTACGATGCTCATGAAGAACGGACGCATGCCATCGTAATTTGAAATCTTATAGAAACGCTCACCGTCGATACGCACCGCCTCACCTTCCACAGATTTTTGAGTGAGCTGTGCTGGACGATCGCCTAAATAAATTTGTTTTTGTTCTCCCATGTTCAATTGTTGGTGCGTTGTAGGGGGTACACCAGTTCAATTTTTGTGTCAGTTATACATTTGTTTTGTGCTTTCTTTCATTTCAAGCGTTTGGCCGGGTTTGAAACCGCCTGAGAACTGGAAACAACCGAAAGCCGTAACGCCTTGACAAACAAAGCAAAAAGGCGTTACACCTAGCCGTTCGAAGGCTTTTTGGAGTGGCTTGACAATATTAAGAAGTACAAATTAAGGTCCAGCCGGACAATTGTAGGACAACATAGGTTTATTGCGGGTTAAAGGGCAAGATGGACTTTTTTTAAGCGTGTAAAAAAGCACTACATTGTACTTGCCAAAGTTCAATCAATATGAAATCCATTCCCTTTCTTTTTATCTCTATTTGCATTGCTCTTACGACAAGTTTGAAAGGGCAATGCGGTCAAAACTACGATCGCGACGTGCGCAAGATTGTTAAGACCGCCGATAAGTTACCACACGAGAAAACACGGATTGTTTTTGCGGGGAGTTCCACCTTTCGACTCTGGGACAACATGGCCGAAAGTTTCCCAGAATACGAGGTGGTCAATGCCGGCATCGGAGGCTCGTGTTTCGATGATCTATTGCGTTACAAAGAACAACTGATCTCTGCCACTAACCCAGATATCCTTGTGATCTATGAAGGGGATAATGATATCGTCCATGTAGAAGAGGACGGAAAATTAAGGCCTGTAAATGATATCCATATCGGATGCTTAGCGCTTCTGAATTGGATCCAGTACACACATCCTGAGCTTCCTGTATTTCTTCTTTCACCAAAACCTTCACCTTCGCGATGGGAACACCTGGCTAGGTACAAGGCGGTAAACAGTCAACTACAAGGATTAGCCGAAGCGTATAATTACCACTTCTTAGATTGTTGGCCTTGGCTTACCGACAATAACGGGCAGGTTGATTCAGACTTGTTTATTTTCGATAATCTGCACTTAAACGATGAAGGAAACAGCCGTCTAGGCCATTACATAGCGGAAGAGATTCGCAGTGCGCACCTGAACGAAACAACGCTAAATGAGTTTATCGATAACTGGCACAAAGCAGCCTCAATAGGAGATTCCGCAGCTTATTTCGGAGCCTTTTATAATGATGAAAGCATCTTTCAAGGTACCGACGGCGGCGAGTATTGGACGGCAGGAGAGTTTCGAGCTTGGGCCGCACCCTATTTCCGAAGAGAAAGCGCCTGGACTTTTGAAGCCTTTGAACGCCATTGGTATAGAAAAGGCAATACCCTATGGTTCAATGAACGTTTGAATTCACCACACATGGGTAAGTGCCGAGGCGTTGGTGTTGTGCGTACAACTAAAGAAGGCCTGAAAATTGACCATTACAGCTTGAGCTTTGAGGTGCCTAATGAAGTGGTTGGCGACCTCGTTCCCCTGGCCACTCCTGAACGCATTGCAGTACTGAAGTACCAACAAGAATTGGACGAGTTTTATACCGATTCCGCCACGAGTCCTCTTAAACCTGAGGAACGCGCCGCTTTTCACGGGCATGAGTTCTTTAGCTACAACCTGGAGATGGCAGTTGAAGCGCAGATTGAAGTGCTCGAAAATGAACCCTGGTTTAATATGGCGACCAGCTCAGGAGTGAGCCGAGAATACCGCCGATACGCTAAGGCAACCTTCGAACTGCGAGGACAAACTTTGGAATTATTCCTGTATCAGAGCAAGCGATTGATGGCGATGGAAGAATACAAAGACCACCTCTTCCTTCCATTTATGGACAAAACTACGGGGGTAAGCACCTACGGCACGGGACGATTCATGGACATCACTATTCCCGAAGGAAATACAATGATTTTAGATTTTAACTATGCGTACAATCCCTATTGCGCCTATACCGACGGGTATTCATGCCCTATCACACCTCAAGAAAACTATATCGACATTGAAATTAACGCGGGGATCAAAGGACCGCAAGGGCATTGAGTTAGTTGCCTGCCAACGGTGTTCCAAATACCCCCACTGCAATCTCAACCCAAACAAGTAATAAGACGAGAACTACGGCAATGCCCCATGCCCATCGGCTTTGCTTATTCTTTGCTTTAGTTAAGACAAAATCTAGCGCTACACTGGTGGTTCCGAACAAAATTGCCATTATCAAAAAATCGAATCCACTCCAGTTCACTTCATCTGAAAATAGGGATGCAATGAACGGTATAAGCAAAAGAACTCCGGAGCCGGTTAATAAGGTTTTTAGTCTCTTTGATATCATAGCGGTTTATGTTTAGAATGCGAAGAACGTGTATGAACTTCTAACCTAAATATAAGAAATTGCTAAAAGTGAGAACAATTGATTCTTTTGGACCTCCGTGTATATTTTCTTACGTTCGGCATCCCATTGTTTTTCCGTGTTCTTATCAACGTCGCTATCTAGCGCCCTCCCCTTTTCATACCTTCGCTCTTATGATCAAATACATCTGGGTTCTTGGGGCAACGGGCTATGTGGGCAAACATGTAGTTCTTGAATTATTGGAAAGGCATCAGGGTAATCCGAAGGTTCAAATTGTTACAGTCGGTAATCAAACCATTGATGCAGAGGTGATGGAGCGTACTCATTTTTTAATGATGCCGCTAGGAGAAATCGACCCGAAATGGCTGGAGCGTTACCCTCCTTCGACCCTCTTCCATTGCGCCCGGATGGCAGGAAGCTCAGGCAGTGCCAGAAACCGCGCAGCCAAGTTTGGGGAGAAGGCAAATCGAAAATTGAAAACTTTACTTGAGGCCCTTCCTACCCCCCCAATGGTCATTTATTGTAGCGGCACCTTGATGTATGGCAATTCAATAGAACCTGTATTCGAAGGCACTGCAGAAAATCCCATTGCTTATGCTCGGGCGTATGAGCGCGCTGAGCGGCCCTGGAAAGAGGGGTCACAAATACTCGATATCCGTATGGCATACCCCGCATGGATTTTTGGGAAAGGATCCTGGTTTGAGGCGTTCTATGTAAAGCCAGGTATGGTCGAAGGCGCGACCCACATTATTGGGGATGGCAAGGCTGTAATGAATCTTGTTCATGTGGAGGACGTGGCGGGCCAATTGGTCCATATTGCTTCCCACGGAATACCTTCTGAGCGATACAACATCTATGGAAACTCTGAAATCACCCAAGGTCAATTTGCATCTTTCGTAGCACAGTGTTTGGGTAGTGAACTGAAGGCATTGCCAGAAGACGTGCTCGTAAAAAGGTTTGGAAATACGGTCACTGAAGCGCTGACCTCCTCTATTGTCTTGGGTACGAAACATACAAAATGGAAGGACTCGTACGCCTTAAAGCACCCAGACTGGAAAAAGATGGTCCGCGAAATCTGCGCCGCCTACTTACGGAAGTCGTAAAGCATGTACTCTCCGAGGGTGCCTAGAATGGTTCGGGCTATTCTGGCATCCAATCTCCATAGGAACATTCGAATCTTGTTTGGCAACAACCGATGAATCTTGTGGTAATACCAAGCGGGGAAAAGAATACTATAACCGCGCTGATCCACACATTTAGAAGAAATGGCAGCCTTAATCTGAGCCGTGGTATAACATCGAGAAGCTAGGAAGTTCGTAGGTGAATAGCCGCCCCAAACTTTTCGGAGGCGTGCAAAAGCCCATTTAGGTTTTCCTTTTAATAGCTCGATGAGCATTCCGCCAACGTACCATTTATTGACAAACGTCAGTACCATGTGACCCCCTGGCAGAAGTAAACGTTCTAACTCCTTCATGGCAGCCTCAAGGTCGTTGACCGTATTCAAGGCCCCGAAGAAAACGTAAATCATATCATATTTGACCTCGGGGAATTGGCCCTCGATATCTTCGACACTCCCACAAGCAACTTGGGCATTGCTCATTTTGCCAGCATCTATTTTCTCTTGGGCTAGACGCACCATTTCTGGACTGATATCTAAACCATAAACCTCAGCTTGCGGATGGGTTTGAGCGAAATGCACCAAGTCAAAACCAGGGCCAAAACCTATTTCTAAAACGCGTTTAAACTCATACTGACGAACGTGTTCGCGAAAGCTTTGCCGAATGCGCTGCAAGGAGTCGTTCTTCCAATAGCGCTTCTCAAAGTCGACGGCGTCTTTGTCGTAATAGGTTCCAACTTCCTCGTAGTAGTGATCACTCATTTCTTGGTGCCATTAGCAATGCCCCAAAGGTCCAAAACAGGAACGCAAAACCGGGCTGATTTAAAAAATTGTTGACGTTCATGTGAAACAAATACGTCACTATACCCAAGAAATAAGGTGCCGATTGCCAATTCTCTGCTCCAATTGTCCAAATTCCACGTCGCATCCAAAGCACCAAAATCATCACAAATACAACTACTGAAGGCCATCCGTTTTCACTGAGCTGCAACAATAGCTCATTGTGTGCTGATCCCCCGGAGCCTTGTGGGATATCATCTGGATTGCGAACGCTCAATCTGTTCATGAGTCCTGACTCTTGGAAGGGAATGTATTGAAATTGATACGTACCCGGACCAAAGCCTACATGAGGGCGTTCTTGAAACATCTTCAAGGCCGAAACCCAGCGGTTCAGGCGTTCCATATTGCTCACATCGGTTTGGACGTTGGTGACCGATAGGGTCTCTTCGAAAACATTAGAATTCGGGTCGTGACTTTCCACCTTGTTGTATTGGAAGGCTTCGCGGATTCGGTCTGCTCCGCCTAATGACAACGCCAAAATGAGGAGGATTATGGGCGCAAATAATCGGCCCATACGGGGAATGTGAAGCAACGCCCAAGCTGCCAACATGATCACTATAGAAAGCAATGCTGCTCGGGATTCTGTAAATATTACAACAACTAGGGCAAGTACGAATAGAGCAAGAAAACGTTTTTGAACTTTTGATCTGCCAAGGAAGTAACCGGCAAACAGCGCAGCCACTGCACCTACATAAGTGCTTGAATAAAAGAACGGCTTGAAGATGCCTACGATGGTGATGGGGTTGAACTCGTACTGATAGAATTGGTACGCACCCCAAAGAACAGCCAATAAAAAGGAGATGAAGAAATTACGCAGCCAAAAATGAACTTCGCGGCGTCCAAACAGTTGGGCACCATAATAAAATACCCATACGAATATTAGGTTGAGCAAGGTGAACTTTACGCTAACCTTCAACATCTCACTGAAGGCCAATGGTACAACAAAGGTGAGTATCCACAACGCCGGGAACCATTGTCTTCCAATGATGTTCCATCTATGATTTGTGATGAATTCTCGAAAAACTACAAGGGCCAATACCGCTATGAGCCATTCACCTGGCAGCATCATTTCTAGGGCACCTAGGTCAAATTTTACACTTAACGGAAGTACCGCTGCGAAAACCCGGAAGGCATGCGCTTGCCATCCATTTTCAGAAATAATTACTGCCGTCAAAAGAGCCAGTTGCGCGGAAAATGCTAAAGCCCAATGCTCCGTCCAATATGCTGCCCCCACAAATACCACGACAGGTAGAAGGGCCTTAATGCGCCATGGAATTAGAGCTTGCACCCTTTTATTTTTTCATGAGTTCAAAAGCCCACAATGAGGCAAGAGCGATGATGGCTGCTAAAATTCCTGCGGCCCACCAAGGCAATCCCGAAGGTGACGATGGCACTTCAGCCGATGAAATCACATAGGATTTAGGCGCAGGTGCCGCTAAATATCCTTTCAACTCCTCTTGCTTGCGTTGGGCATCCGTCCACTCCACTACAGCGGAGCCGTATTGACGTTCCTTTTGGAAAAGCAACGCTGCTAATGCCAACGAATCTGTTTGTGCTTCAAATCTTAATGAATCAAGTACTTTGCGTAAAGCCTCACTCTCCTGTGCAAGTTTTGTTGAGCGCTCATTCACGAACTCAAGGCTTTGACCAACGTTTTGACGAAGCATGTTCTGCTTTACTGAATCTGTTAAGAAGATGATGGCATTTGCTGCCACTGCTGCAGTTTCTGCTGCCGGAGATTTTACTTCGATTTGAACAGCACCGTTGCGCGTTCGACGTACACTGTATTGGGTAGCTTTACCGTAACGCTCCTCGACCAATTGGCCTATTGTCCTGCTATCCATCAACTCTACATGGGCATCTACCTCTACAGGCGATCCAAAACCAATACCATTTTGACTGATCTGTTTTTCAAGTAAGGTTAATGGAACAAAAAAGGTGGTCTCTGCCTTATACTGCAAAGGCTTAAAGAACATTATCGTAGCAGCTAATGCACCGACAATAATGGCTACTATCGAATTCTTTCTATTCATCGCTCAGGTGGCTTTTTGACATATGATTTAACAAACTCTCCTCAACACTCTCTGGGAAGTACGCACTTACCCCATCAGAGGTATCGTAATAACCCGATTCCTTTCGCTGGTTCTGCACATGCTTTTCAAACATTTTATGTGCTCGACGTTCAAGAGCCGCACCTCCAATAATTTCAATCAAACCCTCAAATACATTAAGACGAAGTCCTTTATTACGCTGCCTAGGGATTTCTAAATTGGGGAACTGCCGATGCACGAATGGATTTTGCTGTAAAAAAGTACCTAAGAGCTTTGTATTCGTCAATGGAATTAATGAAGCAGCCTCGGTTGCGATGTAGAGGTTCTTCTTTTTCAAATTAAGCTGATCCTCTGCCATTAGAAGGTTAATACAGAAGTACTTCTCTCGGTTGAATAGAAAAATCTTTTTAAACGCGATCAAGAGCAATTTGGTTGTCCATACGCGATGCGCTTTTGTGATGATAAAAAAGTCTAGATCATCTTCCCGATTCGTTGCTCCATGTTTTGAGAGTGATCCCGAGAGGTACACCCCACGGACAAATGGGAAAAGACTAATGAATTTGCCGACAAAATGTGCGGCTCTTATCATCCTAATATTTCGACTTAGATGCTTTCTTCGAATTGCTATGTGCGATTCATCCAAAGCCCAAAATCCATCCTTTGAATGCAATTTTCCTTGATTTGCCAACGAATCGAGCGCAGATTGAACTTCTTCTTTTGTTGCTTTTATACTAAGAAACTTATGTAATTCCTCCATACGCAATGCATGCTGGAAAAACTCGAAGTAGCGCATCGTTTTGAGGACGGCATCATTGAGTACTTTGGCGGAATACAACTTGGTCGTAGTGGTCAAACCTTGTAAGGATTTTGGCAGTTTCGTCAAAGGTACGATTTATGTATGCAACCAAACTTTATGCAACATAAGTGAGTACATAAAAAAACCACGATGCTGTGCATCAAGGCTTTTCCTTGTAGGCATTTTGGAGGTAAGGTCGAATGTAAATCGAATAGATGAGCCAGATCAGGTTGAGTGAAGTATTGCCCGGTAAGGCCTTGCAATGGCCTGAATTTTTTGTTCGGAATATTCCGAACACACGTTTGGAATCACGTGTAATTCCATCAACCCAATGTTTTGAGTATCTTTATTACCACACCAAGCACGGCGATATCTTGTTCATTACGGGCGGCGAAAAGGATGTGCTGAGCCTGGCTGCTCATGGATTTAACGCTATCAGTATGAACAGTGAAACGGCCAACATTCCCAAGAATCTATTACGGGCATTGAGTGGCTCAACAACGCAAGTTTTGACTGCTATACAAGTTGACAGCCGAAAAGACGTTGACAGAATTGTAAAAATTGCCCTTGAAAATGGTGGAACACGTTACAGAGAAAGTGCTGACCACGGCTGGATGTATTACGACACGTTCGCAGACCTTGACGGACACCAATGGGAAGTAATGTTTACAGACGAAACTCAATTACCACAATAATATTTTGACGATGGAGAAAATAACAATAAAGGCAACCGTATCTGCAGACAAACAAAAAGTTTGGGACTACTACACCCAGCCTGAACACATAATAAAATGGAATTTTGCCGACCCAAGTTGGCATTGTCCGACAGCAACTAATGATTTGAAAGTTGGCGGACGATACTTAGCAAGAATGGAAGCCAAGGATGGAAGTTTTGGTTTTGACTTTGATGCTGTTTACAATGAAATCAACCACGGAGAAAGTTTTACATATGAATTTGGCGAACGATTTGCCGTTGTGGAATTTAATGAAGTAAACGGACAAACAGAAGTGACTATAACATTTGACCCTGAAACTGAAAACTCAATTGATTTACAAAAACAAGGGTGGCAAGCAATTTTGGACAACTTTAAAAAATACACAGAAACTAATTGACAGAAGAATAACTGGTGCTAACAACGTATATGATTCATGATCGGACGCGTGGTTTGTCACTCGAGAACTGTTATTCAGTCACAATTGCGGGTATAAAAAAAGCCCTGGTGCACAGCATCAGGGCTTTTCCTTGTAGACGTTCTGGAGAAAAGGTCGAATGTAAATCGAATAGATGATCCAGATCAGGTTGAGTGAATTATTGCCCGGTAAGGCCTTGTAATGGCCTGAATTTTTTGTTCGGAATATTCCGAACACACGTTTGGAATCACGTGTAATTCCAGAATCCCAATGTTTTCGGTATCTTCACGCAATAAGGATACAGAGATGTTTATGACTGTTAATCAGAGGGTCCTTGGTTCGAGCCCAAGAGGAGGAGCACTGAAAATGAAGCACTTACATCTAAAGACGTAGGTGCTTTTTTCATTATTTGCATACAATTTGCATACAAAATCGGTCCAAAACGTTCAAAAGCAACCCTAAATAGCGGTGAATACCCCCAGTTTGAGCGGCTTCTATTTTACGGTTATTTGGGTAATATTGTCAGCCAGTAACTTTGTTGGAAACGCACTATTCGAGTAACGCATGTCTTTAGAGTACGGGAATGTTATATCCCTCTGGCGGTTATGCAAGGTGGGTTCGAAAATCTTCGAACCAAAAAAGGCGCTATAGGTGCTTTTCGTTATTTATCGTCCCTTTTCGTACCATTATGTCACAGTACGGGAATGAGGTTTTGAATTGCGTGTAGTTTGCGGTTACTTGAACGCAAAATTTAAATTTATGCTCATTACCTATCAAATGGAATCTCTAGAGGAATTGTTAGAGTCGATTACCTCCACACTCCAAAGCCAGTATTCTTCACGCTTTATACGAGTGTCCAACCCTATGGCCTTGAATGCCACTCCCGAAGTGTTGGATTTAAACATTTATGCCATATGCTCTTTGTGGT
>Ga0181596_10005922_pt1 | contig 10605 bp, 11 predicted proteins | sample 041ome_6_FD_148655 | JGI IMG/M metagenome (GOLD analysis project Ga0181596, IMG submission 148655) | Coastal salt marsh microbial communities from the Groves Creek Marsh, Skidaway Island, Georgia - 041402US metaG (spades assembly) | ecosystem: Environmental > Aquatic > Marine > Intertidal zone... | reverse complement strand
CAAAGCCTCGAGAGCCAGGGTGTGACGAAAGAAATCGTCCCGCCCTATTACAGTGTGAAAGAGGCGGTGCTGCCCTTTAACAAGTTCCCGGGCACAGACCCGATCTTGGGCCCCGAGATGAAATCCACGGGTGAGGTCATGGGGACCGGAGAGACCTTTGCAGCGGCTTTTGCCCGGGCGCAACTGGGCGCCGGCGATGACCCCCCCACCTCCGGCTTGTGTCTGATTAGTGTGCGCGACGCCGACAAGCCGGCAGCGGTAGACGTGGCAAAAAGACTGGTCGCCCAAGGCTTCACGCTGGCAGCTACCGGCGGCACCGCGAGCGCGCTGGGGGCGGCGGGCCTAGCAGTCCGCACCGTGAACAAGGTGGCCGAGGGCCGCCCGCACATCGTTGATTTGATCAAGAACGACGAAGCCGCCATGATTATCAATACGACAGAGGGTCGCCGAGCTATTTTGGATTCGGCTTCGATCCGTGCCAGCGCCGAGCAGCACAAAGTGTTTTACACCACAACACTGGCAGCCGCCGAGGCAGTTTGCATGGCACTCGAGCAGGAGACAGACATCACCGTGCGGCGTCTTCAGGATTTACACGAGAGCATCGCCGTATGAACCGCGTTCCCATGACAGTAAAGGGCGAGCAAGCCCTCAGAGAGGAGCTTGAGCGCCTCAAGAAGGTGGACCGCCCGCGGATCACGCAGGCGATTGCCGAAGCGCGTGAGCATGGCGATCTGAAAGAGAACGCGGAGTACCACGCCGCAAGAGAGCAACAAAGCTTTGCTGAGGGGCGGATTCAGGAGCTCGAGCACAAACTGTCCCATGCCCAGATTATCGACGTCACCACCATCCCGGCTACAGGCAAGGTGGTCTTTGGCGTCACGGTGACGTTAATCAACGTTGATGACGATCGTACCGTCAGCTACCGCATCGTCGGAGAGGATGAGGCCGACGCCAAAGCCAACCTGATTTCGGTGAACTCTCCCATCGCCCGCGCATTGGTCGGGAAAATGGAGGGTGACGAGGTCACCGTAAATGCTCCAGGCGGTGATGTGACCTACGAGATCGACGCTGTCGAGCACCTCTAGACTTACTGAAGATCATGCTCATTGGTCGCCTATTTCTGCCTGGCTTGGGTCGCCGCTTGGGCCACTTTTAAGGTGACTGGTTTCTTGGCGTAAGACTCCTACTGTCGATAGCAGATAGAGATAGGTACTTGCGACGGGGACATTTTCTTGGCGCTCGGCCTCAGTCCTCACGCTCGCGCTGGAACAGTCGCAACTCGGTGAGCATGAGACGCGCGGCCAACCTTAGCGTCAGATCATGGTGCTCTTTTCGCAGTTGTTCGATCCCCGCTCCGATATCTTCCTGAAGGCGCGAGGCCTCCTGTTCTGTCATCTGACCCGGCAGGCGCACCTCAAAGTGACAATCCGACTCCTTCTGGAGCTCTGCATAGACATCGGTTAAGGACGCAATTGCGAAGTCGATCAGGGTCTGATCAGCGCCTTTGCTAATGAGTAATTGAGAGAGCTGTTCCTGCAAAAAGGAGAAGGCCTGCTTTTCGCGCGTGGGGAATTCGAGAATGTCGGCCATGGTTCAAGGGGTCATCGACTGCGATGCAGATTGGACTTTCGAGGGTCAGCCTGGGGGTTGAGTCTCAACAATGTCGCAATGTTGCCCACACGTTGCACCAGATAGACACCACTCTGAGTGCAGAGGTCTCCAATCATCGCATCGCGTTGCTCGCGATCACCGACCGCTACCTTGACCTTGATCAACTCGTGGTCATTGAGCGCGCGATCCAGCTCTTCCAAAACCGATGGCGTTAGCCCTTTTCCGGCCACGGTGACGACCGGCTTGAGAGAATGGGCTTGTGCGCGGAGTTGGCGTAACTCCTTACTGGTGGGAGGGGTCATGGAGGGCTCGTCGAGTTATCACGTTACACTCTCTAGTGTAACGCCATGTTGTGCGCGCAGGTGGTATGGGACAAAGGAAGATGGGTAAGAAAAAATCATCAAGCCGGGCCTGGCTGAAGGAGCATCATGACGATCTCTACGTGCAGCGCGCGCAAAAAGAGGGTTACCGCTCCCGGGCCGTCTACAAGCTCAAGGAGATCAATGAGAAAGACCGGATCATTCGTCCCGGTATGTCAGTGCTTGATCTTGGGAGTGCGCCTGGCGGTTGGTCGCAGGTGGCGGGTGAATGGGTCGGCGCTCACGGCCGCATGGTGGCGAGCGATATCCTGCCGATGGACACCCTGCCCGATGTGCGTTTCGTTCAGGGTGACTTTACAGAGCAGGATACCTATGAGCGCATCATGGCGGAACTGAACAATCAGCCGTTGGATGTGGTGTTGTCCGATATGGCCCCTAATATGAGTGGTTTGACCGAAGTTGATCAGCCGCGGGCGATGTATTTGGTCGAGCTGGCGACAGAACTGGCGACCACTTCACTGGCACCGGGCGGCGCGTTTATCGCCAAAGTGTTTCAGGGCGAGGGTTTTGAGGCCTGGTTCCGCGAGATCCGCGGATGCTTTACCCGCGTAGTCTCTCGTAAGCCAGCGGCCTCGCGGCCGCGATCACGAGAGGTGTATGTCGTGGCCTCCGGGTTCAATGGCGAGGAATGAACGTGTTTTGGCGACCCATAGCGCCTTAGTCTGGGCCCCATAGGCTGTGCGCGAGGGCTTGAAAAGGCGGAAATGCCCCCCAATTCAGGGGAAAGCGCTGGAGAAACAGCGGATTTAAGAGTTTTCGGCCAAAGCGTTATACTGTGCGGCCGCGCGATGATCGCGTGGCCCGGAACCGAGAGGACTCGTTGTGAACAATATGGCTAAAAATCTGTTGCTGTGGCTGTTAATAGCCGCGGTACTGCTCTCGGTTTTCAATAATTTCAATCTGCGCAGCAGCACTGAGCAGGTGGGCTACTCCGAGTTTATTAACGAAGTGCAGACCGATCGGCTCTCTAGGGTGCTTGTGGACGGCCTGACCATTACCGCCCAGCGCAAAGATGGCAGCAGTTTCGAAACCATCCGCCTGATGGTCGAAGACCCCAAGCTAATGGACGATCTGTTGGCGCACAACGTGACGGTCGAGGGCAAGCGGCCCGAGCAGCAGTCTGTCTGGACGCAACTGCTGATTGCGAGCTTCCCGATCCTGCTCATTATTGCGGTGTTCATGTTCTTCATGCGGCAAATGCAAGGTGGGGCAGGCGGTCGTGGCGGCCCGATGAGCTTTGGCAAGAGTAAAGCCAAGTTATTGGGCGAAGACCAAATCACCACGACCTTTGCCGACGTCGCGGGGGTTGAGGAAGCAAAAGAAGACGTGCAGGAGCTGGTTGAATTTCTCCGCGATCCCGGTCGTTTCCAGAAGTTAGGTGGTCGCATCCCTCGCGGGGTGCTCATGGTGGGTCAGCCCGGAACCGGTAAGACCTTGCTCGCCAAGGCGATCGCAGGTGAGGCCAAGGTGCCATTCTTCTCTATCTCGGGCTCTGATTTTGTCGAGATGTTCGTAGGTGTGGGTGCTTCCCGCGTTCGTGACATGTTCGAGCAGGCTAAAAAGCAATCGCCCTGCATCATCTTTATTGATGAGATCGACGCTGTCGGCCGCCATCGTGGCGCGGGCTTGGGTGGGGGTCACGATGAGCGTGAGCAGACCCTTAACCAACTCCTTGTGGAGATGGACGGTTTTGAACTCAATGATGGCGTGATTGTGATTGCCGCGACCAACCGGCCGGATGTACTGGATCCCGCTCTGCTTCGACCAGGACGATTCGACCGTCAGGTGGTGGTGGGACTGCCTGACATTCGCGGGCGGGAACAGATTCTCAAGGTGCACATGCGCAAGGTGCCACTTTCTGAAGACGTCGATTCCTCTAAAATTGCCCGCGGGACGCCTGGCTTCTCCGGTGCCGATCTCGCGAATTTGGTCAATGAGGCCGCACTCTTTGCCGCGCGTGGCGGCTTGCGGCTGGTGGGCATGAATCAGTTTGAGTTGGCCAAAGACAAGATCATGATGGGCGCTGAGCGCCGGTCGATGGTGATGTCCGAGGCCGAAAAGCGCAACACGGCTTACCACGAGGCGGGGCATGCCATTGTTGGCCGCCTGATGCCAGAGCATGATCCGGTTTACAAAGTGTCGATTATTCCTCGTGGTCGCGCGCTTGGCGTGACCATGTTCCTCCCAGAGGAAGACCGCTACAGCCATAGCCGGCGCCACATCATCTCGCAGATCACGAGCCTCTTTGGTGGCCGCGTCGCTGAAGAAATGACGCTGGGCAAGGATGGCATTACTACGGGTGCATCCAATGACATCCAGCGCGCGACCGAGGTTGCGCGGAATATGGTGACTAAGTGGGGCCTCTCGGAAAGCATGGGGCCGCTGCTATATGACGAGGGCGGGGAAGAAGTCTTTCTGGGGCGCAGTGCAGGACAGCCCTCCAAGGCGATGTCTGATGAGACGGCGCTGGCGATTGATCGCGAGGTGCGCAGTATCATTGACGAGTGCTACGACAAGGCGCATCAGTTGCTCGAGGACAATCGCGACAAGCTTGACGTGATGGCCGATGCATTGATGCAGTACGAGACGATCGACGCTGAGCAGATTAACGACATCATGGAGGGGAAGTCTCCCCGGCCACCGTCTGACTGGTCTGGTGACGACAAAGGCACGCCTCCTGATGAAGGAGAGACAGAGTCAGCGGGCAATCCGATTGGCGGCGCCGCGACCGAGCACTGATCCCGTCGCCAAGGCTCACTGCTGAGCAGCAGTTTCCCTAAGATGGTCAACGCCATCGCTTGTGGTGCGCGCAGGCTGGACCTTAGCCGTCCGCGCATCATGGGTGTTCTCAACGTTACCCCAGACTCCTTTTCCGATGGAGGACAGCTTTACCGCGATGGGCGCGTCGATACCGATGTGCTTCTGGCCCGCGCCGAGAAAATGCTGGCCGAAGGTGCTGATATTCTCGATGTCGGCGGTGAGTCGACCCGTCCGGGCGCCGCTGCTGTCAGCGAGGCAGAGGAGTTGGACCGGGTTGTCACTGCTGTGGAGGCGCTTGCTCAGCACTGCGATACGATCATTTCGGTGGATACGAGCACGCCCAGCGTGATGACGGAGTCTGCACGGTGCGGTGCGGGTCTCCTGAATGATGTGCGCGGTTTCCGCCGTCCGCAGGCGCTGCAGGCAGCGGCGGATAGCGGCCTGGCGCTCTGTGTCATGCATATGCAGGGGGAGCCGGGCACGATGCAGACGGCACCTGCCTACAGCGATGTGGTGCAGGACATCTCTGAGTTCTTAAGCCAGCGTCTGGCTGATATGGGCGCCGTTGGCATCGATCTTGATCGGGTGGTCATTGATCCTGGTTTTGGCTTTGGCAAAACGGCTGAGCAAAACTTTGAACTGCTCGCGCGGCTCGAAGCGTTGTGCAATCAGCGCCAGCCAGTTTTGGTCGGGCTGTCACGCAAATCCATGATCAGCAGCGTGCTCGATCGACCGCCGGAGCAGCGCATGGTTGCCAGTGTGGCTTTGGCGCTGATGGCAGTGGAGCGCGGGGCGCGTATAGTGCGGGTTCACGATGTCGCTGCCACATTCGATGCGCTATCGATGTGGCAAACAATCAGGCACACGCTGAGTCAGAGCCAACAACCATGAGCAGACAGTTTTTCGGGACCGATGGCATCCGCGGTGAGGTGGGTAAGTACCCGGTGACGGCGGATTTTATGCTCAAGCTTGGATGGGCGGCTGGGCGGGTATTCGCCTCGGCTGAGCGTGAGACGCACGTCTTAATTGGCAAGGATACCCGGGTGTCCGGTTACATGTTCGAGTCAGCGTTGGAGGCCGGACTGGTCGCGGCAGGGGCCCGTGTCACGCTGCTGGGACCCATGCCCACTCCGGCTGTGGCCATGCTCACCCGCAGTCAAAAAGCATCGGCCGGGATCGTCATCAGCGCCTCTCACAATGCCTATACCGACAATGGCATCAAATTCTTTGATGCTGAGGGTCGAAAGCTGTCGGACGATCTTGAACTTGATATTGAACGCATGCTGTCAGATCCCATGGATACCGTACCCTCAGCACAATTGGGCAAGGCAGCGCGGATGGTGGACGCGCCGGGCAGATACGTAGAATTCTGTAAGAACACATTTCCCGAGGCGTTGAGCTTGAGGGGTATGCGGTTGGTCTTGGACTGCGCTCACGGTGCCACCTACCAGGTCGCGCCTCAGGTTTTTACTGAGCTGGGGGCAACTGTGGTGGTGATGGGTGCCGAGCCAGACGGTTATAACATCAACCGCGATGTCGGCTCGACATCCCCGGCTGCACTGCAGGCGCGAGTGCTGAGCGAGAGGGCGGATCTGGGTATTGCGTTTGACGGTGATGGCGACCGCGTGCAGTGCGTTGCCGCCGACGGCACGGTAGTGGATGGCGATGAGCTCCTCTATGTGATTGCCAATGACCGCGTGCGAAAAGGGCGGCCGCCTGAAGGTGTGGTGGGCACACTGATGTCCAACCTAGGTCTGGAGCAAGCGCTGGCGGATAAGGGCATCGAATTGGTGCGGGCGAGGGTGGGCGATCGTTACGTGCTTGAACTCATGGCTGAGCGGGGCTGGTCTCTGGGTGGCGAAGCTTCCGGCCATATCATCTGCGGCGATCTCACCACTACCGGCGATGGCATTGTGGCCGCGCTGCAGGTCGCAGCGGCCATGGCGGGTGCCGGTGAGAGCCTTTTGGCGCTGAAAAGTGCGCTACACAAATTACCTCAGACGCTGATCAATGTTTCGGTCCCGGCGGGGTTTGTGCTGGAAGATTGTGAGGCAGCGGTGGCTGAAAGTAAGAGGGTGGAGGAGGTTTTGTCAGGGCGGGGTCGTTTGGTTCTCCGGGCCTCGGGCACCGAGCCACTTATCAGGGTCATGATTGAGGGTGCCGATGCGGGGGAGAATCATCGTCTGGCGGGCGGCATTGCCGAGGCGATCGGACAGGCGCACTAGTTCAGTTGCGGCACGGATACGTGACCGGTATTATCTCGCGCCCTATGTAAGGCGCCGGTGACCGGCGCAGAGCTGGAAAGAGTCATGGAACAGATAACGCTGATGGTACATTTGTTGGTTGCTTTGGCGCTCATTGCGCTGATCTTGCTGCAACGGGGTAAAGGAGCCGATATTGGCGCCTCTTTCGGCGCGGGTGCGTCACAGACGCTGTTTGGCAGCGGGGGTAGCGGCAACGCGCTGACGCGGATGACTGCATGGTTGTCGGCGATCTTCTTTGTCAGCAGTTTCGGTCTGGCTGTGATTGCGGACAACCGCACCGCGAGTGAGGATGACCTTGGATTCGAGGTGCCGGTGTACGAGCCGGTCGAGACCGAGGTCCCCGACAGCGACGTGCCTGATATCGATTTTGGGTCAGAGGGTGATATTCCCTTTGACGATGCACCCCCGTCCAGCGGGCAGTGACCGATTAACAAGCGGAAGTGGTGGAATTGGTAGACACGCTATCTTGAGGGGGTAGTGGCCTTTGGCTGTGCGGGTTCAAGTCCCGCCTTCCGCACCAATATTTGAGAGCTAGGCTAAGTTTAGCCATCGATGTTAGTCATTTTTTTAAACTCTAGATGTACGCTGTAGAAGGCTGTGGGGTAGGTAATGGCCTCCTTTTTCCAAATCCACCCTCCTGAAAACCTGAGAGGCTACTACGCTTGGCTTGGCTTCCTTTGAGGTGTATGTTTAGCGTCAACTTAGTATCAGAAGAGGATAGCAACCATGAGACTATTCACAGCGTTACTCGTTTCGTCGCTGATGTCTGTTGTCGCCATGGCTCAGAAGCCCTCTAGTTCAGTGGACTACATGGGCGCCATGAACTGGGAATGCAAAATGGGCAGCAAAGGTGGTGCTACTTGGACCTGTATAGAATCGCAGTCCAAGAAAAAAATGAATGTGGAGTGCAAAGTGCCGCCCAGCTTAGAGAAGATGCCCGCAAAGATGACTTTAGAAGCGTTATATGCATCTTGTGAGGCCGTCGTGCCAGTACCTCCAAAATAAAAATTAGCTCGGCAAAATATCTGCGTTCGAGCACCGCACTACAGTACCGTGTCTGCTAATGGCGGTAAGCCCCTTTCCCCAAACCCAGCTTTTAAGTGTCACAGCAGGATCACTGCTATCAGCGACAGACGTTTACCCTCCCCCGCCAGCAGCGCCTAACTTGGCAGACTAGTTGAACAGCGGTGAAATGGAGCCAATGCATTGGCGTGTTTAGGGGTTACAGGTGGTTACGCAAGCGGTGTTCTGTATTCAGGAGATGCCCCTCCCGCTTATCGGAGATAAATTCCGGTCTATTGATTGATCTGATACAGAAGCCAAATGGGTAGGCCACCGCCCACTTGTTCTTCTAGAGTAATCGGAGCCGTCGCCGCAGAGGCTGAGCTTGTTCCCACAGAGTTCGTAGCTGTCACCGTACAGGTGTAGGCGACACCGTTGGTTAACCCAGAGACAGTAATGGGAGATGAGGTGCTGGTGCCTGTGAAGACGTTGGTGCCGTCGGTGCAGGTGGCTTCGTAACCAGTGATTTCTGCGCCGCCGTTATTACTTACTGAGACAGCGAGGATAATCCTTCCGTCTTCGTAGTTGGTGGAGATGACTGCGGGAGCTGTGGGTGACTGTGGGGAAAAAGACGCAAGAACTTCGGCAACTGAGTTACAGCCAGTGGCATTAGATTCAATTCTGATCGTGCCTAACACATTGTCGTCAGGTGGGCCGATGGGCCATCCCAGAACAAGAGCGACTCCCTGACAGTCAGTGAGGGTGGTATTGGATAGAACGTTCATACCACCCCCAACGCTGGTGATGTTGGCTAAGCCATCGAGGTTGGTGAGGGCGGAGTTTGAGCTGATGTACAGAGCACCCCCAACGCTAGTGAGGCTAGCTAGACCATCGAGATTGGTCAGTGCGGCGTTGCTGTAGATGGTCAGATCACCCCCAACGCTGGTGATGTTGGCTAGGCCATCGAGATTGGCGAGGGCGGCGTTGTAGTCTATGCCCAGACCACTCCCAACGCTGGTGATGTTAGCTAGGCCATCGAGGTTGGTGATGTCTGTAGAGTTTCCGATGGTACAGATAGCCCGAAACACGGTCGCAACCCGTAGCGCCCAGCGCATCAACTCTTGCCTGAGTAGTCAGACTGTAGTCTTCTTGCGGACAATCAACCGCCCACACCCCCTCCACCCAAAGCAGGGGCAACAGCAGAGCAAAGGTTATTCGTAGCGACCTGAAATCCATGGGCTAGGTGTACCAACCCAGCGGTCTGATTTCAATTTCTAATGTATCTGGGCCGTAACAATCACAATCACAACGGTGGGTAGCCCCCCCGCCCCCTGCAACAATCCTCACATTTGCTCTGATATGACCTCTCACATTGAGATAGTCCTGCGGTAAGCTCGGGGTATGACTAAACCGCTACTCGCCATTCTGCTGTTACTGCCGTTGTCCGTTAGCGCGGGTAGACTTTATTGAAAGTCGGAAGCTTCAATCATCCGCTAATTGAATTTGCAGTCGGCCTGATGTGGTTCGCCACAGGGTGCCAATTTTTTCAGCACCTTTAAGGCTTAAAGACCCGTCATCAACATCTGCAGACTCAGACTCCTCCTGCGCGATAAGCGCCGCAATAAAGGCACGCGCCTTCATGAGTTCTTCTTCTATGTTTGTTTTATGCCAGCGCCCAAGATGCTTCAATGCCATAGCCTCCAAGACAGCTTTCTTCATGGCACTTACTCCTGAGTGAATGTTCCCACGGATGATATACGCTTAAGGAGCAACTCCGTTGAATTGTCAAAATCGGCCAACCCAATTCCACCTCCTAATGTATCTGGGCGGTAACTATCACAATCACAACGGCGGTTATTCCTTTACGTTCCTACTTTTCCCTGAGATGACCTCTCCTGATAGCGTAAATTAGGATTGAATTAGAGAGGGCGCATCGACAGAAAAATAAAATTCATAAAAAATTGCAGTACTCATACGGCGGGAGCAGGGCCTGAGTCTACAAAGAACATTAACACCTCCCCCTTGCCCTTCACGTAAGCAGCCTCACGTGTTTCGATGACTGTTTCGCTAGTAGCATGCAAGGACGAAAATGTGGCTTGGTCGATGTTAATTCGGTTGGGCTCGGAGTGGCTCTCCATACGGGAGGCCATGTTGACTGTATCTCCAAACAAATCGAACAGATATTTTTTCTCTCCTACTACACCACCAACGCAATCACCTGAGGCGATACCAATTCTCATTTGCCATGAAGTACCGAACCTTAGATTGTGCTGTTCTAGAAATGAGAGCATCTCAAGTCCAACATTGACCAAATTGGTAGCTGGATTGGCTTCCGAAACAGAGAGGCCACTAACGCACATGTAAGCATCTCCGATGGTTTTAATTCTCTCCGAATCATGAGCTGCAACGATCTCGTCGAACTTCGTAAAGATTTTGTTGAGGTCTGAAATTAACGCGGATGCAGATAGGTCCCCGGCGATTTTCGTAAAGCCAACAAAGTCAGTAAACATTATCGATATGTTCTCGAAATGCCTCGGCTCGGACACGCCTTTCTCTTTTAAGTCACTGATTACGTAACTGGGCAAAAT
>Ga0181596_10005915_pt1 | contig 10613 bp, 6 predicted proteins | sample 041ome_6_FD_148655 | JGI IMG/M metagenome (GOLD analysis project Ga0181596, IMG submission 148655) | Coastal salt marsh microbial communities from the Groves Creek Marsh, Skidaway Island, Georgia - 041402US metaG (spades assembly) | ecosystem: Environmental > Aquatic > Marine > Intertidal zone >... | reverse complement strand
CACGTGTCAAACAGTTGCCGCGTCAACGTGGGCAACTGACCATCGCCGTCGTCGGCGGTGGCGCGGGCGGCGTTGAACTGATTTTGGCGATGCAGCACCGGCTCCGGCAGGTGCTCCGTGATGGCGGCGATAACCCCGAACGACTGACGTTCACGTTGCTGACCTCGGGCAACACCATCATGCCCACGCACAACACCCGCGTGCAGGCGCATTTCACAAAACTATTGGCACGTCGAAACATAACGGTTCATCTCGGCGCCACGGTGAGCGCGCTGTCACCTGGCTGCCTGCATACAGCCGACGGACGGACCTACGATGCCGATGAAACCATGTGGGTCACACAAGCCGCTGGTGCGGGTTGGCTCAAGCAAACTGGTTTAGCGCTGGATGATGCTGGTTTTATTCGAGTCAACGCGCAGTTGCAAAGCGTCACTGACCCGACCATCTACGCCGCTGGCGACATCACGTCTTTTGCTGAACGTCCCCTGGAGAAGGCTGGCGTCTTCGCAGTGCGTATGACCAAGCCACTGGCTACCAATTTGCGGCGCGCACTGCAGGGTAAGCGCGCAACCACCTATCGACCGCAGCGGCGGTGGTTAGCGTTGATTTCGACCGGTGACCGATTCGCCGTCGCATCCCGCGGTGAATTGAGTTTTGCTGGTGAATGGGTATGGCGATGGAAAGATTACATTGATCGCCGCTTCATGAAGCGTTTCAATGACCTGCCCCCCATGAGAATGGCAGGCATCACCACAAGCAGTAGCCGTGGCGCCCAACTGGCACTGAACGCTGAAGAGTCGATGGCCGCAATCGAAGCCACCACTATGCGCTGCGGCGGCTGTGGCGCAAAGGTGGGTGCAACCGTTCTTAGCAGAGCCTTAACAAACCTCGCACCCGTCGATAACCCCGATGTCTTGGTGGGTCTCCATGCGCCCGATGATGCAGCTGTCGTCCGGGTACCTGCCGGGAAAGCGCTGGTTCACACGGTCGATTTCTTTAGAGCCTTTATCGACGACCCTTACCTCTTTGGTCGCATCGCGGCCAACCACGCGTTGGGTGACATTTTTGCGATGGGCGCAACGCCCCATACCGCCACCGCAATTGCCACTATTCCTCCGGGACTGGACGCAAAAACTGAAACCCTCTTGAGCGATCTCATGACGGGCGCCGTGGCCGTTTTGAACGAGGCGGGCTGCACACTGGTTGGTGGTCACACAGGTGAAGGAGCTGAACTCGGACTGGGCTTTGCAATCAACGGGCTCATCGATACCGAAAGTGAATTGAACGAGCAAACTGCTGAAGGTCAACCACTGAATCGCGTGATGCAAAAGGCCGGCATGATGCCAGGTGAGCAGTTAATCATCACCAAAGCCATTGGCACGGGCACCCTGCTGGCAGCACATGCCCAAGCAAAAGCTGTTGGGGTTGATATCGGTCAGGCCCTGGTATCGATGCAGCAGTCCAACCAACGCGCTGCCGCTATTTTGCAGAGCCACGGTGCAAGTGCCTGTACCGACGTCACTGGATTTGGATTACTGGGGCACCTGCTTGAAATGACCAAAGCAAGCGGTGTGGGTGCACAGTTAGATATTGGTCAAATTCCACTGTTAGCGGGTGCCGAGCGCTGCATCGAGCAAGGTGTGTTCAGCTCACTGCAAACCGCCAATGCGCGCTCGCGCCATGCGATCGCTAACCCTGAAGCGTATGCAAATACACCCCGATACGCCTTGCTCTTTGACCCCCAAACTGCAGGCGGCTTATTGGCATCTGTACCCGCTGATCGTTTTGCTGATTGCCTGTCAAACCTCAAAGCAGCGGGCTACGCAGACTGTGCCGTCATCGGCGAGGTTCTTTCCGCAAGCGATGCGTTGACCTCTATCACCTTAACGGCCTAGCGCAATCGACTTCAACCAGCCCAGCGACGTACTTTGGGTGTTATCGCTGTCGGCGCCCACCACAATGGCCTTGAGGGTCGGCGCCGGCTCAGTGACCGGGTGCTCGTCAGCAAACAACTGTTTGAAATCTGCTCCAACATCCCGCTGCTCGCTTTGCCAGACCCGCAGCGGAGATTCGGGGCCTCGCAAGACCATAAAACGTACGCGCGCCGAGTAGGGGTTGCGCCCAATTTGTCCCACAGCGTAGGTTTGATCCCACACATAGCAGAGTGTCGCTGCGGGCAAGTCTTCCCCACTGACGCTTCGCGCGACACGCAAGGTCGTACGTTCCCAAAAGGGCACGCGTTGCAGATCGTGATTGAACATGACACAAACCTTAAGCGCTGCGTCATCGCCCGCCTTGGTCAGGAGGTCCGGCGCCGTGTTGCCGCCGTTCAGCGGCTCATCGAGACGCCAACGCCAACGCAGCTTTCCCGCAGGAGCCTGGGGTAAGTCATGTACCCAAGTGCCGTAAGAGGCATTGGTTTGAATGCGTAAAGCGAATTCGCCATCCTCCTGCAAAACGTCAAACTGCGTTGGGGGAAGGCTTACCGACGCTTTGGGAATTCCCACAAAGCGCCATGCCGTAACGCTGTCCGGCGTAAACGGCGCAAGCGATGAGGACGACTCAAGCGATGGCGATGCGGCTAGGGCTGGAAGCAACCAAACGCTGCCGCTCAGGACGCCGACGATAGCGGCACAACTGAGATAACCCATTACCCGCGGCGCCAAGTCTGAAAGCGCTCAACCCAGGCCAGTAGGCGTTTGGGTGCGTGTGCGCGCTTCCACTCACCGGCGACGTATTTGTTGGCTTCTGCCATCGTGGGATAGGTGTGAATGGTGCCCAAGATTCGGTTGAGACCCAACCCGTGCTTCATGGCCAACACGTATTCGGCAAGTATCTCGCTGGCCTGTGCGCCCACGATGGTGACGCCCAAGATACGGTCTTTGCCCGGCGGCGTGAGTACCTGAATGAATCCAGCGGTCTCGCTATCCGTGATGGCGCGATCGAGGTCATCAAGGGGAAACTGAGTGACCTCGTAAGCAATTCCGGCTGCCTTCGCCGCTTGCTCATTCAGCCCGACACGGGCCACCTCGGGGTCTACAAAGGTGGCCCAAGGTATAACGCGGTAGTCGACCGCAAACCGCTTAAAGTCACCGAATAAGGCATTGACACTGGCATACCAAGCCTGATGAGAGGCCGTGTGCGTGAACTGATAAGGCCCAGCAACATCCCCTGCGGCGTAAATGTTGGGGTAAACGGTTTGCAGATAAGCGTCGGTCTCTATGGTGCGTTGCGCCGTGATGCCCAAGGCTTCAAGTCCGTAACCATCCAGGCGTGCGACCCGACCGACGGCGCAAATGAGCTCATCAAAAGCAATGGCGCGATCACCTGAGGGGCCCTTAACCACGAGCATTTTCTCTTCGCCCTGTTGTTCGCAACGAATGGCTTGGTGAGCGGTCAAGACTTCCACCCCTTCCGAGGCCAGCGTTTTAGCGATCAACTCAGACACCACCTCATCCTCGCGAGGTAGCAAGCGGTCGCCCATTTCGACTTGGGTCACATGGGCACCTAGACGTGCCAAGGCCTGCGTGAGCTCGCAGCCAATCGGCCCGCCACCCAACACGACGATACGTTGTGGCAAGGTGTCCCGTGCGGCAAATGCTTCCCACAGCGTATCGCTGGTGAGATAGCCCACAGTATCGAGTCCGGGCAGAGGTGGCACCAGCGGTTTTGCACCTGCTGCAATCACAATGCTGCGTGTCGTGAGAGTTTGCTTGTTTCGTTGCGCATCAGTGATCTCTACCGTCCACGGATTGACAATGATCGCGTGACCGCTTACGACATCAACGCCCAACGCGGTGTAGCGCTCCACGCTGTCATGCGGTGCAACTTGTTTCACGACAGCCTGCACCCGTGTCATCACCGCTTTGAATCGCACATCCGGGGAAGCTGGCGTCAAACCATAACGATCGGCATGCTTCATTTTGTGTGCCAAATTGGCGCTCTTAATCAAAGCTTTGCTGGGGACGCAACCATAGTTCAAGCAGTCGCCACCCATTTTGTGAGCCTCAACCAAAGTGACTTTGGCTTTCACAACGGCCGCAATGTATGCCGACACCAAACCCGCTGCACCACCACCAATCACAATCAAGTTGCGATCGAACTGCTTCGGCTTGACCGATTGCCAGCGGGCATACACACGCTGACGATGGCGCCAGTCGAGCGCTCGGCGCAAGATCCATGGCAGCGCAGCCAACAGTGCAAAGGCACCCCAGACGCTAGGCGATAAGACATCCGATAGCTGATTGATTTTGGCGAGGGCGGTACCGGCATTCACATAAACCACGGTGCCGGCCAACATCCCCACTTGACTGATCCAAAAATAGGTCCGAACGCGCATCTGCGTCAAACCCATGACGAGGTTCAGCAGGAAGAATGGCACGATGGGTAGCAGGCGCAGCGAGAACAAGTAAAACGGTCCATCACGATCAAGCCCTTGTTGGATCACGGCTAATCGATCAGGCCACCGGCGCTGAACCCAATCGCGAAGCAAGTAACGCGCGCTCAACATGGCCAACGTCGCGCCAATGGTCGACGCGACAGACACCACAAGGGTGCCGAGCACCAAACCAAACCAAGCACCAGCCGCCAAGGTCAAAATTACGGCGCCCGGTAACGACAGTGCGGTCACCACAACATACACCGCACTGAAGCCCAATACCACCGTGAAAGGTGATTCAGCAAGGGCCTCAGCCATGCGCGTTTGGTTTTGCTTCAGCGCATCTAGGCTGGCGTACTGGCCTAAATCAAACCAAAAGGCACCGATCAAAAGTGCCAATATGATGCCGGCCAACGCCCATTTTTTATTCGTCAAAACTTATCCTCTCGCGGTTCAAGCGTGCGTATTCCCACCCACAGACGGAAACCAATGGTCACAACACACAAAGCCGCGTAGCTGTAAGCCAACACGGGAAAATACGCGGGCCACAAACACATGCCTACAAAGACCAATAGGGTCTCTGTGGCTTCGGTGAGCCCACCGATGAAATAAAGGCCTTTTGGCAAGGTGACATCAGCTTTCAAGCCGGCCTTCTCAGCCAAGGCTGCAAATGCCAGGAAACTGCTACCTGTGCCCATGAAACACGCGAGTAAAACAGCTGCAGCGAGCGCGTTCTGCGCAGGATCGGCAACCGCAAAAGCCAACGGAATCAGGGCGTAAAACAAAAAATCGAGCGTGATGTCCAAAAACGCACCCCGCGAGGAGGGTTGCGTCAGGCGGGCAACCGCACCATCTAGGCCGTCGCACAGTCGTGATAACAAAATAAGGGCCAAACCCAAGAGTGGCATTTGAAAAGCAATCGAAAGGGCCGCTAGCAAACCAAGACCAAAGCCCAGCCATGTCAATTGATCCGCCGAACCGCCGCGGGCGACCCACGCCGCCGCCAGTTTCTGGAGGACTGGTGTGAGTCGGGTTTGGAGCGCTCGATCAAGCATGGTGAAGCTGAATAACGCGACTGTGATCGGCAACGTCAGCCGGGTCATGGGTCACGAGAAGCGCAGGAATGCCCCGCTGGGTGACCTGCCGAAAAAACCACTCGCGTATATGTTGTCGTAACGAGTCGTCCAATTTGGAAAACGGCTCGTCAAGCAACAAGGCCCGGGGTTTCGCCAGCAACGCGCGCATCAGCGCAATCCGCGCGCGCTCTCCACCTGATAGTTGAGATGGATCGGCCTGGCCCATCGCCGGCAAATTGGCGGCCTGCAAGGCGTCTTTCACTTGCTGCGTTCGCTCTGCTTTGGGGGTGTGCCGATTCATCGCAAATGCCAAGTTCTCAGCAACTGTAAGGTGAGGAAAGAGTAAAGGGTCTTGGGTAACCAGACCGATGCCGCGCTCGTGTGCCGGACGGGTGTCGAGTCGCTCACCATCCAAATAAACCGAACCCTCAAATATCAGCGGGGTCAGGCCATCCGAGACAATTGAGAGCGTGCCCGCAATCGCTCCAAGCAAGCTGCTCTTGCCGACGCCGCTGGGGCCCATCAAAGTGCAGACGGCGCCTGGTGGCACCGACCATGACAACGCCTTCAGCAGAGGCTTGTTCACGGTGCCCAGTCGATCAACGCTCACATGCAACCCGACGCTCACGGTAGACCTTTCATGAAACGGCGGGGCCTACCCAGCATGACAGCCACCGCGAATGCCATCAACGGCAATATAGTTTGCAATGCAGCGTAAGCACTCATCAGGCCGCGCTGTCCCGCCGTTGCTTGGGCCACGGCCTCGGTGGTGACCGTGACGAACCGCCCTGCCCCGATGTAAAGCGTCGGTAGATACTGCGCAACACTCACTGCAAATGCGATAGCCCAGGCAGACCATAAAGCCCGCTTGAGCAAGGGCCACTTGACCGATAACAAATACTGCAGCGGGTGACGCCCCAACGTCAAGGTGACTGCCTGTAGGCGCGGGTCACTGGCGCGATAGACCGACTCTAGAGCCAGCAATGCAAAAGGCATCGCCATGATCGCGTGCGCGACCACCATGCCAAACCACGCCCCTTCGAAATGACCCCACAGTGCCACGCGGTAAAGGCCGAAGGCCCATAAGAGTGGCGGCAAGATCATGGGGGCTATCAAAAGCGGACGCATGACTTGTTGCCAGCGATGGGGTACCCATTCCAACCACGCGACGAGCCATGCAACCGTGAGTGTCGCCGCCAACAAACCGAGCGCTACCGTGCGCCAGAGACTCTCCGCGCTGTCCCACACGCGGCCCCAATGACCCATATGCCACTGCTCGGGGCGCACATTCGGGAAAGGCCAAACGCCCAAAAAGCCCCCCACAAGTAGGGCTAACCAGGCCGCCGCGTAAAGCATAAAAAGCAAGCGCCAGCCGCCACCAATTGCACGTCCCATCACCCCAAAAGGGGCGATACGGATAATCGGCCGCCACGAACTAGCGCCAACCAACAACGTCAAACCAGCGAGTACCCAGGCTGCAAGCACGCCCTGTGCTTGGAGGACAGCATCCGCATCGCGCAACCACTCCCACGCTAAAACAGCCAGGGTTGGCGGTGCAGTAGGCCCAATGATGAGGGCCAAGTCGACCACGGTGAGACCATAAGCGAGCACCGCAATGAAGGGCCAACGCAGCACCCGCGCGAGCTGCGGCCAAACGACGGCATTAAAGGCGGCAGTTGGTGTCAATCCCATGGTCTGCGCGACTGCAAACTCAGCCTGCCACCGACGTCGGACATCTTCGCGCTGCAGTTGGGTCGCAGCGACCCAACACAGAAACGGGACTTCCTTAATCCACAAGGCGGCAATCAGGCCCAGCCCCAAAGGGTCTTGTGTGGTGCGCCAAAAAGGCGGCGTGTCAAATCCAGTGAGCCAAGGCGAGGTGAAACGCAAAAGCCACCCCGTGGGCGCGACCCACAAGACGATAGCGATCGCCATGGCGGCATGCGGTGTGGCCAGTAACAGTGGCAGACGGTTAAGCCAACGCCCCGTTTGTCCCCGAATGAAAGCCGAGCGCAGCAGGTAACCGGCACTCACCCAGGCCAACAGGCTCGCTGCGGTGCCTGTCCAGAGCGTGTGAAGCGTGGCATCCGCAAATCGGGGGTCTTGCCAAAGCGCGACCCAAGGGGTATTCGCAAGCAAAGGGCTCAGGGCCAACCACAGCGCAGTCAGCAACACGGGACCTATCGCTAGGGTGAGTGCCATAGGCATCACCATGCTCACAGACGCCGCACCCCCTTTCATCGCGCGTAGCGGCGAATCCACTCTTTTTCGATCTTGTCTACCCAAGAGGCATGGGGCTCAGGCAGAACGGGTGCCGCTTGCGTTAACTGACCGGGCTTCACCCCCCCTTGAAAGAGTGCCCGTTGTGCCGTTGGCAAGCGCGATACCGCCAACACGGTGGGGTCACCCCACACGTCGATGTTGGCTTTTCGCGCTTGTGCCTCTGGCGACAGGAGGAAATTGGCAACGACGCTTGCGCCAGCTCGGCTGGGCGCGTTAAACGGGATGGCGACAAAGTGGGTGTTACCAATCGTGCCCGCCTTGAATTGCCAACTCTGCACCGACTCGGGCAACCGTTTAGACGCAATCTCATTGGCAGCTTCATTGGGATTAAAGGTCAGACTGACCAGTAACTCACCATCTGCCAGCATTTGGGTCATCGCAGACGCGGTGTTGGGGAACTGCTGCCCCTCTCGCCACAATGCCGGATGCAATTTATCCAAGTAGCGCCACATGGGCGCCGTAGCGGCCTGGAAATCGGCATCAGTTGCAGGTTTCGTAAACACCGCCATGTCGGACGCGGTTGCCAAGATCACCTGCTTTAAAAAGGTCGTGCCATGGAAGTCAGGTGGGCGCGGATAAGTAAGGCGGCCCGGAAACTGCTGCGCCATCGCGGCAAAGGTCTCTAAATCGATCGGTGGGTTTGGCACACGTTTTGAATCAGAGAAAAAAGTCAATTGCGCCATGCCCCAGGGTGCTTCCAGACCATCGGTTGGGACAGAAAAATCGATCAGTGTCGTGGGCTTGTTAACCGTGTCCACCCACTTAAAGTTGGGTAAGTTCTGCGTGAAAGGCTCACCCAGCAGTCCATCACGCTTCATGGCAGCAAAATTTTCACCGTTGATCCACATCAGGTCCACGGTGCCCGACGTACGGTCGCGCCCCGCCTGCTTTTCTGCACGCACGCGGTTCACCACATCCGCTATGTCGGCGATTTTCACGTGTTTCAACGTCACGCCGTATTGCGCTTGAACGGCGGCGGCGACCCACTGGATATAGGCGTTGATGGCCTCGCTACCAGCCCATGCGTTGAAGTAGACGGTCTGGCCTTTTGCCTGCGCAGCCAGCGTACGCCAATCGCGTCCGGCGGCGTCTGATGCATGGGCGAGCGTTGTGGCGAGTACCAACGACAAACTCAGAAACCACCCCTTGACGGCCATACGCTGCGAGTGCTTGGAGAAGTCACTTGATCGAAAAAAAGGCATGAGGGTACTAACGGAACAATGAAGACAAGAGCATTATTCACCAATGTATCTATCGGAAAATTTACCATTCTTGTAACAATACAAAACCAACTGACTTTCCAACAAAAAAGGCGCCTAGGCGCCTTTTTTGTGACTCGAGTCAATGGGGTTAGATCATCCCTGGATTACCCGCCATGTTTTTCAATGTGGGCATGTTCAGTTGGCGAGGCTTGATGACCTTCTCGCTCTTGAGGTAAGTCTCCATCACATCCCAAATGGGCTCGCCTTGCACGCCTTCGGCGACGGGCGCCCAACCAGCCACCTTGTAGGTTTTAGATGCGTCAATAGGTTTGCCATTCAAGCGCATGTTGCTGATGCGGTTGCCTGAGCTGGCGAGCGGGTCACAGGTGTACTGCAAACCGCCAACACGCACCATGTCACCGCCCTGCTGATAATAAGGGTCGGGGTTGAAGAGGTTGTCACAAACATCCTCAAGCACTGTTTTGATCGTCGCGCCAGTCATGTTGGATAGCGTGGTTGACGGGTAGGTGATGGCAATTTGATCCATCAAATGATCCCGCGTAATCGCTTGTCCGGGAAGGATCGTCGTTCCCCAACGGAAGCCAGGCGAAAAGGCGATCTCAGCTCCTTTGACAGCCATTAAGCCATCGACAATGAGCTGATCCCAAGAGCCGTTGAAGTTACCGCGGCGATACAGCAAGCCCTCGCTGATCGCGAGCTTCTCTTGCAACTTGCCCTCGTAAGGCGCACGGACCTTATCGATATAGGCAGCCATCTCAGCGTCAGCAGGCAGCAGGTTGGCGAACACGGGCATGAGCTTGTAACGGAAGTCACGTACCTTGCCTCCCTGCACGTCGAAGTCCAAAACGCCGAGGAACTTAGAGTTCGAACCTGCATTGGTCACCAGCGTTTTACCGCCTGCGTTCGTCACGATCACCGGTGCGGGTACACCATCGTGGGTGTGACCGCCCATGATTGCGTCAATGCCTGTGACACGAGAAGCCATCTTGATGTCCACGTCCATGCCGTTGTGAGACAGCACCACAACCACTTGCGCCCCTTTGCTGCGCGCTTCGTCGACCATCTTTTGCATATGGTCATCTTTGATACCAAACGTCCAATCAGGCACCATGTGACGCGGGTTAGCAATGGGGGTGTACGGAAATGCTTGACCAATCACGGCGACCGGTACCCCATTCATTTCCCGCAAGGTATAGGGCTTGAAGACCTGGTCTTCAAAGTCAGCCGTTTGGACGTTCTGTGCCAAAAATTCGATTTTGCCGGCAAAGTCCTTGTCGACGATCTCCTTCACACGGTCCGCGCCAAGGGTGAACTCCCAGTGCGGTGTCATCAGGTTAACGCCGAGTAACTTACAGGCGTCGACCATGTCTTGGCCGTTGGTCCACAATGCGGTAGCAGATCCCTGCCATGTATCGCCACCATCTAGCAGCAACGCATGGGGGCGGCTCGCACGGACTTGTTTAACCAAAGTGGCGAGGTGAGCAAAACCGCCCACCTTGCCGTAGGTTTTTGCCGCTTGTTCAAAGTTCAAATAGGTAAAGGCGTGTGCTGCGGGGGTTCCCGGTGCAATCTTGAAGTACTTCAAGAGGTTTTCACCCACCAAATGGGGTGGGCGCCCCAAAGCTTCAGAGATGCCAATGTTGACACTCGGTT
>Ga0181596_10005911_pt1 | contig 10624 bp, 14 predicted proteins | sample 041ome_6_FD_148655 | JGI IMG/M metagenome (GOLD analysis project Ga0181596, IMG submission 148655) | Coastal salt marsh microbial communities from the Groves Creek Marsh, Skidaway Island, Georgia - 041402US metaG (spades assembly) | ecosystem: Environmental > Aquatic > Marine > Intertidal zone... | reverse complement strand
TTACTCCCCATGACATTGGCTCTAATGAGTTGTCCAGAAAATTGCAGGTGAGTGCCGGACTGGTAAGCAGAATGCTCAATGGCAAAACCGATGTCTCGCCAGCGATGGCAATTAAATTATCAAAGGTGTTGGGAAGAACTGCCGAAAGCTGGCTTGCCATGCAGGATAACTACAATTTATGGATTGCCCGCAAAGCCATAGATCTGGACAAGTACGAAGCGATTTCTTTTGCCTGAACACAAGTAAAGCCAACCAGGCTTTCTCCGCATCTGCTCTTTTAACTTGCGACTTGTAACTTGTAACTATTTTTTATTTACAAACAAAATCCTTACCACCGGCAGCCACACAAAAATCCCCCCACTTTCCTGTAGCACGCCAATAGTCCACCAATCCCTTTTCCTGGACCAACTGGTTAAAATCCGGTAAACGGCGCATATCGTCATACACTTTATCCCAGATCGCAGGGCTGGCCATTTCCCCGAACCAGTAATCCAAAGCAAAATCCGGCTGCCCCATCAAGGCCGCCAGTTTTGCCACGTAATCCATTTCCAGAGGAGTTACTGCAGGATCGTTGATCAGTGCAATGATATCTTCACGAGTCTGATCAAAGTCATTTATCGATAATATGTCTGCCATTTTATCCATGAAGCGCCTGGAGATTCTCAGCCCCTGGATATCTTCGTTGCTATAAAACTCCCGTATCAAACGGGAAGCACCTACGGTATTTCCATTGCGCATGGCGATTTCCCAGGCAACGGCGCTAACAAGAAAATCACTTCTATTCTCGGTGAGACCAACTTTTGCAATCTCGCGCGCAGCTTCCACATTCCCTCGATATAATTCGTGGAGAGCAATCTCATAGGTAAATCGAGTTGCCGTTGGGTCTTGAATACGGGCACGCTCGAACATGGCAATGGCTTCGTTAAATTGACCCGTTCGAGACAACAGGTGAGCGTAGGCTTCGATGGCACTGGTATTGCTATAACCATATTGATCAAAATACTTTTGATAGTGCCTTTCCGCTTCAAAAAACTGCCCATCATTTCTCAGTCTGTTGGCATTTTTTAATAATTGATTCGCTGATACAGCAGTATTCTCATCAGCTTCAACTGATTGGCTATTGTCGAGTTCAGAAATATTTTCTGTCCCGGTGACCTCTATAAACAAGCCCACATTAGATTGGGCCTGATTTGGCTGACCATCGGGAGTTCTCAGGACAAAAATATCCACCAGCATGATGACCAGAGTAAGTATCACAATAGCGACAATGACACTGTAGAAAAGGTTTCCGCTGCCTGCATTTTTCAGATTTTCCGCCTCGGTGACCTGCCAGTCCCGAGTTTTGTGCAGCATTTCATAGGCCAGCGTCATTAGCATGACGAAGGGATACCCCATGATCAACATAAAGGCAAAACCACGCACGAGTATGGGAGGCAAGTCATAAATAGGTGAAATAGTGCCAATTACCTGAATAATCAGCCATGACCCTGCCAGGTAAGCACAGCCAACTTTGAAGAGGGCACGTTTTTTTAGTTCACTGAATTTCATGTATTCTCATTAGTCATAGTCACAAAACCACTGTCAGGAAAGAAGAAAAAAAATCCTTCACCGCATGAATCGATACAAGCTGGATTTATACAATTTTTCAAGAAGTTAAGATAGTGAAAGGGGCTGGCACGTTGACCTTCAGTCAAAACTCACTGTAATAACTGTTACTTCTTGAGTTTTACTGCTTTCATGGGGGACAATCGAAGAAAATAAAAGCACTTTAGGGGAAATATTCCATGCGCCACCTTCAAATGTCACTTTCTATTCTCACCTTCTTTTTAATCAGTAGCTGCACCAGTGCCCAACCTCCGGGCATCACCAGGGATATGATCATGCGAACCCTGCCGTTGGAAGGGGCGCCTCTGGCGGAGCCCGGACCATACCGGGTCACACAGGAAGCAGCCTTTGATAATCCGGGCTTTATTGTCTTTCGTCCAGTGGATCTGGGTGCGTTTCCGACCCGGGATAAAATGCCCTTGCTGGTGTGGGGTGCTGGCGGCTGCAATATAGATGGCAGAAGTTATGCTGGTATTCTTTCTACTATTGCCTCCCACGGCTTTATCGCCATGGCTACCCTGCCGGTGGAACCTGAAGAAGGCGAAGAGGCACGACGCAGTGCTACGGCCGATGACCTGCTCGATGCCATTAGCTGGGCAGAAGAGGAAGCTATCCGTGAGGGCTCCCATCTCCAAGGTAAAATTGATCTCGAACAGATTTCAGCCATGGGGGTTTCCTGTGGTGGTTTCAGAATGGCAGCTGTCGCCGGTCTGGATCCGCGCGTGGATAGCGTTGGTATTTTGAACTCCGGTGTTTCTGATGCCACAGAACTCGCTGGCCTGCATGGCCCGATCTTACTGCTCAACGGTGGCGAAGTGGACTTTATGTACGACACAGCCCGCGAGAATTTTGAAGCGATTAACCATGTGCCGGTCTTTTTAGGCGCCCGGGAAAACGCCGGCCATTCAGCCACCTACCCGCATCCCGGTGGCGGTGAGTTTGCCAATGTGATTTCCGACTGGCTGATGTATCAGTTCAAGGGTGACGAGGACGCCGGAAAAACCTTCACAGGCGCCGATTGCAGGCTTTGTACCAACCCAACCTGGGAAACAGACGCCAAGGGCCTTTGATAGCACTTAATTGACTGACAGGGACAGGTGATCTGATGAAAAATACTCAGGCCTTATTGATGACTCTGGTGACGTGCCTGCTTTTTATGAGTACGGCATGCACCTCTACACAGGGAGACGCTATTTCCAGCAACCGGGAATGCCGAACCTTTGAGACAGCAGGCAGCAAAATGCGTCGCTCAATTTGTATGAGCAAGGAGCAGTGGACTGCCTACGATGAAGAACAAGGGGAGAAGAAGGATGATGGTTCTGTGGCAGAGTTTTTCAGGGAACAGATGAACCGTGGTTCAACGGGTGCTACCACGGTAGAACTGAACTAGGGAACCTCCCTAAATCATCATACCATCTGTACCAACGATTATTTCGCCCTGGAAATTTTCTCTAATCCCTTCGAAGTAAATTTCGTCAGGTAAGTCCATCAATGAACCGGGCAGAACATGATTCAGCACCAGGGTAGTCACCCCGGCTTCTGCAGCCATGCGTCCCGCCTGCTGGGTACTGGCATGGGTTTCAATGATGTGTTCCCAGATACCCTGGGTAGCATCCTGGTAAAAACCGCCACCAGTAACGATATCAAACCACTCCTGGGTGGATTTAAGCTCAATGGTCTCACACACAAAAACATCTGCGCCCTGAGCCAGCTTCACCAGGTTTTCTGAATAAGTCGTGTCACCTGAAAACACAATACTGCGATCATCCGTGTCAAAACGATAGGACAGCGCCCGATGCGGCATCTGCTCTTTGGCCCACTCGGGAAAGTGAGTGTTCTCAATAGTCGTTACCAGTACCCGGTCATCTTCATAGGCTTTATGGACTGTATTGGTGGCCGGAATCACCTCGCCGCTGGTGACCATGGACGGATGCAATGTGCGTTTTTCATCGATGAAACGGATGTCCGTGTTGGCCTGATTGAACTGCAGAGCCGAGGCAACCAATGCCTCGGTGCCATAGGGACCATAGACCATGGTGGGCTCTACCCTTCCCTGCGTCCATTGATGACTTAACAGAACAGGAAGGTCCGCTACATGGTCATCATGTAAATGGGTTAAGAATATATTCGGCAAAGACAGGAAATTAACGTCAGCCTCCAGGAGCGCACGGAATGTGCCGTAACCACAGTCGATCAGGTATGGTCTGTCGCCCACCATAATCAAACTGGATGTCTCTCCGCGCATAAGATTGAAGTTGGGACCGCCCTGGGTACCAAGAAGAATAAGTTTCATGGCATCGGCATTTTGCGCCAGTACAGAATTGGATAAAGGCAATTGTGAAATGATACCGGCGCCAAGCAGGTGGTTTAGAAATGTTCGTCGTTTTAATGTCGTCATGGTGTCTCCTGTTTCAGGCAAAGACTACCATAAAAGTCGGTGATTCAAAGCAACATTCAACACATAAAATAACTGAAACAATCAAAGACAGGACAATCTATTTTCGCAGTGGATATAGCCATAGTTAGCTATGAAGAAAACGCTCAATGGCTCTGGAACTTGTATTACTTTTTTATCATAATCGGCCAATGCGAAATAAAAGGGGACAGATTTATTTTTTAAATTAAATCTGTCCCCTTTTCCTTTTACAGAGCAAATTAACAGCTGAGACCAGAGATGAAAAAACCCACACTGTTATTCAAGCAGATATTGCTACTGATACTTTTTTCTTGCAGCTCAGCGTCGGCCCAATCCGATGACGCAGCAGTAGATGCTGTGCTTGATGGCTATCATCAGGCCGCCGCAGTAGCTGATTGGCAAACCTATTTCGACTTGCTGAGCGAGGATGCTGTGTTTCTGGGAACCGATGTCAGCGAACGTTGGCCAAAAGCAGTATTCCGGGAATACGCCATAAACAGCAATGGTTGGGTTTATGTCCCGCGAGAGCGCCATATCAATTTTACTCCGGACGCAAACTCGGCCTGGTTTGATGAAGTGCTGGACAATGCAAGCTACGGTACAAGTCATGGTACCGGTGTGCTAATAAAGACCAATGAGGGGTGGAAGATTACCCAGTATAATCTGACTTTTCCTATCCCCAATGCGCTGTCGAAAAAGTTTACTGATGAAATTAAAAACTGGGAAGCTAGTCAGTGAATTGTGAAAAAAATGAAAACAAAGAGAATGAAGAAAATAGAGAGATCAGTAGTTATGATTATCAATCCAAATCCTCTTTGAGACAGCGTTAACTTCTTCTTTCAAAAAAACGCACACTATCAAAGAACTTTATTTATACGCCGATCCTGATTATTTTTTCACTCCTGCTCTATATTTTCCTGACGACGGGAAAGCTGACAACTAATGCAAAAAAAAGGAAAAACACAGGAAATCTTACGTCAATCTTGCATACCAGCACTATCGTAATATACTCAAAAACAATAGTAATCACTGGAATGATTAGTCATGAAAATCAAAAGCATCTTCGGGCACCTTTTACCCCTGACAATTATAGCCATTATCACGATGCCTGTTAGTGCCCATCATGGTACTGCTGTTTCCTACGAGCAGGAAAATTCCTCACAGTCACTGGCACGGTGACTGAATTTCGCTGGCGCAACCCGCACTCGGCCCTTTTTCTGGACATAGAAAATGAAGATGGCAGTATCGTCAATTACGCGATAGAGCTGGCAAGCCCGGTCCTGATGTCCCGTTCCAGTGGCTGGACCAGAGCGACTTTCAGGCCTGGTGACCTGGTCGAATTCAGGGTCCACCCTTCGCGCACAGGTGCTCCTGTGGGTGAATGCCTGTTTAATTGTGAAGTATTGATCAACGGGGAACCTCCTGTTTCCGCCCTGAAAGATTAACCTGGAAGAAAAGGCTATGCGAATTTCTGTACTACTACTTTCATTATTATTACTCCCGGCTTCCGTGTTGGCACAGCCAGCTGACCTGAACGGCGTGTGGCTGCGCGGCTCAGGCTCACAGGGTTACCCGATGTCACAATGGAGCGTAGAGGCACTACCCTTCTCGACTCCGGGCAAGGCACAATTCGATAGCAATATTCCGGGCAAGGGACCGCGCCAGTCCATGCCGGCCTTTGGTAATGATCCCCTTGGTGATGCCAATCCTCCCGGCTTATATCGTACGCTCGTCTATGGACGACCATGGGAACTCATTCAACTGGACGACAAGGTTATACAGATATTTGAATGGGGCAAGCACTGGCGCACTATCTGGACCGACGGCCGTGATGTGCCCGATGTGATTGTTGCAGGCCCTTATTGGTACGGTTATTCCGTTGGCGAATGGCAAGGTGACGTCCTTGTGGTTAAAACCGTTGGACTTGATGGACGGGCCTGGCTGGATGAATGGGGAACGCCGTTCTCGGATTTCGCCTTGATAGAAGAGCGCTGGCAGCGTGTAGGTGATACTCTGGAAATGACTCTCACCGTCAACGACCCGGATATATACAGCCAGGTGTGGACCAGTGATACCAAGATTTACAACCTGCAATCACCCGACAGCATGAACGGGGAATTGATGGAACAGATCTTTGCGCCCATCGATGAAATGGAGTTCAACAGGACAATCCGTGATCCTGCTGCGTCAGGCCCGAAGGCGCAATAACCAATCAGGGTCAGCGTAAATTTTAGTTTAAAGGTCTGCTTTTCGTCAGAAACGGGCATTAATTACGCTCATAAAAAAGCCCCGCTATTAACGAGGCTTCTCTGTACTGTACTGCCAGATGTTAAGGCGCTATACAGGAGTTGCAGTGGGACTCCTCTCCTGAAGCTATTTTGGCCTGGAAAAAGAGGCGCGACTAATGAGGCTTTTTTTCTTTCTGACTAATTTCAGTTGGCAACTCGTCTTTACCAAGCAGAAATTTGAGGTCACGCTCAACGGCATTGACTTCATCCCACATGACTACTTTTTCACTTAACAAGCTCTGCCGTAGCTCTTTGAGCCTTTCAATAACAGCTATATTTAAAGTCATTAACTAGCTCAAGACCTTCATATCAGGTGCTACCATTTCAAGCCAAGAGCTCCATTAGTCTTTAGGTTTATTGTTTGCTGTTATGTTTTTTTAGATCTGAATTTACACCTACTACTTTAGATGGGTCATTACTTACTTTGAGAAATTCACGAGCCGAAAGAAAGAGGCCAATCAGCATTAGTGTGAAGACGAAAATTGCAACATAAGCTATCATAACAGTACTCATTTCTTACTCCCCATAATAGCCATCAGTTTAAAATAAATCCCAAAACATAATATTGAAGGCACCCATAATGCGGTAAAAAGTGCTTCATCTTGCTGCCCTGAGAACCACAGATAGGCTGAGACTGCGAAAGAAATCGCAACTGCTAAAAGTATAAAAAAATCAGATTGCTTAAACATATTAGTACTCCCGTTATTCATCGTAGTATCCAACTGCAGCCAATAGGCACCCTGAAACTGCAATTGTAGCAATGCTGCGAAGCCCAGAGTGGCCTAAGACTTCGAAGTAATTTAATTCGAGTAATCCAATTAGAACAAACAGCGATATCAACACAGAAAATACAATAAGAAATATACCCAAAAATACAAATCCCTTTTTAAGATTAGAAAGTTGGCTTACATTCATAATATACATTGCACTTTTGGTGTTATTTTATTGGATTTTTTTGCCTACATGAACTTACATACGACCAGTCTTGGTGTACGGATGTGTATTCGCGCTATATTTCGAGATAGATAATCAGCCGATGTTTGGCAAAATCAAACCAACCAAGCTGATTTTTACCAAAATCGGGGCATTTAATAACATTAATTCTAGAATATCCCCAACGTCTCCTTTTGATCGGAAGCAGACCTTTTGGTAATTCCGCAATAGAGTGATATTTTTACCCCAAAAGCGGACCTTTTTCGACAAATATATGCTGCGTCGCAATAATGACCGCTAACGACTGCGACCTCAACCGATCGATGCAACACATTCATTAAATCGTTCAGCTGGCGATTCATATTCTAATGTTTTTCTTGGCCGTTCATTTAACTCTCGAGCCACTGCATTGAGCTTTGCCTGAGAGTGTAATGATAAGTCAGTGCCCTTGGGAAAGTACTGTCTCAACAATCGGTTTGTATTTTCATTCGAGCCCCGTTGCCAAGGACTGCTCGGATCACAGAAGTATACGTCTATATCAGTCGCCAACGTAAACTGGGCATGATTGGTCAGCTCTATACCACGATCCCAAGTCAACGTTTTATACAATTCTCTGGGCAGTTTCCTGGATTGTTTGATCAAGGCTGACACCACACTTTCTGTGTCTTTATTCTTTACCTTAACCAGTATGGCGTAGCGGGTATGACGCTCTACCAGAGTAGCGATATAACTGTTATTCGAACCAGCAATCAGATCGCCTTCCTAATGACCAGGTACTGCACGGTCTTCTATTGATACAGGTCGTTCACGGATAGAGATCATGTTCGTTATCTGGCCTAAGCCACCCTGTTTCAGACTCGCATGCCGGGATCTACGGATCGCTCTTTGGCTCCTCAACAGCAACTGCAACTCCTTCTTCAGCACGCCTCGTGCCTGGATAAACAGGCTTTTGTAGATCGTTTCATGGGACACGCGATTGTTCTCATCCTCAGGGTACTGGCGCATTAACCAGCCGGCTATCTGCTCAGGAGACCAATGCCGTTTAAGCTTGGTCACTACTCTTTTTCTGAGCAGTTTGTTGCCTGCCAGTTTACAAGGTTTTGGGCGTTTAGCTCTATCCAAGGCGGCTTGTTCTGCATCATTGGCCCGATAGCTTTCAGCACAACCATTGCGGCTAACTTCGCGACTGATGGCCGAAGGGGAACGACCTAGTTCTCTGGCGATTTCCCGCAGGGATAATCCTCTAACAATGCCTCTGGATATTTCTTCACGTTCTGCCAAGGTCAGGGCCAAACGGGATCGCTTTCGCTCGGGTGGCCGTATGCCGCCGGTAGGAGATAACTGACCAAAGATTGACGAAGACGGACGGTCAAAAACCCGACCAATGGCATTGAGTGACTCTCCCTTCTGCCAACGATCCCATATCTCTGCTCGTTGGGCTGCCGTGTACCTAATTCTTGTTCTGTAACTCATGGCTAACACTCCATCTTTTTGTTATAAGATTAAAGTGTTGCGTTGATAAGTTGAAATCACAGCCGATACCTGACTAAATATGAATCTAGATAACCTCAATAAATGGTTAATGCTTGCAGCTAATCTTGGTGTTATTGGCGGAATTATTCTGCTAGCTGTAGAGCTACAACAAAATAATGAATTGCTTCAATCTCAGGCAAGAGCTGCAAGGCATGACGCGCGGACGGGAGTAATGCGGATGCGAATTGAAAATCCTATTGTTGGTGAAACGATATCCAGATTTCTAAACGCAGAAGAGCTGCTTCCCCAAGAAATGGCAAATATGATGGCTTTTGTAAACTTTATGCTCACTGGTTGGGAGTATTTATGGTCGGAATATGAAGCTGGTTTATTAGATATTTCCGAGTTAGGTATTGAGGGTCGAAGGGAAGCTTGGAATAATTTTCCAGATGAAATCAAAGAGAGATGGCTTGAAGAAAATGGGCTGTATAATCCTGCCTTTATTGTATGGATGGAAGAAAATATTATTAATCCTTAACGTCCGCTTCTGGCCGAAAGCAGAAGTTTTAAGAGACCGTTAACGACCCAAGGCAGGCAATTGAAACTATAATAAGAAGGATTAAAGATGGCCTTAAAAGGAAAGCTTCAAGAATATGCTTTATTAGCATAAATAATTTCATCTTTAGCAGTTTTAATTACACTAGTTATCCTTATCTATGAGGTTAGAGGAAATACGCAAGTATTGCGCTCTAACGCCTATCAAGCTCAACTTGATAAATATAACAACTGGCGTGAATTGATATTAAGTAATGACCAAAATATCGAAGCATTTTCACTATTTTCCTCTGGTGATCTTCCAGAAAGGGGCTCTACTCAATACCAAAGACTTGCCATGATTCAGACCAATCTTTGGAATATTAATGATGGTGCGTATGCTGCATATCAGTCTGAATTGCTTGCTGGTAATGAATGGGAAAGAATTGAAACTAGTGCTTGCACCGGGTACTCAAACATAAAGGGAACTAGTTTGGAATATGGTGTTTTCTTCCGAGTTTCAGCTAACTTTATTGATTATCTTGAGGAAAATTGTCAATCATTTATTGAGTAATCGTCTTTAGCTAATTGAACGAATTTACTAGTATGAAATCGACTTATAATATTAGGCTTTTTATTTCCGCTTTTGGCCGAAAGCAGACATAATTCACCCTGCTGACACAAAAGATAAAAGCCAAATTTTTCTTATAAAAAAAGCCCGACCATTTCTGATCGGGCTTTTTTGTTTGGTGCCGCCACCAAGAGTCCAAAGCCCTTGTGGAGAGGCGGGACCTACTGATTACAGGTCAGTTGCTCTACCACTGAAAAGTGCAAAATAAAAAAGCCCCAATCTTTCGATTGAGGCTTCTTTATTTGGTGCCGCCACCAAGAGTCGAACTCGGGACCTACTGATTACAAGTCAGTTGCTCTACCACGGCTGAGCTATAGCGGCTTAAACTTTTTGAGGGATGTAATGCCATGACTTCATCCCTACTAATTGAAAGCATTCGTGTTCAGGCGGCGCATACTACCAATGTCCACGATTTTGATCAATATATAGGTTAAAATTCTCTGCATATTTCGCCCTCACAGGATTAGCAGTGTCCGCACTTACCGACAGCCCTGAATGGCAGGCCCTGATACAGCACCAGGCAGCCTTATCCGAACGCCCTCTGAATACGCTTTTCAGGGACAATCCCGATCGCTTCGCCCAGTTTAGCCTCAATACTGACGGCCTTCTACTGGATTTCTCGAAAAACCATATTGACGCCCAAGCTATTGATTTATTTGTAAATCTGGCTCAAAAAACCGGGCTTGGTGAAGCCATCGAGACCATGTTTAGTGGTGATGTGATCAATAATACCGAGCAACGCCC
>Ga0181596_10005907_pt1 | contig 10629 bp, 8 predicted proteins | sample 041ome_6_FD_148655 | JGI IMG/M metagenome (GOLD analysis project Ga0181596, IMG submission 148655) | Coastal salt marsh microbial communities from the Groves Creek Marsh, Skidaway Island, Georgia - 041402US metaG (spades assembly) | ecosystem: Environmental > Aquatic > Marine > Intertidal zone >... | reverse complement strand
GATCCAAGATCACCATGAGTTCATATTTATGCACGGATACCCGACCTCCTTCGGACTAGAACGGCCACAGGATTTCTGTAGCAGGAGGGTAAGTGCGACCCCGGAGGGCCAGTGAAACAGCCTAGCGGTGTGAGCAGCGCGGGAGCAAACGGCTAGGAACGCTCAGACCACCACTGAAGTAGTCGCTTGGTCGCTTCCTCTTCACCCAACGGCCCTTCATCCATTCGCATCTCCAGCAAAAACCGATACGCCATACCGACCTCCCGGCCTGGGGAAATACCCAAAATCGCCATGATTTGCTCACCATCCAGGTCGGGACGCATCGCATCTAGCTGCTCTTGCTCCTGAAGCTCAGCGATGCGCTGTTCCAAATCGTCATAGGCAAAGGCCAAGCGGTCTGCCTTTTGCTGGTTCCTCGTGGTCACATCCGCTCGGGTGAGGATGTGGAGAAGTTCGAGCTCCTCTCCCGCGTCACGCACGTAGCGACGCACCGCCGAGTCGCTCCAGCCTTGGTCGGCATAGCCAAAGAACCGCAGGTGAAGCTCAATCAACTTCGCCACGCGATCAACCGTGTTGTTGTCAAAACGCAGGGCTTTGAGACGCTTCTTCACCATTTTCGCGCCCACCACGTCGTGGTGATGGAAGGTCACTTGCCCGCCCTCGAACTTTTTCGTGACCGGCTTTCCGATGTCGTGTAACAGGGCGGCGAGGCGGTTGACCAGGTTCGGGGGCTCCCCGGGGTGGTGGAAGGTCACTTGCCCGCCCTCGAACTTTTTCGTGACCGGCTTTCCGATGTCGTGTAACAGGGCGGCGAGGCGGTTGACCAGGTTCGGGGGCTCCCCGGGGTGGCGGAATTTTTCTAAGTCGATGGCTTGGTCCAACACCGTCAAGCTGTGTTGGTACACGTCCTTGTGGCGACGATGCTCGTCACGCTCTTCACGCAACAGGGCCAACTCGGGAAGGACATGTGCAGCCAGGCCTGAGTCGACGAGCACTTCGAGGCCTGCGCGCGGTGAATCGGTCAGTAACAGCTTCGAGAGCTCGTCGCGGACCCTCTCGGCCGAAATGGTGGTGATTTTCTCGGCCATGTCCGCGAGCGCTGCCGCCGTGGGCACATCCAATTTCGCGCCTAGCTGTGAGACGAAGCGGCAGGCGCGGAGCATCCTCAACGGGTCGTCTGAAAACGACACTTCTGGCGTGGAGGGGGTGCGCAGTCTCTCCGCGAGCAAATCATCCAAACCGCCATAGGGATCCACCAACACCGCGCCGGGGACCCTGAGCGCCATCGCGTTGACCGTGAAGTCGCGGCGCACCAGGTCGTCATGGAGGTTGGTGCCAAATTCGACGGTGGGTTTACGCGTCTTCCCGTCGTAGCTATCGGCTCGGTACGTCGTGATTTCGACCGTGGCCTCACCGAGCTTCGCGGCAATCGTGCCGAACTCGCGGCCCACATCCCACACCGCATCAGCCAGAGGACGCAGCAGTGCCTCAATCTGATCCGGGGTGGCACTGGTGGTGAAATCAAGGTCGTTCACCTCGCGCCCCAAGAACGCATCGCGCACCGGGCCTCCCACCAAGGCCAGTTCGTGACCGGCTGCGGCAAACGCCTCCGCGAGAGTCGAAACCGGGGGTCGACCCACCACACCCTGCAGGGTGTCAATGGCTTCGGCAACGCGTGTCATCGTCTTCAGAGTCTAGAGTGGGAGAGTGCCAGGGAACGGGATGGGGCTTGGCTGTACATGCAAGTAATGAGGCTGAATCGCCGGGGACTCGCGGCCACGGGGCGGCTTCTTCTCGCCGCTCTTTTTCTCACCCCCGCCGTCGTTCTTCCAAGCTCTTCCGACACCCCCGCCTACGCGGCAGACACCGCCAACTCCAACGGATCAATTGACCTGTTTGTCCAAGGTGGCTCGGTCCTCGCCCCGGGACAACCCGCCACGGTTCGCGTCACACTCAGGGCGCTGGAAGCCTCACCCATTCCCGAGCGAGCCGTCAGGCTCTCGCTGACCGACGAGGCCCTCGCCACCGAATCCGCGGTTCGGCGTTTTCTTGGTCGGGAAGCCGAACCGAATATGACAACCATCGGCGAAGCGCCAAGCCCCGCGGTCTTGGAGTTAGAAACCTCCGATGTCCGCATCCCGATTGTGGCCCCCGGGTCCCCTGATGACCCCACACTCGTGCCACAGGTGTACGGACTTCAAGCAGACCTTCTGGAACAGCTCGATGCAGAGACGAGCCTTTCGCTCGTCACCCATCGCCAATTGCTCATCGTGGTTCCAGCAGCTACTGAGGTCCAGCCCACCCCGGTTGCCCCTATTGTGGCGGTGAGTGTTCCGGCGACAGGCGGCCAGCCGCTGAGTCGAGAGGAGCTCGAGGCCTACACCATCGCCGGTGGCGCACTCGATCAAGTCGCCGGAATTCTGCGACGCCACCCCGCCACCATTGCCGTGGACAGTCGGATTACCCAGTCCATTGACGCGCTCGCCGAGGATGCGCCCGAGAGCGCAGAAGCGTGGGCGGGAGACCTCGAGAATCTGGGGTTTTCTCGCATAGCCCTTCCCTGGGCTGACGCTGACCCCCTCGCCGCCCTCCAAATCGATTCTCTGCTCTACGCGCGACTGGGCCAATACCCGTGGTTACATTCCCCCGAGATCACCGGCGAGCAGTTGGAGTTGTTGGCTCAGCGCTCCGCCGACGCCGTGTTGGTACCGAGCTCCGTCGTCACTAGTGATCGCACTGTCGTTCAATACGGACAAACCACCATGATTCGGGTGGATGAGGAAATCTCGGACGAAGTGCGCTCCGCGGTGATTGCCGTCACGGAAGACGAAGCAGAGGCCGCCTTGCAGAGAGTGCAAGGTCTCGTCGCCAAGAGAGCGTTTAGCCAAACAGGTGAAGTGCTCGTCGTCGACACCGGTCGCCTCCCGAGCACGGCGATTGCGCTGAGGCTTGAAGATGTGCTTACACGATTGGAAGCGGTGAGTTACTCCACGATTGTGGCGGTGCCGCTGGGCCAAGAGCCCAACGAATTAGCCCTGCAAATCAACGAGTCTCTGCCCGATCGCACCTGGAAAACCTTCGTGGACAACGTGTTCGATCTGTGGAACTCGGATGTGCGCTATTCCATCATCGCGAGCAACCCCGAGCGGGCGATTGTCGAGCGGTGGAATCGATACCTCGCCCTGTTCTCTTCCGCCTGGCGGGATAACCCGCAGGGTCGCGCGAGCGAATTCGAGCGGGCGCAGGAGGATTCCGCCCTCTTCCAACAATCGGTCTTCATCGAGCAAGGAAGCTCGATTACGGTGTTAGCCGACCGCACCGAACTTCCCGTCACCATCCGAAACTCTCTTCCCACCGACGTCCACGTCGAACTCGTCGTCCAACCCACCCGCGGGTTGTTGCGCGTAGAACAAACGCGAATCGATGTCCAGGTGCCAGCCAACTCATTCCAGCGTGTGAGCGTGCCGGTGAGATCACTGGCAAACGGCGTTGCTCCCGTCGAAATCTCTCTCAACAATGCTTTGGGGGAACAAATTGGCGAGACCGTCAGTATCCAAGTCACGGTGCGCGCCGGCTGGGAGAGCGTAATCACGATTGGGCTTGCCGCCATCGTCAGCCTGGTCTTCGCCTTCGGTATCTACCGTGCCATTCAACGACGCATTCGCGCAGGTCACGAGGACGACGATGAGTAACACCGTCGAATCAGATGGAATCGGCCGCGCGGGGACCATCATGGCGAGCGGGACCATCGTCTCTCGACTCTTGGGTTTTCTCGGCGCCATCCTCCTCGCCCGCACACTCGGCACCGTGGGGTCGGGCGCTGATGCTTTCGCCCTCGCTAATCAACTCCCTAACAACATTTACGCGCTTATCGCCGGCGGGGTGCTCACTGCCGTTTTAGTGCCACAGATTGTGCGGGCGAGCTCCAATCGTGACGGTGGAGCGGCCTACATCAACAAGATCGTCACCTTCGGTTTTGTGATTTTCCTCTCTTTGGCAGCCCTCGCCACGGTTTTGGCCCCACTGCTGGTGATGCTCTACGCCCAACAAGGCGGTGATGCTTCTCGAGGGTTTTCTGCTGACGACATCGCCCTAGCCACCGCCTTGGCGTATTGGTGTTTACCGCAAGTGCTCTTTTACGCGCTCTACAGTCTCTTTGGTGAGGTACTCAATGCCAGGCGAGTCTTTGGGCCCTTCACCTGGGCGCCGGTGGTCAACAACCTGGTGTTCATTACTGGTCTGCTGATCTTCGGGGCACTCTTTTCTGAGCGGGACACGTCTCGCGCGCTGGAGTGGACACCGGGGATGGTGACACTTTTGGGTGGCGGGGCCACGGCGGGCATCGCCACACAGGCCCTCATCCTCTTGGTTTTTTGGCGCCGCGCGGGGATTCGCTACCGCCCCGACTTCCACTGGCGTGGCGTGGGATTGGCAGCGACCGGTAAGGCTGCGGGGTGGCTTTTTGGAATGATCTTGGTCGCGCAAATTGCCGGGGTCGTCCAAGCCAACGTCGCCACGCTCGCCACCAGCGATGGGGAAGCGGGCCTCGCCATTCTGCGCTTCAGCTGGTTGCTGTTCATGGTGCCGCATTCGGTGATCACGGTGTCGCTCGCGACGGCGTATTTCACGAGAATGTCGAGCCACGCGAGCACCGGTGACACCACGTCCCTGCGCAACGATGTCACCGTTTCTCTGCGGCGTATCGGCTCGATGATGGTGCTCGCCTCAGCAGGACTTATCGCGCTCGCGATTTCCTTTGCCAGGCTCTTTGGTGGAAGCGCCGACCAAATTGACGCGATGGCAACCGTGTTGGTGGCCTACGCCCTCGGACTGGTGCCCTTCAGTCTGGTTTTTGTCTTGCAACGCGTGTATTACGCGCTGGGAGACACGAGAACTCCGTTTTTCTTCCAGCTCATCCACGCTGCGGTGTTTATTGCGGTGGCGATCGTGGCAAGCGTCCAACCCTCACCAGCGATTGCCTCCACGCTCGCCGTAGGAGCTTCCTTCGCCTCAACCGTTCAATTTCTGGCTGCCCTGGTCTTGTTACGCCGTCGCGTGGGAGGTCTTGGGGTGGGGCCACTCGCGCTCGCTCTGTTGTGGTTCCTCGCGGCAGCTATTCCCGCAGCATTTGCGGGCTGGGCCACGTTGCAGTGGTGGGGCGCAGGAGAGCCAGCAGGCTTTGTCCGTGACTCCACACTCGGTGCACTCAGCGGTCTCGCCGCTGGCGGCGTTGTCGTCACGGGTGTCTACATTGGTGTGCTTCTTCTCACCCGAAACAAGGATGTTCACGCAGTACTCCGAGCAGCGCTACGACTTGTTCGGAGAGTGCTCACCGGACGTTCATAGTCACTGCCTACACTGGTAACGCGTTATTCGCCTACGACCTGAAGTGAGCATCTTCTCCATGCACGAACTCGTCATTATTGGCTCTGGCCCCGCCGGATACACCGCCGCCATCTACGCCGCGCGCGCCAACCTCGCCCCCATGGTCGTCGCCTCCTCTGTCGAATTTGGCGGGGACTTGATGTTGACCACCGAGGTGGACAACTTCCCCGGATTCCCCGAGGGAATCATGGGCCCCGAGCTGATGATGAAAATGCAGGCCCAGGCGGAGCGCTTTGGGGCGACCATCATCTACGACGACGCCACACACCTCGAGCTCGAGGGGGATGTGAAGAAAGTCACCCTGGGTAATGGGGATGTGTTGGAAGCAAAAGCGTTGATTTTTGCGACCGGGTCGGCTTATCGCAAGTTGGGCCTGGAAGAAGAAGAGCGACTAAGCGGTCACGGTTTGAGCTGGTGTGCCACCTGTGATGGTGCTTTCTTCCGCGAAAAGACCGTGGCGGTAGTCGGGGGTGGGGATTCGGCGATGGAGGAAGCAACCTTCCTCACCCGCTTTGCCGACAAGGTCTACATCATCCACCGCTCCGATACCCTCCGCGCGTCTGCCGCCATGATTGACCGGGCACAAGCGGATCCCAAAATCGAGTTCGAATTCTTCGAAACGGTCGGCCACATTTATGGGGATGAGCAGGTGACGGGTGTGGGCCTGATCAACGCCCAGTCCGGTGCGGAAACAACCCTCGACCTCGATGGGTTGTTTGTCGCCATCGGCTCTGACCCGCGTACGCACCTGATCCACGGGAAACTCGAGCTCACCAGCCACGGAACGGTCAAAGTCGAAGGCCGCACCTCCCACACGTCCATTCCGGGCGTGTTTGCAGCCGGTGACGTGATTGACCCGACGTACCGTCAAGCGATTACTGCGGCAGGTTCGGGTACCGTCGCTGCCCTTGACGCCCAGCACTATCTAGAGTCACTGTCCTAAACGGAAGCGAGGAATAACCCATGGGTGCACGAGATGTCTCAGATGGCTCATTCGCCGAGGATGTCTTGGCGAGCGACAAGCCGATCATGGTCGACTTTTGGGCCGAATGGTGCGGCCCGTGTCGCGCCGTGTCGCCGATTCTCGACCAAATCGCCACCGAGCACGCCGACAAAATCGACATCGTCAAGCTCAACGTCGATCACAACCCCGAAACGGCCATGAAATACCAAATCACGTCGATTCCGACGATGAAGGTGTTTAAGGGCGGAGAAGTGGTGAAAACCGTCATTGGAGCGAAGCCCAAACCCGCTCTGGAAGCCGACTTGGCAGAGTTCCTCGCGTAGAAGGCCCTAGCCTAGAGGGACACTGTCCCAACGTTTAGGGGTGCCAGGTGGGTGAGAACAACACCCAGGGGATCATTCTTGACCCCTGGTTTGAGCACTATGCGGAGCGCTCAAGTGGGTTGAGCGCCTCCGAAGTGCGCTCGCTCTTCGCCGTGGCCAACCGCCCCGAAGTGGTGTCGTTGGCCGGTGGCATGCCCTTTGTGCGCGCGATTTCGGCCGATCAGATCAAAAACACGCTCTCGCGGGTCATTGATGACAGTGGTCCCGAGGCCCTCCAATACGGCTCCGGGCAGGGTCATCCGCTTCTGCGTGAGCACATCACGCAAATGATGGCCCTGGAGGGTATTGCGGCCCGCCCGGACGACGTGGTCGTCACTACCGGCTCGCAACACGGTTTGGATCTCGTCGCACGCCTCTTCATCAACCCCGGTGACATTGTTCTGGCGGAATCACCCAGTTATGTGGGCGCCTTGGGAGTTTTCCGTTCCTATCAGGCGGATGTTCGCCACATTGAGATGGACGACGAAGGCATTATTCCCTCGGCCCTCTCCGAAGCTATCGAGGCAGCGCGGGCAGAAAATCGCCCGATCAAGATGATCTACCTCATTCCCAATTTCCAAAACCCCGCTGGTGTCACCCTCAGTGCGGCGCGACGACTGGAAATCATCGACACTGCCGAGTCGGCGGGGATTTTGATTGTCGAAGACAACCCGTATGGGCTGCTGTGGTTTGACCAACCCGCACCTCCCGCGATGCGGGCGGCAGGCGACAAAGGAATCATCTACCTGGGGTCGTTCTCTAAAACCCTCGCCCCGGGTTTGCGCGTGGGCTGGGTGGTCGCCCCCCACGGTATTCGAGAAAAACTCATTTTAGCGAATGAGGCGGCCGTTCTCTCCCCCTCCACCTTTTCCCAACTCGTGGTTGCCGATTACCTCAGCCATAACGACTGGCAGGCCCAGATCACACAGTTCCGGGAGCTCTACCGAGAACGCCGTGACGCGATGGTGGCAGCCCTGGCGCACGAACTCCCTGACATTAGCCACACCACCCCCGGTGGAGGATTTTTCCTGTGGCTGACCCTGCCGGAGGGTCTGAACTCTAAAGAGATGCTGCCGCGCGCGGTCACCGAGCTCGTCGCCTACACCCCAGGAACCGCCTTCTTTGCCGACAAGCGCGGCGCCCAGCACATGCGCCTCGCCTTTTGCTACCCCACCCCAGAAAAAATTTCCGAGGGTGTCTCGCGGCTTGCGAAAGTGATTCGCGACGAGGTGGAACTCATTAACACCTTCGGACCCACCTCCTCTTCATCTGACGTCACCGAACACGTGGCTTCCCCTCCCCCGAACCTCGCCTAGGAAAAATCCCCGTGACCTCTAGCCCTTCCGTCCTCGTTCTCGCCGGTGGAATCTCCCACGAGCGCGACATTTCTCTGCGCTCGGGCAGGCTCGTCGCCGATGGGCTCGAAGCAACCGGTGTGAGCGTGCAGATCGCCGATCCAGATGCCACCCTCGTAGAGCGTCTGCGCTCAGAAAAACCCGATGTGGTGTGGCCGGTCCTTCACGGTGCGAGCGGAGAAGACGGCGCGTTGCGTTCGCTGCTGGAAATGATGGGCATTCACTATGTGGGCTCGCCCTCGGCGGCGACGCGCCTCGCCTGGGACAAGCCCTCCGCGAAGACTCTTGTTGAGCGTGCCGGCGTACACACTCCCGAATCCATCAGCCTCAGTCGCGACGCGTTCCGGGAACTGGGTGCCGAAAGCGTGCTGGGTGTCGTCTCGGACACTCTGGGCTTCCCCGTCGTCATCAAGCCCGCCCGAGGGGGATCCGCCCAGGGCGTGAGCTGGGTGAGTTCCACGGAGGAGTTACGTCGAGCGATGGTGCACGCGTTCACCTACTCGGATGACGCCCTGATTGAACGACAAATTGTCGGCACCGAAATATGTGTAGGAATTATCGACACGGGCGACGGGCCGATTGCGCTGCCTAGTGTGGAAATCGAACCCGTATCGGGCCACTACACGTTTGAAGCGCGCTACACCGCGGGAGAAACCCGCTTTTACTCCCCCGCGCGCCGCGACTCGGACGTTCTCGAATCTGCTGCGGCAGAAGCCCTGAGAGCCCACGAAACCTTGGGGCTGCGCGACCTCTCACGCGTGGATTTCATTGTGGATAAGAAGGGCACGGCGTGGTTTTTGGAAGCCAGCGTGATGCCGGGTCTCACAGAAACGTCGACGGTCGCCTTAGCACTTGATCAAGCAGGTTATGACGTGGGTGGGGTGTATCGCGCGCTGGCAGAACAGGTCTATCAACGCACGATTTAGCGGGATTCGTACCCGTCGACACCCAATTCTTCAAGGATGCGGTTGAGGTCGCCGATGGTGGCGAAATCAATCGCGATTTGGCCTTTCGTGCGCGAGAGCGAAATTTTGACGCGCGTGTTGAGGCGATCTCCCAGTGCTTCCGCGATCTCATCGAGCTGATCGCGTCGACCGCCGGCCTTCACGCTCGTGCGCTTTTTCGCAGGCGCTGCCATTCCGGCGAGCTCTTCTGCCTGGCGGACGGTGAGTGACTTCTTCACGATGTCTTTCGCCAGGGCGCGCTGAGCGTCCGCTGATTCCACTGCTAACAGGGCTCGGGCGTGGCCTGAGCTGAGCACTCCAGAAGCCACCATGGCTTGCACGTCTTCAGGAAGCTTGAGAAGGCGCAGTGTGTTGGTCACCTGCGGGCGGGACCGACCCAAACGGTCCGCGAGCTCCTGCTGGGTAATACCGAAGTCGTTCAGCAGTTGCTGATACGCGGAGGCTTCTTCCAAGGCGTTGAGGTTCGCGCGGTGGAGGTTTTCTAACAGCGCATCGCGCAGCATTTGGTCATCGCCGGTATCGCGCACTACCGCGGGAATAGTGGCCAAGCCCGCCGCGGTGGCGGCGCGCAGGCGTCGCTCTCCCATCACCAGTTCAAAGGGAGCATCCATTACTCCCGCACCGGTGCGGGGGCGGACCACAATCGGCTGAAACACGCCAAATTCCTTGATGGAGTGGGTGAGTTCATCTAACTCGTCCTGGCGAAACTCCCTGCGTGGTTGCTGCGGGTTTGGGGTGATTTGATCCAGAGGAATCTCGCGCAAAGCCACCCCGGGAATGGCGGAGGGCTCTGCCTTCTCATCGGTGCCAAAAAACACGTCGACGGCGCGCTCTGAGTCGGGTGCGGAAGTGGGAATCAGAGCCCCGATGCCCTTGCCTAAGCCGCTGCGTCTTGTTGCCATTAGGCCCCCGTTCCTCGTTGAGCAAACTCTAATGCGGCTTCGGCGTAACTGAGCGCCCCCGGCGAGCTCATGTCGTATTCGATGACCGACTGGCCATAACTGGGCGCTTCACTAATGCGCACGGAGCGAGGAATCACGCTGCGCAAAACCTGTTGTGGGAAGTGCGTGCGCACGTCCTCTGCGACCTGATGAGCGAGGTTGGTGCGCGCATCAAACATCGTCAGCGCAATGGTGCTCAAGAGCAACGACGGGTTGAGGTGGGCAGTAATCCGCTCAATGGTGCCCAAAAGCTGACTAAGCCCCTCAAGGGCGTAATACTCGCACTGAATAGGAATGAGAACTTCGCTCGCCGCCACAAAAGCGTTGATGGTCAGAACACCCAACGACGGCGGGGTGTCGATGAATATGTAGTGAAAAGGTTGATGTTGGTGGGCGCGCTGTAATTCAGCGATGGACTCTCTCAAGCGATATTCCCGGTTTTCAGCCGATACCAGCTCGATTTCGGCGCTAGCGAGGTTAATGGTCGCCGGTACACACCAGAGCTCTTCTCCCCCTGGACTGCGCTTAATGACCTGCGACATCGCCGCATCACCCACCACAGCCTCATACGTGCCGGGGATTTCGGCGTGATGCTCGACTCCAAGGGCAGTGGACGCGTTTCCCTGTGGATCAAGGTCAATAACGGCCACTTTGGCC
>Ga0181596_10005899_pt1 | contig 10637 bp, 10 predicted proteins | sample 041ome_6_FD_148655 | JGI IMG/M metagenome (GOLD analysis project Ga0181596, IMG submission 148655) | Coastal salt marsh microbial communities from the Groves Creek Marsh, Skidaway Island, Georgia - 041402US metaG (spades assembly) | ecosystem: Environmental > Aquatic > Marine > Intertidal zone... | reverse complement strand
GGTCTACGCGGGAATGACCGATTTTGACGGCTATTTTGGGGTCCGAGAAGCGATCGTAGCCGAACATCCAGTGGACGCCATTGTGGTGAGTAGTATGGGATACAATGACGTTCGAAAATCTTTTGACCCACCATTAACCCCACAAACTTTCGAAAGACTCACCGATGATTTGGCTATTGCTGTAAACCAAGAAGACGTCATGTTATTAGGTGATGTAGTGATTATCAAAGCACCGTGGTACAAAAGACTATGGTGGCGGATTAAACGTCCGTTTCACTAGGCTGCATCGCCCCTTTCAATCGTTTGATGATCCACCATCCTAAGGGGACGTAGGAGATCCAGATTAAAAGGAATGGCAAAATGACTAGATAATTTAGCAGTCCGCCGGGACTGCCTCCGTTTGATCTAGCTTCGAGGATAAAATATGCGATATAAAGAATGTACACCAGAAATAGATAAACTGTGCTACCCACCCAATATTTGCGAAGGAATGATTGGAAAAAATCTTCGTACGGCTGACTAGATACCTTTTTATACCACACCCAATTCAACCAAGCATGAAAAGGCAATGAACCAATCATTGCAAGCGCACAACTGATCAAAAAAGCCATTCCAAATCCATCAAGATAAAATGTGCCATTAGGAATATTAACAGCAAGGAATGTTATGACTGAGAACAATGCACTCCCAAAAATGGCACTCCCTAGATAATAAGAAAGGGCATATTGCGCAGGCATCTACAATCGTTTCAAATGTGAAATCAAAAGCTCCTTCTTCCTATTGCTCACCGGGACAGTAGACCCATCATGCAATAACAGGTATCCACCATCGGCACTAACGTATCGGCTCACCATTTCTAGATTGACAAGGTGACTTTTATGTACTCGTTCAAACCCAGCGGGACGCAATAAGGTTTCATACTCCTTCATCGTCTTCGACGCGAGTACAGAGGTTTTGTTGTTCAGGAAGAACTGGGTATAATTCGAACTGCTTTCACAACGGACGATCTCATTGACATTGAGAATGTACATTCCTTCTGTCGTGGGGATAACCAATTTTTTCGGTGCCTCTTTCGAAGCCGCAGCTGCAATACTTGCCTGCTGCGCTGGGATTCGTGAAGCCCCTGCCTTTCGTACGGCCTTTACCAAATCTTCTGCATCAATGGGTTTCAAAAGGTAATCTAAGGCCGCGTGCTTGATGGCTTGAATGGCAAACTCATCGTGGGCGGTAGTGAAAATCAAACCGGGAAGATCGCCACCGGTCCACTGATCGATCAGATCAAAACCAGATTCGCCATTGAGATTGACATCGAGGAACACCAAATCTATGTCCTCCTCTTCCAAGACCTCTAAGGCCTCTCTCACGGAAAGGCAAAGTCCTACGACTTCGACCTCTGGACAAAACAAGTTAAGCTTGCCTTGAAGGCTTTCCAAAACTGGACGTTCATCGTCTAACAATAGGGCACGCATGGGCGGAAAGATTTACTCTAAGGTATGTTTTAAACATCATTTTCAAGCGACAAAATGAGCGAAACCTCCATCCCATTGGGTGAATGCTCATCGCCCAATTGGCGAAAGCTTAAGGAAAAATCTCCACCATGCTTCTTAGATAGCAAATCCAAGCGTTCTTCTATTATCGAAAGTCCATGACTCTTCGATGATTTTTCGGCAGGATTAAACCCACCTCCGTTGTCTACAACTTTCACACAAACGGACGGACCGTCAAGCCCAAAATGAACTGAAATGCGTCCTTGCCGTCCATCTGATAATTGTGGACGAATGGCATGCTGTACCGCATTTTCCACTAGTGGCTGTACCAACATTGGCGGTACTTTATAATCGTACGGATCTAAATTCTCATCGATAGTGACGGATTTTTCAAAATCCCCGTATCGGAGAATACACAAATCCAGGTACTGCTCAATAAGTTCCTTTTCATCAGCAACCACCATGGCACTGCTTCTAGAACTGTCCAATGTAAGGCGCATCATTTTGGCCAATTTACCCATGTACTGTACGGCATCTTTGGGTTGGTTTTTAAAAATGAAGTTTGAAATCGCATCAAGTGCGTTGAACAGGAAATGTGGATTCATTTGTAGGCGCTTACTGGCCAACTCAGCATCCGCTAATCTTTCTTGAAGATCTAATTTCTCTTGAATACGAATCTTAGCTTGACGTTGACGGTACCAAAGACCTGCAGCGATGAGCACTATACCAACAGACCAAAATATAGGGCGCTTATACCACCATGCGGAGATTTGATATTCGTAATGCGCATGCATGCCTTGTTCAAAATCCAATCGGTAACTGGTTTGAATATCCAATGTATACTTACCTGGAGCTGGGCGCACAAAGATTACGGGCTGACCGGGATTAAACGAATTCCATGGGTCATTATTGATTCTGTAGCGACCGTATATGCGTGAGGAAGATGATTTTTTATGCAATGTGGTGAACCCGATGGATGCGGGCTCAACTTCGAGGTTTTCAAAAGAAGCAACCGCCAAACCGTTCGCGGAAAAATCAATTTTGATATGGCGCAAAGCATTGGGCCACCCTTGATTGTGGAATGACCATAAGCCCATTGGGGTTGCCACCAAAAGATCCTCACCGATAATAGCAACGTCGTAGTTTCCCGGTCGAAACGCAGGCAATCCCCGAGACATGCCTATAGTGAACTTTGGCCCTTCTTCGTTGAATACTTCGAGTCCATCGGCCCCAAATCCATAATAGAGGCCGTTTATTGTGTCTATATCAAAGAAGGATGCTTGTGATTGACGCTCTGGCATGGGTTGAAAATCATCCATAGTCCAAAGACCGGAGAGTAATTGTTCTAAAGCTATGTGACCAAGTGGTGTACGTGCTTTAGGGCCGTCGAACCTGAATACGGGCATGCCTGAATAGAAGGACGTCCAGCCTTCCTTCCATCGATAAATTCCAGACTCCGTTGATAGGAGTAGTCCTTTAGATGTCTGCGCTATATCGAAAATCAGGCCCTTTGATGTAAAGGCATTAATTTCATTTCCATCCGCGGAGAGGGTCTGAAGAATTTGACCCACACGCACAAAATGAACACCCTCTGGAAAATCGTCTGACTCATCTGTTGTAAAGGTCCAAATCCCCGAGGGCCCGCGGGCACGGAGATGGGCCTCATCGCTGTAAGTGATTTTGAGATTGCCATCGGTAATGGTATATAAGGTTCCATATTTACCTTTTACCGCGATAGGATAATTGCTGGCAACACCTTCTGTAATTGGAATCTGACCTAATGTATCAAAGGCGTAAACACTATTTCTTCGAAATGGAACAAAAGTCTTAGACGGTCGAATCTCATCATTTAAAAGCACATATACTCCCGATCCTTGAGTTCCTAAATACAAGCTATCGTTAAAAAATGCTGCGCTTATGACAGGGTCCGCAGGAAAGCCTTGAGCGCGTCCCAAATCTTGTGCCTGCAACGTAGGGACGAGCAGTAGCAATAAAATCCGTGCAAACCATTTCATAACACAATGTTAGGGAAACGAATCGGTTTTCCTAGCAGTGTAACAGTAATGCCTACTACAAAAATCATACTAACAAGTAACGAAGCCGTCAATTAAAGCGTTTATGACTACATCAAAGCTGAAAAACAAAATATTATAGATACCTATTTTGTTGATTAATTTAGCAGCATGAAAAAAATCACCGCAGTAGCCGCAGGACTACTCCTTTTTGCAAGCTGTACGACAGAAGAGCAAAGATTCCAGCAAGAGATCGCCGAAATCGAAGATTATATCGCCTCAACTGGTTTGGACTTCACTCCTACAGGTACTGGATTATACGTTCATGTGGATGTTGAAGGGAACCTTAACCGCATTCCGGACAGTACGAATGAGGTAAGCTTCAAACACATTGGCTATTTATTGGACAGCACTATATTCTCGTCCGGATGGTATGCCTCCGATCATGTTGCCATGCCATTTTTGGTTAAAGGATTTCAGCAGGGTCTTCAAGCACTCGGCGAAGGTGGTGAAGGTGTAATTGTATTCCCTTCAGAATTAGGCTATGGGAAAGCCGGTGCGAGTACAGTACCCAGTTATTCTCCGATCGCTTTCAAAGTAAAGTTGGTAAACTACTATTGAGAATAACTTTTAGTTTTCAACCTTTCTAGGAGTTTTGCGCTAAAGGGTCCAATTTATTGGCAAACCCTTAACCGTGACACTTCCATACGCCTTACTTTTCTACCTCGCTCAAGTCCCGCTTACGGACCTACCTATCCATGATCTGCAGCCCATCATTGGTATGGGGGGCTGGAGCAAAATGGAGGCTCATGCCGTTCAATTATACAGCAGGTACAAAAACGCCTTTGTCAGTATTGAACATTGCCAACTTGCCCCATATTCTGATGTAGCGTTTTCTTTGGGAACCAGCCTCCAACTTCACCCTCTTTGTACTGCTACACTTAGCCCAAATTTTCGACGCACGGCATCTACAGCCGACGTAGTGACTTCCTTAGAATTCGGCTTTAATTCGGCATTCATCTACACACCAAAAGAAAATGCCCTAATTCACCTGAGGTTACAGTACAACAATCATTGGCATATTGAGTTACGTCAACTGATCCTTCTAAATGAACAATGGTCGCTGGTTGGCGGCTGGCGGCCTCACGTCCCGGACCAATCACCCCTACTGGCCGGCATCAACTTTCACCATGAAGAATTTCATGCCCAATACCTTCAGCAAGGTAGAGACTGGAGCATACGTCTTCATTTCCCCTACCGAAAGCACAACCTGAGCATTGGTATAACCAATGCATTGAACCCATTACCGGCCCAATGGAGCGCATTCAATTTACCCTAATGCTTTGTATGCTATGGTTCGATGCATGTGCTCAGAATATTTCATTGGATGAAATTCAACTGGACACATTGACCTTGAATAACATCTCACCCACATTGCTCTGGCAAGCCTACGGCTTGGACAAGAATGTAGTTTTTGAAGTTTGCAACTACCGCGACGCCATGGGCGGGATTTTATCTTATGATGAACTGGAAGCGCTTCCTTCAATTACGGATCCAATCCTTAGCATTCTCAAAAACAATTTGCCTTTGCGTTTGGAAACACACCCCTACAATAGAAGCTTATTACAAGGTCACCTGCGTTCGTTTTCTCCGGAAGGGCTTATAGTAAAATTGGACAATGAGTGGGACGGACAACGTCTAATGATTCGCGGGAACCCCCTCGTGCCGCAGGAACTCGTTGGTTCACATGAATTAAAATGGACATTTGTTGGTGTCAATGCTCAGTTGCTTATGGGACAACAAACCCTAAGTGCTGGACAAGGTCTGCTACTTTCGGCACCCACCTTCCCTTCACCTGCTTCTAAAGAATTTTTTGCCAGAGGATTACGCTCGAGTACGTCAAGACTCGGCAGTCAAAATGGACTTGGATGGAGCCTAAGCAACAAACGTTGGTTGGTAGCAAGCAGTATCAGCAAGCAACAGGTTACTGCGACCGCCACTTACGAAAGCAATGTGGGGTTGATGGGCTTAGCAGCTAAAGATTCGACCATAAGTGCCTTTGGAAAATACTATTTCAAAAACTGGCGTGTTTTTGCAGAAGCCCATCATTCAGAGCAAGTACTGGGCATCAATTTTTGGGAAAACGATGTAATGACAGAGTGGGTCGCTTGGCGTGATGATAACGGCATAAAGACAGGTTGGCTAATGAGCGGCAGAACAATGTCAGGCGAGTGGAACTTTAGCTGGATTACAGGGAAATTTAAGGGCAGGTTGCGACATGGGCCATGGATGGTTCAAGTTGCTCAGCACGGAGACTTTTTTACGGACGATAGGCCTAGTTTTAGAACAGTGGTTCGATTTGAAGACGGCGCCTACCGACTTGAACACCACTGGCACGGCAACACCATGGCATTCCTAAGCCGCTGGGAAGGCAAAAAAAAAGATTTGCAATGGAGCCTAATGTGGACCGCATGCCATTATGGTGGGAAGCCCATCTGGCTAGGTACTCCATATGTGCCAAATTCAATTTCTTCCAAGGCAATCTATTCAGATTACTTTGGCATATGGGCAGTGGTAAGAAAATCAGGAAAGTACGTGAGTATGGAAATCGACCTCAGTGAATTTGAGCAACCAGGGTTAAAAGGTCAATGTGGGATTAGCTTAGGATTAGAGGAATTGGCCCCAATGTTCCCAAAAATCCGGATAGCTCTTAGCCACTACCTCCGGGCTCGAAAGAGACAACGGCATGAGGATGGAAATAGGCGCCAATGACATGGCTACTCGATGGTCTTCACGTGTACTTTGCACCTCAGCTAAAGTGGTTAAAGCCTCAGGATATTCTTTTACTAGAATAGATTCGGAGGTAACATCCGCTGTAATTCCCAACGAACCGGCTAATTCCTTTAAGGCTTGGATGCGATCGCATTCTTTAAATGGAAGGGTTTGCAATCCATGCACTTCAAAAGGCTGGCGTAAGGCAAGCATTGCAGTAATTAATGGCTGTGCGAGATCGGGCGTATTCTCAAGATTGAAGTGGAGATTGGCATAACTCAACGTGGCTTTCCTTCTTAAAATCAAGCCTGCATCTGTAAACTGGGCGCCTACACCTAGCGGTTCAAAGTAATCCAAAACTTTACGATCGCCTTGTAGAGATTCTGACACTACCCCTGGGAACAGAAGATTTGCATTATTGCTTAAGGCCACCGCCTCACACCAAAATCCCATGGCGGACCAGTCCGGTTCTAGTGCAACGGTAAGTGGGTCAATGTGTTGAGCCGCAGCGATATGGAGCGAGTTGGTACTGAGTTCCACTGAGAAGCCCATGGCGGTCATTTGAGCCGCAGTCATTTCAACGTAGCTGCGCGAAGGCAATTGGTCCCAAAAAAGGGTTAAACCTTGTGCCATAGAGGGCGCAATTAGCATCAAGGCTGTGATAAACTGAGAACTGGTAATACTGCCTAAGTGGAGACTGCCGCCCTCAAGTTGGGCACCTTCAATTTCAAAAGGTCCATGTCCGTTATCGCCTTGCGCTTGGACTCGAGCTCCGAGTGCATTCAGCGCTTCAATGAGTGGTTGCATTGGCCGAGCGAGCAATTGGTCCGTGCCCGTCAGCACCTTATGCGCTCCGGGTTGTGCAGCCCAAAACGCCATTGCAAAGCGAAGGGTAGTTCCACCCGCGCCAACATCAATGTGCTCAGTGGTAGCGTTCAACGCCTTACTAAGGTATATGGAGTCTGCACTTTCTGCCTGCTCGCTTATTGAGATTTGCGGGAACTGAGCTTGTAGAATTAGGGCTCGATTTGCCAAACTCTTATTTTTTGGCAAATGGATGGTCCCATTGAAAATTCCTGAATGTTTGGACAATGCCAGCACGCCTTCCATCATTGGACTGCGTTTAATTGATCTAACGCTGTGTAAAATTGGGCCTTTGAAATGGCATGACCCCATGTCGCTTTGCCTAACTTTTCGAGGAGGACAAACTGCACCTCGCCTGAGGAATTCTTTTTGTCCGATTGCATCAGCATCCATAGCACCTCGTAGTATTCAGAGGCAACCATTACCCACGGTTGGGACTCGTTTAGCGCATCACGCAAATCTTTTTGATTGCTAAGCGCAAGGGCGAGGTGTAAGCCTTGAATGACTGCAGCACCATGCGTAATAGGTGTGCCTGCAGCCAGGTGGAAACTTTCCCATGCGTGGCCAAAGGTATGACCCAGATTGAGGGTTTTGCGACGGCCCGATTCCCGGAAGTCACGCTCAACCACTTCTAGCTTAAAATCTATACTGTCCTTAATATGCTGAGGCAACAAACCTTTCCGATTGATTTGCAAGATTTCAGGCCAAAAGCGGGCAGATAACAAGGAGTGTTTTATCATTTCCCCATGTCCACTTTGCCATTCCAAATCCGAAAGGCTGTCCAAAAAAGCTGGCTCAACAAGTACCGCATTCGCATTGGTAAACGTGCCGACTTGATTTTTTAATCCGTCTATGTTAATCCCGGTTTTCCCACCTACGGAAGCATCGACCATGGACAGCAACGAAGTCGGAACGTTCACAAAGGGGATTCCGCGTTTAAAGGTGCTGGCTACAAATCCACCTAAATCTAGCACCATGCCTCCCCCAAGATTAATGATCAAGCTATTGCGGTCTGCGCCGTATTCCAGCAATACCGACCAAAGTCCTGAGGCTACTTCAATAGATTTACTCTCTTCACCTGGCTCAACTTCGAGTACCTCGTATTGCGGGTCCAATTGGGTTAATTGGCTTACAAACTCAGAAATACAACAGGAAGTATTCGAATCCACCAACAAAAAGGTCTTTGAAGGGGTTAGTTCCTTCAAATAGGCATCCAAAGCAGCAAAGCCATCGGACGAAAAAACGGGTTGTTGGAGGATATTTTCCACATACCAAAAGTACGATTTGAAAGCTATATTTGGAGTCCAATTCACAGGCAGATGATTGACTTCACCAATACGGAGGTAGCTTTCGGTATGAAAACCAACGCCGACCTGCAGCAGAGCAAATTATTGTTCTCAACATTGAGCTCCCCGAACGTTGTTAGCGTGCTCAAAAACCTGACGCTCGCATCACTGGCATTGCGCCTTCCTATCAAAGGAATTGTAAAAGCAACTGTATTCCGTCAATTCTGCGGTGGGGAAACCATTGCCGAATGTCAAAAGCAAATCGACCGTCTCTCTGAAGGGAAGGTCGGAGCAATTCTGGATTATAGTGTTGAAGGCAAAGCCCAAGAATCGGACTTTGATCGCACGCTACAAACTACCCTCGAAACCATCAAATTTGCAAAGGACAATGCCTTTGTTCCCTTTGGCGTTTTTAAACCCACCGGATTGGGAAGCATTGAGATTTATGAAAAGATCAGCCTTGGCAAAACTTTGAGTGCCAACGAACAGAAAGCCTGGGAGCGCACTCTTGAGCGATTTGCCGCGGTTTTCGAATTGGCCAACGAACTGCAAGTGCCGGTAATGGTAGATGCAGAAGAAAGCTGGATCCAGCAAGCTATAGATGAGGTTGTTATTGGTTTCATGAAAACCTATAACCGCGAGCGCGCATTGGTTTATAATACCGCACAACTTTACCGCCATGATCGATTGGCACACCTTAAAGAAAGCTTGGAATTGGCCAAAAAGGAAAACTTCATCTACGGTGTCAAGATTGTTCGTGGTGCATACATGGAAAAGGAGCGTGAACGCGCTGCTCGCAAAGGCTACCAAGATCCTATTCAGCCCTCTAAGAAAGCAACAGATGACGATTACAATGCCGCTATTGATCTTATTCTAGACCACCTCGATCACATGGCGGTGGTCATTGGAACGCACAACGAGCAAAGCGTTCAACGTGCTGCAGAGAAAATGAAGGCCAAGAATATTGCCCTCAATGACTCAAGAGTGCACGTGGCGCAGCTCTTCGGAATGAGCGATCACATCAGTTTTAATGCAGCAAATCTCGGAATGAATGTAGCCAAATACCTTCCCTTCGGGCCCGTCAAAGACGTTTTGCCTTACTTGTTTCGCCGTGCAGAAGAAAACACCTCTGTTGAAGGCCAAACCGGGCGTGAACTTAGCTTGATACAGAATGAGGTGAAGCGCAGGAAAAGCGCTTAAAGAAAGGTTTCACTTCGTTTTTGTCAGGGCGCGAATCTACTCTTCTCGGACGACGTCCAAGACGCGTACCGTATCTCCGCAGTTTTCCAGGGTGATGTGGTAATCAATATCCTTGTGCTCGTAGTACAATGCATACTCACCGCAGGGTTCCTTGCGGGGATTACTTTCACCGAACTTGATCTTTCCATCAACCACGGCCCAGTAGTAAATGCTGTCCTTACTAAGGTCCAATACGGGATGTTCCAAAGTAGTGCTATCTATAACTTTAGTGCGGAATATCTTCTTCACTCGGGCACCAGGGCCATAGGCATAATCTAAATCGCGCTCACCAAAGAATACCTTGACTAAGGCTACTCCAAGTCCAATACCTATGATGTAGAATAAAAGTCGTCGTAAAAAAGCCAAATCAATTACTATTTAAAGCCACTCGGGCGGTTAAGGGTTCGTCTATGAATCTATAGGGTGCCAAACAACAACGTATCGTTTGAAAAGGGCAAGTCAAAATGTTCGCCCAAGTGACGCTTCGTCAATAATCCTTTGTACATGTACAATCCAGCGCGGACATTCAAATCATAGTGCAAGCAATCTTCAACACCACCTGTATCTGCCATCACCTGTACTAAAGGGCCTACAATATTGCTCATGGCCACACTAGCAGTATGTCCTACAGCACTCGCCATATTTGGAACCATATAGTGAATGATTCCAAACTTTTCAAAAGTGGGTACGTCATGCGTGGTCAACTCCGACGTCTCAAAACATCCACCACTATCAATGCTAATATCGATGATGACGCTATTGGGCTCCATGCTCGCAATCATATCCTCGGTCACTACCATAGGTGTCCTGCCGTCCACGGGACGCAAAGCGCCGATGACTATATCGGCTTTCGCTAGGCGTTTCGACACGACTAATTCTTGAATAACCTCGGTGTGTAACACATTGCCGAAATCCTCATGTGCTGTTCGTAAACGATTGATATTGCTATCCATGAGAATAACCTGGGCTCCCATGCC
>Ga0181596_10005891_pt1 | contig 10647 bp, 7 predicted proteins | sample 041ome_6_FD_148655 | JGI IMG/M metagenome (GOLD analysis project Ga0181596, IMG submission 148655) | Coastal salt marsh microbial communities from the Groves Creek Marsh, Skidaway Island, Georgia - 041402US metaG (spades assembly) | ecosystem: Environmental > Aquatic > Marine > Intertidal zone >... | reverse complement strand
TTCTTTTATCTTACTATTTCACTCACTACTTACCGTTTGCCGCCTTCAAATACTTGTCACCAAGAAAGATGAAGGAGTCAACCCACTGCCATATAATCCTCTTATCCTCAGTATCCAGCGACCCAGATAGCCAGAGCTTCTTGAAATGACTTACCTTATCCTTACTGATGTTGTCGAATGGGTTATTATCAAGAAAGTAAGCCTCGTTACGAGCTTTGATCATCTTACGTAACTTCTGATCTTCCGTATTAATCTTGTAGTTGAATGAATCCATCGCATCTTTAATAGGAATCTGATTAGCGATGAATAGCCTCAGTACAACTAGATCACCTTCTGCTGGAAACTGCGCTATAAGCTCGTCGAAGAAAGTGATAAGCTGATTCTTGAATTCAATGAGAACATCTGTTGTTGTGGACATTTTTCTTAATTACACGTTATCCTTTAAACAAGAGAACCAAAACAGCTGAAACTGTGCTTGTCATAACGGGTAGCGGTTATTTGCGCATCTACGATATCTCCGAGCTTGATATACCTATCATCCTTCTTGAAACAGTTCAATATACTGTCATAACTATAACTAGATAGTGATGCACACGGGATTAACATTTTCTGTCTATCCTCAATATCTATAAAAATACCATCCTTGTAAACCATGCAAACCTTCCCCTTTACTTTCATTCCATCTCGCGGAAGAAGAGTATCAGCCTTAAACTGAATCGTAAACACAATATCCGAATTGGAATTAGCAATCTTATTATCTAGGATCTTCTCTAGACGCTGTACCTTGATGATATGACCGTTTGCCTTAGTACATTCGTTCTCAGTCGACTCTATAACCTTATTCAAGAGATGAGTACAAATATCTTTATCAAGATGCTTGGGGTCAATACATATTCTACGAACAATACTAACAGAATTCATGTTTCTATATTTTAACTTAAAACTCTAAGTTAAAAATCAATTTCATTATACAATATATTTCGAGATAAATTCACTCTTTGTAAGAACCTCAACCCCGTTCTTCTCGGCATCCTTTACTTTCCCTGAAGGCTTACCCTCTCTACTAGAAACTACCAAAATACTTGTGTTTTTAGACACTGAAGAGGACATCTTTCCTCCACGCGATACAACACCCGTCTCTAGTTCCTTATCCCTGAACCCTGTAAAAACAATTTTCATCCCCTTCATGTTATCACCAACTAAAACTTTATCCTGAAATGTAGCAACTTTCTTCATAGCGTTTATAAACTTGTCGGCCCACTGCAGATTATCTACAATCTTTATAGCAGATACTTCTGAAAAACCTTCAACACCCATAACAATCGATAACATCTCAGGACGACTCTTTTCATTTGAAATCTCAAGTATATTGGGAATATATTCGAACAAGGCCTCAACCTTCTTACGACCCAAACCAAAACCGAAAATACCAGAAGCGCCAAGGACAACTGGTACAGACAAATTTTTCATACCATTGTGAATGTTGTCGTATGTACGTTCGGCACCGCGCTCGGCAAAACCTTCTACTGATTCAAGTTTCTTCTTATTAGCATAAATTATCTTAAGAAGCGTATCTAGACCGCTAACATACATTTTTCTTACATTTTGCTCACCAACATGCTTAATACCCAACTTAGAAAAGAAGGACGCGATCAATTTGATACACATCTCGTCACCCATTGTCTCCGTATAAATGTCAACACCAGTCTCATTCCATCTGTATGGAATATCAGGCATGTCAGGTGCATCGGACTTAGTAACTATCTCAGCTACGTAAGGTATCACGTCCCCAGAACGTGTAATCTTAATCTTAGATCCAGCAGCAAGACGATTATCATTCACATACTTTGCATTGAAAGCAGTTGCATACGTAATGGTCACACCACCGAGTTTCTTAGGCTTAACCTTCAGACGAGGCTTCATCTGCCCCCATTTACTCACTCTCCATTCAACTTCAACCACCTCAGTTTCCACTAGATTACCATCCAACCTCATCTTGAAGGCAAATGCATAATCAGGATTACCAGTCAGATTACGCTCATAAGGCTTGTTAGGTTGAACAATAATACCATCAATTGCAAAATCTGTATCTCCCTTAAAACCTATATAAGTATCCATTAGGATCTCTATTGTAATCTCAGGAATCACTTTACGTCTGACAGTAGTAAATCCCAATTCGTCCAGAAATTTCAACTGCTCCATCGGACTAGGTACAATTCCATCGTCTATAATTTCATAGGCTATAAATTCAATATCCGTCAACCCCTCTCTCACGGTCTTTGCTCCAAGACGACCAGCAACCATGTTACGTGGGTTAGCATAATCTTTCGAATATTTCTCTTCAAAAACACTATTCTTCATTATCAACTCTCCCCTCACATTAAGCTTACGACCCTTCAAGTTTTTAGGAATTGTCGAGATATATTGAGTCATGTACGATATATCAGCGCCAACCTCACCATCCCCTCGCGTATAGAGATTAGTCTTACCATCCTCATTAATCATGAGTAAACCCGAAACACCATCAAGCTTATCTTCTATAACATACTCTTCAGATTTGTTAGCTATCAACCATTTAGCAATTTCTACTACATCTTCAGGCTTAAGCTTATCCATAGACCATAGAGGGTACGGAAGCTCAACTCTATTCTCACCCATACGAATCTTAGCACCAACAGGAACAACGTAATCAGGATCGCGTTTCTGTAAAGTCTCTTTCAATATATCATACTGCCAGTCATCAAGTATACTCGCTTCGTTAGTATTATAGTAAATATCATCAAGCTGTAACTTAAGATCATGTAACTCCTGTAGATCCGCATTTAAAAAATATTTCTCTAAATCTTCATCAGATAGTTTTGAAATCGATTGGTCAATCATTCTTTTATTTTGTATATTTTTTTATACAAAATCTCAAATTCTATTTTTACGCTACACGATGAACTGTTACAATCAGACTGTCAAAAGTAAACGTACCACCACTATCAGAAGTAAATTCCAAATGAACATCATCAGTATCTGTCAAACTGACCAAACCAGTCATTGACATCGATCCTTTTTGACCTGTCTGGAACTCTCTTGATACAGTAAGCTTATTATTCTGAACGCTATCAGTGAAAATTGCCGCTGACACATTATCATTATTAGTGTTACTCGATCCATTAACATTCACAGATATGATGTAGATACCAGTAGAATCAATGTTCAAACGAGTAGAATTAATATCATCCGTAAATGTCATACCAGAAAATAAAGCTCCAGTAGCACCAGTAAATGCTGTAAAACTTCCTGTCAAAACCTGAGTTTTACCAGTAATAGAATAAAATTCACCATATTCAACACTAACAGCTCCAGTAGGTCCAGTAGGTCCATCAGCTCCCGTTGGTCCCGTAACATTACTGTCAGCACCAGTAGGTCCAGTAGGTCCAGTAGCTCCAGTAGGTCCAGTCACATTACTATCAGCTCCAGTAGCACCAGTAGGACCAGCAGGGCCATCAATAGCATCAAGGTTAACTCTAGCAGTAGTGCTACTAAAGAAGATACCCTGAAAGTTACTAATTGTGTCAATAACAACCACGCCAGTACCAGATGTGTAACTAATCACCCTACCTTCGAAACTGCTAGTTGTCGGGTTAAGAACATCAGTTACAAGAACGGAGTTACCAGGAACATATGCTAACCCAGTCGCAACAGTACCAGTAGTAGAAGTAGTGGAAGCTGTAGGAACAGGAGAGAAAGAGACCGTAGTTGTAGTCAAGAACTTATCACCAGAAACTCCCGTAGGTCCAGTTGCACCGTCAGCACCAGTAGGACCAGTCACATTACTATCAGCGCCTGTGGCTCCAGTAGGACCAATAGAACCAGTAGGGCCAGTTACATTACTGTCAGCTCCAGTGGCACCAGTGGCTCCAGCAGCTCCAGTAGGACCAGTAGCGCCGATGGATCCCGTAGGACCAGTCACATTACTATCAGCTCCAGTGGCACCAGTGGCACCGATAGCTCCCGTAGGACCAGTAGCGCCGATGGATCCCGTAGGACCAGTCACGTTACTATCAGCGCCTGTGGCTCCAGTAGGACCATCAGAGCCAGTTGGACCAGTCACATTACTATCAGCTCCAGTGGCACCAGTAACACCGATAGCTCCAGTGGCACCAGTAACACCGATAGCCCCAGTAGGACCAGTAGCACCGATAGATCCCGTAGGACCAGTCACATTACTATCGGCTCCTGTAGCACCAGTAGAACCAATAGCGCCAGTAGGGCCAGTTACATTGCTATCAGCACCTGTAGCACCAGTAGGACCAACTGAGCCAGTAGGGCCAGTAACTCCCTGAGCGCCAGTAGGACCAGTCACATTGCTATCAGCACCAGTAGCTCCTGTAACACCAGTAGGACCAGTAGCTCCCTGGATTCCAGTAGCACCTGTGGCGCCAACAGCGCCAGTAGGACCAGTCACATTACTATCAGCTCCAGTAGCACCTGTAACACCAGTGGCACCATCAGAACCAGTAGGACCAGTAGATCCTTGGATTCCAGTAGGTCCCGTAACTCCTTGGATTCCTGTAGCGCCAGTAGGCCCTGTAGCTCCCTGAATTCCAGTAGCACCTGTAGGTCCCGTAGCTCCCTGGATTCCTGTAGCACCTGTAACGCCAGTAGCTCCAGTAGCTCCCTGGATTCCTGTGGCACCAGTAACTCCTTGGATTCCTGTGGCACCAGTAACTCCCTGAGCTCCAGTAGGACCAGTCACATTGCTATCAGCTCCAGTAGGACCTGTAACACCAGTGGCGCCATTAGAACCAGTAGGACCAGTCACATTGCTATCAGCCCCAGTAGGACCTGTAGCACCAGTGGCACCAATAGAACCCGTAGGACCAGTCACATTACTGTCAGCTCCAGTAGCTCCCGTAGGTCCAGCAGGACCATCGATAGCATCAAGATTAACTCTAGATACTGTACCAGATTGGAAAGTTCCATTGAAGTTTGAAATGTTGTCGATAGTTATAGAACCCGTACCAGAATCGTAGTTGAGTACTCTTCCTTCAAAGTTATTATTCAAAGGATCTAGCGTATCTTGAACAAGAACGGAGTTACCAGCGACATAAGCAAGTCCAGTGGCGACAGTAGCTGTGGTGAAACTAGTACTAGATGTCGGTGTAGGACTAAAAGAAGATGTAGTTTGTGTGAGGTAAACATCAGAAGCTCCAGTAGGGCCAATAGAACCAGTAGGACCAGTTACATTACTATCCGCTCCTGTAGCTCCTGTAGCACCAGTAGGTCCAATGGCACCCGTAGCACCTGTGACTCCAGTAGCACCAGTAACTCCAGTGGCTCCAGTGGCTCCGACAACCCCTGTAGGTCCAGTTGCGCCAGTGGCACCAATAGCTCCAGTAGGACCAGTTACATTACTATCCGCTCCTGTAGCTCCTGTAGCACCAGTAACTCCCTGTATACCTGTAGCACCAGTAACACCAGTAGCACCAGTAACACCAGTAGCTCCCTGTATACCAGTGGGGCCAGTAGCTCCCTGTATACCAGTGGGGCCAGTAGCTCCCTGTATTCCAGTAGGTCCCTGTATACCAGTGGGGCCAGTAGGTCCCTGTATACCAGTGGGGCCAGTCACGTTACTATCAGCTCCAGTGGCACCAGTAGGACCTATTACTCCCTGAGCACCAGTAGGACCAGTCACATTACTATCGGCACCCGTAGCACCTGTGACTCCAGTAGCACCAGTAGGACCAGTAGATCCTGTAACACCTTGAGGCCCTTGAACTCCAGTAGGCCCTGTAACACCTTGAGGCCCTTGAACTCCAGTGGCACCAGTTACACCTTGAATTCCCTGAATTCCTTGTGCACCAGTAACACCTTGAGGACCTTGTACACCAGTAACACCTTGTTCTCCCTGAATTCCCTGAGATCCAGTAGGGCCAATACTTCCCTGAACTCCTGTGGGGCCCTGAATGCCCTGAAGTCCTGTTGGACCAGTTACATTACTGTCAGCTCCAGTAGCTCCTATAGCTCCTGTAGCACCAGTGGACCCTTGAACTCCAGTAGGACCTTGAACTCCTGTAGCACCAGTAGCTCCCTGTATTCCCTGAATTCCTTGAGCTCCAGTTTGTCCAGTAGCTCCTTGGATTCCTTGAACTCCAGTAGGACCCTGAACACCTGTAGGTCCCTGAATTCCTTGAGCGCCAGTAGGCCCTGTAGCGCCATCTCTTCCATCTATACCGTCGATATTGACCTTTTCTGTAACCACAAGGGAAAAACTACCATTAAAATTACTAATAGTATCAAGAGCAAGAAAACCAGTGCTTGGATTATAATTAACAACTCTAGCTTCGAAATTGTTTGTAAGACCAGCAGTTGCATCTGTAACAATAACAGACATACCAGTAGTGTAGGCCAATCCAGTAGCTACAGTTCCTGTAACAGAGGGTGTTGCAGCTGTTGGGGTAGGGCTGAAATTAATAACTGTATCTGATATGTAATTATCACCAGGTGTACCAGTAGGTCCAGGAACTGTACTGGCAGCTCCTGTAGGACCAGTAGGTCCCTGTATTCCTTGAACTCCAGTAGCACCAATAACACCAGTAGGTCCAGGAACTGTACTGTCAGCTCCAGTAGCACCAGTAGGTCCCTGTATTCCTTGAACTCCAGTAGCACCAGTAGGACCTTGAATTCCTTGACCACCAGTTGGTCCAGGGACCGTACTATCAGCACCAGTCGGTCCTTGAACACCAGTCGGTCCTTGAACACCAGTCGGTCCTTGATTACCTTGGATGCCCTGGATACCAGTTACACCCTGAATACCCTGTGGACCCTGTGGACCCTGTATGCCCTGTGGACCCTGTATACCAGTAGCACCAGTAGGACCAGGAACTGTACTAGCAGGACCCTGTGGACCAGTAGGACCTTGTGCACCATCTATAGCATCGAGCGACACCTTAGCAACGGTAGAAGCTGTAAAGCTTCCATTAAAATTAGAAACTGTATCAAGTTGAATGACTCCTGTAAGAGAGTTGTAAGATACAATCCTTGCTTCAAAATTGTTAATCAACGGCGAAAGATCATCCTGAACAAGCACGGAGTTACCAGCAGTGTATCCAAGACCCGTTGCAACAGTACCTGTTGTAGAAGTAGTAGATGCAGTTGGCGTAGGTGAGAACGAAACAGTCGTAGTTGTGAGAAAATTGGCTCCAGATGGTCCAGCAGGTCCTGTAGGTCCAGCTGGACCTAATGGATAGGTATTTATGATCTCGAACTTCATATTTTTATTATATCGCACATTTTTTAAATTCAATAAGAATTTAGAAAGTCAATCCTACTTATATCGCCCATGTGAAAGGTAAATCCGAAATCTTACCGATTGAAACAGTTATACTATCAACTAGATTACCAAGGGGTGAGTTTCTATAACCTGAACTAATGTCAGTAAGTAGATTAGTCGATTGCAAATTGTTGGTGGCAATACCACCTATCGACAAAGTCGAAGATATAGATGAAATATCCTCAGTGTGATATTTCACACCTATATACAAATACTCTCCAGAACCAAGTGCAGATGATCCAGATCCAGATATATCAAAAGTTTTGTAAGTATTCTCGTCCGCTGCAGTTAACACTACAGGATCTACCAAAGCAGCTAGAGTACTTGTTGTGAAAGAAGCACTACCAGAGGATTGATCAAATACACACAAGCAAAGAGATATTGATGGATTAGTAGCAGCAGGATCCAACTCTCCTATATGAATCGTGATACTATTAATTGCTCTAGAAGATGTAATATCTGGTGTAAGAGCAATTGCAGTGAAATAAACAGAATCATTGCTAATATTAATTAGAGGTACATGATATCTTTGCGAACTCAGAACACTTGATGGTCCAGCTGCTCCCTGCACGCCAGTAGCACCAGTTACTCCTTGAGGTCCTGTCGAGCCAGTAGCACCAGTTACTCCGTTACCAACAAGTTTTAACATATTCATTGAAATATTATTTATTGTCATCGTAGTATTGTTATTTGTAGCAAACCTTAGAGTAACTACTTCTCCAGCAGTCATAGCTCTCATATCAGTAATAGAAAAAGCTCCTGACGCATTGGTATTTTGGAAACTTCTTTCAACTCTTGATTCGGAAACCTGTATTCCATCGACAAATATAGCAGCTGATATAACAGTATTAGCGGCTAAAGAAGAAACAGAAAAAGAGCATGTAATCTTATAGTCTCCATCTTCAATAATTGTGAATGTATTTGGACCAGTTGAAAGGGTCATTTCTCTAGACACACCCGCTACTCCCGTAGACCATGTTGAGAATCCTCCAGCTACTGTTAGTACTAATGTACTTGACGGTGACAATCTATCATTAATCTCACCATATGCAGTACTACCACTAACAGAACCAGCGGGACCTGTAGGACCTGTTACATTACTATCAGCTCCTGTAGGACCAGTAGGACCAGTAGGGCCAGGAACTGTACTATCAGCTCCTGTAGGACCAGTAGGGCCAGGAACTGTACTATCAGCTCCAGTAGGGCCAGGAACTGTACTGTCGGCTCCTGTGGGACCAGTAGGACCAGGAACTGTACTATCAGCTCCTGTAGGACCAGTAGGGCCAGGAACTGTACTGTCAGCTCCTGTAGGACCAGGAACTGTACTATCAGCTCCTGTAGGACCAGTAGGACCAGGAACTGTACTATCAGCTCCTGTAGGACCAGTAGGGCCAGGAACTGTACTGTCAGCTCCAGTAGGACCAGTAGGACCAGGAACTGTACTGTCAGCTCCAGTAGGACCAGTAGGGCCAGGAACTGTACTGTCAGCTCCTGTAGGACCAGTAGGGCCCTGAGGTCCGTCTATCGCATCCAAATTAACGCCAGCAACAGTAACTCCAGAAAAACTTCCATTGAAGTTCGTGATAGTATCAAGAACAATAACTCCAGTTGTAGAGTCATAACTAATTACTCTGGCCTCAAAATTGTTGACAAGTGGGTTAGAATTATCTGCAACTAGAACTGAGTTACCTGGACTATAAGCAAGATTAGTTGATACAGTTGCAGTAGTAGTTATGGTAGATACAGTAGGAACAGGAGAAAACATAACAGTTGTTAATGTAAGATATCTATCTCCGTCTGCACCAGCAGGACCAGGAAGTCCTTGAGGGTATGTAAGGAAAACTTCAAAATTTCTAATCCTAAACGACATTTTATTGAATATCAAGATTCTTTTCAGTGAATTTAAAGACCTAATTGTAATTCAAAAAATGGAACCTAAAAGACCTGAAAATATTCCAGGGTATGAGCATCCTGGTGATAATATAGTTAGTAAGTCAAGTGGTGGTTACTACAAGACATTTACAGAGGGTAAGAAGCCCAAGAAGAATGAGAAATTTGGTAGGACTAGCACAGGAGATGTATACGGTAATGTTAGGACATCAGTAACAGATGAAGATCAAACATGTCCTGTTTGTAAAAAAGCTGCTATATCTACATGTAATTGTGGATTCAGTGACAAGAGATGCGAGAATGGTCATATTTGGTATACTGATAGAACTGGTAAAGTGAAAAAAGGAAATCCTCACTAAAAAATCTATTTATAATAAATGGAAACAACCCAGGGTGAAGTATGCAAAAACAACATTACGATTAGAAAAGGAGGAGCAGTTGCCATTCAAGTGACGATGATTTTCACTTTTTTAACAATTTTCTTCTTTTTCTATGTAGTGAACGTAGAGAATGAAGAATTTGAGACTCAGATGAATTTGATTGTCGATGATCTCATGGAAGATGTAAATGATGATCTATCTAACTTGATAAACAAAGAGGGAACACTTGATTCGGACGAAAAAATTATGTTGGTTAGCGGTATGATAAACGTTTTGCAGAAAAAGATTGAACTTGGTTCAGATGAGTCTGTGCAAAAAATTCTAGATATGAATGCTGATACCAAGAAGAAAGCTTTTACTTATCTCTCTGCTACTATCACATTGCTTATAATAATTGCTATATCATTGATTGGCTTAGGTTATTGTATTCCTGTTTCTGCACAGGTTATAGAAGGTGCTTATGTAGTAGTTTTTGTTGGATTAACCGAACTTTTCTTCCTTCGGGTGATAGCGTCTCAGTACATATCTGCAGATCCAAATGAAGTTAAACGTACGTTCGGTAAAGCAGTTCAGGATTGGATATCCATTAACAAATAATTAATTGTAATCTTATACTTTTTTTTGTATAAGATTGAAATTGTGTTTGATGATTAGCTTACTTCTTACTACCAACCTTCTTCACCACCCTTCGCTTCGTAGGCGCAGCCACCTTCTTCGGCTCTTCCTCGACATCAGATCCATTGATACTACCATCATCTAGCACGTCGTCATCTTCATCGTCGTCGTCACCGTCACCACCCATCGGAGCTGCATTGGACATGTTCTGCGCAGCTAGAACCTTAGACTGTGCCTTGGGACGACTGAGCAGACGCTTCATACCAGCCTGCATCGGCTCGACAACGGCCTCATAGAGTTTCAACTGCATCGAAATCTTGTTTCCGATGAAGATGGACTCAATCTTGACAGCTGCATTGGCGTAGCAGTACTTACCGATAAGGTCAAGGGGCTCAAGTTTCTCGTCGTTATTGGAGAAGAACTGAGTGAGGAACTTGT
>Ga0181596_10005858_pt1 | contig 10679 bp, 8 predicted proteins | sample 041ome_6_FD_148655 | JGI IMG/M metagenome (GOLD analysis project Ga0181596, IMG submission 148655) | Coastal salt marsh microbial communities from the Groves Creek Marsh, Skidaway Island, Georgia - 041402US metaG (spades assembly) | ecosystem: Environmental > Aquatic > Marine > Intertidal zone >... | reverse complement strand
ATCAATTGGTCCAAAGACATCGCCTGCCAGGACATTTGGCGGCGTTCGGCACGTTGAAATCTAGCGTTGAGATGAGATTGCGTATTGGCCATGTATCACTGACTCCGGTGAGACAAAGAATCAATCGAAGGGGTTGCGAGATGAGCCATAGTGTAATAGGTGATAAATTGTTGTGAAGCTAAAAAATTCACAACCTCACAGCGGACCCTACTTTGCTGTGTCATCAAGTGCGTAGACCAACAATGGCGGAGAACAAATGAAACCGCAGATCACGCGGATGTCACGGATAAAAAATTGAACAAGTGGATGTGTGGCTGGGGCGTTCCTCAGTTTGGAAAGCACATTGAACTCTCATTTCACGCGCAGCCTTCGTCCTTCGAAACGCAAACATGGCCCAGATGAAACAGAATCTTACTTGTGACTTACAACAAGTGAGAAAAGGACTCACGCAAAGGCACGAAGGAAAATAAAAGAGGAGACGCGTTGCCGTAGGCCGATTCTCCGAATCGGCATGAGCGATGTAGAATGGTTCTGAAGTTGAAATGAGTGAATATTCAAACCACGAATCAAACGAATGACAACAAGTCGGGTGCTTATGGAGTGCGGTGTCCTGGCACCGCTTTCTTTTTCATTGCGGTAGCGAGAGAGCGGTCAACGCGGATTGAGAAAGAAAGCTCCGCCAAGCCGGAGCACTCCAAAACTGAGCCGCTGTTAATCTAATATCACTCTTGAAGAAGTCGGACGCTGATGATTTCTGATTGAAAAAAATCATCTCGCGCAGAGGCGCCAAGGCGCAGTTAGGGAGAGTACGCCGACAATGTTATCGAGGAGAAAGGAACACTCATCTTCGCTCATCAACGTCGATCAGAAGATTCGATCCCGATGAGCGGGAAACGAAGTTCACCGAAGCAACGATCATGCGGCTGGAAGCGGACAAGGACGCACCCCAACGACTTGGTCGACACGATGAATCATCTTGCGACAAACCTGTGGCAATCGTCACACGACTATTTAGTCAATTCCAGATCGATCGTATTGTCGTCTGGCTTCACTTGAACTTTGAGAATATCGGTTGCTGCGTATTTTTTCGGAATTTCTTCTTTTCGCCCCGGTATAAACTCACCTTGCTCATTGTCAGAAGGCTCCTGGAAAGTCGAAAGAATGACTCTGTGTTCTCCGATTTTCGCGCCGGGAGTATTTGAATTGTACTCCAATACGTAATTCCCCTCGTCATCGGATGTTGCCAGTGATGAACGCCCTCCCTCTATCGGCTAAAAACGGATCATGACGCCCTTGAGGGATTTTCCATCCAAAGTGACTTTGCCGGTAACTGGTGCGACTTCAGGCATCTCTTCTGCTGTTCCTCCAGAGCATCCCAGAATTATTGTAAAGAACCTCATTTTGTTCTGATTCCTCGTAAGGAAGTGTGATTGATGTCACCGATATTTCAGCATTCAGCTGGGATTGGCCTAAAAAATCTGCGATGACCAGTTCGACTGAATAGCAAGAACTGTCCAAAAGCGATCTAATGTTGGCGGACTAACAGCTTTGAATGAATTCTGTGGTAATATTGTGCAAACCTTTTAATCAAATTATCATGTTCCGATTCAAGACACGACAGGTTTTGAATCTTCATACTCTTAAAGCGTTTGCTGCTTAAAGTACTTTTTATTTTCTTGTACCTACAGAGAGGTAATCGATTGATGAAAACTGAAAAACGAGGATTTACTTTGATCGAATTGCTGGTCGTAATCGCGATCATTGCGGTTCTGGTCGCACTGCTTCTTCCAGCCGTTCAGCAGGCCCGTGAAGCGGCCCGCCGTAGCTCCTGCAAGAATAATCTCAAACAACTTGGTTTAGCACTGCACAACTACCACGACACGCATACTGTGTTTCCTCCGGGTTGGGTCCTTCCCTGTGCCGATACAGAGCCCAATCATCGCTTTATTGGACGAAATCCGAGTTGGGGTTTTTACATTCTGCCAATGTTAGAACAGAGTCAGATTTACAACCTTCAAGACTTTCAAATGGGGAGTGCCAACTGTGGTGGGTCAGCTGGTATTCTGGATGCACCGAACGCCACAAATAGAATGAATGAAGAACTTCCCGCTTTTTCCTGCCCAAGTGATATCAAACCTTCTCGGAATCCTGACGGGTTCGGTACAGCCAGTTACGTTGCTAACCGCGGTACCGATAACAGAGACGGACAAGATTCCTCTGTGGGAATACAAAACGGTATGTTCTGGACGAACTCTTCCACAAAAATGCGAGACATCACTGACGGCACATCTAACACTTTCATGGTGGGTGAAGTGAGTTGGAATCAGTGGTGGGCATTTGGCCCGGGCAGCAATGTTCTCAAGGAGGGACTTGGGCTGGTATTCGTGACCACAAGCGCGATGACATGGTCAGCCGAACAACCAACGCCAATAAACCGCTCAACCGCAGCACGGGCTCAGGCATTGGTAACGACAATGACGGGTTTGGGAGCCTTCACACCGGAGGAGCCCATTTTGTTTTGGCTGATGGATCGGTTCGGTTTGTGAGCGAGAATATCGACTCAACAAATACCGCCCCGATTGGAACCTACCAACGACTTGGAGAGCGAGCCGACGGACTCACCGTTGGTGCTTTCTGAGAAAGCCGAAGTACACTGATACGCGATTCGATGAGAGGTGGAACTGAAAAAGTTCCACCTCTTTTTTTTACGGCTTTCGGGCGAGTTTGAGGGACTGATCGATGCCCCGAATACCCTGCAGGCATGTCGGATGATCTGGCTGCAACGACAGACCGCTTTCATAAACTTCGCGTGCCTTGAGAAGAAGTTGCTCTCGTTCCTCGATCGCCAAACTTCCTCTCAACCCTCGGTGAAAATAAACATTCCCCAAATTGGCTCGAAGATCAGCTTCATTGGGATTTAACGAAATCGCCTCCCCTAAAATTTCTTCTGCTTCGTGATCATGACCAAGTTTTGCATGCACAGCTCCGAGGATGCCGAAAGCCGTGGAGTTCTGATCATCACCGGCTATCCACTCCTCGAGTTTTCGAATCGCTTGATCATAGAGCTGGGCCTCCAGTAATTTCGAGATCAGATCGAGACGCTGTTCCGGTTTGATCTTCACCATTGCCTCATGACTCGACTTCAATCTGCGAAGTGATTCCAGCACTTTCTCTCGTCGGCTGACCATTTCAACCACTTCTGATTGCACGTCTGAATATCCTGCTTCGACATACCCCGGTGGCGGTAAGAAGGACAAGATGGAAACTCCCACACCCAAAATCAAAACCAACATCGCAGCCGTCTGCTTCAAACGCGAATCGGCTTTGAGGTTTCTGAAAACAGCGACTGATCCCGCTGCCGTAAAGACGATCCACAACGGCATCATCCCGAGCCGGAAACGGGCAAAGTTATAGACCATCATCACACTCAGCACCGTGACACCGATGATTGCCAACAACCACCAGCGCCCACAGCGGTCTTGCGCGGGAATAACCAACCCAACCAAACCGAATCCGGCAATCCAGCCAAACGTGATCAAATATGGCAGTGGAAAGAGAAACTGAGAATAGGCCCCATAGTGAGCACTGTCTGGTATCTCAAAATCATTGAACAGAATCAAGATTTTGAAAATCGCAAGATGGAACGACCGAATCGGATTCTGGAATAGTTCCTTCATTGCCGTACGTGTCCAGAAACGGGAAGATTCTTCGTAGTCGACCGGTTCTTCCAAGCGACGAGAGGCTTCCAGCCGAAAGTCTTCATGCTCAAACTCAGGATCGGGACGAATGAAAGGTGGAGGCTGGTAATATCCAGTGGCATCCGGCCCCCACGCCATATACAAGACCTCTCCCCCTCCTGCCGTCACCCAGACGAAACGCTGGCTCACCACGTAATTATGCAATGTCGCAGGAAGCGTCACCAACAGGACAACTGCAACTGGCAATAAGAGATGTTGCCGTTTTTTCATTCGGACAGCAGGAGCAACAAACCAGCCTGCCGCACACAAAATGGGGAGCATCAGCAGATAATTCTCTCGAATCAAAATTAGCAAACCAACACAAACCGCTGAAACAATCAACCACAAGCGTCGCCCTTTCAACTCTTTGTATTGGAGTAACCCGAACGCGGCCAGAGTGATCAGAAACGGTGTGAGGCAGGTTTTCATCACCATCGTTTCGTAAAAGATGATGGGGCCATAAAATCCACATATCATGGCCGCCAAACGAGCAGTCACTCGATCAAAGATCAGTATCCCGATCCGATAAACCATCCAGATCGTGCTGAGCCCCAAAGTCATTTGAAAAACGAAAAGCAAAAGATCGTTAACGCCAAAGAGGCGATAAAACCCACCAAGGAGATAGGCATATAAAGGGCCTTGCTCGAAGACATGACCTGAAGTGAAGTTTCCCGAAGCAATCTGCTTCCCCCACTCCCGGTAGAATTGATGATCGGCACGATAGAGCCGGTACAAAGGACTCTTGATAAAGCAATAGAGGGTGATGATTCTCGTAGCGAGTGCGACACCCAGAATCCCCCACAACCAGGGATCTCGGTAACTGGATTTTCCCTGAATTGTTGTCTCAGCATCCACGTTCACAAATTGCTCCCCAGTCACATATCGAATCGATTTCTACGAAACGAAACATGGCTGGAATCGTATCAGAAAGCAGCACCCTGGACACTGCTTACATGAGTGAAATGTGGATGTCATCATTTCATATGCCCACGCAAGCGAGGACATTGCACCCAACGCACTACTCTTTGCGAGTTCGTTGTCTCATGCTGTAAGCACAGATAATTGCGATTAGCACCAGCATGATCGCTCCAAATTGTTCCATGTTCTCGCCCCTTTTTCTGTCGGTTTCTCAGAAGAACAAATAACTGCGGAGGAATCGGTACTCGGAAACAGGAAATGTCGCGTCGCCAATGAAATGGTTGGGAGAGACCTCGAAGCCAAACGAAGAATAGTCGTCGGTGATGGGCGGTAACGGCTTGGTCGGTTTTCGTCCGATCGTTTCGGGAACCATCTTTGTCAGTCGTTGTAAAGAGGCATGCACTTCAATCAACCGCCGAGGGGAAGCCTGCTTCACGAACTGCTCGCGATGAACGCCTAACCCTGGTTTGTCATGCTTGAGCAAATCGACGCATTCTTCCAGCACCTTTCGGTCAGAGCCCCAGAACAACACAATCTCATCATTCACATGAACCAGAAGAATTTCCCGTCCGCGCGGGCCGACCAGTTCATGTAATTGTTTTTCATTGACTCCGCGCTCCCCCTTCCAGACCGCTTCGAGTAAATCTGTGCGATAGCCGTTAATCTGCCTTTGGTTCTCATAGAAGATAAACTTGGGGAGGGGCAGTTTTGTGAGTCCTTCTTTGAGGAGATTCTCGGTTTGCTGTTCGATATTCTGCTTGATGTGTGCGACGAGTCTTTTTGATCTTCCGGCGACTTCAATATCGGTCGATTGGGAGGACACTTGCAGATGAGTGAGAGAGAGTTCTCCCAATAACTTGAGTCGTAATGTGGCGGCTGCCCGTTCCTTGAATTGGGTCGATCCCAATTGGGTAATCAAAATTTTGATTTCCTCCTCGGTAATTGGCTCCGGCTTGTTTCGGTCCGGTTTATAAACGTCTCCGCGAGAAAATTTGACGAGGCCTGACAGTTGTTCGGTGAACTGATCCCGATTTTCGGGTTTAAAGATGATCAGCAGATTTGCCAAGCCGTCCGCTGCGGGTGTTTCGTTTTTGTAGACAGCCGAACGCGCTTCGATGATCGTGTTCCAGAGTTCGTCGATGACTCCATAAAACGTGTCGTTTTTCGGAGATAAATAGGGGGCGATCAAATCTGCCAGCGCCCGATTTTTGAGGGACCTTTTGACAGCCCAAGCGGTCATCTGTTGCAAGAATTGAGAGTTTTTAATTTCTCCGGCGGTTTTACTCATCCCAAACAGGAACTCGCGGTCCGGGAAGCCTTTCAGCGAAGGGGCGTCTGGCGTGTTACCCCATTGACTTAGCAACTTTTGCGAGGGCTCGGGGAGATTCTTGTCGAAGGTGATTTGCATCCTTGTATGCACTGCCTCGTCCAGCTTTACAGCAAAGAATCCATACTCAATATGTTCGACCACCTCCCGGACAGTTTGTTGAAGCTCGTCCGGTTGACCGACCAGAAGTTCCGCTAACTCTGCTTTCATCCGTTTGTCATTATTCTTACTCCGAAATTGATTCGCGTTGACCTGAAACAGAAAGTCAGCATCGGAGAGACGTTCTTCGGGATCGGAAGTGAGCACTGAACTGAGTGGCTTTGCTTCGAGATATTTCTCCAACGGCTCGCTCGTCATGCACAACAATGCCGAGTTGCCATACCTGCACGCATGAAGAGCTCCCCCGCCATTTATTTGATCTTTGAGGTGATGAATCTTTCCTTCTGCAAATTGTTCTGCAGTGAGATTGAAATTCTGTGCCATCAGTTTGTCGTTGTGAAAAGGAATGCAAACGACGAGTTTCTGGATGGCATCCTCGCCGAGCGTGTCGTCACCCCAATCAAAGACGCAGGCAGAAAAGTTGCCTCCCCAATCGATCCCCTGATTTACCTTGAGATAAGACGTTGCAAAATGGATCATCGTCTTGAGCGAAAATTGCCAGCCCCGTCGTTTTTCGATCTTCTCGATCTTACCATCGAGCAGATCAACATTACGAATTGACACACTGATCCGACTTTCTGCCGGCAGCGTTTCCAGAAATTTTTCGGGAGGCTCCTCCGCAACAAGAGGCGCGACAAAGAGCATTAACAGCAAGCTGAGCGTCAACTGTGTTTTGATGGTTCGGCTCCTCAACAATTCTGGAAGTTTGGCCCGGCAATGAGGCGCATCTGCTATCAGAGTCGAAATCGCTGGCAAGATCTTACGAAAAATCGGGAATTTTGGTCAGATGATCATGTCGTGCAGACTCACTGTCAAGGAACTGTCGGGGGACAACTCGCTCTGTTCACCTAACGCCGACCTGGAGAAACCGGCCTCTTGTGGCTCCGGCACACCGTTTAGCGAGCAAACGGTGGTTCCCGAATTTGTTTTCTTGGCGCCGCCGCGCCGCTGCGTGAGTCAACAATTCATTTCATATTTGAACTTAATCGAGTGGCGGGGTGCGCTCCGTGCGACCGGAAGCTCCCGCGATCAACATTCCACATCGCTCATGCCGACTCGCGTAATTGAGGCCACCGAGCGAATAGCGAGGAAGCAAGACAGGTCTCCAGACGAACAGGAGGGAAAAAGACCTGTTGCGGTAGTCTTCAACAAGGGCGCAAGAAGAAGCGTTTCCTTCATGTCGGCCTACGACAACGCATCTTCTTGCTCATTTCATCCGCGGTTCCTAATCAGCAAAGATGAGTGAGAATGAGTGTTCATTCTCCGAGATAAAATGGATAAGGATCAACCACACTGGTAGAACACAGAGGTCGATCAACCGACCCACAGATGTTCGCTCAACTGGGCATCTGACCGGCTCATTTCTGACAGAATCGCGGCCAGCGTCAACATGGCGTCTGTCTCAAAGAAGTGCGTGTCGTCTGGTTTTGTTAAACGTCCTTGATTCGAAAACTGTTCGAATGCCGTCCCTTCCATTAACCATGTCTGCCATTGATTTCTCGGCACGAGACGACCTTCGTCATTCACGAGCGCACATTGTCTGCCGTCGGAGTCGATGACAATTCCGAGATGCAGCGAACGCGATCTGACAAACTCTCCCAATTTCAACACGTCTCTCTCTTCTGGTTGAGTGAGTTCGCGTTTCCGATGAGGTAATGGCAACAGATCCAACGAACAAGGGAGTGGTTCGAACAAGCGTTCTGCAAGCTCGTTGACTCGTTTGAGAGACGACGCAATTCCGATTCTCAACGGTCGTAAAGCGTGGAACAAATTTTTCAGCGACGTCTCATACTCGGCCAATACTTCCCAGGTGCGATAAGTGCCATTGGCGTGAGCCAAGCGAAATGTTGGTAATGTTTTGGCGGTTTCAATTTGTATCAAGAGGTCAGTCTCGATGATGGTCTGACCGTCGGCTTTCAGAAAGTCGAACCCAATCCATGACGGATCGCCACCTGCGCCGGTCACAAGTATTCCTCCCGTTGCCTGGAGCTGTCTGATGGCAAACGAAAGTTCGGGAGCCACCGTCAGGCCAAGATCGACAATCGAAACACCCGTCGCTCGTAATGCATTGACGACACCAATCATCAAATCGGGAGATGCCGGATGCTCTTGATATCCAATTACAATGGTGGGCTGGCCAGTCGGTTTGTTGGAAAAGAGACCCTGCATCAATAATGTGACATAGGCGTTGGTGAGTGCCGAGGCATGAAAACGGTTAATCTCATTGAGGTAGACACCCCGCAAGCCGGCGGGCGTGACGAGTGTCTCACGTTCCGGGTGAGCGTCGATATCGAGTTGAACGGTTTCGGGTGGCAGATGTCCTTCGTGGTGCCGAAGTGGGCAACTTCGACACTTGGGATAGAAGGCGGCCAGCCTGGCATAATGTACGGCGGGAGAGATCGGATACGACTCGCCGGGACAGAAATAAAGTGCTGGCTTGCTCTCGGATTTTACCGGTTCATCCGTCACAACGGACTCGCAATCTGATGGCGGGCGGGGTTTAATAGACGCGAACTGTAGGAGATGTTGCCGACGACGGTCAAGAAGGATTCCCCGTGACCACACATGCCAGCCGATTTCTTGCCAAACCGGACGAATTCGCCACCGGTCCGATGGTGGCTCTCACCGGTTCACAACGCTTCCTGAAACGCGCCTCGCTGAAAACGCTCGCGGCTAAGGTTCTGGGTGGAGAAGATTCTGAGCCGATGGTCTTTGCCGGCAAAGATGCACAATTAAGCGATGTTCTCGACGAGCTCTCCATGATTTCCATGTTTGGCGATCAACGTCTGGTCATTGTGGAAGACGCGGACGATTTCGTCAAAAACTATCGCAAGCAACTCGAAAAATACATCGAGAAGCCCGCCAAGAAATCGATTCTGGTCCTCGATGTCAAAACGTGGAACAAAAGCACCAAACTCGCCAAAGCCGTCCTTAAAGTCGGCCTGACCATCGCCTGCGAAGATCTCAAAGGTCGAGAGCTGCAAACCTGGATGTCGCAACTGACGAAGGAGAAGTTTGGCAAACAGATCGCCCGAGAGGCGGCCGCTCTCATCGAGGAACTGGTCGGCAATAATCTGGGACTGATCGAACAGGAACTGAACAAGTTGTCCAGTTACATCGGCGAGAGAGATCGCATCGAGCAGGAGGATGTTCGTGCGCTGGTGGGTGGTTGGAAAGTCGAAACGACCTGGAAAATGATCGACGCGCTGCGAGATGGCCGATTGGGTGAATCGCTGGAGTTGTTAGACAATCTTCTGGAAGCGGGTGAACATCCCCTCAAACTCCTTGGTGGCATTAACTTTGTGTATCGCAAATACGTTCTGGCCACCGAATGGGCTCGTCAGGGAACTCCGCTGGGAGAATCTCTCCGCAATGCGAAGGTTTTTCCACAAGCCATCGATCCTTCAGGTCGATATTTGAGGAAAATGGGACGTCCGAATGCGGAAAAAATTCTGACCCGGTTAATGGCGGCCGACGGCGATTTGAAAGGCCGTTCGACCATCCCGGACCGAATGAGAATGGAACGTCTGCTGGTGGAACTGAGTGGTTTGATTTCTGCCGATGCCTCGATTTGAGAAAATCTGCGCGAAATCGTATTGCCAGCAAGCAACCACCAGTTTATAAATTGAGAACAACTTTTGTCGTTGTAGACTCTGGGCCCTCAGAAAGAGACAACGATGAACACGCATCCTGATCCTGCTGCTGTCTGTCCCGGTCGTGCTCCCCGGAATTGACGGTCAACGGTAGCAGGTCCTTTGGGAGCAACACACGTGATGAGGTCTTCCACACTGATGACTGAGTTGCGCTACGAAGAAGACTGCGTCCCGAGTGTGCATCACGAAGCGATTCGTGAAGCGGAAAAACACAAGTGGATCGAAAGTCAAAAACATGGTCGCGATGTGGGTGAAGCCGCATTGCGGGAATGGTGTGACCAATACTGGCCTACCTTCTGTCGTCACCGGTACATGCAACATCTGACCGGCCAAACCTGCTGGAAAGAGTTCTCGCGCAGTAAATTCGGGTTACTCAATGAAAGCCCGATCGACGATCGTGAAATTCTTGAACGTGTGAAGAGGTATCTGATTGGTGGTGGAGAAAATCTCTGCATCATTAACAACGAACTCAGTACGACTCCCACGTTTCCCAACACTTTGTACCAACTGCTCAACATGATCAATCTCAACGATGATCGAATCGATCCTCCTTTTCGTTGATCTCGTGAAACAGAAGTCCCCGGCCTCTTGCCAGCGAAGCATTCGCACCCTGAATCACGCAGACGACGTGGATGATTCTCACGCAGCGGCGCGGTGGCGCAGAGAAAGATGAGTATCTTGCGACAACAAGCTGTGTCGTCGAGTTGTTTGGTAGAAGTAGAACACGGATGAAACGGAGAACACGGATTGTCACGGATGAAAAAGAATAAACGGGTTGCTGTAGGCCGACTCTCCGAGTCGGCATGAGCGATGTCGAATGGTTCTGAAGTTGGAATGAGAGAATATTCAAACCACGAATGGCACGAATCAAACGAATGACATCAA
>Ga0181596_10005825_pt1 | contig 10712 bp, 6 predicted proteins | sample 041ome_6_FD_148655 | JGI IMG/M metagenome (GOLD analysis project Ga0181596, IMG submission 148655) | Coastal salt marsh microbial communities from the Groves Creek Marsh, Skidaway Island, Georgia - 041402US metaG (spades assembly) | ecosystem: Environmental > Aquatic > Marine > Intertidal zone >... | reverse complement strand
ACTATATATCGCGCGTCGCCGACGACGTACGCCGTGAATCTCGCGCGCATCACGTCCTCGGCGGCGAGCGCCGCCGCCGCGTTCGCGTCCCCGTGCGCCCGCCCGCAGCACGCCTCGTACGCCGCGCTCGCGTCTTTCCCGCACGCGCACCCCGACGCGCCGCGTTGTTTCCCCGTTCTCTCCTCGCTCGCGTCGTCGCGCTCGCGCATCGCGTCGCCCAGCGTCCCGCGTCGCGCGCGCGCGGTCGCGTCCCGGCGGCGTCCGCGGTCTCGCGCGTCGCGCGTTCGCGGCGCCGCGACGCCCGCGCGCGCGCGCGTCGACGCGACGCGCATCGCGCGAGACGGACGCGAAGACGGCGCTCGAGCGCCGCGCGCGTCGGCGTGCGACGCCGCGCGCGCGCGTCCCGGCGCGGTCGCCGGCGCGTCGCGGCCTTTTCATAAACCCTAACGACCCTACCTACAATACGAACGAATCCCCGTGTGCATAAACACTCGACCCGATCGGACGACGCGTACTCTGCGCCGTCTCGCGCCCGTGTTCGCGCGGACCCGCGAGGGCGTCGGCCGCGTCGCGCGGCACCGCACAGCGATGCGCGCGGACGGCGACGCGCTCGCGCGCGGGGGCGCGATACGCCTGGCGATAGAGGTGCGACTTTCGGCGCGACGATCGCGCGGCGCGTCGCGGCGGCGCGCGCGCGAGGCGCCGCGACGCGCGCGAACGACGACGACGACGACGACGACGACGACGACGACGACGCGAGGGACGATCGATCGAACGCGGGGCGATGGATTATCGAGCCGAGGCGCGCGCGCGAGGCGAAGGCGGGCGAACGGCGCGCGATGGACGACGCGCGGGGAGGTCGCGCGACGCGCGCGAGCGAGAGAGAGGGTCGGCGAGGACGCGCGGACGACGGCGAAGGACGGGACGATGGTTCAAACGCCGAGGCGGTTGTGGATAGAAGGAAATATCTCGACGCCGAGCGGAGGAAGAGGGAAGGAAACGATCGGGACGACGTGACTGACGACGCGCGCGCGCGTGACGCGCGATTTTATCGTAGTGTACGCTTGATGCGCTGAGACACGCGCGAGCGCGAGAGGCGTTCGAGCGATCGAGCGAACCGACGTCGACGAGCGGGAAATCGAGCGAGGACCGGGAGGACTCGAGGGCGCTCGCGGTGCGATCGGTTCGAGCGGAGGAGATCGAACGAGAGCACGGCGATGGACCGAGCGGACGATTGGAGTGGGTGATCAAGCGGGCGTACGATAGGAAGTACGACACGACGGATGATTACAAAGTGGACGTGGAGCGCACGTGGGCGTTTTTAGAAGACAAGTGGACGAGGGAGGGAGCGACGTCGAGGCTAGACGCCGTTCGGGTCGTTCGCGCGTATTTCGACAATAAATGGACCTCGAGAGGAATCGGCGAGCTTGGGGGGTTAGTGTGCATTCCGAGCGTGGGAATATCGCGGGAGGCGCTCGAGATGCCGAAATCTGCGAGCGTGCTTTCGCTCGATTCCATGGCTGCGACGAGCGCGGGATCGGATGGCGCGAACACGACGCAGGTTGGGTTAGGACGGGAAGATAAGGATTTATTCCCTAGATCAGATGTTGCGCTCGCGAATGAGCGCGTTCAAAATCAATTGGAGCTGGAGAAATGCAAGCATTTACTCGAAAACTTCATAAATCAACCCGAGGCGTTGAACTTCCGGGATCCCATCGATCCGCAGACGGTGGAGCGCGCGAATTACGGGTCCGTGGTGGAAGAGCCCATGGGTCTGACGATCGTGCTGAACAAACTTAGAATGAACGCCTTTGCGTCGTCTCGAGAGGTTTGGAAAGCGTGCAATTCGATTTGGTCCAACTGTCGGTCCTGTTACCCGTCGTCTAGCAGAATGAGAAAGCTGTGCGATTTAGCCGAGCTGATGTTCACCACGACTTGGCGGGCGCAAGGATTGAACAAGTTTAGCGACGCATCGGACGACGACTCGTGCGACGCACCACCTGGGATGAAAAGTCTCAATGACTTCAAAAACGCTGGCCCGAAAACCGCCACGCGTCCTCCGAGCGGCGCGGTGACGTCCGCCAGGGTTGGCCGCAGCCGCGTGGCATCGTTCAAATGCGACGTCTGCAAGCGCAGTAAGAAGGGCAAGTGCGGCACTGAAACGGCGCCAAAATCGTGTTTGCTGCGCCCGGAAAATCAATCGCGTGAGCGTCAAACACAGATCCGAGAGCGAGTGAGCAAGTTGAAGCCCATGTCGGTGAAAGGTACGGTGATGAAGAGGAAGCCCATCGAGTCGGCGGAGCAGAAACCGGCGTCGAAGGCGAGTGGTAGAAGAAAACTCACAGAAGCGGAACGACAAGAAAACGGCTTCAGACGTGTATTCGATGAAACCGATCCGGACAACTTCATCTCGCAATTCATGCAGCACCAGAACGGGGCGAGAGCGCACAGTAGCACGGACATGGCTTGGGGCAACTCGCTGCACCTCGCCAACGAACAGTTGCGGTTGGAGATGCTTCAGAATCAGCGACTCGCCCGTTACGACGATCAAATGACGCAGCAGTCCGCGTGCTTACCGGATACGTCCAAGCTCGCGTCTTTACGAAAAGCAATCTCGCACACCGTGGCGCATCTCCACGACGCAAACGTCAAGCTTCGTCTGTGCAACGTCTCCATGGTCCAGGCTCCGGGCGCAAGTCAGGGCGACTACCTCCGCGAGCAAGTTGCCCTCGAGGCCGAGATCCACGACCTCCAGAAAAAGCACCAAGAGCTATCCCGCGATTTACAGCTTTACGTCAGTCAAAACCGGGCCGGCGGCGTCCGACAATCGCCCTCTCGCGACGCGTCCGCCGGTTTCGAACACCCCGTCTCCGTCGCCACCGCGCGCATGTCTTTCGACGACGAGCCCATCAAAGCGAACGTCCACGCCGACGTCAACGACGAAGACATTCTCTTCGATTTCCCGACTATTTAAACTAATCACGCTTCTGCTCGCTTGTAAACACGCAACACCGCTCGCGACCTCCGACCCGCGCTCCATTTCAAACACGCGCGCGCGGCGACCGCCCCGGCGCCTCGGCACATCTTGGCCCTCGCGCCGCGCGGCGTCGAACGCCCGAGCCGCACGCGAGCGCGCGCGACGAACGACGATCGTCGCGCGCGCGCGTCGTCGCGAGCGACACCGCACCGCACCGCAGCGCGCGCGCGACGACGCGACGCCGATCGTGACAGCGTTGGCGCGAACGACGACCGATCGAACGACGCGCGCGTTCGGTTCGGCGCGCGTCGCGACGAGCGCGCGACGGACGCGCGAGCGTCGACGAAAGCGCGGGTGTTTCGCGCGCGATGGAGTCGATGCGCGCGAACGTCGCGGGAACGACGCGCGACGCGCGGGGACGCGGCGGGACGAAGGCGAAGGCGAAGGCGAAGGCGGAGAGAGATGGACGACGCGGCGCGCGATGCGCGACGACGACGCGGGCGAGGTGTCGAACGTTTGCGCGCGCGCGATCGGTGACGGTCGGTGAACGGGACGGTGACGATAGACTCGAGCTCGGGGAGTCGAAGAGGACAAAGAGTTTACAGATGCCGCGAGGGACCACGACGACGACGCGAGCGATGAGCGGAGGAGAAGCGGGAGGGGCGACGATTGAACTCGAAGCCGCCGCTGAATTCGCCAAGGATGAGTTTTACACGAAAAGTTTCGTCGTCAAGGCGCGCGAGCGCGTGGAAGCCTCTGTGAAAGTTCGGGTCGAGACGAATGGTGTTAAGTACAAGGTCACCGTGGAAACGGACATGGACGCCGAAGGGCAAGATTTGCGCATGCATTGGGGCGTGGCGACTAGTAAGGAAACGTGGGATAACATGGAGACACCTCCAGTAAAAATTAGACCGCCGTTTACGATTGAAACCACGGGGGTATGTCAAACGCGCATGACGCCGACGTCGTCACGCTTGAGCCCCACGCTCACGGCTACGATCGAAGGTGACGTAGCGGACGGCTTTTACGCAATCAACTTCCTGTTCAAAGAACCAAAGAAAGATCGCTGGATTCATAACACGAACGGAAGAGATTGGCACGTGCCGATACCACAGCCGCCGGAACCTGAGTTAGTGACGCGTACGATTACTATGCTGGAAGATTATGAGGAAGAGATTGAAGAGGACGAAGAATACGAATACGAAGAGGAACAAGAGGAGCAAGAGTTGGACGAATCTCTCGCCTCACTTTCATCAGTGGTCGAAGTGAACATCGATTTGAACGCGCGCGCGAGCTCTCCCGTCAAGGAGGAAGTCGTCTCAGCAGCGTCGTCAGAAATCTCCGAGCCGGCAAACGCGTGGAAACGTCTTCTAACCCCGCCTGTGGACCCCAAGCCGTTCGACACGAAAGATGAGAATATTAACGCCTTAGTTGAGTCACTTTTTGGCGCTGGTTCGAACGGTTTGACATCTATCAAGCCAATCGCCGCGCGAGATGAAGGACCGCCTGAGGATGAGGACTCTGAACCGGAACTTGAACTGGCCAAAGCGGCTCCCATGGAAAAGCCGAAGACGCTCAAAACTGGGATGCGAAAGGTGAAGAGGATGGTAACAAAGTCCCGCACTATCACTAAGTCGATAGATGAACCGCTGCCGGTGAAGTTGGTGGAGGGTCCTTGGCTCACTACGAACACCATTGAAGAAAAGTTGATTCGCGAGAAAGAAGTGAGTTATAGAGTTGGCGCCGTAGTGGAAAAGAACGTCGAGGGTGGTGGAGTCTTGGTGCGTGTAGAAGCTGAACTTCCGTGGAATATTGTTTTGCATTGGGGTATTGTTCCTCGCGGCGCGCGTGCGGATGTTTGGACGTTGCCTCCGGAACAATGGCGCCCAGAAGGTTCAGTGGTCGGGGACACGGGCAAAGCGTGCGAGACTCCCATGAAGAAATGCGAGAACCCGCTGTCCGATCGGATTCAGATGAGTTATGCGGAGCTTCAGCTCGGAAACGCACCCACTGCGATGCGGTTTGTTCTCAAAGAAAATGGTGGAGAAGGACGGTGGCTTGATCGCAATGGCGACGATTTTGTCATTCCCATGCCCGAGCCGGCGTACGCAAGCACCACGCTCGATCTCACTGGTGAGCGGACTAAGGAAGCGATAGACGTCGCCACAGCCGCTGCGTTTCGTGCGGCGGAGTTGCATCTCGACTCCATGGATGAAGTCGAAGAGAAGGAGCTTGATATGAATATGCAAGTCGAGTACGAGGTGGCGACTCCACCACTGAGCGAAGACGACTTTGCTCCGGCGGAGCGAATTCAAAAGCCTCAGAAATCAGCCGTCGGTAACGGTCGGGAAGTTTTGCTTCAAGGCTTCAACTGGGAGTCTTGGAAGGCTCCATGGTACCAAGCCGTCGAGCGACTTGCACCCACCATTGCGGAACTAGGATTCACGGTGGTTTGGTTGCCTCCGCCGACATCGAGCGTCAGCGAGCAAGGTTACATGCCTCTGGATTATTATAACTTGGACTCTCGATACGGCACAAAGGAAGAATTAAAGGGCGCCATCAAGGCTTTGCACGATAATGGTGTGATGGCGCTCGGTGATGCCGTGCTTAACCATCGATGCGCCCATTTCATAGGCGACGTACCCGGCACGTACAACAAGTTTGGAGGCAAGTTACCGTGGGACGCGACAGCCATCGTGGCAGACGATCCCAATTTTCATGGCCGAGGAAACAAAGCCGATGGTGAAATGTTCCATGCAGCTCCTAATATCGACCATAATCAAGCTTTCGTCAAGGCTGATCTCGAAGATTGGATGAGCTGGCTCATGCGAGAAGTCGGCTACGACGGTTGGCGACTCGATTACGTGAGAGGTTTCTGGGGTGGTCACGTGAAGGATTACATGGAGGCGACGAATCCGCAGTTCGCGGTCGGTGAGTACTGGGATTCGTTGGCCTATAACATGGATGCTCTGGATTACAACCAAGATGGTCATCGACAACGGATCGTGAACTGGCTCAACGCCGCCGGCGGAAACGCCGGCGCGTTCGACGTTACCACCAAGGGCATCCTGCACGCCGTATTTGAACGCCAAGAGTATTGGCGCTTATCGGATAAAGCAGGCAAGCCTCCGGGTGTCATGGGTTGGTGGCCTAGTCGAGCGGTGACTTTCATAGAAAATCACGACACTGGATCGACGCAAGGCCACTGGCGGTTTCCTCGCGACAAAGAGCTTCAAGGATACGCGTACATCCTGACCCACCCGGGCACGCCGACAATCTTCTGGGATCACATCTTTGACAACAACTGGGGACATTTGCACAAACCCATCGAAGACATGATTCGTATTCGCAAACAGTCCGGTATTCACTGCCGGAGCGAAGTGAAAATCGTCAAGTGCGAGCAGAGCGTGTACGCCGCCGTCATCGATGACCGACTTTTGATGAAAATTGGACCTGGTCATTTTCATGCAGACGACGCGTGGGATTGCGTGCTTTCTGGACAAGACTTTGCAATCTGGCGCAAGAAGAAAGATCGTTCGCAGCCGCGGTGATTTCTCATCTCTACTTAATATACTGTAATACTACAACTCGCGAGCGAGCAAGCCGCAACACAACATTCTCACTTCTTCGTCGGTCGTTTAAGAGAACACGTCATGTGATTTGCACCCACCATTTTCGGTTTGAGAACGACCTCAACGTCCTCAAGCATCGATATGATGTTATCCATGATCTCTGCGCCGCGCGTCGCGCGCTTGTCCTGCGCTATTCCGTCCGAGTTCTTAAACATGATTCGAAACGTCACTCGATTTCCCGCGTCGAGAAACTTTTTTGCGCCATTTATCTTCACATTCAAATCGTGCACGTCGATTTTCGCCGTCAATCGCAACTCCTTTATCACGTCCCGCTTTTGCGCCGCGCTGACCGCCTTTTTCTGCTCTTTCGCCCGCTTCCTGATGTCGTACCGCACTCGTTCGTAATCCAATATTCGACACACCGGCGGCGACGCGTTTCCGTTCACCTCAACCAAATCCATTCCCGCCGCTTTCGCCGCCGCCATCGCCTCTTCCAGCGCCATCACCTCGTGCGCCGACGCCCCCTCTTCCCCATCTCGCACCAATCGAACGACTTTCGCTTTAATCTATCGTTCGTTCGCGCGCCCGTCTCGTCGTCAGTCCCGCGCGTCCCGCGCGCTCGCCCGTCGCGTCGCCTCGCCTCGCCTCGCCTCGCCTCGCCTCGCCGTCCGCGCCCTCGACCCACCTCATCGTTCGCGCGCGGTCGATTTTTCCCTCCCTCGCTCGCGCGTCCGCGCTCGCGCGCGTACGTCCTCCGCGCCGGCGTCGTCCACGCGCGCGCTCGAACGTTCGCGCGCTCGAGCGTCGTCGTCCACGCGCGCGTCGTCACCGTCGCGCGCGCGCGCGGTTCGCGTCGACGCATCGCGCTCGACATCGCGCGCGCCGCGCGACGGACGACGCCGAGGACGCGCGTCGCCATCGTCGTCGTCGTCGTCGTCGACGCGACGCGAAGTGTCGGGACACCGCGGCGCGCGCCGACGTCCGTCGCCATGGCGCGATTGACCGAGATCGAGGACGGCGAGGCGGTGGGAATCGGACTCGCGGGGTCGGAGCTCCCGCGGCGGCGCCGCAAGCGACGGGAGACGCGCGAGGGCGCGAAAGATGGGAAAGATGGGGACGGCGTCGAGGACGGCGCGACGACGCGCGCGACGACGACGACGACGACGACGACGACGCGAGGGACGACGAAACGACGGACGATGGGAGATGTCGCGCGCGCGTACGCGTGCGCGAGCGTGGTGCTGGCGCTCGCGATCGCGATCGCGCGTCGAGTTCGCCTCGCGTGGGGCTCGGCGTGAGCGCGGCGGCGAGCGAGCGGATAGATCCGATTGCGTTAGAGGGACGAGGTGTATTTGTAAGAGGAAAGAAGGAAAGAGATCTTGCCGATATAAACGCTAATCTTATTTTTGCCGCGATGATGCCGACGACGACGACGACGACGACGACGACGACGACGACGACGCGGCTTACTTTTGCTTGGCGTCGAGCTGTTCGACCAACGCGCGTTCGTCGTCGCCGAGCTTGGCGGGGATGGTGACCTTCACGGTGACGTAATGATCGCCGCGAATGGAATCGTTGCCGAGTCTCGGGACGCCTCGCTTCGCCATGAGAAGCGTGCTTCCCGGTTGCACGCCAGGAGGGATCTTGAGATCCACCGGCCCGTCCACGGTGCGCACCTTGACGGTGCACCCGAGAATCGCCTTGGTGTACGGAATGGTCGCCGTGGAGCTAATGTTGACGTTTTCGAAACGCTTCAACTCCGGATCATCGCGCACGTTGATAAACACGTACAGATCACCCGGCGGTCCACCGCGCCGGCCGGCGTTACCCTCGCCTCGAACGCGCAAGCGCGAGCCCTTGTCCACACCCGGCGGTACGCGAAGTTGAATCTTCTTGCTGCGTCGCACGCGGCCGTCTCCAGAGCACGCGGGGCACGGTGTCGACGACTGACCGGTCCCACCGCACGCTTGGCATCCAGTGACTTGCTGGAAGTTACCGAGCGGCGTGCGCACGGTGGCGACGACTTGGCCTTGCCCGCCGCACGTCCCGCACGTCACAGGCTTGGTGCCAGCCTTGACGCCGCTCCCGGAACACTTGTCGCAATTTTCAAGGCGCATGGTGTCGAGCTCTTTCTCGACCCCGAAAACGGCCTCAAGGAAGTCGATTTCAAGATCGTATCTCTCGTCATCGCCCTGCGTTGGACGGTTACGCGCTTGGCGCTGTCCACCCATGCCGCCCATGCCGCCCATGCCGCCGCCCATGCCGCCGCCGAAGAAGGATTCGAACAAATCAAACGGATTGCTGAACGGGTCGCCGCCCATGCCGCCCATACCACCCATGCCGCCCATGCCGCCCTTCAACCCGTCTTCCCCGAATCGATCGTATATAGCCTTCTTCTGGTCGTCGCTCAGCACCTCGTACGCGTTGGAAATTTCCTTAAACTTTTGCTCCGCGTCCGGCTCCTTGTTCACGTCCGGGTGAAACTTTCGCGCCAGCTGTCTGTACGCTCGCTTCAACTCTTTTCCGTCCGCGGATCGCGACACGCCCAAGACGTCGTAGTAATCCCGCCCCGCCATCGTCGCCACGCGCGTTCGTCGTCGAGACGTCGCCGTCCCGTCCCGAAGCGCCGCCGTCGTCCTTCGCGAGCTCAGCCTCGCGCTCGCGCTCGCGCTCGCGCTCGTCGTCTGGCACATCTGGCACATCGCATACTGCGACATCTTCGTCCGTCGTCCGCCTGCGAGTCCCGGTCGTTCGTCAGTCGATCCGTCGGTCGTCGTCGCTTTATCCAGTCGCGAAAGGCGGCGGTGCGACGCGGCGCGCGCGTCGCGGCGTCGCGACGCGCGCGCGCGACGACGACGCGCTCGGGACGCGGCGAGCGATGCGCGCGCGCACCTCGAGCGCACCTCGAGCGAGCGAGCGCGCGCACACGCGTCGTCGACGACGCGCGCGACTCGGAATGGCGACGCGATGCCCCGCGGTGACGTCGCGGCCTGCTCGAAGGACCGGCCGTCGTCGAGGGGGGTCGGGACGAGTCGTGAACCGAGAAAAGCGCGAGAAGAAAGAAACCGGGCGGCGCCGTCGACCTACGAGCTAGTTTTATTACCGCACAAACGTACGTTCTACGCGGCGCGCGGCGCGGCGCGCGCTCACGCGAAATTGAACAGCGAGACCGAGCGATCGGCGGAGGCGGCGGCGAGCGCGGCGCCGTCGGGGGAAAATCGAACGCACCACACGGCGTCGGAGTGATCCGTCATGGTTTGCGCGCACGAGCGCGTTTTTAAATCCCAAAGCTTGATCGTGGCGTCGGAGGAGCCGGTGACGAGGGCGGTGCCGTCGGGAGAGGCGGTGAGAGACAGCACCCAGCTCTTGTGCCCGCTCAGGGACTCGATCAATGATTTATTATGGGCGTCGTAGACGTGCGCGTACCCGTCGTCGCTCGCCGTGTACAACGTCTTCCCGTCCGGAGAAAACGTGACGTCGCGCACGGGCGCGACGTGTCCGGCGAGCGTGTGCGCGCACTTGCCCGTTTTCACGTCGAACACCGCCACGGTACCGTCCATCGCCCCGCACGCGATGCGTTTCCCATCCGGCGAATACGCCACGCTCTGCGCGAAGCGTCCGTTTTTCGGCGTCTCCGCCGTCGTCGCCGGCAGCTCCAGCGTCTGTTTCCTCTCCCCATCGCGCGCGTCGTGCACGCGCACGCTCTGCGACGTGCCTCCACCGATCGCGAGCAGCGTCGATCCCGGCGTCGGGTCGAATTTCACCCCCCACGATTCCCCCGGCGCGCTCTCCACCGCCGCGCTCGTCTCCCCCGTCGCCGCGTCCCAGACCCGGACGACGCCGTCCAGCGCCGACGCCGCGACCGCGCCCGCGGCGTTCGCGTCCAGCGCGCACGCCCCCAGCGTGTGTCCCGTGTACGCGTGGACGCGCGTTAAATCGCTCAGTCGTTTCGCGCCGTCGCCGGGCATCCATCGCTTGACTGTTTCGTCGAGCGATCCCGTGAGCAGGGCGACGCGATCGGGCGCAGAGGCGTCGACGCACCACGCGAGCGACAGCGCGGCGTCGTCGTGCGCGTCGGCGCGGTGACACAGCACCGAGAGCTTCATGAGTCGGGCGTCTTCGCGATAGACGCGCGCGAAGTGCGGAAACGCACGAATGCGGTT
>Ga0181596_10005817_pt1 | contig 10719 bp, 8 predicted proteins | sample 041ome_6_FD_148655 | JGI IMG/M metagenome (GOLD analysis project Ga0181596, IMG submission 148655) | Coastal salt marsh microbial communities from the Groves Creek Marsh, Skidaway Island, Georgia - 041402US metaG (spades assembly) | ecosystem: Environmental > Aquatic > Marine > Intertidal zone >... | reverse complement strand
TCTGCTGCTGCCGGGGTGAAAAGGCCAGAATGGCGTAGCTGGACTCATGCGCCTGCGAGCCGCTGTACAGAACCACCGGATTGTCTAGAAGATGCACAATTTGCAGGATTTCTGTTGCCCGAAAAGGCAATAATTGATGTGTCATTCTGTGCCAGTTTCAGGGGTGGTTGATGATGGCTAACTTATTGATGAATAAAGAAAAATTCAACTACTTATGGCACCTTTCGCCGGCTGATGTGAACAAACTGTGGTGTTCATGTAACGAAACGTAAAAAAAGGGCTGGACAACCCGGGGTACGGATAATAAATTGTTCAGCAATTCAGCAGAATTGTGCCATAAGCTCAACTGCAGGAATAAGAATAAATAAAAGCAGAACGTTAACCAACACAAGATTCACGACCTCTGTGCAGAATCTGTCTGACACGGAAGTGTGATAGGGCCGGCAGGCCCGAACCTAAGAAAAATAATCAGGAGTGTGCACATGAAATTCCTTAAGAAAGCTTCTCTCGCCGCGGCTATCGCAGCAGCTTCCATCTCTGCTCAGGCTGGCATGGTTGCTCTGGATGATGAAACTATGGCTGCAACCACCGGTCAGGCTGGTGTGACCATTGAAATCAATATCGGTTCTGCCGGTATTACTGTTGGTGAAATTGAATACATTGATAAAGGTTCTGTATTGATGCAAAACCTGAAAATCAGCAATGTAAAAAACCTGACGCAGACCATTGATGTGGATGACAATGGCAACCTGTTATTGGGTGTTACCGGTGTTGATGGTGTTGAAGTTGCCCTGGGCGATGTTGGCACTGGTGAATTCAGTGCTGTGGCATTGAAGTCAACTGCCGGTGAAGTGACTGAGCTGGTGAATAATCTGAGCATGAAATTTAACCTGGGTCAGACAGATACCAAAATTATTAACCTGCAGGCAGCTGGCAACGCTACTGCTATTGCGGCTCTGCCTGATGGTACTCAGGTTGATCCTCAGTACAATCTGCATGGTGGCTACAATGCACGGACAGGTTCTGTAGCAATTACATCAAATACCGCTATCGAAATTACCGATATGAATGTGGGCGCTTTTGGTTACACCAAAGCTCAAGCTGACACTCGTGCAGCAGCAGCTCTGGCTGGTAACCAACTGGTTGACCTGAACGGCGACAACACTGTTGATACTGCTGACCGTGATCAGTATGCCGCTCAATTGGCTTCTGGCTCTGCTGTGCAGATTAACAATCTGAAGTTCTACGGAACGGGTGGTGCCGGTACCAAGGCAACCATCGAGCAAACCATCTGGGCTAAAGGCGGTAGTGCTGGTCAAAACGGCACTGCTGATCAAGGCGGTGGTGTGTATATTCAGTTAGGTCAAATTGCTGGTACCCTGGAAGTTGGTGGTATCGCAATGGGTGGTAGCTCTATCGGCTCTCTGAAGGTGTCCGATATCAACCTGGCCGGTATGACTCAGCGTATTTACGGTCATCCGTAATCTGAGTTGATGCTAAAAAACCCGCTTCTGCGGGTTTTTTTTTGTCTGTTTGCAGCGGATTTTTTTATGCTCATTATTGCCAGCATTTATACTTCTTCCGGTCAGTGAAAAAACCCGGTAAACGGCTTAAAAAAGCCTATTTTTCTGTTGGTCGTTTATGTGTTTTTATGTAACATGGCTTCAGACAGAAAATAACAATAACAACGAATACGCAACGGAGGGGCCTCAGGCCATCATCTGTGTTTATCATTCTCCTCGGCTCTATTATTGCCTTTGCCATGGTCAACGAAGTGGCCATTGTGCCAGACCGCAAACCGGGCGATACCGTTGTGCGGGTGGCGGTGCAAGAGCATTACCAGTACGACACAGTGGTGAATGTCGAGCCACTGGTGGTGCAGAAGTTCCGTAACGTAGTGCGCCAGCAATACGACTACTCCTGCGGTTCGGCGGCGTTAACAACCTTGCTCGATTTTTACCTGGGCCGTAACTTTCAGGAGCGGCAGGTAATGGAAGGCTTGCTGCGCTTTGGTGAAACCGAACGTATTGTGCAGCGCCGGGGTTTTTCCCTGCTGGATATGAAGCGTCTGGTTACGGCTCTGGGTCACCCGTCTGGTGGGTTTAAAGCCGAAGCCAAAGATCTGGTGGCGCTCGACCACCCGGCCATTGCGCCGATTGAATACGCTGGCTTCAAGCATTTTGTGGTTATCCGTTCTGTGCGTGATGGCCGGGTCTATGTAGCTGATCCGGCGCTGGGTAACCTGAGTTTTACCCTGAATCGCTTCCTGGAAATATGGGATAACAACGTACTTTTCATTGTGTTCCCGAACGGCCACAAACCGGCTAATGGTCTCGAATTGCGCGAAGAAGATATGCGCTTCGTTGCGGACTATTTAATTGCCGAAAACAGTTTCCGTGAATTCCCGTTACTGGCGATGAGCTACGAAGATAAAATCGCTAATGCGGTAGCTGAATTGAATAATAATGCCCGTTCCAGTTACTCACCTCGCCTTGATGCCAGTGGTAATTATGTGAAAAACGCCGATGGCCAGGTGGTGTATGACATCGAATTCGGCAAAGCTGAAGACGGTGTCAAACCGGAAGACTTTAATGTCCGGGCTGCTACAGATCCTACTGAACGCCTCGAGAAAGAGCTGCGCTTCAGAAGAAAATAATAACGATACAGGATTAAGGGAATTCTCATGTTTATTCGAACCACGCTTTTGTCTCTGCCAATTTTACTGGCTGTGATACCGGCTGCGTACGCCGATGAGCAGGATCTTTCCAAGGCTCGTGATGCGCTGCAAAAACAGGATAACGACGCCGATACCGAAAAAGCCCTCGAGCAGGTGTTTGAAGCGGCAGAAAAAAACTACTCGTTATTACGCAAGGGTGGTAAGTCACTTAATTATAATTTCGACTACAGCTATTACGGTGACCAGCGTATCGATCTGATTATTCAGCCCACGCTGAATGAGGACGGTGAGCAGTCCGGTTCCTCCACCATTCTGAACGCTGATGTGGCCCCGGTGGCCAGTCATACCTTTACCAACACGTTTACTTTTGACTACGGTATTCTGAACAACCTGACCATCAGTGGCCGGTTACCCTTCGTTGCCAAGTACGATACCGAAGAAAATTTAACGGCCTACGGCTTAGGCGATATCAGTGGCTCACTGCGTTGGCAGCCGTTTGAATATGTGCCGGGCAAGGTCAGTAAGACTTACTTTGGCTCGCTTAAATTAAAGACCGGCGACAGTCCATACGAAATTGATATTGACCGCAATCTGTCCACCGGTTCCGGTTATTACAGCCTCAGCGGCGGTATCAGTGCCTCTAAGGTAATGGACCCGGTGGTGCTGTTCGGTTCGGCCAGTTACTCCTATAACTTTTCTGAAACCGATTTAAATCAGCGTCGCGGTGGCACCATTCTGGATGAGGTACATCCCGGGAATTCGCTGTCATTCTCGATGGGTTTTGCTTACTCTTTGTCTTACGAGGTTTCTCTGAGTGCTTCTTTCCAGGGCTCTTATAACGATGAAACCCGGTTTGTAACACTGGCCGGCGGCGAAACCAGTGAGTCGGTCGCTGGTAGCCAGATGAGCGGCATTATGAATTTTGCGTTGGGTGTGCGGGTGTCGCCGAAAACCATCGCCAACGTTAACGTCGGCTTTGGTCTTACCGAGCTGTCGCCGGATATTATTCTTGGATTATCGTTACCCATTGATATCGAGGGTGTGAAACCTGCTTCAAGCAACTGATTAAGCTTTGGCTTGCTCAACGATAACAATAACAGGGTAGCGGCAAACGATTATGCGCATTCTCATTTTTTTGTTTCTGATGATACCGGGGCTGGCAACGGCTCAGCTGATTCAGAACATGTTCATCGATACCAAAGCGATGTCGCTGGGGAACGCGGTTACCGCAGACCCGACCGGCATTATGGATATCCACTTTAACCCGGCGGGCTTAACCAAGCTGGAAGGGCGGCAGATCCAGATCCAGCTGATGAATATTATGTTGTCAGCCGAGGCCAACTTCAGCTTGCCGGAAGACTACGACCCGGATGAAGCTGGTCTGGTGCCGATTCATGAAGATCCGATTCTCAGCGATCCGAAAAGCAAGGCCATTGCGGCGGCGTATTTACCGGGCGTGGGTATTTTACCGATGAACCTGCCGGTGCTGACGTTACCAACCGGGGGCGTGTCTATCCAGCCGGCGGGTTCTAAATTTACTTTTGCCAATGCGGCTTATGCACCGATGGCGGCGGGTTTCGCCAAAGAAAGGGATGATGCCGGTCGTTATCAGGCGCGTGAAGTAGCGTTACAGCGCTTTACCTATTTCTCGCCGTCCTTCGGGTACAAGGTCAACGACCAGTTGGCGTTGGGTGCCAGCTTCTTATTTTCAAACCAGGCCGTGGCGGTTAATCAGGATGTGCGGGCACCGAATATGCTGATTGGGGTACTGGAAGAGCTACAGGGCGCTTTTGGTTGTTTTGATGAAAATGGTAATTCAACCGGTAATGATCCGCTGGCGCCGATTATTACGCTCTGTGGTGGCAGCGTCGGCCCGTTTAAAGATATCGGTGAACTGCAGATTTTAACCGAAGAAACCCTGTCGCCATCATACAACCTGGGCTTGTTGTGGGAGCCGACCGATTGGTTTGCTCTGGGGCTTGGGTATCAGAGCGAAGCAAAATCAAATTTGAAAGGTACCTTTGAACTGGAATATACCGACGAATTTGCCGATTTCTTCCGCACCTTCCGTTCTTCTATTGTGGGTGCTATTGGCGGCGCTATTTTCTCTCTGCCGACCGGGGTTAAGCGTGAGGCGGGGAATGTGTCGGTTCGTTTGACTTATCCGCAGCATTTTCAGGCCGGTATTAAATTACGCTTTCTGGAAAAATATCAGCTGAACGTGGATGCCGGTTGGACCGACTTTGATAAGTGGGATGCGCTGCGTTTTGAATTCGACCGTAACGTCAGCTTCCTGAGCATGGCCAAACTGCTGGCGCCGGACATTGTGACGGATAACAGCCTGACCATGCCGATGGGCTACGAAAGTGTCTGGAGCTTTGGTTTTGGCCTGCAGTATGACCTGAACTCGCGGATTAAACTGCGCATGGGTTATGAACCGCGTAAGTCTTCCATTCCGGATGATCGCCGCAGTGTGCAGGCGCCATTGGGTGATGCCAACCTGTACAGCGTCGGTATGGGTTATCAGTGGGATAAAGATACCGTGGTGGATTTATCCCTGAGTTTCATGCAGTCTGAAGAGGTTATTCTGGCTGACCCGCAAGGTGCGGATGCAACCGGTGAATATCCGAACTCCAGTGACTCCATTAACCGAAACTGTCTGACATGTACCGTGACCAACCCGTACCCCGGCCTCAACGTCGAAACCAAACTGACCATTGGCGCTGCAGGTATCAGTTTTCGCACCAAATTCTGATTGTTTTTTTCTTGTTCTGGCTGGGCGTTAACAGCGCTCAGGCAGAGCCGGAGTATTTCACCTGGATTGATGCCGAAGGGCGTATTCACAATACGCTTAAATCTGAGTCGGAAAGTAAAAACCCCAAAAAAACTCCGCAGGCCACCGGGCAAAAATCTTCCTCGGTGGCAGAAGATACTTATCTGACGGAAGACGAATTCGCTGCTGTACAAGAGCGTGTACGCCGTGAGCAACCTCCTTTTTATACCTGGATTGATGCCGAAGGGCGGCTGCGCTATGAAACCATTCCGCAACCCTCAGAAGAAGCCCAGGCCGCCGCAGCAGACGATGTACTGGTATCTGACCACACGCTGTTACCGGGCTGGCGGGTCAGCGATGCGGTACGGAATTCCGGGTGCTGCGGATTGTATCAGGCGTATTTTCAGGAAGAGTTAAAGCCTTTTAAACCGGTATTATTTTCCCGGGTGGATTTGTCGGCGCCTTTACGCACCCAGACCGGTGAGCGTCCGGCCTGGTATTTCCGCCTTGCGGAGCAGCGCCGTGGTGACGTTGATCCGGTACTGCGGCTGCGCCTGCGTGATACCGACGCGCCACTGGCGCTGATTGCGTTGGATGCACAACTGCAACCACTGCATTTTATCCCGCAGGTGGAGCGGCAATTGACCGACGCGACCTGGAAGGCGGTGGCTTTTTACGAAAGCCTGATCAGTATTGCCGACAAGGATGTGCAGGCGTTTATTCTGTATTTCCCCGCCGGTGCGCCGGCACGCGCCAATCTTGAGGTAGAATACCGCCCTTAATCGTGCCGGAATTCTCCCATGGAAAAACACCCGCTTAATTTTCGCAGTGACCACTGCGATCAGCATGCTGTTGTCTTAACCAACCCTGCCGCTACCACAGAGCGGCGGCTGGTGTTGCTGCACGGTGCCGGCGTGGCCGGGGAATTAAGCTGGACCTATGTGGCTAATTATCTAACCGGCTGGCGCGAAATTCTGATTCCCGATCTGGCTGGTATGGGAAAGTCGCGTTTTTTATCGGCGCCGGCCACGGGTGTTGCCCCTTATGCCCAACAGCTGGACGAGCTGACGGGTGCTCTAGACTGGCAGGAATTCGATGTGGCCGGGTATTCCTTCGGCGGCATTGTGGCGGAGCACTGGCTGCGTTCACGGCGATTTAACGGCCTGTGTTTTTTACTTGAGCCGGCCATGCTTTATGCTGCGGACGCCTACGTACTGCTGAACAAAGCGCAGCTGTATCAGCAGGTGGCTGAGCAGATTACTGCCAACCCGGCTGATTCTGTTCCCTATGTTCGTTTTCTGGATTCGGTGTCGCCGGCGCGCAATCGTCAGGATAAAACCGAACAGTTAACCATTGCCCGCCTGCAGGCTAATGCCCTGGGTTTTGCGCAGGCGCTGGCGGCCGTCAGTGCTGCGCTGCAGCAGCAACCGGATCATTACCTGAACTGGGTATCACCCTGGGCCGGGGCTGGTTTTGTCGGCAGCCTGAGCGAGCCGGCCATGCATGAACGGCACCGGCAACTGGCAGCGGCCAGCCGTAACTGGCAGTTTGAAGTGGTGGATGGGGCAGACCACAGCCTGGTGTTTACCCGGCCAAGAGCCATCGCTGCGGTGATGAACCGCTGCCTGGCAGAGCGCTGATCGAAAAAATCAGCTTTGCAGGCGCCGCTGCAAACCGGTTTCGGCCATGATGCGGGTCGAGATTTCTTCAATGGATTTGTTGGTGGTGCTCAGAAACGGGATGTTTTCCCGCTGATACATTTCTTCCACTTCATCCACTTCGTGGTAGCACTGTTTTAATGAAGCATAGCGGCTGTTGGCCCGGCGTTCGGTGCGGATAGCCGCCAGCCGCTCCGGGTCAATGGTTAACCCAAACAGCTTGTGCCGGTAGGGTTGCAGCGCCGCAGGCAGTTTCAGTTCCGCCATGTCTTCTTCGGTAATCGGATAGTTCGCCGTTTTAATACCGAACTGCATGGCCATGTACAAAGACGTCGGGGTTTTACCGCAACGGGAAACGCCGATCAGAATAATATCGGCGTCGTTATAGTGGCGGGTACGGGCACCATCATCGTTATCCAGTGCGAAGTTAACCGCATCAATGCGGGCCAGGTAATTCGGGCTGGTGGTCGGCGAATGGGACTTACCCACGGTGTAAGACGATTCCACCTGCAATTCGCTTTCCAGCGGCGCCAGAAACGCGGCAAAAATATCGATGTTCAGTGCGTTCGAGGCGTCGATCACTTTGCGGATGTTTTTATCGACGATGGTGTCGAAAATAATTGCGGCCTGGCCGGTTTCGGCGGCGACGCGGTTAATTTTTTCAACCGCTTTCTCAGCTTTTTCTACCGAATCCACATAGGGCAGGGTAATGCGTTCAAATTCGATGCTTTCGAATTGTGCCAGCAGGCTGTTGCCCAGCGTTTCTGCGGTGATGCCGGTACCATCGGAGATAAAGAACGCGGTTCGCTTCATGTGGAAATTTGTTGCCTCTGCACTTAGTATTACGCAGCCCATCGCCGCAGCAGGCGATTTTAGGCGATTATCCCCGATGAGGCGAGCGCCCACGGCGAACGTGGAAAAATACAGGAGAGCAGTGCGTTGACTGAATATGTACTCTGGTTTGATCAGGTATCCATGGGCGATGTTGAGCGGGTCGGTGGTAAAAACGCCTCGCTGGGGGAAATGATCAGTAATCTGGCCGGTGCCGGCGTAGCCGTTCCCGGTGGTTTTGCCACCACGGCCGATGCTTATCGTGAATTTCTGAGCTTTGAAGGGCTCGACACCCGTATCCAGCAGGCGCTGGATGCCCTGAATGTGGAAGATATCCGCGCGTTAACCGAAACCGGCGCCCGTATCCGCGGCTGGATTCACGAAGCGCCGCTGCCGCCGGCGCTGGAGCAGGCAGTACGCAAAGCGTTCGGTAAACTGCAGGCTGGTAATGAACGTATGGCCGTGGCCGTGCGCTCTTCCGCCACCGCCGAAGACCTGCCCGATGCTTCCTTTGCCGGCCAGCAGGAAACCCATCTGAATATTGTCGGCATCGACAACGTGCTGCACGCCATCCGCGATGTGTTTGCTTCTTTATTCAACGATCGCGCCATTGCGTACCGCAGCCATCAGGGCTTTGACCATCACAAGGTGGCCTTGTCGGCCGGTATTCAGCGCATGGTGCGTTCAGAAACCGCTTCCAGTGGCGTGATGTTCACCCTGGATACCGAGTCCGGTTTTGATCAGGTGGTGTTCGTTACTTCGTCGTATGGCCTGGGTGAAACCGTGGTGCAGGGTGCCGTAAACCCGGACGAATTTTACGTTCACAAAGGCAACCTTAAGGCAAACCGTCCCGCCATTCTGCGCCGCAATCTGGGCGCTAAAGCCATTAAGATGGTGTACAACAAAGACGCTGCCGTCGGCCGCTCGGTGGAAACCCAGCGCGTTGACCGCGAACTGCGTCAGGTATTTTCCCTGACCGATGCCGAAGTGGAAGCACTGGCGCGGCAGGCATTAATTATTGAACAGCACTACGGCCGTCCGATGGACATTGAATGGGCCAAAGATGGCGATGACCAGCAGCTGTACATCGTGCAGGCGCGGCCGGAAACGGTAAAAAGCCGCACCAATAAAAACGTGATGGAGCGTTACCTGCTGAAAGAAACCGGCACCGTGCTGGTGGAAGGCCGTTCTATTGGTCACCGTATTGGCAAAGGCCGGGTGCGGGTGGTGCACAGCGCCGAAGATATGGATCAGGTGCAGGAAGGCGATGTGCTGGTGGCGGATATGACCGACCCGGATTGGGAACCGGTGATGAAACGCTCGGCGGCCATTGTTACCAACCGCGGTGGCCGTACCTGTCACGCCGCTATTATTGCCCGCGAGCTGGGTATTCCGGCGGTGGTGGGCTGTGAAGACGCTACCGATAAACTGCGCGATGGTCAGGAAGTAACGGTTTCCTGTGCCGAAGGTGATACCGGTTTCGTCTATGAAGGCGCACTGGATTTCGATATCCGCACCAACAGCGTCGATCAGATGCCCGATCTGCCGTTCAAAATTATGATGAACGTCGGCAACCCCGACCGCGCCTTCGACTTCCAGGCGCTGCCGAACGAAGGCGTGGGGCTGGCGCGGCTGGAGTTTATTATTAACCGCATGATCGGTGTGCATCCGAAAGCGTTGCTGAACTTCAACAGCCTGCCGGAAGAAGTGAAACCGACCGTGCAGCGTCGCATTGCCGGCTACTCCGGCCCGGTGGATTTTTACGTCGATAAACTGGTGGAAGGTATTTCCACACTGGCAGCAGCGTTCTGGCCCAAGCGCGTGATTGTGCGTTTGTCGGACTTTAAATCGAACGAGTACGCCAACCTGATTGGCGGACGCTTATACGAGCCGGAAGAAGAAAACCCGATGCTGGGCTTCCGCGGCGCGTCCCGTTATATCTCCAAAAACTTCCGCGATTGCTTCGAGCTGGAATGCCGGGCGATGAAAAAAGTCCGTAACGAAATGGGCTTTACCAACGTCGAGATTATGGTGCCGTTCGTGCGCACGGTCGGCGAAGCCGAGCAGGTGGTGAGCCTGCTGGCGGAAAATGGCCTCAAGCGCGGTGAAAACGATCTGAAGCTGATTATGATGTGCGAACTGCCGGCCAACGCCATTCTGGCTGAGCAATTCCTTGAACATTTTGATGGCTTCTCAGTCGGTTCCAATGACCTCACGCAGCTGACGCTGGGTTTGGATCGTGACTCCGGCATCATTGCCCACCTGTTTGATGAGCGTAACGAAGCCATTCTGGCGCTGCTGGAAAATGCCATTAATGCCTGTAAGAAAGCCGGTAAATACATTGGTATTTGCGGTCAGGGCCCATCCGATCACCCGGATTTCGCCCGCTGGCTGATGGACCATGGCATTGACAGTGTGTCGCTGAACCCTGATTCCGTGATGGATACCTGGTTCTTCCTGGCGGATAAATAACGCCATGAAAAGCAGCAGTGAGTTGTTTCCGGTCAGCTTGTTCAGGGCCGAAATCCTGGGTGAGCTGAGCGAAGATGTGTATCTGGTTAAGCACAACCGCGATCCGGACCGCAGCGTTCAGATCGCGGTGTCGCATCTGGGGTTAACCGGGCGCAAGCCCACCCGTGGAGCAGTGGTGTTACTGCACGGCAGCTTTACCAACCGGGGGTTCTGGTTATCCGGCAAAGGTGAGGGCATGGCCCGTTATCTGCTGGAGCAGGGTTTTGATGTCTGGCTGATGGAACAGCGTGGCCATGGTTTATCGCCAC
>Ga0181596_10005795_pt1 | contig 10742 bp, 9 predicted proteins | sample 041ome_6_FD_148655 | JGI IMG/M metagenome (GOLD analysis project Ga0181596, IMG submission 148655) | Coastal salt marsh microbial communities from the Groves Creek Marsh, Skidaway Island, Georgia - 041402US metaG (spades assembly) | ecosystem: Environmental > Aquatic > Marine > Intertidal zone >... | reverse complement strand
GGTCAGCTTCATATCCGCGACCGTTCCGTTGGGCGCGGGCGGCTCGACAACCTTGTTCTGGGCAAGGGCAGGCGCGCTTCCGATAAGCATCAGAGCCGCCAGGGCAATTCCAAATTTATTCAACATATTCCACATCACTCTCTCCTTAATACAATATCTAGCGGGTAAAAATGAGTCCAGCACAGGATGGACCCTAAATGTGGCGGATTTCGGGCATTTCCGAAGTGATTCTAAGTTATCCTCAGCCCGATTCCCGGCCCGTCTTATTGCCGGTCTTGTGCTGTGCCTCACGGTCGGCCCCGCGACCAGTCCGGACGGCGCGTCCGAGTCGGAGCAGCGCATCGCGCAGCCCCGCATCGCCCATGTCACCGATGTTGCGCTGAAGCTGGGCTTCATCGATGTCGTTAAGCCGGGGAGGGGTGACCCGTCGCGGGCGGCGCTGGGCCGGAATCGGTCCCTGCGTGTAGCGCAGGTCCGAGACCGCGCGGTAGCCGAAAAACCCGTTGATCCGGTCGATAATCTGCGGTGCGATATGCTGAAGCTCCAATGCAAACCCTGAAGCTACACGGAGATGGAGGACTGCATCCGTCTTGCTCCCGCGCGGAAATGCCAGTTTCTGCGGGACGGTTTCGCGCGCCAGCTCCTCGCCGACGATTGCCGGCCAGTCGGTGATCAGCTTGGCCTGGGCGAAACCGCGTTTTCGCAGCGCGGGTGCCGCAAGGTGGGGCAGGCTTGTACCCACGGTCAGCAGCCCCCGCGCCTTTCGTTGCGACGGGTCGTGCGGCTTGCGTTTGGCGGCGGGGCGTTTGCGAGTGGGCTTTTTGACCATTCGTTTATGGTAAGATGGTCTCCGTTGCCCGACAACAGACGAAGCATTGAATTACCCGTGAAATAAACGTGACCCGCCGCATAATCCTCCCCACAGACCTGATCATCAGAGCCAAGTCGCAGAAGTAATCCCGTGATTGACGCCGCCACCACTCAAGTCGCCGCTCCGCTACTGGCCTGGTATGACCAACACCGCCGGGCGATGCCTTGGCGCGCCCTGCCGGGAAAGGCTGCCGACCCCTATCATGTATGGCTCAGCGAGATCATGCTGCAGCAGACCACGGTGGCGACCGTCGGGCCGTATTTCGAACGATTCCTGGCGCGGTGGCCGACGGTAGGCGATCTCGCCGCGGCCGACCTTGATGATGTGCTGCACGGGTGGCAGGGCCTCGGCTACTACGCTCGCGCCCGCAATCTGCATAAATGCGCGATTGTCGTGTCGGCGGAGCTGGGCGGGGTGTTCCCCGATACCGAGGCCGACCTGCTGAAACTGCCGGGAATTGGCCCCTATACGGCGGCGGCCATCGCGGCGATTGCGTTCGATCGGCGGGCAACGGTCGTGGATGGCAACGTGGAGCGGGTAATGGCGCGACTGTTTGCGGTCGAAGATCCGCTGCCGGGATCGAAGGAGGTCCTGCGCGAGTACGCCATCAGCGTTACGCCGGATGCACGTTTCGGCGACTACGCTCAGGCGACGATGGACCTCGGCGCGACGATCTGTTCACCGACAAAACCTGCCTGTGCGATATGTCCCCTGACGGATAGTTGCGCGGCGCGGCGTCTCGGTATCGCCGGGGACCTGCCGAAAAAAACACCGAAAGCCGAACGCCCCACCCGGCGTGGCGTGGCGTTCTGGATCGTTGCCCCCGATGGTTCGGTCCTGCTGCGTCGCCGCGTGGAATCAGGCCTGCTCGGCGGGATGATGGAAGTGCCATCGACAGATTGGGTGCCGGATGGCACCTGGACCAGGGATGACGCCCTGAAACAGGCGCCGGTTGCGGCTGGTCAGGTGGTGGATTGGCATGAATTGAAGGGGATGGTGCGCCACACGTTCACTCATTTTCATCTTGAACTGACGGTGCTGGCGGCGAGGGTGGAAGACACTAACGGCCTTGAGGGCGTGTGGTGCGTCCCCGGCGGGTTTGGCGATTATGCGCTGCCCACTGTAATGAAAAAGGTGGTGCGGCTTGGCATGGGGTTTGAGCCCCTGGCGTAGGATTGCCGACGGTTCGTCATATTCGGCTCAGATATGTCTGTTATTTAGCCGTAAACGGTTGTTTTCGAGCTTGCCTGCTTGAGTCGACCGGCTTTGGAAGCTTGTATCCGGCGCCCCTTTCAACGTTGTTCAGTTTTAAGCACGGATAGATTTTAATCTATTCAGGGTGTTCCCGTTATTAGTGTAAATATTTTTCTTGCCGATTAAATATAAAGAAAATCTATAAAATTAAGTGTTCGAATACTTTTGTCGGACAGTTTCAATTTATTCCGGTTTTATTCCAATTTGGCAGAAAATGAACAAAATTATCAGTGAGCGTCCGACTTCTTTCCCTCCGAATTTGCGTGCTCGGCTTGCAGATCTCAGGACGAAGCCCAAGATTTTAATCGGGATATGTACGCCGTTGGCGATGTTGTTGATCCTGGGGGCTGTCAGCGTATCCACGACGATGTCGGTCGTCGACAACAACAAATGGGTCGATCACACCAATCGGGTTCTGGGGAAGGCGGCGGCTATCGTTGGGTCGGCTGTGGATATGGAAACCGGGATGCGCGGATACCTGCTGGCGGGTAAGGAAGATTTCCTTGCGCCATATACCGCAGGTGGCAAGAAGGCATTTGAAGATATTGCAGGACTGAAAGACACCGTCAGCGATAATCCCAAGCAGGTCGCGCGGCTGGGCGAGGCAGAAAAGACGCTGAAGGAATGGCAGTCGCAGATTGCCGATACGACCATTGAAATGCGGCGCCAGATTGGCGATGCCAAAACGATGAATGACATGGCGGGTCTTGTCGGCGAAGCACGCGGCAAACAGTATTTTGACAAGTTCCGCGGCCAGATTGCGACCTTCATCGGCCGCGAACAGGTGTTGCTGGACAAGCGTCGCGCTGATTTCAAGGCAGCTTTCGATCAACTCAGCGCTGGCGGTGCCGGCGACAGTAATCTGATCAGGCGCATGGGCGACAACGAGCGTTGGGTCACTCATACATATAAAGTTATCGGCGAAGCCAACGCGATCCTTGCGGCGGCTGTGGATATGGAAACCGGCATGCGGGGATACCTGTTGGCCGGCAAGGAAGATTTCCTTGAGCCTTACAAAGGCGGGAAGGTCAAATTCGCGAGCCTCATCGGGAAACTGCGTCAGACCGTCAGCGATAACCCTCAACAGGTTCAGCTGCTGACCGAAACGGAACAGAATATCAGTGACTGGGTTAAGAATGTCACCGAACCCACCATCGCTTTGCGCCGCCAGATTGGTGACGCCAAAACCATGGATGATATGGCGCGCCTGATCGGCGAAGCGCGGGGCAAGCAGTATTTCGATAAATTCCGCCAGTTAATGGCTGATTTCGCGGCCGAGGAGCAGGGCCTTCTGGTTACCCGTCGTGCAAACAGTGCCGAAGCTGTCAGCTTTACCTATTCGGCAGTGGCTATCTGCCTCACGCTCGGCTTGCTGGTCGGTCTCGCGCTGGCCTGGTTGATCGGGAATGGTATTGCCAACCCGATTGGCCAGATGACGGCTGTCATGGGCAGGCTCGCGAAGGGCGACAAGACGATCGAGGTCACAAATACCGACCGCAAGGATGAAATCGGTGCAATGGCGGTGGCAGTCCAGGTCTTCAAGGACAGCATGATCGAAAACGACCGGTTGCAGTCAGAACAGGCAGCAGCAGACAAGCAGGCGCTGGATCAGGAGCGTGAGCGTGAAGCGCAGACGGCTGCTGCGGAGCGGGAAGAAATCGAGCGTCGCGAAACAGAAGCCGCCGAGCGCCAGAAGCGGGTCGATCGTATCGAGAAACTGATCGCGAATTTCGAGCAAGCCGTGTCCACCACGCTGGATGCCGTGGCGTCGACGGCAAGCCAGACGCAGAGTTCCGCGAAAAGCATGTCGAGCACTGCCGATGCGACCAGCCAGCAATCCTCTGCCGTCGCGGCGGCGTCTGAGGAAGCAACGTCCAACGTTCAGACGGTCGCAGGCGCCACCGAGGAGCTGTCAGCCTCGATCCAGGAAATCAGCCGGCAGGTGACCAACAGTAACGAAATCTCGCAAAAAGCGATCGCAGAAGCCACGCTGACGAATGAAAAGGTCGAAGGTCTGGCGGAAGCGGCGCAGAAAATCGGCGATGTGGTCAGTCTTATCAATGACATTGCGAGCCAGACAAACCTGCTGGCGCTCAATGCCACGATCGAGGCGGCGCGCGCCGGCGATGCGGGCAAAGGCTTTGCCGTCGTCGCGACCGAGGTCAAATCGCTTGCTGATCAGACCGCGCGCGCAACCGAGTAAATCGGTGAGCAGGTCGGTGCGATTCAGGGTGCAACGGAGGATGCCGTCACCGCTATTCAGGGCATCGGCGCGACGATCAAGGAAGTAGGGGAAATTTCAACCGCGGTCGCGGCTGCGGTTGAAGAACAAGGGTCTGCCACCAGAGAGATTGCCAGCAACGTTCAGCAGGCTGCGGCCGGCAATCAGGAGGTTTCCAGCAATATTGGTCTGGTCACCCAGGCGGCTGACGAGAGCAAGGTGGCGTCCTCCGAGATGCTCGCCGCCGCAAGTCATCTCGTCGATCAGGGTGAGGCCCTGCGTGCTGAAATCGATACGTTCCTGGGCGAGGTTCGCGCGGCATAGCGTCTCTCAGCGAGCTGTATGCCGATTGATTTGCGGCGGCCCCGGTCTGGTGACCGGGGCCGCCGTTTTCGTTCATGTCGTCGCACTCGACCTTGCGCAGGTAACCGGCCTGCCGGGCGCAGATGGACTGGCACAGTTCTTGCATTGACCAGATCGCACGAAATTGTCGTAGCGTTGCAGGAGTTGAGTATGAGTAGTCAGTCGAAACCGGGGAGCTTTGTGAAAGCCGTGCTCCTGGCATTGTTCTTCGCTCTGCCACCGGCAGCCGCAAAGGCGATTGTCATGGATGTTTTCAAGACCTCCGGTGACGGGGCGAGCCTGATCACGCCGATCTCTACGATCACAACGATCGATACCGCCGAAAGTGCTGCCGATCACTATGACTTCTATAGTTGGTCCGGCCACCCTACAGGGGTGCCGTTGGGGCCGAATGTTGCAAATGTCTGGGTGCATCAGGACCTCGATGATCCGGGTATTTTCGGTATCGGTTTTCTGTTTGGACAGGACGCACCCGCCCGCACGCCTGCCAATCGCGCAGCCCTTAATTTCCGCATTGTTGACAGTGAATCAGACCCTGCCGTGGTTGTCTCGGACGATCCCGGCGAAGCGGTTGAAACACCCCCCGGCAGCAACGCCTTCGTCGGTGATTACAGGTACCGTGACAACACTGACGGCATCATGGTCGGTAATATATCCGGCGGCTTCACGTTCATTGTCGATTCAGTTGATTTCGGCAGCATCAGGAGATGGTTTGCAGCCAGCGGAGACGGCAGCCACGTCGAGCTGGAACTCGGGGAGGAATACCGTATCACCCCGCAGGGTGGATCGCCGTCGGAGGTGTCGGTGACGATTGCAGAACCGGACGCCTTCGCCTTGTTCGGTCTCGGCCTTGCCGGCATTGCCTTTGCAAGGCGCAAGCGGTCGGTCTGGAAGTGTTCCGGAATGGGACGCCGTTTTGCAGTGACCAGCCCATTATGGAACGCCCGCTGTTATCGCGGCTTTCCGGTTCAGGAGTCCTGAGAGCCGTCCTGATCAAGGACGATGAACAGAAAAGCCGCATCCTGTTCCCCCTGGACCCGGGTGAGGTGGCCTTTGCTGGCCATGTCATTCAGCAGGAACGTGTCGCCGGGCTCAAGGGCGATAGATTCGCCGTCGGAGACACTGATGCGGACATTGCCTTTCAGCAGAACTGCCAGCTGCTTCCGCGGCGTCGGGTGGAAATTCTCGTCCCATCCGGGTGGCGCGGTGAGAAAGAGGCTCGCGGAGGAGGGCATTTCCGCCGATACCCCGAGCGGCTGGGACGGCGGTGCGAAATCGCGCATCTCAAAATCGATCACGGTGCGGCGGATATGTGTTTCGCCCGCCGCATCGCTATAAATTTCGGCGAGTTCCATACAGTTTTCCCTCCGGGAAAGTCCAGTTTGGCGGTCCAGCGAGGCAGTCAGGTACGAAAGTCGAGCGGCGTTTCGTGTTCGCTGCTCGTTTTCGGTTTCCTAAGCGCTTTCCTTCATCCCGTCGCGGACGACCTGGCGCAGGTGGTCGAGCGGCTGAGTGCGGCCTTCTTTTTCATAATGCCAGAACGTCCAGCCATTGCAGGCAGGGGCACCCTGGATCTCGGCGCCGATCTTGTGGATCGAGCCGCGGCGGCCCTCGGAGATCAGCGTACCGTCGGCGCGGACACGGGCGAAGAAGCGCTTGCGCGTGTCGAACAGTTTCTGACCGGGTTCGATCAGACCGCGTTCGACGAGCGTGCCGAAGGGTACGCGGGGCTCCGTCCGCTTGGACTGGATATTGAAATCGGTTTCATCTTCCGGCGGCTGGGCGGCGGCGATGCGTTCGCGGGCAACCTCGGCATAGGTTTCATCGCGTTCGATGCCGATGAAGTGGCGCCCCATTTTCTTGGCGACGGCGGCCGTGGTGCCGGAGCCGAGGAACGGATCGAGGATGACGTCACCCGGCTTGGTCGAGGCAAGCAGCACGCGGTAGAGCAGGGCTTCCGGTTTCTGCGTCGGGTGTGCTTTTTTGCCGTCCTTCTTGATGCGTTCGGGACCGGTGCAGAGCGGGATCGTCCAGTCGGAGCGCATCTGAACGTCGTCGTTCAGGGTTTTCATCGCTTCGTAATTGAACGTGACGCCCTTGGCATCCTTGTTTTTCGAACACCAGATCATGGTTTCATGCGCGTTGGTGAACCTTGTGCCGCGGAAGTTGGGCATCGGGTTGGTTTTGCGCCAGACGATATCATTCAGTACCCAGAATCCCTGGTCCTGCAGCGCCGTGCCGACCCGGAAAATATTATGGTAGCTGCCGATTACCCAGATCGAGCCGTCATCCTTCAGGATGCGCCGCGCTGCCGCGAGCCATTCGCGCGTGAATGCGTCATAGGCGGAAAAGCTGTCGAGCGGGTCGCCGCCTTCGCGGGCGAACTGGTCCCACGCATTATCGACGCCGTCGACCTTCGTGTTGTTCGGCCGGTGAAGGTCTCCTGCGAGCTGCAGGTTATAGGGCGGATCGGCAAAGATGACGTCGACGGAGCATTCCGGCAGCTTGTTCATCTCGGCCACGGTGTCCCCGACGAGGACGCTGTCCAAAGGTAATTTCATGATGTGTCCCACCAAAGCCCCGTGTGTTTTTAGGGGGCAAATTTATCCGCAGAGCATGAGTCCGGTGGGACTCTGCGTCAAGAATTATTTTTGGAGTCAATGGGTTACAGCATTTTACGCAACATATGGTTTATCTGATTCGCCGGGACTCAACATCTTGGCTATGGGGGCATATGTGCGGCGGTGGTGACAGGTCACACCGAGGGCTTTGAGGCCTTCCTGATGCTGTTTTGTGCCGTATCCGGCATTGCGCTCCCAATGATAACCGGGATAGCGCGCAGACAGGGACGTCATGATCCGGTCGCGTGTGACCTTGGCAAAGATCGATGCGGCGGCGATGGACAGGCTGAGGCTGTCGCCTTTGATCACGGTGCGCCCGGGACAGGGCAGGCCGGGCGGCAGGCGGTTGCCGTCGATCAGGGCAGTGTCGGGTGCGGTGTCGAGCGCGTGAAGGGCGCGGCGCATCGCCGTGTAGGTGGCGGCGAGAATATTATCGCGTTCGATCTCCGCAACGCTGGCGGCGCCGACGCCGTAATCGATCCCGGCGCAGGATATCAGCGCGTCGAACAGGTGTTCACGGCGCGCGGCGGATAATTTTTTTGAATCATCCAGGCCATCGGCAAGCCCGTTCGGCAGGTCTGCCGGCAGGATCACCGCGGCGGCGACGACGGGGCCTGCCCAGGGACCGCGACCGGCCTCGTCTATGCCCGCCACGCGGCCGCCGCAATCCCGTTCGATGGCGAAGTCAGGCATCTTTCGGTTTGTCTGCGGGCGACTTATCTGCGGGCGGTTGGGCTGGCGTGTCGTCCTTGGCCGCATCGCGCACCTGGTTACCGAGGCGGGTGAGGGTCTCTTCCTGCGCGTCGGCGGGCACGTCGGCCCGAGTATCAGCCGAGGAGTTGGCCGGGGTGTTGGCCGGGGTTTGTGACGGGGAAGGATCGGAAGAGGGCGGCGGTGTTGCCCGATGCGATTTCTTGATGCGGGCCAGCCGGGGAAAGCGTGTCGCTGCCCTGTCCCAGGCCTGCCGGGTAACGACCTGTGTCACGATGGCGAACCGGCGGGACCCGCGGCGGACGACCTGTACCTCGTCTCCATAAGCCGCGTCGACCAGTTCGCGCAGGCTGCCGATCTGCCGGCTTGCAAGGCCATGCACGCGGCGTGCCGTCGTCAGCCAGAGCGGACTGATGGCGAGACTGAGGACCGTCACCGCGATCACAAGGCGGGACTGTTCCTGTCCGATGGCGCCAGCCGACAGGCCCGTTGCCGCCAGCAGGAAGGAAAATTCACCGAGCTGCGACAGGGTCAGCCCCTGCAGCGATGCACGCTGCCAGCTTTCGCCCATCAGCCGCATGATGCCGATATTCATCGCCGTCTTGAACAGGGTCACGACCAGCAGCAGCACCAGCACGGTGCCGAGATTCTCGGCGATAAACCTCAGATCAATCAGCAGGCCGACCGACAGGAAAAAGACCATTACCAGCACGCTCTGTACCGGGCGGACGGCATGAACTATCTGTTCGCGCTGGTTTGACCGCCCGATGACCAGCCCGGCGAGGAATGCGCCATAGGCAGGTGACAGGCCGAACAGCCCGAACACCGCACCGAAGCCGAAGCAGTAGACCAGCCCGGTCAGCGGCGACAGGTCGATATTGCCCATCACGATGCGCGCAAAGGGAAGGTTTACCCGACGCTGGTTCAGTTTCCGCACCAGTAGGACCAGGACCAGAACAGACCCGATGATCTGTACCAGCGCCCAGAAGCCCAGCGTGCCGCCGCCGATATTCTCGACGATCAGCAGCATCGGCAGGAAGGCGAGGTCCTGGCCGATCAGGATGGCAACGGCAATGCGCCCCGTGCGGGTGCGCAGCTGGCCGATTTCCTCGAGTATCTTGATCGCGACCGCTGTGCTCGACAGGGCGATGACGAAGCCGAGAAGCACCGATTCCGCCGCTGTAAATCCGAGGAATACCGAACACAGGAAAATCGCCCCCAGACTGCCTGCAACCTGCAATGCCACCGCGCCCAGTGCCATTTTCCAGGTCACCATGAAAAACCGCACGCTGAGTTCCGTGCCGATCAGGAACAGCAGTAGCAGCACGCCAAGTTCGGCAAGCCCGCCGATCTGGTCGCGGTCTTCGACGACGCCAAACGCACTCGGTCCCAGCAGGACACCGGCGATGATATAGCCGACCAGCGCCGGTTGGCGCAGCCGCGCCATCAGCATGCCGCAGAGCAGTGCCGACAGCCCGACGACGGCCATACCGGTAAGATTTACGTGCGCATCCATTACCCGTTGAACTTATCACGCAGCGGGTGGGGAGGGGGGCGAATCTCTCCGAATTTTGGTCGCGGAAGGGTTACTCGAACAATCCCATCTGATCGCCCGCCCGCGGCGGCGGCCTGAACAGTGTGCGGTCGAGACGGTAGCCGCGCTCGTTCAGGCCGAGCCGCCTGCAGGCCTTCTCGAACCGTTGGAGCAGCAGGTCGGCATAAACGCCGGTGCCGCGCTGGCGCACGCCGTAGGTCGGGTCGTAAATCTGGCCACCGCCGGCCGCCTTTACCGCGCTCATCACGTGATCGGCTTTCAGCGGCGCATGGGCGTTGAGCCATTCGCGGAACAGGTCCTTTATTTCCAGGGGCAGGCGCAGAAGCACGTAGCCCGCCATATGGGCTCCCGCTTCTTTTGCGGCCTCCAGGATCGATTCGAGTTCCGGGTCGGTCAGTACCGGGATCATCGGGGCTGCCATCACGCCGCAGGGAATACCCGCATCGGTCAGCGCGCGGATGGTGTCGAGCCGGCGTTGCGGGGTCGGCGCGCGCGGTTCCATCCTGCGCGAAAGGTCTCGGTCCAGCGTGGTGACCGACAGGCAGACCTGGGCCAGTTTCTTTTCCGCCATCGGCGCGAGAATATCGATGTCGCGGGCCACCAGGCTCGACTTGGTGACGATGCCGACCGGGTGGTTATGGGCGGCCAGCACTTCGAGTATCTGGCGGGTCAATTTGTGGTCGCGCTCGATCGGCTGATAGGGGTCGGTATTGGTGCCCATCGCCATGACATCGCATTTATAGGATTTCTTTCGCAGTTCGTTTTCCAGCAATGCGGCGGCATCGGGCTTGTAGAAAAGCCGGCTTTCGAAATCGAGCCCCGGCGATAGGCCGAGAAACGCATGGCTCGGTCGGGCAAAGCAGTACACGCAGCCATGCTCGCACCCACGATAGGGATTGAACGACCGGTCGAACGACACATCGGGCGACGTATTGCGGGTGATGATCGTGCGCGTCGTATCGGCGGTCACGGTTGTGCGCAGCGGCGGCAGGTCTTCATCCGGCGGCAGGTTCCAGCCATCGTCGATGGCGACGGCGTCATAGCCTTCGAACCGGCCGGTCTGGTTACTGACGGCGCCGCGTCCCTTGCGGGGAATGTCGGGTAATTCTGTATCCATGGGGCGCGGAGAGTGACTCTGAAACTAGA
>Ga0181596_10005793_pt1 | contig 10743 bp, 7 predicted proteins | sample 041ome_6_FD_148655 | JGI IMG/M metagenome (GOLD analysis project Ga0181596, IMG submission 148655) | Coastal salt marsh microbial communities from the Groves Creek Marsh, Skidaway Island, Georgia - 041402US metaG (spades assembly) | ecosystem: Environmental > Aquatic > Marine > Intertidal zone >... | reverse complement strand
ACCTCGAATACCGCTGATCCAGATTTGGGGAGAGAATCTGTCCAGGGCCCGCTGGAACGGTTCAAGTTTGATGGTATCTGCAAGGTGACGCCGTTGTGCTGAGCTGACCTGATCCAAATCCTTGATACCGAGCTGGACGAGGCAGGTGAGGGGGGTTGTTTTGGGACGGAAGATAGCCGGTTCAAGACACAACTGCTGTGACAGATTCCGGGCGAAGTGTCGCGTTGACTCATCCACGAAGCCGCTGTCTACCCAGACGACCAGGGACCCGGGGTCCAGGCGCTGGACCAGGTGCAGGGTTGCTGCAGCATGGGGGCCAAAACTTGTTGACGTCAGGATCTGTACGCCCTGCGCGACGGCCCATCGGACGATGGTTTCCGGCGTTGCCGTGGCGAATGTCTCGTTCAGGGCGTCGAGATCCCAGCCAGGTATCGCCTGATTTATGAGCGTATTGGGCGACTGCATACGCGTCTCCTCAGGCACTCCGCAGCCAAAACAAGGGGTCGGCGCTGCGCGTCTCTTGCCCAGCCCCGAGGGGGTTAATTCGCTCAGCCAGTCGAGTGGTTTCCCCCACGATGACGAGGATGGGACCGTCCTCGAGGCGCAGTTGCCCGGCAGCCATGTCCGGCTGCCCCAGCGTTCCATGGACGAGGCGTTGTCTCGGTGTTGTCGCATTCTGGACCAGGGCAAAGGGCGTTGATGCAGGTAGACCCGCATCCCTGAGCTGTCCGGCGATGGTAGCCAGATGACTGAAGCCCATGTAAATCACCAGCGTCTCCTGCCCTGAAGCGAGGGGCTGCCAGTCGGTTTCAGTCTGTTCGAGCGCCAAATGGCCCGTAATGAAGCGCACCGATCGGGCCATTTTTCGATGTGTCAGGGGTATGCCGGTAATCGCTGCTGTGGCACTGGCGGTGGTTACCCCAGGCACTACCTCCACGGGAATGCCCGCCTCGACGAGGGCCAGCGCTTCTTCGCCGCCGCGGCCAAACATATAGGGATCGCCCCCCTTGAGTCGACAGACCGTGAGGCCCTGCTGGCCCAGTTCGACGAGGCGCTGGTTAATGCGTTCCTGGGGTGTCGGGCAGTGTCCACGACGTTTACCCACGTCTTCAAGCTGGGCATCGCGACGGGCGAGACTGAGTACCTCGGGGCTGACCAACTTGTCGAAAAGCACGATGTCGGCTTCCTGGAGCCGCTGCAATCCCTTTAATGTCAGCAAAGAGGCATCGCCCGGTCCGGCACCCACCAGAGAAACCCGTCCGGGGCTGTACGATGCCGATTGAAGCGCAGCGCTCAGGGTGGCGTCTGCAACGTCCGACCGGTTGTCCAGAGCCGCCTGGCCCGCGGGCCCCGCCAGCTGCCTCTCCCAGAATTGGCGGCGGGTGCTGATATCGCTGATCGCATTGCGAACACGCAACTGCCAACGATCGGCAAAGGCCGCCAAGTGTTCAAGGCCCTGTGGCAAGACCTGTTCCAACCGTGTACGTACAAATCGTGCGAGCACCGGTGAGCTGCCGCCCGTGCCAATCCCGATTTGAATCTGGCCCCTCGAGACAATGGCGGGGATAAATCCCTGGGATAACTGAGGTGCATCAACCACATTCAGGAGTAGGCGTTCTCCTTCAATCCAGGGGATAAGCGCCCGGGTCCAGTCCGATACTTCAGCAATGATCACCAACGCAAACCGCGAGGCCGGGTCCCGATTGGCTTGCTCCGCGCTACGGAGTTGCTCCGGCGTGGGTGATGTCGGCCAATGGGTGACCTCGGCCTGACGTTCAATTAAAAGACGGGCCTTGGCCTCCGCAGCCTCACCATCACCGATCAGCAAGACGGGTCGCTGGAAAATTTGCAGTTGAAAGGGTAGCGGGTTGCTCATGCGCTGGCTTTTAAATCAGGCTTACGAGGCGTTGAGGGCTGGTAGTAAAAGGGGAAAGGTTCCAGATGAAAGTGTTGTAGCTGCTGTAATTCCTGGTCCGAAACTTCCAGTAAGTCAAAGCCTACCCTGAACCCTTGTGCAAGTCGGTCGAGGCCCACCGGCCCGACACCAATGAGGATGCCGGTGTAGCCCTCAGCCCTCAGCAGCGCCGCTGTAGAAAAAGCTTTTCCGTCTACCGGACCATCAAACGCCAGCGCCAACACGGCGGCATCGCGCACCGTCCTGAAGGTCGCCGTCGCGTCGACAGGGACAGGTAGTACGGCATCCCTGGGCGTGCCTGTGTCGTCAATGAGTGGCATAACTGAACTCTTTTAGCGCGTCGATACCGCACCGGTCGACATAGTCCACAAATGCCTCACCTCGCTCACGCTCGGCGAGGTACAGGTCAACAAGGCGGCGAATCAGGGGTACGACGTCGTCATGAGGGATGGCTGGGCCGAGGCGCTGGCCCAGCACGGCGCCTTTCTGGTCACGACCCCCGATGGTCAACTGGTACCAGGGCTCACCCTTTTTCTCTACGCCAAGGATGCCAATATGCCCAATGTGATGATGGCCACAGGCATTCATGCACCCCGATATCTTGATCTCAAGAGGGCCAATCGCCGCCTGCTCGTCAAGGTCTTCGAAGGTCTCGTGGATAGCTTCAGCCAGGGACAGTGAAGGCGCGTTTGCCAAACTGCAAAAATCGATGCCCGGACAGGCGATGCTGTCCGAGATCAGGTTCATGTTGGGGTGCGCAAGGTCGTGGTGTCCCAGGGCCTGCCAAAGTGCTTCGAGGTCACTGCAGGCCACGTGAGGCAGTACCAGATTCTGTTCGTGGGTCGTCCTTATTTCCGAGGCACTGAACTGTTCAGCCAGTGCTGCCACAGCTTCCATTTGCGCAGCCGTCAGGTCGCCCGGGGCTGTCCCCGGTCGTTTCAGCGAGACAAAAACCACCCGGTAACCGGTTGTCCGGTGCGGCCGGGTATTTTGGTTGAACCAACGCGTAAAGGCAGCGTTCGTGGGGAGCGTTGACTCCAGCCGGGGGTTGAGGGCCCGTGTAAAAATTTGGGTGAGGGTCTCCAGTTCACCGGATTCGATCCGCAGCGCGGGGTCGTGGTCGCTGAGATACCGGTGGGTCACCTGCTCACGAAACGCCTGCAACCCCATGGCATAGACCAGGATTTTTATCCGCGCCTTGTACTTGTTGTCCCGCCGTCCGGCAAGGTTGTAGACACGCAGGACAGCCGTCAGCCAGTTTCGCAGTTCTGCCACCGGCAAGTCGGCAAGTAGCCGCCGACCGATAACGGGTGTACGGCCCAGCCCACCCCCCACCCAGAGGTCAAACGCGAGGCCGTGAACGGCATGCTTTTTGAGCCTTATCCCAACGTCGTGGACCTCAATCGCCGCCCGGTCGACTTCCGTAGCGGTCACTGCAATTTTGAATTTACGAGGCAGTGAGGCAAATTCGGGATGCAGGGTTGACCACTGGCGGACCAACTCGCAAACCACCCTGGGATCCATAGCCTCGTCAGCAACCGTTCCTGCCAGGGGGTCGGTTGTCGTATTGCGGACGCAGGCACCACTGGTCTGAATAGCGTGCATTTGAACTTGGGCCAATTCACCGAGGACCTTGGGTACCTCGGCCATCTCCAGCCAGTTGAACTGGATATTCTGGCGAGTCGTGATGTGGCCATAACCGCGATCGTAACGTCGGGAAATGTCGGCCAGCTTGCGTAACTGCTGGCTGCTGAGTGTCCCGTAGGGAATGGCGACACGAAGCATCGGGGCGTGCCGCTGCAGGTAAAGGCCATTTTGCAGTCGGATGGGTGCGAACTGCTCATCGGTCAAAGCACCCTGAAGGTAGCGTCGCATCTGTTCGGCAAACTGGGTGACGCGGGCGTCAACAATGGCCTGATCTATGAGGTTGTACTGGTACATGATCTACCGCGAAGAGGAGGACACCAGTGCAACTCTACCCTTCGAATCGGGCTTTAAAAAAGAATTAAAAATTACTTTTATAGGTTATTTAGATATAACAGGGCTAAAGTCAGGATGATCCTCGAAGCGTCAGCGCCTACTCCCTCCGGTGGCCGCCGACATCGGGTTGCTTCAATCACCCGGCACATCCCGCTTCAAGCCGGCTCAAGGTGACTTTGGATGTGTACCTGCGGGATCAGGCTCGGGTGCGCTGCCCTGAACGGGTGATAGCTAAGGCAATTGGGATCGACGGTTCAGCTACGGCTTACGCGAGTCCAGCCTGGCGCCGCAGCGTATTGGAGCGCTTGTCGGGCCCATTGTGGCTCCATCCGGGTGCCCTGAAGAGATAGCCCAGTTTGTCCCGCCAGCGCTCGGAATTTTTTACGTCCCGCGCCATGTTTCGATATTCGCCGAAGGCGACGTCCAACACGCGGTGGGATTCGATGTTCTTGGTGAGGCCGTACTGTACCGGTTCGGCGCTGAGCTCCTCACTGAACGTGCCGAACAGGCGATCCCAAATGATGAGAGTGGCACCGTGGTTGCGGTCGAGATACCGGATGTTGGAGCCGTGGTGAACACGGTGATGGGAAGGCGTGTTAAAGATGAACTCGTACCATCCTGGCATTCGGTCGATGGCTTCGGTGTGAAGCCAGTACTGGTATATCAGGCTGATGCTCATCATGGTAACGATCATGACGGGATCGAAGCCCAGCAGGGCGAGCGGGCACCAGAAAAGGTATTTGGAGACTCGCTCTCCAACCCCCTGGCGAAGGGCCGTGCCCAGGTTGTAGTACTGCGAATTGTGGTGGGAGGCGTGCCCCGCCCACATCCATCGCACTTCGTGGTTGCCCCGGTGGAACAGGTAATAGGTGAGATCATCGAGGAAGAAAAGGACTATCCACCACGGAGCCGTTCGACCCACCCATTCTTTCAGTGGCGAGAATTCATAACAGACAAACATCAGCGTAATGCCCGCCAGTTTAGGTAACAGGTCCACGAACACGGTCAGCACCATGATGCGCATGGATGCCCAGAAGTCCTGTTGCTCATAAACGGGACGGAACTGCTTTCGCGCCCACAGCCATTCTATAAAGAGCGCGGCAAAAAACGCGGGCAGCGCCAGCATGACAAGGTCGTCCTGCATCACCGCCATTACCCGATCAAACATAGCAATATCCTGCCTCAATGACCCCCATAGTTTAGTGGATTCAAGGCCCGGAGTGGCAGATCCGGTTTTGCCTTCTGGTGTTGTGCCTCCCGGGCCGGGGCACTAGGAAAGGTCCCAGCCCCAGGGCGCTGTTATGGCATTGCGCAGGGCGAGGGGGTCACCCGCCTTGCCCTGCAGTGTGTCCTGCCGCATGAATTCCCGGTAGGTCAGGTCAGCCCGGCAGCGCTCGCGCAGCGCGTGAATGAATTTTAGCGTCCTAAACCCATCGAACCAGGTGTGTAAATGCCGCAGGCGCGCCGTGGTATTGGCGCCCTGCCGCCGGGCGTGGTCGATGCCCGCGGCCACATCCATTTGCCCAAGGATTGCGTCCACATTGGAGCCAAGGTCTGTCCCAAGATGCGCTTGCAGCGTAGGGGTGGCATCTCTTTTGGGGTCTTCCAGCCAGAGTGGGAATTGCGCTAGGACGGCTTTTAGCGCGAGAAAACAGTCAGGATGGTAGAAGAAACGCACATTCTCACTACCCAGATCCCCCATCAGCCGCTGCACGGCGGGCCCGGTGCCAAAGGGAACACGTGCCGAGGCTCGAGCTTCGATCAGGATGGGGGGACCCGACGGGCGTTCGATGGGCCCCACTTTGGCCAGTTTATTCAGCAGGTAGAAATCTTCGGCCCCCGCCCGCAGCGGCATGCCGCGCACTGCCGCGTAGGCGCCAGCGTGAAAAGCGCAGCTGCTCCCCAGGGTATGGAAGGCATACGGCGAACCCGCGCTTTCCAGGCCGTCAACATAAACATGCAACCAAAGTTCGTAGATCAGGGTCGCTTTGGCCAGATCGGTGCCAGCTTCGGTCCGGTGCTGAAAAGGCAGGACAATGGCAGCACTGTCGTCCGGCCACTCGCGTCCAATGAAATAATCGGGCCACTGTGCGTCGGCATCACTTGAGAGAATCCAGGGGGACGCAATACGGTTCGAGTGAATAAGCCAAAGGGCCAGGTCACAGCCCAGTCGCCGCGCCCGGCCAACGCCTTGCTGGTTTGGTGTGGGGCCTTCCATTTCCTCGAGATCAAGTAACAGGATATCCGCGCGGTCAGTGACTCGGCACAGGCGCAATCCCGCGCTGATTTCTTGCTCGGTGTGGGCTTTCAGATAGGCGCGCAGAGGGGTGTTGCACTCCGCGTCTGCTTCGCTGTCCGGACGATTGAGCACGCAGATCACCAGCAATTCCCTGCCCGTAACGCGTGGTGGCAGGCGAAGTAAAAAGTCCGGGCATTCACGAAAGCAGGGCACGACCATACACTGCTGCCAGTGTCGGCTCAGTTCGGGTTGAATGGGCAGGATCGCATGCTGGGATAAATAAGCACCCACCCGCTGGGTGTGGCCATGCTTCAATGGAGCGCAGCGCGTATTGGCAGCTCCGTTACGATTTCAGCCTCGGCATCGAGTAAACCCTGCCAGCGGATTTCGATGATGTCGCTGGGAAAGTAGTCGCGGGCGAGATTCAGGAACAGCTCGTAGTGTCTGCACTCTGACCGGGTTATGGCCCGGTAGAAGGTTTGTAGCTCGCCCTCGGGCAGGGCCTCAGCAATTAGACCAAAACGCTCGGCGCCCCGAGCCTCGATGACACCTGCTGTGAGCAATCGGTCCAGTAGATAGAGATCCGAGCCCTGCCTGATGAGCTCGCGGATGCGGTTCACATAGGGATCTTTTTCGTCGGCTCCCAGTACCAATCCCCGGTCCTGAACAAGTTTCACCACCTCTCTAAAATGCACCATTTCTTCCACCGCCAGTTCAGCCATGGCCATGACAAGGCGAGCTCTGTCCGGGTAGTGGGACACCATGGACAGCGCCATCCCCGACGCTTTCTTTTCGGCGGCGGCATGATCCAGCAAGAAGGCGTCAAAGTTATCCAGGACACAGGTCACCCAGTCCGGGGATGAAGCGCGCTTGAGTGGTAAATCAGGCATGGGGCACTAAATTCAATGGAGGTGGGCATTGTAACCGAACTGGCCTGGGGCGGTTTCCCCAGGAACTGGCAACCTCCCTCTGGCTACCAGCCAGTCCATCCCGGACCCCGAACCACCCGGCCGGGGGTCGCGTTGGTGTGCTGGCCGTCCCGAATAACCGCCGTGCCATTGATCAGCACATGTTCCATCCCCGTGGAATACTGATGGGGCTGTTTAAACGTGGCTCGGTCGATGATGGTGTCGGGGTCAAAGACGAGTACGTCGGCAAAGTGCCCCTCCCGCAAAAACCCCCTTTCCCTGAGAGAAAGATTGGTCGCGGGCAGTCCGCTGGCGCGGTGTACGGCCTGCTCCAGAGTGAGCAGCCCCAACTCCCGTACGTAATGACCCAGGATGCGCGGAAAGGTGCCATAGGTCCGGGGATGGCGGTGGTTTAACAGCTGCTGGTTTTCCGCGGCGATGGCGACCGCGTCGGTACAGAAACTCACCCAGGGTTGCTGCACTGCGGTGCGGACCACCGTTTCGGACTGATTGAAGTACATGGCGCCAACGCGTGTGCCGTCCTCTATGACCAGGTCCATTGCGGTTTCTTCGGCACTGAGCCCGCGCTCGCTGGCTACCTCGGCCAGTGTTTTACCCGCGAGGTGTTTCAGTTCCGGATTTCGAAATTCGACCAGCAGCACCGTATCGGCGCCGCCGCTCGCGAGCCGGTTGTCCCATTCGTCGGAGTCTTCACCCATTTCTAGGGCAAGTTGCTGCCTGGTCGTCGGGTCTTTCATGCGCTCTATCCAGCGATCGATACCCCCGGCTTTAACCCATGCAGGCATGATGGCATCCAGCCCGGTCGACCCGGCAGGATAGGGGTACATGTCTGCCGTGATTTTCAGTCCTTCGTCCCGCGCGGACTCGATGCGTTGCAATACCTCATCAAAGCGGTGCCAGGAAGGGGGGTGAGCTATTTTGATGTGGTAAATCTCGGCGGGTATCGAGGCCTCCCGGGCAATGGTGAGCAGTTCCTCCAGCGCCTCAAAGATCTGCTTTCCCTCGTTCCTCAAATGCGACGCATAGATTCCTCCGTACTCTGAGGCGGCACTGGCCAGCGCAATCAGTTCGTCCGTTTCCGCAAAACTGGCCGGGGTGTATATCAGGGACGAAGCCACGCCCACTGCGCCTTCACGCATGGCTTCCCGCACCAGCTCCTGCATGGCGGCAAGTTGCTCTGGCGTCGGGTCGACGTCGTCACGCCCCAGGACATGAATTCTTGGTGTCGTAGCACCAATAAAGGAGGCCACGTTGGGGGAAACTCCACGGGCTTCCAGAAACTCGAGATATTCGCCTAGGGTTGTCCAGCCGGGTTCAACACCACTCCAGTATTTGGGAAATTCCTCCTTCATGGTCGGGCTCAGCGGCCCCATGGAATTGCCCTCACCGAAGACCTCCAGGGTAATCCCCTGTGTGACGTCACTGAGGCCGCGTCCATCTTCGATCAGGCTGGTGACACCCCAGGCAATCATGTTGATGAAGCCCGGACTGACTGCTTTACCCGTGGCGTCAATGGTGCTGTCGGCGGTCGCGTTATTGAGCTCGCCCAGTGCCTCGATGCGATCGCCCACGATGCCCAGGTCGGCGCGGTAAGCAGGACCTCCGCTGCCGTCGTAAATTGTGCCCCCAACGATCAGTGTGTCGAAGTGTCTTGGGGGTTGACCCGAGTCACATGCGTTGAGTGTGGCAAGGGCAAGCATGGCGACAAGACTGCCGAGGACCGTTATTGGACTTTTCATTGACGGGCGCCTTCTCAACTAAGGTGACGACAAAGGTAGCATCCTGAGCGTCTGCAGGGCAGGGTGCGCTTAACGCAGGTTTCTATGCGGAGCGCGTTGGTCCCGGTTGCCTCAGTGGGTTTAATTGCGGTCTGGTTGCGACCTAGACGGGTTATGCTTCGCTGATCAGGGGGCGTTTCCTCGGGGTGTCGGAAAGGGAACGCCAAGGCACCGTGTGGGGTTCCCGCGGTAGGTACAGGCGGACGCTTGTCCGTGGTGATAGGTAGAATAACGACAGTGGACCCGGTGGTTTTGGCGCTGGGGCAGCCAATGTCCCGATCTGGAGGACTGGATGAAACAGGCGAGGGGTGGCTCGATGAAATTGACAGTTGGCGTCCTGTGTTTGTTAGTGACCGTTAGCGGGGTTGCGTCGCCGGACCTGAAATCCATTATGGCCGACCCGGACTGGATAGGTCCGCCCGTCGAAGCAGCCTGGTGGCAGTTGGATGGCAGCGGCTACCACTACCGGGTCAAGCGCAACGGAAGCAGCGTACGGGATGTGTTGGCGATGGGCCGGAGTGGTGATGGCCCCGCACGACTGACGCCGTCACAGCTTGCGCTCAGCGACGGGCCTTCTCCAAAGGTGCATCAGGGAACGCAGCAGGCCGTTAGTAGCCTGGAGGGAACGCTTGTTCTTCGTGACCTCGAGGCGGGCACACAGCGGATACTGTTTGCGGGTGACAGCCCTGCCACCCGTCCGGAGTTCTCGGTCTCGGGTGATGCTGTTTTTTTCAAGTACAAGGGGCAGTGGTGGCAGGTGTCAGTCCTGAATGGCGCAGTAAAGGCACTGACCCAGCTCGAATTCTCAGAGGCTCCCCATGCGCCGGCGGATGACGCACTGGCCGTTGATCAGCTGCGCCTGTTTACAACACTGGAGCGCGAGCGTCGTTGGCAACAGGAAGAGTTCGAGCGGAATGAGGAACTTGCCGAGACGGGCATGCTGCGCACTACGCCCTGGTACCTCGGCAAGGGCCAACAGCTTGTGGATGGCGCGCTTTCCCCTGATGGTCGTTGGTTGCTGGCCGTTGTGGCAGCGGCGGTAGAAGGAGAGGGTAAAGCAGACAAGATGCCCCACTACGTGAGCCGTTCGGGCTACGTGGATGTTGAGGATGTAAGACGGCTGGTCGGGCGTGACGAGCCAACGGCGCAAGCCCTCTGGTTGCTCGACTTAAACACTCGGGAGCGATTTGAGATCGCCATGGCACCGTTGCCGGGGATCGATGAGGATCCGCTTGCCGACTTGAAGGATGCGCAGGGCATCAAGCCCCGCGATTCTGAAAAGCCGCGACCGGTGACCTTTGACCGCATTGTCTGGCACCCGAAGGGTGATCATGCGCTGGTGCAGGTGCATACCATCGATAACAAGGATCGATGGACCGTGCGGCTCGACACAAGCTCTCAGGTGCTGCATCTGCTGGAGCACCTGCATGATCCGGCCTGGATCAACTGGCAGTTCAACGAGTTGGGCTGGATCCCGGGTAGTGACCGCGCCTGGTGGCTGTCGGAGTCTTCCGGATACAGCCATCTTTACTCGGGTACCGGTGAACAGGATGCGGTGCAACATACCGGAGGGGAATTTGAGATCGAACAGATTACCTGGCGGCCCGATGGCGGGTCTGTACTGTTTCTGGCCAACCGTTCCCACCCCACGGAATACGATCTGTATAGCCTCGAGTTGGCTTCAGGACACCTGGTTCGGGAAACCAAGTTATTGGGTGTCGAGGATTTTGCGCTCAATCCTGACGGGCGGCAGGTCCTGCTACGGTACTCTAGCCCCTACCAGCCAACCCAGGCCGCGGTGCTCGACCTGACCTCGGGCAACTTGACCCTTAAAACCCAAACACTGTCGGTCGACTACGCAGCCATTGAGTGGCAGCTTCCCGAAATTGTGGCTATACCGTC
>Ga0181596_10005791_pt1 | contig 10744 bp, 10 predicted proteins | sample 041ome_6_FD_148655 | JGI IMG/M metagenome (GOLD analysis project Ga0181596, IMG submission 148655) | Coastal salt marsh microbial communities from the Groves Creek Marsh, Skidaway Island, Georgia - 041402US metaG (spades assembly) | ecosystem: Environmental > Aquatic > Marine > Intertidal zone... | reverse complement strand
CCCTGAAGTCAACACCATTGGATGGGTCTCGGCTCCAACATCTAAATTTATACGCATAATCACTGGTTGTTTTCTCTCTAATTTTGCTGCAACCTCTTCTAACATTGGAATCTCAAAACGATTATCTACGGAGATATGGCCTCCGTTATGCTGCATAAAGAACTCGATCTCATCTGTATGCTTAAAGGTTCCGTTAAATAAGGAGTTTTCTAAGTTTCCAGTAACAGCTTGGACTGTTGCCATCTCTCCACCAGAGACAACATCTACTCCCCAGCCTTTCTCATCTAACTCTTTGACTAACGCTTTACAGATAAATGCTTTTGCTGCATATCTAAAATAAGTCTCCTCACCAAATGCATTCGTAAAGTGATCAATATTATCTCTAAGATGTTCCCAGTCATAGACGTAGAGGGGAGTACCATACTCTTTGGTAACATCAAGCAGTGAAGTCTCTCCGATAAAAGCGACTCCATCCCTAAATTCGAGGTTGGATGGCAAGTAATTCATTTCTTTAGACGACGTTTAATCCACGCAATATCTTTTTTCTGTTCCTCTAAACCACCTGGGGTCTCAACAACAATATCTGTTTTACAGTTTTTAATTACATATTCAAGCTCAGCTTTGGGGATATTTCCTTTCCCTAAATTCTCATGGCGATCTCTTGAGCTCTCAAAACCATCTTTAGAGTCATTAAAGTGGACAAGGTCTATTTTTTTAGTGAGTTTTTTAAATCCTTTTACTGCCTCTTCTGTTGGAATGCCGCCAGCCCATGTGTGACAGGTATCTAGACAGAGACCAACATTTAAATCTCCTATTACTTCCCAGAGTCTCTCAATAGAATCCATATATCTAGCTACAGAGTTTTTTCCACCTGCGGTGTTCTCGACTAACACTCTCATGCCCGTATCTTCAACATGTTCAATTGCTTTTCTCCAGTTTTCATAACCCTCACCAATATCTCCGCCTTCTCCAACAGATCCACCGTGCACAATAACTGCTTTGGCACCAAAACTAGCTGCAACTTTGCAGGTGTCTTTAAGTAGCTTTCTACTTGGGTGTCGAACTTTATTGTTTGGGGTGGCAACATTTATTAAATACGGTGCATGGACATAGATGGGCCCATCATAATCTTGTAAAATATCCACGTCTTCACGGGGTTTTGGGCTTTTCCACATCTGTGGACTAGAAACAAAAATCTGAAAAGTATCGCCTTTTCTTAGTTTTATCTCTTCAACTGCATTTTTTGAAGGTATATGTGCACCAATATTCATGGGTTAAGTATAAAAGCATTCACTTAATAAGAAATTAATTATTTTGAAGGAGCAAATCCTAGCAGTCTGTTTGAGAACTTATATTCACCGACCCAGAAATGATATCCATCCCAGCCAATACCTGATGCCATCTTTGTTCCCATATTGGATTTATCAGTTCTTCCACCAAAGCTCATGGTTGGAGAATTTCCAGCTAAAGCATCTGCAACAGAGTTCCACCCAATGATATTGTCACTATCAGGAATAAAAAATCCTTTATCGTTAAAGCTAACTTCTGAAGGGCAATCTTTTCCTGGTACTGTTTGATACGTTGGTGAGCTAAGTGTAGAAAGCTCTAAAACTTTAAAACTAGATCCACCTGGGTAACACCCAATTGCTAAATGTGTATCGTTCATGTCAATTCTTCCAAGGTTTGTAAGGTTCGGCAGTGAATATGCTGGATTATCAGATGCACTTGGTACACCCTCCCATATATAAATTGTGTCTGCACCTGCATCAGCAACTGCAAAATATGTACCGTTGTAGGCAAGTCCTCTTACACCTTGGAATGTGACATTACCAATTGCTTTTGCATTCAAAGTAAAACTGTAGTTGCCGCTGTTCATCGCCGATTCTATATCACTCCATCCAAACACACTATTGCCACCAACTAAGTAAACCTCTTTACCCTCAACAACCATATCCCAAGGGGCTTGATCAAACCTCCTCATAACAATATCTGGCTGTGCACCTGAGCTTCCAGGAAGTTGTTTCCAGATTGAAAGAGATCTATCGAAATCTGATGAAACAAAAAGCATGCTTCCATTTGAATCAATAATTGGATTTTGGATAATAAATTCGTCTAAAAGTGGATAATCAGTTGGCTCATTTGCTAATAATGCCCAATCTGGTTTTTCAGCAGGTGAAGTAGGTAAGGTATCAAAAACAGAGATTCTATTTCCGTTGTATTCTGCAACAAATAGTTTTCCATCTACAATTGTTGCTCCTCCATCATCACCACCAGCCCATCTATGACCTTCGTTAGGATTGGCTAGTTTTACATTTGCTTTTAAGTCCTGAGTAGTTGTGTAAAGATCATCATAAAAATACATCGTCTCACCACCTGCAGCAATACCGTATATTTTTGAGTCATATATTGCACTTGCTAGCCAGTTGTCAATACAAGCATCAGGATCTCTAGATGATGTAGGCCAAGAAGTCCAAATATGTGTAGATCTTGTACCGTTTTGGCCGCTACATGGTCCATTAGCATTCTCATCACCAAGCATTACATAATTACCATCTGATGTAATAGATCGTGGCGTTCCTACCTGGCTAGAAGTTAACACGACATCTGGAGCATCATTGGGTCCTGGAAATGAATCCCAAAACAAAACTGCTTCTGCAACAGTTGCAGTAACAATAACTTTTGTACCATCTGACCATACACCCCATGGCCATGAGTCACCAAAGTTAACATAGTTAGTTGTCGGTATTGCATAATTCGCTGCCTGGCCTGAGGATGTTGGAAACGATGTCCAAACTAACACTCTGTTGTTGTCTGAATCAGCAACTAACACTTTACCATCAGGGGTGATGATGACTTGACCTGGGAAATCCATATTATTTAAACCTGTTCCAGAGTTGTGTGTTGTAAAGTTTGGTTGTCCCAGAACTAAGTCTGGAGCTGTATTAGATGAAGGAATGGAGTTCCAAATAAGCACTCTGTTATTAAATCTATCTGTGACAGCTAATTTTCCTGCATTTGCAGAAATAGAAACAGGATGGTTTAGCTTTGTTGCACCACCAGAGTTATTAAATCCATAACCTGAGAGCAAGATATCTCCTGATTCATTTTGTCCGAACCCTGTGTTGCCATTAGAGGTTGCAACTGTATAGCTTGGTGTGTACTCGTACACATTTAAATCGTACCAAGAATTCCCTTGGTTTCCTTCTGGTCCACTAGGTTGGTTGTTGTTTGGCTCAGATCCAGAATTTTCCCCAGGAGGTGGATTATTGTTTTCGGGCGGTGGAGGTTGAGCTGTTGTCGGTGAAGATGTTGGGTCTTCAAAACAACCAATAACAACACCTGCTTCAAAATTATCTGGATTAAGGTCATTTACAATTTTTTGATAAATATCTGTTGGAAGGGCTCTTGCAATACAATCTAGAATTTCGTCATCAGCGTCTTCAATTATCTGTATAGCTCTGTCTATATCTGTTCCTCCCTCGGGTGGTGGAGGGTTGTTATTTTCAGGTGGTGGATTATTGTTTTCAGGTGGTGGATTATTGTTTTCAGGTGGTGGAGGGTTGTTTGGCTCTGCAGGCTCATTTATTGGTGTGTCTTCAGCAATAGGTTCAACAGCTGGTTGTGTAGTAGAATTTTCTTCACTTGCGCATGCTTGAAGAAGTAAAAACAGGATTAAGCCTATATTTATTGACTTTTTCATATACTCAGTATTGTATTATTTTTTTCAATTTTCAAAGAAATAACATTAATTTATTAAAATTATATATAGGACTTCCTTTCGTGCTTTGAGCCACTTTTGAAGACGATAAAACAAAAATTTACAGCCACAGGGAGTCTTTTTGCTATTTTTGTTGGAAAAATGGTCGTAAAAAGTGAAAATCCCGATTGATCTTGCGACCTTCCGGGATTTTCTTACTATCTTCTATTCGGTCTTGCGACTTCATTTCTGATAGTTATATAAAAGTACTGCATTTCTTGTACTTTGACAAGATTTTTTTGATAGTTTTTTTCGCGAACTTTTATACAATATTTGTATATTTTAAGGCAGCGTCATCTGCATAGAGTACAAAGTATATTTTCTTGTACCCAGCTCATTTGGTGCAACTGCTGTAACAATTAAGTACGATCCATCGCTTAAAACAACTCCAGTTGGATCAAGGTAGCTCATGTCTAGAGGTGATATTGGTATACCACTAAACTCCCAGGTAAGACCATCTGTTGAAGTTCCATAAAATAAACTCTGTGGAGTTTGTGGAAGTTTTTCAGGAGAGAATGAGAATATTGCTTCCCAGTCTCCCTCTTCAGCTTTCAAGACTTCTAGGTCTACATATCCGTTTTCAAAACGATAACCACTATCTTTTACAAAACTGACTCCTTTAGTAGTTTCAGATGTAGCGCTCACTATACGTTCCCCGGCCATTCCAACTGGTTCATCTACCCAGTAAATTCGAACTCTTCCGTCAGGTAGTAAAACAGCATCTGGAACACCCCAAGCTTGGTAATCACCTTTAATAAAACCAAGTGGAACTTTGTCAGAGAACGTTAATCCATCCTCACTGACTACTGCTGTCCATATCTCTTTATTTTTAGTTTCTGTGTTCAGTTCAACAAAATATCCTCTTCTTACGCCATCAACTGTCTCTACTAAAGTTAAGTCTTGAACAAAATCGACTACCCCTTGTCTTGTACAGTTTAAGTCATAGTCACATAGATCGACCGCTAAACCGCCTGCTTCCTCACTTGAATAAAACATTCTCAGAGTCGTGCTGTCTACAACTTCTAAGTGCGGACTTACACCTTCTTGGTTAAGGGATGTGATGTTGACAATTGATGCCCTTGGGTCGACTTCTTGTACAATTTCTGTAGCTGTCTCTGTAGACTCAGCTTCTTCAGGATTTGCAATATTACACGTACTTAAAGCATCTAGGGCTCCTTGCTGCAGAGGTCTCCCTGCGTCGAGATCTGCTTCAATCTGTCTTAGTGTCATTTCATCAACATTTGCATTTAAACACTCAACTTCTTCATTGGATAGGGTAGCTATAAGGCCATTTGGATATTCTTTAAGTACTTTGTCTGTTGCCTGGTCTTGGACTGCTTGGGGTGGCTCTATAGTGCCCTGCTCTTCAGTAGAATTCTGTGCTTGTGTCTCTTCAGTTGTTTCTTGATTTGTGCTCGCTGAAGTTGTTGAAGGAGAAGGCTCTGTAGGGCTATCTGAACCTGATCCACCACATGCAGCAAAAATAATAAGTAATATAAGTGGTCTCTTCATAAGATAAATTTTACATTATATGAGAAAAGTTTTATTAGATTTTGATGTAAATCATAACTATCAATGACTCCATTAGATAGTATCTATATATATGGAGATAAAAGTAGTTGAATCTAAACACTGGGAAGAAATAAAAAATATTTATCAACTCGGCATTGACTCAGGTGTAGCAACATTTGAAACATCTCCTCCTGAAGATTTTGATCACTGGCTTCAAAAAATTGATGCTAACAATAGTTTTGTCATTCTTGAAAATAAAATTATTTTAGGTTGGGCATCTTTGAGTAAGGTTTCTACTCGTACTGTATATCAAGGTGTTGGAGAAATTTCAATTTACGTTCACCCCGACCATAAAGGTAGAAAAGTTGGTGAGTCTTTGTATAAACATCTTGAAAAAAATGCGAAAGAAGCTGGGTACTGGACTTTACAAGCGCAATTATTTACGAGCAACATAGTATCAAAAGCATTTTTTGAAAAACAGGGATTTCGTCAGGTTGGTATAAGAGAGAAAATTGGCCAGTTAGACAGTAAATGGGTTGATAACTACTTATATGAGAAAAACTTCAACTAAAAGCAAAAATCCCGATTGATCTTGCGACCCTTCGGGATTTTCTGTTCTATCTTCTTTTCTATCTTGCGATTTCTTTTCCGATAGTGTTCTATAAATATACGTTAGTTTTTGTTCTTGTGCAAGAAAATTACTAATGTATTTTTCGCGAGGTTTTTATGCGTTATTTGCTGCTTTAACAACAGCACTCCTAATTCCTATCATAAAAACAAGCATCAAAATAGAAGCTGAGTCAGCAATATCATGCAACCCATCATCAGCTATGAGTGATGAATAAGTAGCAACTATTTGAGATAACCCAACAATTAATACTGATATCCTTGCCCAGTTTGGTACTACTGATTTAAAACCCCAATACGAAGCTAGCATAAATAGCATAAAAAATAAGTGGCTACCTACATTATACTCATCGTATTCTCCGCCATATCTTATTGCTTCACCTTGGTTGTATGCTTCTATTGCTGCAGAAGCAACCATGAGTAAAAAGAATGGAGTCATTAAAGCCTTCTCTTGATCTGTACAAAGTTTTAATGCATAGTAAATTGCAAATGCAATAACAACATTGAAAAATCCAAATGGAAATTCAATTCCAGCAAAATACATAACTGGAGCTGCAATAAACAATGGAATAACTACATTCCAAATGTTTTTTGCTACTTTTAAGTCACCTTCGTTTAAATTAAACACATTTCTCCTTTAATAAAATTACAAAATTAGAGTACTATTTTTTTAAAGGTTATTCTTCTTCGTAGAAATTAAAGAACATAAATATTTCTTGAATCTCTTTGATGGAGACGTCGTCTACTTGGACATTGTATATGTCCTCACCAAATGAAAACTGTAAGAAATTATCCTCAACAAGTTCCAAATTAGTAAGGTCAAAAGTATTCTTTGTAACAGAAAGCGTTCTCTCTTTAGTTCGAAGTATTACTTTGGTGTCTATTATTTCAATTACTGGTTGGAATACGCTTTGTAGTGTTATAAGTAGCTGTAAAAGTCCAAAAAACAATAGCAAGTAATATAAATACTCTTCTCTTGCGTTGGATCCAAAATCTCCGAGTCTGAAATATTTAATCATTAATTGTCTAAAGGGACCAGTAATAATGTTGTCAATGCCAACATATGTAAGCACACTTCCTCTTAAGAATGGAAGAAACAAACTACCTCTATCACGATAAAATTTCATATATTTTTCTCTTAAGCTATCAGAATAACCTAATTTAGCTATTGTTTTTGTATGGAAATTGTATTGATTAGACATGGTCAGCCAGAGTGGATGCCAGGAGATGTATATACAAAAAACCCAGGTTTAACACCGCTTGGAAAACTACAGTCTGAAAAATCTTCTGCTGTATTTGTAGAAAATAGTGTAGATGAAATATGGGTATCACCCCTAAAGCGTGCTCAAGAAACATTCGCTCCATTTAAAGAAAAAAATATAGGAAGATCTACTCACACATATGACTGGCTACAAGAGATGCAGGACGAAGATGAAGAGGAATTATATGGAAAAGGCTTTGAAGAAGTAGAGGCTTTTTTTGCAAAAAGAAACTCTCAGACTTTTGAAGAATGGCGTGAAGGTACTCATGGAAAGTACATGGAAGCCTTTGGTAAAAATATTATTTCTAACCTAGAAATAGAACTTAGCAACAGAGGGGTTGTGTCTTTGGATGCTAAGTTTGATAGAAGGTTTGATTTAAGTGGAGCAAGTATTGAAAGGCTAATGATCATTTCTCATGCTGGCACAATGTCAGTCTTGCTAACTTATTTTTTAAATATGCCACTATATGCATGGACATGGAGAAAGTTTCTTCCAAGACACACCGGACACACTACATTAAAATCAAGTCCGACTTCAGGTGGTCACTTTTTTAGACTTAAAGAATTTAATAATGTCTCTTTTACTGCTAGTGACGAGGAACAAACATACTAAGATAATTTTAACTACAAAAAAATTATGCCTTATACACGAGTTTTACCTGAGGTAACGATAAGCGAGCTTACGCCAAGAAAAAGAAGGTTCTTTTTAAAACATCTCGCAAGATTTTTACTGTTGTTTGAAAGCGTTAAAGCAAAAGGGTCTTTTTTAGATAATAAACGAGTAATTGTAACTGCTGCCCCACACCAGTCCGGCAAAGATGAATATTTGATGATTTTGATGATCTTAGCTTTGGATATAGATGTCTGTTATCTTTCCGCAAAATGGACTATGAGAAGAATTCCTATTCCATTTGTTAAACCAAAAGATATTGATAATCAAGGAATTCCTTGGCCATTAGGTTGGCTACAAGAAATAGTGTTTAGAAAATTTGGTGCCATCCCTGTAGATAGAAAAGGTAATAGTGGGCAGTACGACTCTGTGGTACAAGAGCTGCTTAAAAGAGATAACTTTTTATTAATTATTACTCCTGAAGGTAGGTTTGATGCAACCAGGTTTAGAAGTAGTTTTTTATATTTAGCTAAAGAACTAGACGCCTCAGTGATGCCAGTACAAATCGATTATGAACACGACGCTTTACAGTTTTTAGAAAGTTTAAATCTTGATGGTTCTGAGGAACAGGTAATACAAAGGCTTCGTTTCTGTTTTGATGGAGTTAAGGGAAGAAAAAGTAGGTTCAAGGCTTAATGGAAGAAAAGATCTATCAACTCATTAAAGAAAGAAATCCTTGGTTGTTAAAAGATAGCTTTCTATCTAAAACTATTTACACCTTATTGAAAAAATATCTTAGATATGATGAAACTGTTTTTGTTGGAGATCATATCCAGAGCATGACTGGCGAAGAGGCTTTTAATTGGTTGGGCAGTGAATACACAAGTAACTCTTCTATTGAGGGTCTTGAAAATATTCCAAAAGACGGAAAGTTTTTAATTGTATCAAATCATCCTATGGGAGCCGCAGATGCTATTGCTTTATATCATACAATTTATCCAGTCCGTAATGACCTTTTCTTTTTTGCAAATGAACTTTTTGTATATCTGTTGGGTGCTTTTCACAATCTTCTAGCACCAGTTGTTTGGAATAAAGAAAAAGAAACCCATTCGGCCAGCAAAGTAACACTTGAACGGCTTAGTGTTTTTTTTGGTGACGGAAGGCCTGGTATTATTTTTCCTTCTGGTCGCCTCTCTAGACTTACTTTTTTTGGTTTATGGGATAGACCTTGGGAGAAAACTCCAATAGCACTCGCAAAAAAATATAATTTCCCGTTAATTCCTGTATATGTAGAAGGAAGAAACTCTTGGTTCTTTTATTTTGCCTCATATGTAAATAAACAACTTAGAGATGTTTCACAATTAAATGAGTTATTTAATAAAAGAGATAAAAATATATCTATAAAGATTGGTAAACCAGTAAATGTGAGTTCGTTAAATGATAATAGTGATATTGCAATTAATCAGTTGCGATACAGATCAGAGAGTTTACGAAAAAAAGCTGTATTGAAGTTAAACAGGTTTCTGCACTTAAGAAATTTTAGATAACCTTACTCTACAACTTCACCAGTGCTTGGGCTAACGCCTAGATTCCCAACCATATATCCAAATAAAAGTGGTGTAGTTACCAAACCACCAAGACCATAAAATCTCCAAGTAAGCTCATAAACACTTTGTGCTTGATTTATTAGTAGATATAAAACAAAAAACAATCCATATAGTGAGGCAATTGCAGCTGCACTCACTTGTATTTTTCTATCATGATCAGTTTTGTAGTACCAGTTTGTTACTCTAAATACCCCGAAACTAAATAGAGTTCCTACTCCAATAATCAAAACCATTAATCTTATGTTTCCTAAAGAAGCATGAACCGATACATATATAAATGAGAGAAAATAAAGCAAGGACATTTGCTTTGGTGACATTTTAAATCGTATCGCATATACATACACAATGCTTGCAAGCATAGATTGAAAAAATAATGTTCCTGCCGCAAAAGCGTCGTCGTAACCAAAAAAAGTTTCGTACTGTAAATATGGATGAAGGAACTGTGTGATAAACATAACTAAAGCGTATATTGTTGATACCGCTACAACTGAGGCTGTGTCTAAATGATCTTTATTAGGTCTTGTTGTAAACACATAATCTAACATTAAAAATGCACCAAGAAACAACATGAGGTGCGATGGAGAAACTAGTGGCTCTACGCCTGTCTCGATACCAAGTAGGGTATGCCACACAGCATCTGATGCTCCACCAACTCCAAATATAACTGCACCTAAAACACCTACATCAAACTTGTAGTCTTTCATTTTATTTTTTACATACATTGCTACTAAAACTGAAAAAGCATAGCCAGAATATAAAACACCGTGCCATGGAGTAAAAAATGTTTCAATACCGTCTAACAAATATGTGTGTGCACTCGAATCTATCCATGCACCGATAAAAAACCAAAGCATGGCGATAATAAAAAGATTCCTATCTTTTTCATCTGTTATTACAACAGGTGATAATTTATCGAACATATTATAAGTATAAACCCCAAAGCTTTTGGATATTTACGAAATGAAGTCACACAAGATAAAATGAGTCTGTGGAAAACAAAGAGTTCAACCGTACGCTTACTTTAAAGAGTTCTATTTATTTGGGCTTAAGCTCAATGATCGGAGCTGGACTTTTTAATAATATTGCCCCTACAGCAAAAATAAGTTCTTATGGTGCGATCCTTGGATTACTTTTAGCTTCAACGTTAGCAATAGCAAATGCTTCTTCCTCTGCTCAACTCTCATCACTGTTTCCAAAAACTGGTGGTACATATTTGTATGCAAATGAAGTACTAGGGAGACCATATGCAATTATTGCTGGTGCAGTATTCATTATTGGTAAAACAATTAGCTGTGTTGCAATAGCGCTAACAGTAGGGAACTATCTTTCTCCTATGTATGGAAAAGAAATTGGTGTTATTTTGTGTGTTT
>Ga0181596_10005762_pt1 | contig 10785 bp, 9 predicted proteins | sample 041ome_6_FD_148655 | JGI IMG/M metagenome (GOLD analysis project Ga0181596, IMG submission 148655) | Coastal salt marsh microbial communities from the Groves Creek Marsh, Skidaway Island, Georgia - 041402US metaG (spades assembly) | ecosystem: Environmental > Aquatic > Marine > Intertidal zone >... | reverse complement strand
TTCAATGCTGCTTGGGACAAGAAAACAATATCTTGCGAGAATACTGGCGCCGTTTTTGATGCCTTGTAAATATGGCGCAAATTCTCTGGTGCTTTTGCGCTAATTAATCCATAAAGATCTGTGGCTTTTTTTAAATAATGTGCCATCCCAAAAGCACTATATGCTTCTGTATAAGCGCTTACCAATAAAGCATTCCAAGAAGTAATAAGTTTATGATCTCTCAGGGGAGCCCCTCTTTTGCTTCGGGCTTCTAAAAGTAATCGTTCCCAATCAGTTCTCAAAGCATCTAATCGCTCTTGAGTGAGTCCGTAAGTAGTTTTAAATAATGAGTTGTCTTGGGGTGCCTGAAGTATCCAGTAACGATCTTCCCATAAATCGTTTTCAGACAATTGAAAATAAGCAGCAAACAAGTCCCATTGTTCTGAAATTAAGCCTTTGAGTTCTTGTGGAGTCCACACATAGAAAAGCCCTTCTTCTCCCTGAAAATCTGCGTCTAATGCTGCAGCGTATCCGCCAGAGTCGAGTTTCATCTCTCTCTCTAGAAAATCATAGGTTTTGGACACCACTTCTTTATAGGTGCCTTTCTTGAAAAATTTAAAGGCTTTAGAATACAGTTGGATCATTTGTGCGTTGTCGTAAAGCATTTTTTCAAAGTGAGGGACTTTCCAATTAGCATCTGTACTGTAGCGGTAAAAACCACCCCCTATTTGATCAAAAATACCTCCCGAAGCCATTTTATCAAGGGTGTTTTCTACATAAGAAAGCACCAGGCTATCTTTGGCAAGTTGTCCGTATGAAAGGAGAAACTCCAAACTATTTGGGCGCATGAATTTCTGATCTCCTTTGAGCCCTCCCCATTCAAGATCCCATTTCTTTTGCCAATCTATTATTCCATTTGTCAGATCTAACTGACTGACTTGGGTTTCCTCTGAGGGAATCTGAACAGCCATGGCCTCAGCAATACCGTTTTTAAGATCAGCCGCAAAAGACTTGAGTTGCTCTGGTTGACTAGAATAGAGGTCCTTTAGCTGTTTTAAAACAGTCATCCATTGGGTCTTAGAATGATATGTGCCTCCATATATAGGGGTGCCATCTGGTAAAGCGACCACGTTTAAAGGCCAACCCGTCTGCTTACCCATAAGACTTAAAGCAGTCATATATGTTTGATCAATATCAGGCCTTTCTTCTCGGTCCACTTTGATATTTACAAAAAAATTATTCATTAATTTGGCAACCTCCAAATCTTCAAAACTCTCTTCTTCCATGACATGACACCAATGACAGGAAGCATATCCCACACTTATCACCATTAAACGATCTAAGTCTTTTGCTTTTTCTAGTGTGTTATTATCCCAAACTTTCCAAGCCACTGGGTTTTTAGCATGCTGCAATAAATAAGGGCTATTTTGGTTAGATAAGTCGTTCTTTTGAGTGAACAAGTCTTGCGAGCGCATAGATACTGGTAGTAATAATACAGCCAACAGCACTAATAAAACCTGATATATTTTAGCCATTTCATTCATAAGTGATCCAAATTACAATTTATTTTCAAAATACAATCACCTGTATGAACTGCTAAAAAAATACTTACATTTACTCATATTTTTTGGCTTATGAAAACCATGACCAAGTACGCCTTAGTACTGCCTTTATTTTTTTTCTTCATTACTGCTAAAGCACAAGATTCTATCCCAGCTTTAGCCGCAATAAACCAAGACAGCATTCGTCTAGAACAATACAATACAAAAATACAGCTAATTGAAAGTCAAAGAATTGCAGACTCTATCAAGAAAGTAGAGTTATTGGCTGAGATTCAGAGCCTTAAAACTACAGACAACCTCAAAAAAGAAACCCTGCAAGCCCAATTAGACGCTATTAGCTCTCAAGAAAAAGAGCGATTAGCTGCAAAAAAGAGAGAAATAGAAGCTTTAAGGGCTACAATCAAGGGTGTCCCAGTGAGGGGCTTTTTTAAAGACACCCTATTTACAATATACAGCCGTTTGGGAAGTTTTTCACCAAAAGAACGTGCCAAAGCAGTCAGTGAAAGAATTCAAAACCTTGCTGGATTAAGGAATTTTTCTGCAGACAGCCTAGTTGTAAAGAGTGAGTACAATATTTTAAATTTGGTGTATTCCGATCAGATTATCACCAGCATTTCAGAAGAAGACGCACTTTGGTCTAAAATGAATGCTGAAGACTTAATTACTAGTTACCAAAAAGTTGTTGCTACAGCTGTTATAAATTATCAGAATGAAACCAATATAATCACTCTGCTCAAAGAGTTTGGTTTGGCTTTATTGGTACTCATTATTACCTATCTTGTTATTAAATACATCTTTATAGCTTTTAGATGGACTGCCATTAAAATACACGCCCAAGAAAACAAACGTATCAAAGGAATAAAAATTAAAGACTATACGCTCTTTGACGCCTCTAGACAGGTAGCAGTGCTTATTAATTTTAATACCTTTCTAAAGTGGCTTGTGGTGTTAAGCACGGTATATATAGCACTCCCTATTTTGTTTGGAATTTTCCCATGGACCAAAGACATGGCCCAGACACTATTTGGTTATGTATTAGATCCTTTAAAAGACATTGGTTTGGGACTTTGGAATTACCTACCCAACCTAATCACTGTGATCGTAATTATTGTAGTGTTTAGGTATGTACTCAAAGGTTTATACTTCTTAAAATCGGAGATACAACAAGAAAACCTAAAACTTCCAGGCTTTTATTCAGATTGGGCTGCACCTACTTATCAGATCATAAAGGTATTGGTCTTTGCCTTTATGATTGTGGTAATTTTCCCCTATTTACCTGGATCTGACTCACCCATCTTCCAAGGGGTATCTGTATTTCTTGGATTCTTATTCACCTTTGGATCTGCTGGTTCACTCTCTAATATTATTGCAGGGCTAATACTGACCTACATGCGGCTTTTTAAAATGGGTGATCGAGTTAAAATTGGCAGTATCTCTGGAGATGTGATTGAAAAAAATATGTTGGTGACCCGAATAAGGACCATAAAAAATGAAATTATCTCCATTCCCAATGCTACGGTAATGAACAGTCACACGATTAATTACAGCAGTGACGCCCCAGAAAAAGGACTTATCATGCATTCCACTATTACCATTGGGTATGACGTTCCATGGAGAAAAATGGAAGAAGTGCTTATTAAAGCAGCACTAAAAACGCCTTTATTATTAGATGATCCAGCTCCATTTGTGCTTCAAACAAGCCTAGATGACTTCTATGTGTCATACCAAATAAACGCTTATACTAGGGAGCCTAACAAACAAGCCACCATCTATTCTAACTTACACGCTAACATTCAAGATTTTTGTAACGAGGCGGGTATAGAAATTATGTCACCACATTACAGAGCGGCTAGGGATGGAAACCAAAGTACTATTCCTGCAGATCAGTTGCCTAAGGATTACAAAGCACCTAGTTTTCTGTTCAAAAGAGAGGAATAATAAACTATTTAGCTTTAAAAGAGCCAAAAATGAACTCCTGCTCTGTATTAAAAGGGGTGGAATGAATTTGTGTCTCAAAAGACAAAGACTCATAACCATACTTCTCAAAGAGCTGTTTCAATGACGCTTTATTGTATTGCATAATCTCTAATCCACTGCACTTTTTAGGCCCGTTGGTAGAGAAAGTTCCAATAATGACGTGACCTTTAGCAGCACGCTTTAATAATGTTAAATAATCTCTAATGCTTTCAGACGATGCTTGAAAGTGAAACGAAGCTCTGTCATGCCAAAGATCATAAGATATCTCAGGATTAAAATCTAACACATCACTCACTATCCACTTTACTTGTGAGGCGCTAGCCCCAAGTCTTTCCTGAGCTCTAACAATAGCGGTTTCTGAAATATCTAATACCGTTAAATTCTTATACCCCTGATTTATAAGATGGTCTACTAGTTGGCTATCTCCGCCACCCACATCTATTATTTTGGCGTCCAAAGATAATTTGGCGTTAGAAATAAACTCTAAAGAGGTATGAGGTATGTTTTCTGTCCAGCTAACCTCTTGAGCGGTTTTCGTTTTGTAAATACGCTCCCAGTGCACTTTTTGATTATCCATAGAATAAACTAAGAAAGTTCCTTTTGTCTATTCATTAAGATAATAGTCAAACTAAATAGAAGCATTAGACCCGCAGGTAAAAATTTAATAGCTTCATCTCTTACTTTAAAATGCATAAAGACAGCACCTAACATTAGCGCGCCCATTAATGCAGCAGAAGGAAGTATGACTTTGCTTTTCACAAAACCAATTAATAACCCCATAGCAGCTAATATTTTCAAGCCTCCAATCAGATATACCATGGTTTCATTGAGTCCGTAAACCGCAAATTCCTCCATCATATTCATTGCCTTTCCGCCTCTATAAATAGTTGGATTATTAAATCTAAAAAACCAAACATTAATAACCACTAATGAAACCACAGCCATTAAAACATATTTTAAGTATTTCATAATTAAAGTTTTAAGCTTTTTATAAAGATATAAGAATTTAGCAATAAGTAAAACAAAGCGGGTAAAGACTGTATTAAACTATCTTGAATATTGATTCGAGTTCCTAAAGCTCCAACCATCATTATGGATAGAATGGCAGCACTTATTAAGGAAATTTTAAACTTACCCATACCGTACAAAAGTCCCGCACCACAAATTAGCTGCACAAGCCCAATGAGTATTCTCATTGTAGAGAAGCCATATCTTGTGAATTCCGATATATAAAAGGGGTGCAATAAAGTAAGTATTCCATAGATTAAATGTGATGTACCACAAAAAAATCTAATGATTGATAATGTCATGACGCGAAGCTAAATGTTCTGTGGTTAATAACCTGACTTTTTTTAAAATTTTAGCTCCAATTGCGAAACCTATTTATTTTTTATAGAATACAGGTAAAACCGCTCCACTTTTTCTCTAGCCCATGGTGTTCTCCTCAAGAAGGTCAAACTAGATTTCACCGTCTGATTACTCTTAAAGCAATTAATATTGACCTGATTCGCCATTTCTTCCCATCCGTGCGTTTCCAGCAGATATTCCAATATATCTAATAATTTTACGCCGTGCAAAGGGTTGTTAGGTTGTTGTTCCATATATACTTAAAAAGTTAGAGACATTTGATCATTGGCTAAATTACAGAAAAAGCCGCTTGATTGCATCAAGCGGCTTTTTTATTCATACCATTCAATCATTAGATACTTTTCTTTGCCAAATACCAGGTTACCTTCTCTACACTATTGTCTGCCAATCTAGCATTCAAATCATTTAATGATTTGGGTGCGGGACAGATGACCTTATCCCCTTTCTTCCAATCTAAAGGTAGGGCAACTTTATACTTATCAGAAATCTGAAGGGCTTCTAAGGCTCTTAGTATCTCATCCATATTCCTACCTACATTTAAAGGATAATACATAATCAACCTAATTTTCTTGGAAGGGTCTATAAAAAATACCGCCCTAACAGCTGCTGTTTCACTTTCGTTAGGCTGGAGCATTCCATAACGCTTAGACACTTTCATATCTATATCTGCAATAATGGGAAAATCAAAATACACACCGGTGGACTCCCTCACATTTTGTACCCAACCTAAATGGGCATGAATACTGTCTATACTAAGTCCTAGAAGTTCCGTGTTTAAAGCGTCAAATTCCCCTTTGCGCAGCGCAAAACCACTCATTTCTGTAGTACATACAGGCGTAAAATCTGCAGGGTGTGAAAACATAACAGTCCATTTGTCTTTAGCAAATTCAGACATTTTAATCGGTCCTTTGGTCGTTACTGCCTCAAAATCTGGTGCTGTATCCCCTATTCTTGGCATGGAATACATTTCTTGTGTTGTAATTTCATCTTGATTTATCATAATAATTACTTATAGGTTTAAAATTTTTTATAAAGTTAACCTATGTAGTAATTGTAAAACGTAACAAGAGTTACATTAAAGAGATGTTTATGTTCATTTTCCACTTGAAACTAAGAGCTAAAGTTGTTATTCCTGCATACTCTTTTAAAATGCAAGTTGAAAATAAAAAAACCTTAAATTAGTATATAATAACAAAGAATAAATATTCGTTCTAAAAGCTTATTACTAAACTCTTGGAGTATACAAATGAGATATGAAATGATTATAAGACAAGAAACTAAAAATGACCATAAGGAAGTCTTTAGATTAATTGAAAGTGCTTTTATAGACGCTGACTTCGCAGATCACACTGAACAGTTTTTGGTCGAACGATTAAGAAAATCGGACGCTTTTATTCCTGAGCTATCAATGATAGCGGAAATTGAAGGAAAAATAGTTGGTCATATTCTATTGACGAAACTTAAAATCAAAAACGATTCTACTGAATTCGATTCATTGGCGTTGGCACCTGTTTCTGTCATGCCTGAATTTCAAGGAAAAGGAATTGGTGGGAAATTAATACTTAAATCACACAAAAAGGCTAAAGAATTAGGGTATAAATCAATCGTTCTTTTAGGACACGAAAAATACTATCCAAGATTCGGTTATGAACAAGCGGATAAATACGGAATAGAATTGCCATATGAAGTTCCAAAAGAGAATTGCATGGTAATTGAATTATTTAAGAACGGACTGTTAGGGGTAAATGGAATGGTTGAATATCCGAAAGAATTTAATGAATAAAAAATACGATACCTCAACAAAGGCAAAACATAATTCAATCAAAAACACTGATATAAAATTAATTATATAAAAAAACCTTCAACCAATAAAGGTTGAAGGTTCAATGTGATCGCGAAAGGATTCGAACCTTTGACCGTCTGCTTAGAAGGCAGATGCTCTATCCAGCTGAGCTACGCGACCATTTCCCGAAGGAAAAAGTTTTGAGATTTTGGGAATATCTCTGTTTATTAATGTCGGGGTGGCAGGATTCGAACCTGCGACCTCCGCGTCCCAAACGCGGCGCGATAACCGGGCTACGCTACACCCCGAGACCTTGTAATAAGGTATCAATTTTTCAATAAAGAGCGGAGAGACAGGGATTCGAACCCTGGCGACAGTTACCCGTCGACAGATTAGCAATCTGCTCCATTACCACTCTGGCACCTCTCCTAACACAAAAAGTGTTTCACGCCTTAAAAACGCGGTTGCAAATGTACTTTTTAGAATATAATATCACAACATTTTTAAAGCTTTTTTTAGCTTTATTTTTCATTGATCCTGAATTACTCTGGATATGTAACCCTAAGGTGGTAGATATTAGTTAGTTTGCCTTTTAGGACCTTCTTAATTAATTCAATGTCTTTAAAGGTAATATTGGCATTTACAAACTGATTGGCCTGCATTTGTCCTGTAATAATCTTTTCTACAAAGGCATCTATCTCTAAATAAGTAGGGTTTTTAAGACTTTTTGAGGCAGCTTCTACAGCGTCTGCCATCATGAGAATAGCCGTTTCCTTTGAAAAAGGAAGGGGGCCTGGATAAGTAAATAAAGAAACGTCTACATTAGGTTGGATCTCTTGCGCTTTTTTATAGAAATAGTACACTTGAGTAGTTCCGTGGTGAACTCTAATAAAATCAATCAAGCGGTCCGGTAAATTGTGTTTTTTAGCTATTTCAATTCCATCTGTAACATGATCCAAAATAATCTTAGCACTGTCCAAAGGATCCAATTCGTGGTGTGGGTTTACTGAAGTGATCTGATTTTCAGAAAAATAAGTAGGGTGGTTCATTTTTCCAATATCGTGGTATAGCGCCCCTACCCTTACAAGCATAGCATTAGCCCCTATTTCATTAGCAGCGGACTCTGCAAGATTAGCCACCTGTAGGGAGTGATGAAAAGTCCCTGGCGCTTTGTTAGAGAGTTCTTTTAAGAGTTTTGAATTGGTGTCTGAAAGTTCTAATAGAGACACCTCAGAGACCAGACCAAAGAGTTTCTCATAAATGTAGATGAGGGGTTGGGCAAAGAGTGTTATCATTCCGTTTAAGGCGAAAAGGCCAAAAACCAGCCACTGTAAATTATTTATAGTACCTTCTTGAATGATATGAAAGGAAAGATAACCCAACATATACACTATGGTAATTTGACCCACTGAAATAAATAAGTTGGCCCTTTTGTACAACTCGGTAACAGATAAAATGGTTACAATACCGGCAATGGTTTGTAAAAAAACAAACTCAAAACTATTAGGTACTACAAACCCTAAAATAAGTACCGTGAGCACATGCACGAAAAGCCCTAAACGAGCGTCAAAAAACGTTTTAAGTATGAGGGGTAAAATACACAGCGGCACTACGTAAACATAAGTTTCGTTGTATTGCACCACAAGTGTGGTGAGCAGGACCATGAGGACCACATTGGCCAGTATAAATGTAAGTTTAGTATTATCCCTATATATATGCGCCCTGTATTTGGCTAAAAACAAAAATAACATGACCATCACTAATGCCACCAAAAGGGTATAACCAAATAAGATAATATAGTAATTGGCGTCTGACCATAAAACAGATTCATACTCTGATTTAAGGGAAAGTAGCACCTTGTAATTTTCTTGTTCTACTACGGCTCCTTTGGCTATTATAAGTTTTCCCTTATCTACAAAACCCCTTGTTAACGACAGACTATTTATGGCTTCCGAAAGCGATTTTTCCGTAAAGTCTTTGTTGTAAACCACATTAGGAACTAACACATCTAACAACAACTCTTCCGCAAAAGGAGCTTGACGCTTAAAAATTGGGGATTGGATTTGGGATTGAATCAAAGGAAGTAGTTCAGGGATGCTTACAAAAGAGCTTACAATCCTTAAACTGGCTGTATTATCTTGTAACAAATACAAACTATTCCCTAAGTTTTCTGTGGCATTTCTAGCCAGTAAACCTCGGGAATATATGCTGTCTAATACATCGAATAATACCCATTTAATTTGGGCAGTATCTTTTAGTGTTGGTTGGCTTTTTTTTAAATCAGCCAATGCGAGAGACAAATCTTCTTTTGACTTTAAAAGTAGGGAGTCATTCAAGGAAAAATAAGGAATGTGTTCGCGCCGAATAGTTTCTTTCTCCTCTGACAATTCCTCTGAGGTCTTTTTAACGCTAAAATCAAAGGGAGCATACAATGTCTCGTGCTGCCATGGTTTTCCCTTTTGAAACTCGTATTTAAACTTACCTCCTTTTGGAAAAAAATAAACCACCAAACCCACCGCCAATATATAAAGCAGGAATTTATAAAGTAGGGATTGGTTTTTATAGAGGATATCTAGACTTTTAGCCATGAAATAAGTTTGATTCAAAAATAGAAAAATAAACCCATACCGGCGTTATTTTAGTTTTTCTGCAGGTGGCTTTGCCACTAATTTTAGTATTTTTGAAGCAATACACTTTAAGATCATTCTATGAAAGAAGTTGTCATTGTTTCCGCAGTAAGAACTCCCATTGGACGTTTTATGGGCGCTTTATCACAAATTGCTGCACCAGAACTGGGTGCCATAGCAATAAAAGGTGCTTTGGAACGTATTAATTTAGATCCAACCCAGGTGGGGGAAGTCATTATGGGTCATGTGTTGCAAGCTGGAACAGGACAAGCACCTGCTAGGCAAGCGGCCATAAAAGCGGGAATTCCAAATACCGTTCCCTGTACTACCGTAAATAAGGTATGTGCCTCTGGAATGAAAACCATTATGCAAGCTGCACAATCTATTGCGATTGGAGACCATGAGATCGTTATAGCAGGTGGTATGGAAAATATGAGCATGGCGCCCCATTTGCTGTCTATGCGAAATGGGCAAAAATTTGGCCCTACCACCCTGGAAGACAGCATGCAAAAAGATGGCTTAGTAGACGTATACCAACAAACAGCTATGGGTGTTTTTGCAGACCAATGTGCCATAACTTACGAATGTTCAAGAGAAGATCAAGACCAGTTTGCCATTCAGTCCTACCAGCGTGCTAAAGCTGCCTGGGATGCCGGAAAATTTTCTAGTGAAATTGTTCCTGTGACAATACCACAGCGCAAAGGAGATCCTATTATTTTTAATACAGATGAGGAATATAGCAATGTATTTATAGATAAAATATCATCCTTAAGACCGGCTTTTACTAAAGACGGTACTGTAACTGCTGCCAATGCTTCTACAATAAATGATGGGGCTGCTGCATTGGTGTTAATGAGCGCAGAAAAAGCAAAGTCCCTAGGACTTAGGCCTATGGCCACCATTAAAGGATACGCAGATGCTGCTTTGGAGCCTGAATGGTTCACTATCGCACCTGCTAAAGCGCTTCCCAAAGCCCTTTCAAAAGCTGGAATAAAACAATCTGAAATAGATTTCTTTGAATTTAATGAAGCCTTTTCAGTAGTTGGATTGGCCAATATGAAATTACTCAATATTCCAGACAGCAAAGTGAATATTTACGGAGGCGCCGTTTCTCTTGGCCACCCTTTGGGATGTTCAGGAACCAGAATTGTGGTAACACTCCTCCATGTGCTCGCCCAAGAGAAAGCGCGCTTTGGCGCAGCAGCCATTTGCAATGGCGGCGGCGGCGCCTCTGCCCTGGTGATCGAAAACAACTTAGAAGCCTAAATCATGCGTTTTGGAATAGCAAAACTTTCTAATATAGCCTTAAGGAGCGCTCCAGATATGGAAAGTGCGATTGTTACCATAGCCCATTACGGAGAAGGTTTTAAAATACTAGACCATAGAAAATTTTGGTTTAAGGTAAGAATGGCCTACGACCAAACTGAGGGTTGGGTAGAAAATTTACAGGTCTTGGAAATTTCACAGGACCAATATCAAGGCATTGAAG
>Ga0181596_10005760_pt1 | contig 10786 bp, 6 predicted proteins | sample 041ome_6_FD_148655 | JGI IMG/M metagenome (GOLD analysis project Ga0181596, IMG submission 148655) | Coastal salt marsh microbial communities from the Groves Creek Marsh, Skidaway Island, Georgia - 041402US metaG (spades assembly) | ecosystem: Environmental > Aquatic > Marine > Intertidal zone >... | reverse complement strand
TGCTCTGGACGACGGTGGGGGTAGCCATGTTGCTGGGCGCGCTGATTTTTCTGCTGGGAGCATTTTATAGGGCAGGGGCCGGGCCTTCGCACCCGGGGTCACTCGCCCTGTCGCTGGGTACCGCGGCCATCGTACTTGGACTGGTATTCACCAACGCCCCGGATCCGGCTTCGGTGAAACCGGCGGGTCTGCGGGTGGATGCGCGGCTACGGCTGACGGCCCTGATGATCTTTCCCGCCTTGGTTTGGCTGGTCGCGGCGCCGATGGTGTCGGTGGTGGAGAACCAGCTGAGTCTGGTGCTGCTGCGCAAAGTCACGACGGTGGTGTTCTTCGTCTTCGATCTGCTGGGGCTGCCGTTGCAGCAGGAGGGCAATGTGCTGGTGCTGCCGCCGCTGGCTGACGGCACGCCGAACCGGGTCGGCGTTGAGCAGGCCTGCTCCGGGATCCGTTCCCTGACCGGGTGCCTTTTCGCCGGTTCGTTTCTGGCAGCGGTCTTTCTCCAGCAGACTTGGAAGAAAATCGTCATGGTCGCCGCGGCGATGGGATTCGCGTTTCTGGCCAATCTGGCCCGGAGCCTTTTTCTCACGGGCTGGGCTTATCGGCATGGCCGCGAGGCCATCGAAGGCCCGGTGCATGACATCGCCGGCTATGCCGTGCTCGGACTTACCGTGGTGGGGTTGTTGACCCTGCTGCCGCTGTTTGAGCTGAGGCTTACACTGAGGGATATAGAAGCGAAAATCACTGATAACATCCCAGCCGCGGAGGCGGGGTCATGATTACTCCGCGCCCTCCGGCAGGACGATGACCTTGAAGGCCTGCTCGGCGGAGAGGTAGCGCGCGGCCAGCGCGTTGATCTCCGCGACCGTGATGGCCTCGTTGTCGCTGTAGCGGCTGCGGGCCCAATCGAGGCGCTGCGGGAACTCCTGTGCGGAGGCCAGCACGGCGCCCAGCCAATAACCATTGGTGCGGGCGCTTTCGCGCAGGCCGGTGAGGATGGGCTCCACGGCGCGTTGCAGCTCGTCCTCGTTGGTGCCGTTGACGGCCAGTTCGTTGGCCAGATCGATCGTCACCTGGGCCAGTTCCTCGGCATCCTGCGGATCGACCACGATGAAGGCCTGGATGTTGCCGTAGCCCGGGTAGGTGCTGGAGGCGCTGCTGCCGGCGTTGGGGCTGTAGGAGCCGGCGAGCTCCTCGCGGACCTTGATGCGGAGGCGGTCACCGAGGATGTTGCCGAGCACATTGAGCCGACGACTGACCTGGGCATCCATGCCGTCGGTGGTCGGCCAGTAGATCGCGACGACGCCCTTGGGGATCTCGGTTTCGACGCGATACTCCTTGGCGAAGGGCTCGTCGGGGAAAGACACCTTGCGGCGCTCGGCCAGCTCGGGTTTGGGCCCGCGCGGCGGCAGGGCACCGAGGGTCTGCGCGACGGCGTCGATCGCGGCGTCCACATCGAGGTCGCCGACCAGGCCGATTTCCAGCGCGCCCTGACGCAGCTCTGGCGTGAGCCAGGCGCGTAGCTCCTCGAGATTGCGTTGCGCGAGCACCTCCTCGGCCGGCATGCCGAACCGCGGGTCACCCGAGGCCAGCAGGCGCGCGACCTCAAGGGTCAAGGGGCCTTGGGGCACGTGCTTGAGCTGGGTGTAGTACTGTGTGATCGCCTTGCTGATCTGGCGCGCCGCCTCCGGGCGGTAGCCCGGGTCAACAATGTAGGCGGTGGCGAGCTGGAGTTGCAGCAGCAGGTCATCCGGGGTGGTGCCGCCGCCGAAGGTGAAGGCGTCGTCGCCGACATTGAAACCGACGCCGACGTTCCTGCCGGCGAGGATGCGGCGCAGCTCGTCGGACGAGTGCTGACCGAGGCCGGCGAGGGTGAAGGTGTATTGGCCGAAGACGCCGAGCCCTTCCTGGTCGACGGGTTCCGACAACTGGCCGGTGCCGATGCGGATCGACATGCTGATGCTGTCGGCGGAGAAGTCGGTTTTCTTCAGGTTGAGGCGCACGCCGTTGGCAAACTCAACCAAGGTGACATCGAGGTCCGCCACGTCCTCGCGCGACACCACTTCGCCGGCGGGGCCGAAGCCGGTGTAGGCTAAGGCGCGCTGTTCGATCGCCGCAGGCGGATCGACCTGGGCCTGCATGGCGTTGGCGAAGACCCCGGTGATGACCTGCTCGGCATCGGCGCCCAGCGGACTGTTGCCGATCACCGTCACGTGGCGATGCGGGGCGGTCCAGGCCTCGCGAAACGCTTCCAGGCAGGCCTCGGGAGTGACGGCGTCGAGAGCGGGGGTGTAGAGTTCAAGGCTCGTGGTGGGCGTGGTGAACACGTTCTTGTCCGCCACGGCGGAGAGGATGGCCATCGCCAGTCCGGAGGACCGGCGGGTGGACGCGGTGGCGACGGCCTGTTCAAGGCCATTGCGCATCCCTGCAACGACTTCCTGCAACTCGGCGGGCTGGAAGCCATACATCAGCGCCCGGCGCAGTTCGTTCTCTGCCAGCGTGAGGGCGTCGTCCCAACGGTCGGCGTTGGCGGTGAGTTGGACGGAGGCGTTATCCGCGATATCGTAGGCTACTCCGGCCCCGGCGCTGCCGCCGAGGAAAGGCGCGTTCTCCTGCTTGGCGAGTTCGGACAAGCGGCGGTTGAACATGGCGAAGGCCAGGTCGCGGGGGAGGTATTTGACCCGGTTGGCGGCGGTGTCGGGCTCCTCGGTGTAGGGCAGCAGGGTCTGGATGCTGACCGTCACGGCGCCGGCCTCGGGCTCCGCGTGGTGCAGGATGCTCAGGCCCTGGACCGGCTCGACGGTGTCCTGGGCGGGCTTGTCGCGGGCCGGGGCGCGGGCGGTGAGGTCGGAGAAGGTGTCGATGACCAACGTTTCCACGTGATCCACGTCGAAGTCGCCGACAGCGACGATGGTGAGGTTCTCCGGCCGATACCAAGTGTTCCAGTAGTCGACGAACTCGTCGCGGTTGGCGGTGGTGAGCACTTCCACCGTGCCGATGGGGAGGCGTTGTTCGATCCGGCTGCCGTCGAAGAAGTGGTTCAGTTCGGCGAGAAACGAGCGCCACTGCACGGAATCGCGGGTCCGCTTCTCGCTGAGCACGATGCCGCGTTCGTTGTCGATTTCCTCCTGCAGGAGCAGGAGCCCGCCGGCGTAGTCGTGGAACACGCGCAGGCCCTCGGTGAGGTTGGCGTCGTTGGACAGCGGCAGGTCGATCATGTAGACCGTCCGGTCGAAGCTGGTGAAGGCGTTGGTATCGCCGCCGAAGTCCATGCCCATGCGCTGGAAGAATTCGATCAGGGTGCCGGGCGGATAGTGCTCCGAGCCGTTGAACGCCATGTGTTCGAGGAAGTGGGCGAGACCGCGTTGGGTGTCGGTTTCCTCGAGCGAGCCGGTTTCCACGAGCAGGCGCAGGGCGGTGCGGTCGCGGGGTTCGGCGTTGGCCTTGAGGGCGTAACGCACGCCGTTGGGCAGTTTGCCGTAGCGAACGGTCGGGTCCGCGGGCAGATCGCTTTCTTCGTGGGTGAAATCGGCTGCCCGGACGGCGAGGGCGGTGGAAACCAGGGCAAGCAGGAGGGCGGCGCAGCCGCGTCGGAACCGTGGGGGGTGGGACAACATGATGGCGAAAGTTGGCGCAAGTTGCGGGCCACGCCAAATTAATGTTTTGAGCCTGGGGCGGATTTCGACTGGGTCGGAACGGTCTTGCCGATGGCGTTGTGGTTTTACCGACTCATCTTTCTGCCCGTCATGCTGGTGACGGCGCCCTACTACTTGTGGCGGATGCGGCGGCGGGGCGGCTATCGCGAGGACTTTGGCAATCGTTTCGGCCGCATCGCGGCCCTGCCGCCCAAACCGCCGGGAGTGAAGCGCATCTGGCTGCAGGCCGTCAGCGTGGGAGAGATCCTCGCCGTGGGGCCCCTGTTGGAAGCGTGGGCCGCTGATCCGGCGGTGGAGGTTTACCTGACCACGACCACGAGCACCGGCCACCGGCTGGCCCAGGAGCGCTATGCGGGGAAGGTGCTGGCGTTGGGTTATTTCCCGTTGGATTTCTGGTCGTTCTCCGCCCGGGCCTGGACGACGGTGCAGGCGGATCTGGCGGTGTTGACGGAGGGGGAGCGTTGGCCGGAACACGTCGCACAGGCGGCCCGCCGCGGCGTGCCCGCGGCCTGCATCAACGCCCGAATGAGTGATCGCAGCTTTGCGCGCATGAAGCCCTTCGGCGCCTTTTGGCCGAGTCTCTTGGGCGGGATCACCCGGATCGCGGCGGCGGCGGCGGAGGATGCGGCCCGGTTTCGGGAGCTGGGCTTCGCGCCCGATCGGATTGGCGTCACCGGCAACCTCAAACTCGATGTACGCATCCAGGAATTGAACCCGGAGGAGCGGCGGGCGCTGCGGGACGAGCTCGGGCTGGGGGCGGATGACCTGATCCTGTTGGGAGCATCAACCTGGTCGGGAGAGGAGGCCGCGTTGCTGATGGCGACCCGGCGGGCGAGGGAAGCCGGGATTCCTTGCCGGGTACTGCTGGTGCCGCGCCATGCCGAACGAGGGGATGAGGTGGAGGAAGTGATCCGAGACGGCGGTTGGACCTACCTGCGGCGATCACGGCAGCGTCAGGCCACCGGGCTCGTCGAGGTCGCGTTGGCGGATACGACCGGGGAGCTGCAGCGCCTCATCCAAGTAGCAGATCTTGTTTTCGTGGGCAAAACCCTACCGCCCCACACCGAAGGCCAGACTCCGGTGGAGGCGGCTGCATTGGGAAGCGCGATCATCGTCGGGCCGGGCACGAGCAATTTTGCCACGATCGTGCGTCAACTCCAGGCGGTGGCGGCGGTGGAGACGGTGGCGGACATCGACACGCTGGTTGATCGCGTGGTGGCGATGCTGCGCGACGGCGGGCGTCGCAAGCGCGTCGGCGAGGCGGCGAGGGCTTGGCATGCGACGAATCGCGGAGCCCTGGAACGGACTCTGCAGGAACTCAATGCATTGTTAGTAGCTGATTAAAAGCTAGTTGCGGGCTGTTTACGATTTCGATTGCCGGGGGTGCGGGCGGGTCTACGGTTTTCGTTTTTCGTTGGATGCAGACGCACGGCCCCAAGCGTGTCTATACACCTAAGTCTTTGGAATTCTGGTTTGAGCAATTGGCTCAGGACTGGGAACCCGGCTTCTCTGCGGACCAACTCGAAGTAGGGCACCGGCTCTACCGTGAGGGCGAAGTCCGGGAGCTGGAACTCACCGACAAGGACGCGATTGTGCATCGGCGGGTCGATAAGAAGGACGAATATGCCGTGCTCGAATGGCTCGACGGTAAGCTCTCCGTGCGCTCGTCCTCGACCGATAAGGACGCGGCCCGGGCCCTGGCGGTGGCCGGTATCCACGAAATCGAGGAGTTGGTGGCGGACGAAATATCGCCCTTGCCGGTCGAAACCGCGCCACCTCGGGAGTCGAACGGACATGCCCGCAACGGCTTGGCCAACGGGCACAGCAACGGCACCAGTCACGAACCCGTCCGGGGTGAGTCCCGCTCTTCGACGCGGTTTCCGGCTCCGGTTCCTACCGGGCGCACCTCGACAGGTTCTGCAGCCAAGAGCGACAAATCCCCTGGCGCTCCCGCGGAGCGCACCGCCTCGCGCACGCTGGTGCTGGTTTTCAAGACCCGGGTCAAAGGCCTGAGCTTTCGTGCCTTCTGGCAGACCAAGGACAAGGAGCGGGTCCCCGCCCTGGGCGAGGTGGCCCATGCGGAGGGCAACGGACATGTGAGCTCCAGTGAACGCGCCAAGCTCATCGGCCTGGCCGCCTACGCCCGCAAGGCCCACTTTCAATACTCCAACGATACGGGCGTCTACCTGCTCACCAACGTCGCGGAGATCCCGAATTTTCTCAAAGGCACCCTCAGCTCTTGGCGCCGGCTGTTTACCATCGAGCTCGACGCGAACGCGGCGCACCTCATCAAAGGCATCAAGACGATCCAGGTCGAGGCGGTGGCCGGTCGACGCACATCGGCGGAAGGGGAGGGCGGCCGGGGCAACGACTTTGGGGCGCTGGACTTGCGGTGGATTTTCCGGGCCGGCGAGCAGCTGCTGACCGACGCCGAGGTGCGGTCACTCCTGCGGCGCGGCGACACGCCGGCCATCCTGCCCAGCGTGGGCATCGTGGAGCTGCCGGCCGAGCAACTCAAAGCCATCGAGTCGTGGCGCCGCAACGTTTCGGAGACCCACCGCGAGGAGGCGTTGTCGCCCTACCTGGTCTTTTCGTTGTTCAACGACGCGCGCTTCAAGCTGACCATCTCTCCGGAGTTGGAGGCCTGGCGTGCCGAGGTGCTGCAGCCGAAGCCGATCAACGCGGCGGTGCCGGAACTGTTGCGGCCTTACCAGCGCCGCGGGGTGGAGTGGCTGCACCATCTGGCCGATGCGGGCTGCCACGGTCTGCTGGCCGATGAGATGGGTCTGGGCAAGACCCTGCAGGTCATCTCCCTGCTGGTGGTGCGGCCCATTGCCGACAAACCCCACCTCATCGTCTGCCCCGCTTCCGTCGTGCCGGTGTGGCAGGAGGAGATCGAGCGGCACTTCCCGCACCTGCGTACGGAGGTGCTCAAGACGGGCCGCGATTTCAGTCTGCACCGCGATCCGGTCATCTGGCTCGCCAGCTACACCCAGCTGCGCAAGCACCGCCACCTGCTGCCGGAGGTCGAGTTCGGCTACACCATCCTCGACGAGGGCCAGTTCATCAAAAATCCGGATGCCAAGATCACGCAGACGACCTTTGCCGTCCGCGCCCGGCACCGGGTGGTGCTGACGGGCACCCCGCTGGAGAACCGCCAACTCGACCTGTGGTCGATCTTCCGTTTCCTGCTGCCGGGGCTGCTTGGGTCGCGGTCCAGCTTCGAGTCCCAGCTCAATACCGACCGGGTGGGAACCCTTCAGCGGCTGCGCGCCCAGCTGGCTCCCTTCATTCTGCGCCGGACCAAGAGCGAGGTGGCCAAGGAATTGCCGCCCAAGGTCGAGATGGAGCTGCTTTGCCCGTTGTCCGACCTGCAGCGGGCCGAATACGGCCGCCTTTGCTCCGAAGGACTCAACCGGCTGGGCGACGATGTCACCGCGGCGATGCGCGAGAAGTCCTTCGGTTTCCTGGCCCTGCTCACGCGTCTGCGGCAGGTCTGCTGCGACCCCGACATGCTGCCGTGGCAGCACGCGCCGTTCACCGCCTCGGGCAAGATCATGCTGCTGATGGAGAAGCTGGGCGAGGTGCTGGCCAGCGGTCACAAGGTCGTGATCTTCTCGCAGTTCGTCATGCTGCTCGACCGGGTTAAGGCGGCCCTGGCGGAGTTTTACCCGGAGCTGTCCCAGTTCGAGCTGACCGGCATGACGCTCGACCGGCAGAAGCCGGTGCAGGACTTCCAGACCGCCGAGGGGGCCGCCGCCATGCTGGTCTCGCTCAAGGCGGCGGGCACCGGCATCACCCTGCACGCGGCCGACTACGTGTTCCTGCTCGACCCATGGTGGAACCCGGCGGTCGAGGCCCAGGCCGTCGACCGGGTGCATCGTATCGGTCAGACCAATACCGTGTTTGTCTACCGCATGGTGACGGCCGGCACGATCGAGGAGCGTATCCAGGAGCTGAAGGCCTCCAAGAAGGACCTGTTCGACAAGATCGTCGGTGGGCTCGGCGGTGACTTCGATCTGAGCCAGCATTTCAGCTCCCTGCAGGAGCTCGTCACCTTGACGCAGGAGGCCTCGGAAACCGATGCCGACAACAGCGACAACGGCACCTGATTTGCAGGCGGTGACATGAGAATGTCACATAGGTTACACGGCCGTTCCAGCCGTGTAACATGTTGGCCGCGACCTGACATTCAGTTTGTGTGGTGGTGTCGCGTCATGGCGATTTCGGCGCCATGTTACAGGTCTCGCGCCGACGCGGCGCACGCTTCACTCTTCATCTGCTAGGCTGCCTGCTGGCTCTGGGGCTGGCCCCGGTCATTTCGGCTCAATCCGCTACGGCGGAGGTGCGGGGACAGGTGATCAATGCCGACACCGGCCTGGGCGTAAGCGGGGCCACCGTCACGGCACTTGAGCTGGGGGCGACGGCGAGTCCTCGCAGAAGATGGCCGGCAACGAGCAGATCGCCGCCGAGGTGGCCGGCAATCCACGGGGCATCGGGTATGTGGGCCTGGCTTACGCCGAAGCCAATGGGGTCAAGGTCGTCTCGATTGACCGGGCGCTGCCGGAAGCCAGCTCCGTCAACGACGGTTCCTATCCTTACGCGCGCCCCACCTTCTACTATACCAATGGTGAACCGACGGGCATCGTGGCCGAGTTTCTCGCCTTCACGCTCAGCCCCGAGGGCCAGAAAATCGCGGCCCAGGTCGGCTTCGTGCCGGTGGCCCCCTAGACGTTCCGCAGAGTTCCGTTCGCTTGACCGCCCGGTTTGGTCCGGGCGGTTTTCTTTTGCCCGCGCGGTTGGCTGTGGCGCTCACGTGACGGCAGTCCGCCAAGTATTACAGATCCGGGGCGAACACGTTACAGAAAGTGCAAAGTGGCGGGTATGTAACAAAGCTGACACGTGATCGTAACATAGCGCGGGCATGCTGCGCGGCGGCCGGAGGGAGCCTTCGGTTAATTTCTGCAACCATCCATGACCAAATCCTACTTCAACCGGGCCGTCCTGATCGGCGTTATTCTAGCGGGGTGCCTGACACCCCTTCGGGCGCAGGACAGTGGCGCGCTGCTCAATGTGCTCGTCCGCAAGGGCATTCTCACCGATCAGGAGGCCGAGGATGTTCGAGCCGAGCTGACCGCTGAATCCCATGCGGCCGTCATCAGTTCGGTCTCCGGTGGCAAGTCGACGCACTCGCTCGCCATCAGTGGCCGCCTGCAGGTTCAATATGCCGGACTCGACACCGATGCGGCAGGCGTGGCCTCCACCCATCACCTCTTCCTGCGTCGGTTCTATTTCGGCGCCAAGGCGGGCCTCGGGGCGAACTGGACGGCCAATCTGGTCTACGACCTGGCCGGCAACGGCTTCGACAAGGCTTTCATTGAGTATCTCGGCCGGGCCGGCGACACGCCCTTCGCGATCGATGTGGGCCTGCGCAAGGTCAACTTCGGCCTGGAGGAGTCCACCTCCAGCGGCAGCCTCGATGCGATCGAACGGTCCGGGGCCACCCGCTACTTCGTCGAAGGCAACAACGGCCGCCGCCTGGGGGCGGGTTCCTATCGGGTGGGCCTCTTCTTGGAGGGCAACCCCAACGCCCGCGGTCAGAAAGCCGACGGTTTCTTCTGGGGCGCCGCGGTGACCAATCCGGAGCGGGCCGAGGGCTTCGACGGCGCCAGCAGCGCTGGCAGCTCCCTGGTGAACACCCAGGCCTATTGGGCTGACCTCGGCTACAGCGGCAGCACCGGAGTCGACGGCACCACCACCTACCGGCTTGGCGCGGGCGTGGGCCTGCTGCCCGACCAGGGCGGGCGCACGCGGGCGGAAGGGAGCGACCTCACGGTCTTCAACCTCTACGGCAATGTCGCCATGGGCGGACTCAAGTTTGCCGCCGAATACCTCAGCGCCGAGGTCGACGACGGCATCGCCCCCGGGATCGATGCCTCGCCATGGGGCTTCTGGGTCCAGCCTTCCTATGCTTTTAACGAGAGCTGGGAACTGGTGGGCCGCTACAGCTTCACCAGTTCCGACGACCGCGGCATCAAGGTGTCCGACGGCGTGCGGTCTGCGCCCGCCTCCCTGACGGGCGACAACCTCTCGGAGTATTTCCTCGGCCTGAACTACTACTTCCTCGGCAACGACCTGAAGCTGCAGTTCGGCTACGTCCACGGCACCGCCGAACGCGGTGGTGCCAAGGAAAGCGCCGAGGGCGCCCGCTCCCAAATGCAGGTCAATTTCTGACCCGGTTCTCCTTCCTTCCTCGTTTTCCATCATGAAATCACTGCTTTTCCTCCTGGCGCTCGGCGCCGTCTTGTCCGGGCCGCTTGCTGCCCAGCAGCTTGTTATCAAGGGCTCCGACACCCTCGGGGCCAAACTCGTGCCGCTCCTGGCCGAAAGCTATCGTCAGGCTCATCCCGGAGTGACGTTTGAAATTGCCGCCGAGGGTTCCAGCACGGGCATCGCGGCCGTCATCGACAGCACGGCCCAGATCGGCATGTCGTCCCGCCGTGCCCGTCCGACGGAAATGTCCGCCGGAGCTGCCAAGGGCGTGACCCTCAAGCCCACCATCGTGGCCTATGACGGCATCGCCATCGTCGTGCACGCGGACAGCCCGATCACCCGGCTGTCCCGCCGGCAGGTGGAACAGATCTTCACCGGTGACGTCTCGGACTGGTCTGCGGTGGGGGGGCGTCCCGGCAAAATCTCGGTCTACACCCGCAACACCGCCTCCGGCACCTACGCCGACTTCAAGGAGCTGGCCATGAAGCGCCGCGACTACGCCGCCTCCTCCCAGAAAATGGCGGGCAATGAGCAGATTGCTTCCGAGGTCGCCGGCAACCCGCATGGCATTGGCTACGTGGGTCTGGCCTATGCCGACACGCCGGGCGTGAAAGTGGTGCCGATCGATGGGGTCCTGCCTTCGAAGGAAGCCGTGCACGGGAAGACCTACCCTTACGCACGTCCGACTTTCTACTACACCAATGGTGCGCCGGAAGGGGAGGCGGCCCGATTTGTCGATTTCACCCTGAGCGCCGCGGGGCAGGAAATCGTGGAAATGGTCGGCTTTGTGCCGATCGCCAACTGAGGTCCCGCGCCGGTTTCACAAATGTCACATGCCCCGTCTTGACGGAAGTCGGGCC
>Ga0181596_10005753_pt1 | contig 10791 bp, 9 predicted proteins | sample 041ome_6_FD_148655 | JGI IMG/M metagenome (GOLD analysis project Ga0181596, IMG submission 148655) | Coastal salt marsh microbial communities from the Groves Creek Marsh, Skidaway Island, Georgia - 041402US metaG (spades assembly) | ecosystem: Environmental > Aquatic > Marine > Intertidal zone >... | reverse complement strand
CGACTAGTCGCTAAGGCTGGGCTCACATTCGACTTAGGCGCTTAAGCCACACAAGCATGTGTTACTTGCGACCTAAAAGGCGGTGCTGAGGAAGATCCTCGGCACCGCTCATCACAAGTAAACCCGCAAAAATCGCCAGATTTTTCACAAAGTTCTGCGTCTCGTGAGCCTGGCTCACACCTTCATAGACGTTCCAAAAGTCGTGCATTCCCAGATTAATAAGCAGGGTCATGACAGCGAACATCAAAGCCACCTGACTAACGCGCATGCCTATCATGAGCATCATGCCCCTCCGATTTGCAAAACCGTTGTGATCGGCAGCAGTAGCTCTGGAGCGGGTATGTTGTGTAGCGTCATGTAGCTGAGGGTGTCAGCGTAGGCCGTTACTTTCGAAATACCGGGAAGGAAGAAATACAGACCGAGTAAAAATCGGCCCAGGGTGACAGCAAAGCTCATTGTTATTGTTCTCCATTGATTGCGCTTCCATTTAACACCGATACACCCGCTTTGCGCACCTCTTATGAGCAGCGGGAGCAGGAAGGCAAAGCCACCCCCTTTAAACAGGCATAAGAAAGGGCGCACGGAGCGCCCTTCCAAAAGACGCCGTCGCCTTAGACAAAGGTCTCTCCTGATGCCAACTTCTCCGCCACGATAGCCGGCGCATCAAAGCGATCACCATAGGCTGCGCTGAGTTCGCCACATCGGTCAATGAAATTTTGTAATCCGTAGGTGTTAACAAACTGCAACAGTCCACCGGTCCACGCGGGCGCACCGATACCCATGATGGAACCGATATTGCCGTCAGCCACACTGCGCAAAACACCTGTCTCCAAGCACTTCAGTGCCTCGATTACTTGACGGAACAGTAGGCGCTCTTTGACGTCTTGATCAGAAATATCGACGCCTTCTTTGCCATAGAGCTCGGAGAGCCCTGACCAAACCTCTTTGGAACCGTCAGCACCGTACTCGTAGAATCCGCCACCGTGGTAACGGCCTCCACGTCCATGGCCTCCGATCATAGTGTCAACAACACCGGCAGTAATCGAGCGATCGTCACCATCGATGGCTAGACCCATCTCTTTCCAGGTTTCCTGGGCTTTGCGAGACAGCTCGAGACTGACCTCATCGTAGACAGTCAGAGGCCCAACAGGCATACCTACTGCTTTGCCGAGGTTATCGATGCGAACAGGCTTTACGCCCTCTACGAGCATACGCACACCCTCGTCAAGATAGGTGCCGAACGTACGCGAGGTAAAGAAGCCTAGAGAGTCGTTAACAACAATCGGCGTCTTCTTGATTTGCTTGGTGTAATCAAAAGCCTTCGCCAGTGCGACGTCACCGGTCTTCTCGCCCATGATGATCTCAACGAGTGGCATCTTGTCGACGGGAGAGAAGAAGTGAATACCAATGAAGTTCTCGGCGTTTTGGCTGGCCTCAGCTAGCTGAGTGATAGGCAGCGTGGACGTGTTTGAACCCCAGATGCCGCCCTCCGCCATACGAGGCTCGAGATCACGCGTCATTTGGTGTTTGAGATTCATATTCTCAAACACCGCTTCGATGATGAGGTCGCAGCCATCGAGGTCCTCATCCGATGCTGTTGGATGAATCAAGGACAGCACCTCAGCCATCTTCTCTGCCGTCATCCGACCTTTGTCGACCCGCTTCTGTAGGAGAGCTTCTGCGTAGGCTTTACCCTTCTCAGCCGCTTCTAGGCTGATGTCTTTGAGAACGACCTTAATACCGACCATCGCTGAGGAGTACGCAATACCCTGCCCCATCATGCCCGCACCAAGAACACCAACCTTCTCGGTTTTCTGGGGCGGAATATCTTTGGGTCGTGACGCCCCGCCATTGATTTTGTTCATCTGGAAGAAGAACGTATTGATCATATTTTTAGCTTGGGGCGTGAGCGCCAGTTCGGCAAGACCACGACTTTCGATGCGCATTGCTGTCTCGAAATCGACGGTAAGGGCCTGTACTGCAACATCGAAGATCTTTTCAGGTGCAGGCAGCAAACCGCGGGTGTTCTTGCGAATCATTGGCGCGCCCATAGTGACCATCTGCGCTACCTGTGGGTTACGGATATTGCCACCCGGAATTTTATAACCCTTGGTGTCCCAAGGCTGAGTGCGCGCGGCCTCGTCGTCCTTATTTTCCAATACCCACTGCTTGGCCGCAGCGATGAGTTGCTCTTTGTCCTCGACAACAGCATCGATCAAGCCTGAACCCAATGCTTTTTCGGGAGCAACGCGTTTGCCCTCAATAATGTATTCATTGGCAGCCATTAGGCCCATGAGATACACGGCTTTAACGTTACCGCCGCCTCCGGGTAGCAGGCCCAGTGTCACTTCGGGGAAGCCGAGCTGAACACTACGGTGATTCCACGCGATTCTGTGGTGGCAGCACAGCGCAAGTTCGAGACCCCCGCCTAATGCTGCCCCATTGATTGCGGCACAGACGGGTGCGGATAACTTCTCAATGCGACGCATGGCCGCTTTTGTCGCACACATGCCTTCAAAGAATTCCTCAACGGTATCCTCTGTCACGGCGCAAAGCATATTCAGATCGCCGCCGGCAAAGAAGGTCGACTTACCTGAGGTTAATACAACGCCAGCGAGATCTGTCTCCGCTTCCAGCTTGTCCAGTGTCGCCTCGAGCAGCGGAAGAAAGGCGTCACTCATGGCGTTGACAGGGCCATCCATGTCCATGGTGACCGTTACAATATTGTTGTCGTCTTTATCGTAATGAAAACTCATTTTTCGCTCACTCCTAATCCCGCTTAGACGCGCTCAATAATTGTGGAAATACCCATGCCACCGCCTACACACAGCGAGAGCATGGCGCGCTTGAGATTGCGGCGCTCGAGCTCATCAACCATAGCGCTGACCAAACAACCACCGGTTGCACCTAGTGGGTGACCCATGGCGATTGCGCCGCCTACAACATTGGTGATCTCGTGGCTGATATCGAGGTCTTTCATATAGCGAAGCGCAACGGAGGCAAACGCCTCGTTGATCTCCCAGAGATCGATATCGTCAGGGGTTAATCCGGCTTTCTGGAGACACTTCTTGGCGGCAGGGCCGGGACCCGTAAGCATAATGATGGGGTCAGTGGACAGCACGGTCGTGGCGACAACACGGGCTCTTGGCGTGAGCCCCAGATCATTACCCGCTTTCTCGCTACCGATGAGGACCGCACTCGAGCCATCGACAATGCCAGAGGAATTACCAGGCGTGTGGACGTGGTCAACTTTGCTGTATTCGTTGTACTTGGCCAAGATAATGTCATCGAATCCCATCTGACCTGGCACTTCAAACGAGGGCTTGAGTCGTGCCAAACCCTCCATCGTGGTATCCGCTTTGATGAAATCATCGCGTTCTAAAATAGTGATACCTGACGCATCCTTGACAGGTACAACTGACCCATCGAACCACCCACTGTCACGTGCATGCGCCGCGCGTCGTTGCGATTCTACGGCATAGGCATCAACATCCTCGCGACTGTAACCGTCAATGGTGGCAATCATGTCAGCGCCAATACCTTGTGGGACAAAGCCAGTTTTCAACGCAAAGGCCGGATCACTCGCCATAGCGCCACCATTAGACCCCATCGGCACTCGTGACATACATTCGATACCACCCGCGACAACAAGATCATCCCAGCCCGAAGCTACTTTTTGTGCCGCTGTGTTTACAGCCTCTAATCCTGATGCACAGAATCGGTCGAGCTGAACACCCGGGACTGACTCATCCCAATCAGCGTTCTGAACAATCATCTTTGTGATATCAGAGCCCTGCTCACCAACAGGCGTTACGCAGCCCATAACAACATCATCGACGTAACTGGTGTCCAGATCATGGCGTGCTTGCAGAGCGCGAAGTAGACCGGCCCCGAGATCAACGGGTTTGACCTCGTGCAAAGTCCCATCCTTCTTCCCCCGACTGCGAGGTGTTCTAATGGCATCGTAAATGTAGGCTGCGTGAGGCATAAATCATCTCCGTTTTGTCGGATGTTAAGTGCTGCGCTTTGAGCGCGGGGTACATTGCCAAATAACTGCACAAAAATCGATCATTCAAACGTTATTTTTTGAACTCAGAGTATGTTTTCCTATCTCTCGGGAATCGGCGCTTAGTCTTGGCGAGGATCATCCTGTGACGGAACATCCAGACTCTTGTTGCCCTTTAGTCCATACCGAAAACGGAACAAAAGCTCTCGAGGGAGAACGAGACAGCTCTTCAAGACCACACCTACAGGTTGTTGATGAGATTCCTAATCGACCAGCTATTATTTCTATCGACCGAACGCTGAGCCATCTCGCAGTGAACATCGAGATTCCCAGCCCTCTAGGACAGTTGCCGACTCTAATCTCCGACCAATCTCTAAATAGGTACGTTGGTCAATCCGAAAGACTTTTAAGCTCTTGATTCAGGAAATGCGTCACACGCTCGATGATGGATTGCTGATCAAAGTCAAACGCTAAACTCGGGGCTTCCATAGGGTAGAAATGTCCGAAACCGGGGACCCAGGCCTGCTGTGCTCGCACACCACGAGCGTTAAATAAGCGAGCGATTCCCGCGCTGCCTTGCCTAATACCTGGGAGGTCCCATTGACCCGCAAACAACAAGAGCGGGGGCGCCTGCGCTGAGAGCGTCGTAGTGAGATCATAGCCCCAACTTGTACCAGACAAAGCAACCACGGCGCGCACATCGGCTCGCTTACCATAGGCAAGATTGATGGCAGTCATTGCACCCGCTGAAAAACCGCCCAGTGCTATGAGATCGGGATCAATATGGTAGCGTTCAGAGTTTGTTCGAACGAAATTGAGCGCGGTTTCCATATCCTGAACAGCGGCAAACGTGGCGTTCCAGAGCTGCTCCCGAGATTGTTCGTCCAAGGGGCTTAAACCCATCTTCTGGCGGACAAATTCAACGCGCCCTGTAACAATTGGACTTTCGAGCTGAAGCTTGGGCATAAGAACACTTTCATCGATGCCGTCGGGCAGTGCAGGGTCCTCCGGTGTCAATCTGTATTCAATCGAGAAGCAGGCGAAACCTCGGCGGGCGAGTGCCACACAATAGTCAGCCATCGCAGAGTCGCTTGCGCCATCCTCACTAAACTGAAAATCACCCTTTTCACCTCGATGAAAGGCACCGCCAAACGCAAGAATGATTGCCGGCCTCATTGTTATACCGTCCTCTTGAGTCGGGATGTATGCGTCAAGAAGAAGATTGCGTGGTGTCGGTCGGCCAGAGGCCCCGACCAATCCGTTACCGTAAACTACATCTTTTAGGACCTCATAGTCCGCCGAATGGGCGAGCGAACTTACGAGTTGGGCTGCACAAGCAAACGCACAAATCGCGACCGTTGAAAAAAACCTGCTGACGTTGTTCATCAATACCTCTCAGACTGCTCTCGCTAATGGCAGCACCTAGTCTAGACCAACGATTTGCGGCGTCTAGCGAGGCACACTTGATGCGCGCTGTCGCCCATCGATCCCAAACGACAACCGGCTGCGAGATATAGAAGCGACAAATAAAACTTGTGTGCCTCCCCATTTTCATCCGTAATGCTCAGCTATGGATCAACGCACCCAGCACTTATTAACCGCACCGGCTCTCCCGCTACTCATAAAGCTATCGATACCCAGTAGCGTTGCATTTATCGTGCAATCGACGGTTAGTCTGACCGAGGTCTGGTACGTCAGTCAGCTTGGCAGCAAACCCCTCGCTGCAATGGCCTTGGTTTTCCCGATGCTGATGCTCATGCAGATGTTATCCGTTGGCGCTCTGGGAAATGCTGTGTCATCTGCGATTGCAAGAGCCTTGGGTGCGAGTGACCAAGAGCGTGCAGAGCAATTGATGTGGCATGGTCTCACTCTTGCTGTGCTTGGACCGGTCGTGCTGCTTATTGCATTTTTGATTTCGGGAAAGTTCTTTTTATCCCTTCTCGGGGGAACGGGTGAAATTCTCGACTTAGCCTTTGCTTACAGTGCTATGTTGTTTGGAGGCAGTGTCACCATTTGGATCATGGGCGTGGCCAGCTCGATATTCCGTGGTCTTGGGGACATGCGTTATCCCGCTAGGATGATGATCGTGGGCTCGTTGACACAAGTGCCCATCTCGGGGGCACTCGTGCTCGGTTACTTTGGCGCACCCAAACTTGGTTTATTTGGCGCAGCTGTATCGGTTATTGCCACAAGTGCAGTCATGGCTGTTGTTATTTTATCGCGTCTAGCTAGAGCCCCGCTGCCCGCCAACTTGAGACTCTCCCGCTTGAAGCTGAGGCAGTACCACTTCCAAGATATTGGTCGTGTGGCACTGCCGGCCTCCCTATCGCCAATTTCAACGGTAACGACGATCTTGGTACTCACTGGTTTGGTTGGACAATTCGGTGAAGAGGCGCTCGCTGGCTATGGTATAGGCTCGCGAATTGAGTTTCTCATGTCGTCTCTCATCTTTGGCATTGGTGCCGCAATGACCTCACTGGTTGGCATGAGTATTGGAGCGAGAGACGCAAGTCGCGCTGAACAAATCGGCTGGACAGGAGCGGGTATGTCCTTTGTTCTGGGTGGCGTCATCGGAACCTTGCTCGCTATTTTCCCTCATGTGTGGATACCGGTTTTTACAGACGACCCTATGGTCTACGAGACCGCCAAAGGCTTTATTCAAATTGTCGGCCCCTGTCTCGCCATTCACGGTGTAGGCTGGGCGCTATACTTTGCCTCGCAGGGTGCCGGCGCCATGCGCGGTCCCGTCATAGCACTTATCGCGAGGCCGATTGTTGCGATCGGCACCGCCTTCTTACTGCTCGGCCCCATGGACCTCGGTATGACCGGCGTCTTCATCGGTGCGGTAGGTGGAATGTTTGCCTACACAGCTATCGTAACGGCTTCCATGAAAGGCGGCGCGTGGCGAAGGCAAGTCCCAATAACCCAGAGCAGCGACTAATCCAGACCACATTGCTCTTTTGACTGGTTAGCCGCCGTTCCAAATATCCCCTTGGCCATAAGCGACGTCTCGCCCTCGCGGCGCTTCTGGTACACCTCTGCGCGCAGGCGGTGAACCGCTTTATTCTCGGGTTCAGCTTGCGCCGCAAATTCAGCTAAGTGGCAGGCAAGTCTCGAATCGGTTTCCGCCAATTCGCGAGCACGCTCAGCCAACTTCAAGGCTCCGCCCGATAGCTTTGCAATCTCAGCTGCCACCGCGACATCGCGAGCTGGCTTAAGTTGAGCTGGATTCCCTTCGTACCATCCACCGTACAAGCGCCAAATATTTCTCACTACGAACTCTGGCTCGTCGTACGTAGGCCCCAAATAAGGCTTGGCTAACAGTTCAGGTGACACCTTAACGGCGTGGATAATATCGTTCAGGGGGGCGCCCTGATTCATTAAATCAAGTGTTTGAGTCACCATCGTCTCCAACACGGTCGCCACTTCGTTCAACACCTGTTTTATGCGCTCTTTGCCCGCAATAGGTAAACCATGAGCGGGGAGAAAAAGTTCAGCATCGCGGGAAGCCATATCACGCAGCGCCGCCGCCCACTCCTTCGGATACCGTTGCGCTTTCTGGGGGTTACCGGCGTTAGGAAACGCCCAAATAAAGAAATCACCCGCACAAATCGCTTTGTGCTTAGGAATCCACGCCCAGGTATGGTCATCCGTCTCACCTTTGGCGTGGTTAAGCTGGATATCAAGACCGCCTACATTCATTGCAAGATTGTTGGTGTAGGTAATTTCGGGCGCTGGGGTAGCAAGAGGCAAAAAATGTGACTGCCCTGCCAAGTCATATCCCTTTCGCTTGAACTGACCAAACTGACGCTCATTAATCACGTGGTTATAGCCATTGGTCATGCGATATCGATCAAAGCGTGCGGCTACATTTTCGTGTCCCACAATTGTTGGTTTACGCCCCTCATACGCCGCACAAAAAGCCCCACAACCACCGACATGATCGATATGCCCATGAGTAAAGACAACCGTATTAAACGGGTCCTGCGTCCATGACTGAATCGCATAAACGCACTTTGTACCGCCGTGCTCATTCGATGTATCGAAGGTCACTAAACCGTCGTCTGTCTTAAAGACAATCGAATGCGAAAAGGCCTCAACCACTGCAACCTCAGGAGACAATTCGGATAGCTGATGATTTATTCGGTTGATCGGTCCTGACGCTTGCATATCAGTTCGCCCGTCGATGAGATCTGCGGACATTTTGAGTAAATCAGCCATGTATTTTCCTTATTATTGTTTAGACGCCCCTTGAGCACTGGGCTACCCCACGCAGCCAGACCAATAAGCTATTTGCCGGCCCTATGCCGTTACTCTAAGTTTTCGACTACACTCAGCGCAACGGCTTATCCGCCTGAGATGGCCGGTCATAAGCTTCGGGGGCAGGTGATATGGAACAGGTTATTGCGGTAATGCAAGACGATTGGGTAATGATGGCCCTGCCCTTTTTCTTCGGGGCTCTGGCCCTCGAGGTCCTATGGGCTTACAACGTCACCACGAAGCATTACGAGTGCGTCGATTTTTGGACGAGTATGCGCGTGATGTTGCTGACCGTTTTTGTAGATTTGATCCCAAAGTTTCTTGGTATCTCGTTGATGTTCGCCGCCTACTCAGTATCGCCACTGAAAGGTTTTATCGACACAAGCTGGTACTGGTGGGTGTTACTGTTCTTTCTCGATGACCTGACCTACTACTTTTTCCATAGAGGTAATCATGAGGTCCGGTTGCTGTGGGCGGGCCATGTTTCGCACCATAGCTCGCAATACTACAACCTCGGGACAGCACTCAGACAGGGCGTGGGCGAGCGCATTTTGAAATATCCGTTCTGGGTACCACTGGCAATCATCGGTTATCACCCTGCGATGATCGTCACGATGCTGAGCGTGAGTTTGATCTACCAGTACTGGCTGCACACGGAGGCTTTCTATAAGTTTCCAAAAATCATCGAACTTATTTTCAATACGCCGTCACACCATCGCGTACATCATGGTTCCAACATTCGTTATCTCGACCGCAACCACGGCGCGACGCTCATTATTTGGGATCGTCTTTTCGGTACGTTTTCTGAGGAATTAGTTGAGGAACCTGTTCGATACGGTTTAACCAAAAACATCAGCACCAACAAGGTCATGCAGGTGGCCTTCGGTGAATATGGTTCGATATGGCGCGATATACGTCGTGCAAAACATTGGCGAGACAAGCTTGCCTACATCTTCAAGGCGCCAGGCTGGAGTCACGACGGCCCCGATTTACGATCCGATACGCTGCGAGCAACTGCACTACCATCCAGCGGTGTCTGAGCAGTAGCTACCCCGTACGTGCAACTTTGGTTGCCCGTTTTAGCACGATTAATCTGGCGTCAGTTTATAGGCGTAGCCTTAGCATGGAAGAAAAACTACTAGCCATTTACGATGCAGATTTTACCGTCCTCGGCGAAATTGCTTACGCGATCGGTAAAGTCACCGGCACACGTAGCTGCTCGCTGTGTGATATTACCCACGGTTTAAACCCACTTGGGAAGAGAAACTGGCGTAGCTACTGCGAGACGCGTCCCGAAATCGAATGGATCCATCGCAACGATCTTGATCCAGACACGCTAGCAGCGCTCACTTGCGCACTGCCATGTGTGGTGGCGAAGGACGCGATGGGCTGCTGTCATACCCTCTTAGACAACGAGGAACTACGCGCTTGTAACGGCGATATCACAGAATTTGACGCAAAGTTATCAAACTCATTAGCGCGGCGAATCGCTAACCTCGACGACGCACTCGCATCATGACTTGCTCCGCAGGCCGGGTAGTTAATCTCGCGGCAGGAACGACCTTTTGATCAGGCAATAATTCAAAATCGAACTTACTGACTAGCTGCGACATGATGAGCAAGCTTTCGACTTGCGCAAACCCGGCCCCAACACATAAGTGGGGCCCTTGCCCGAAGGGGATGTACGCGCCCTGAGTGAGATTCTTCTCGTTCTCCGGAAGAAAACGCTCGGGTTTGAAGGCGTGCGGATCGTCCCAGTATTTGCTGTGGCGTTGTAATGTCCACGGTGCAATCATCACCAGCGCACCTCGCGGCAAGCGCTTGCCTTCAATCTCAACCTTCTCCAAAGCAACTCTTGGGACAAAAGTAATAGGCGGGTAAAGCCGGAGCGCTTCTTTAAAGAAAGCGCGCGTCAGAGGCAGCTTCTTGGTAGCTTCGAAAGACAGATCACCTTCGCGCATATACGGATCAATCTCCTCTCGCAAGCGATCTAGCCACTCGGGCCTCTCCGCCAACATATAGAAAACCCAGGTAAGCGCGCTTGCCGTGGTCTCATGGCCCGCCAGGAAGAAAACACCCAGCTGATCGATCAACTCATCTCGCGTGAATGCTAATCCGGTGTCCTTATCTTTGGCGTCGATGACCGCTGAGGCTATGTCATTAAATTCACCTTCAGCTGCGTTTAAGTGGGTGTCGATCAAAGCACCAATGTGATGTCTTATGCGCTCGCAAGCAGCAAGGACGTCCGGGGGTTGCTTGATCTCTGACCAAGCAGGTTTCAGTATCATTCCGAGTATATCGACCTGAGCCACAGACTTTTCGAAGAGCGTGAAATCTTCAAACACTTCTTTAGCAACATTAGAGGCCAAAGGTGTTGAAAAAACGGTTCGGCAAATCACATCGGCCGTGAGGTGACTCATAGCCAAGTCCAAAGAAAACGGCTCCCCTCGGTCAGCTAAATCATCCATTACCGCAACATGATCGTGGGTAGCAGCGCACATCCCACCGTAAGCCACGTTCAACCG
>Ga0181596_10005748_pt1 | contig 10798 bp, 7 predicted proteins | sample 041ome_6_FD_148655 | JGI IMG/M metagenome (GOLD analysis project Ga0181596, IMG submission 148655) | Coastal salt marsh microbial communities from the Groves Creek Marsh, Skidaway Island, Georgia - 041402US metaG (spades assembly) | ecosystem: Environmental > Aquatic > Marine > Intertidal zone >... | reverse complement strand
AACGGCCGGTTTGGCGGCCCTCACGGGGGTGAAGGCCCAAACGCTGTGGGACGGCATTCAACACAACATCCAAGACAGTTCTAAGGCCATTCTCATCTTGCTCATGGTGGGCGCCTTGGCAGGAAGTTGGCTGATATCAGGCATCATCCCCACCCTGATTGTCTACGGATTGGACCTTCTTTCGCCGAGTATCTTTCTTCCCGCGACCGTGGTTGTCTGTGCCGTTGTGAGCTTGGCCACTGGCTCCTCTTGGGCCACCACCGCGACCGTAGGCATTGCCCTCATGGGCGTGGGCCAAAGCATGGGATTCTCCTCGGCTATGGTCGCCGGGGCTGTGATTTCAGGGGCCTACTTTGGCGATAAGATGTCGCCCTTCTCGGATACAACGAATTTGGCCCCAGCCATGGCCGGTACGGATTTGATGACGCACATCCGGTACATGACGCTTACCAGCGGGCCAGCCATTGTTCTGACCCTCATTGCTTTTAGCCTTTTGGGCATGAACGGAAGTGGGGGCAGTCTCAGCGACTTGGACCTGCTCACCGAAGAACTGAGTGCGCGCGTCACCATCAGTCCATGGCTCATGCTTATACCCGCCCTGAGCATCGGTCTAATCATTTACAAAGTGGACGCCATCGTCGCCATGGGAATTGGAACCTTGGCGGGACTCTTCGCGGCGTATTTCTTCCAGTATGACCTCCTTGTGGATTTGACGCTCGAGCGCTTGGGCGTGGACAGCTTTGATTGGATACACATCTACCAGCAGCTCTTTATCAGTACCTATGGCGATACGCAGATCGCCATGAGCAATCCCCTTCTCAACGATTTGATGGAATCAGGTGGCATGGCGGGCATGCTAGGCACCATTTGGCTGATCATCTGCGCCATGACTTTTGGCGGAACGCTGGCCGCGTCGGGCTTCTTGGAAGTCATTACCGAACTCTTTTTGCGCATGGCGCATGGGACAGCGGGCTTGATCGTCGCCACCTTGGTCACCTGTGGCTTTTTCAATGCGACGGCGGCAGACCAGTATTTGGCCATTGTCGTCCCGGGCCGAATGTTCCGCAAAGCGTATGAAGACCGTGGCCTCGCCCCAGAAAACCTCTCACGCGCCCTCGAAGACAGCGGGACCGTCACCTCTGTGCTGGTGCCCTGGAATACCTGTGGGGCCTACCAATACGCCACCTTGCACGTCAGCGCAGCGGATTATGCGATCTACGCCTTTTTCAACTGGCTGAGTCCGCTGATCAATGCCACGTGGGCCTTGATCGGCTTCCGCATTCGCAAGGCTTAAATCCAGCCCTTGCGGCGCATCCACCAAAGCATCCCAGTCACACAAGTGACCATGATACCGAGCACGATGAAGTAACCGTTCTGGGTTTCTGTTTCGGGCATATTCTGAAAGTTCATCCCATACAGGCCAGCCAAAAAGGTAATGGGCAGAAAAATGGCGCTAAACACGGTCAGCACCCGCATGACTTCGTTCGTCCGCTGTCCCACACTGGACAAGTACAAAGACTCCAGCGAATCGAGCATAGACCGAAGCGAATCCATGCGGTCGATGCATTGCATGGCCTGATCCCGTACATCCCGGAAATAGGGATGGTGCTCGACCTTGATGAAGGCCGAGGTTTCGATATTGCCCAATACTTCTTTCATTGGAATCAAGGCGCGGCGCAAAAGAGTTAAATCACGCTTGAGCTGGAGCACTTGGGTCATGACGGCCGGACTGGGTTCGTGAACGACCCCCTGCTCCAGAGCGTCCAATTGATCCTCCATGTGGCTCAAGGCCTCGCCATAGGGCAAAATGACGGCTTCCAAAAGGCGGTATACGAGGTAGTCCACAGGGCGTTGACGCACGATGCCTCTACCCTCTTGGATGCGGGTGTACACAGCCTCAAAGCGGTCCTGAACTTTCTGCTGCACCGTAATAACGTAGTCCTTGGTCAGGATGAAGGATATGTGTTCCAGCTTCACCCGGGATCCCTTGCGTTTGACAATGCTCTTGGCGGACAAGAACAAGGCCTCCGGATATTCTTCCATTAAGGGGCGTTGTTTGGCATCGATGGCGTCCATCATCATGTGTGGATTGAGACCAAGTGCCTCGCGCCATTGCAACCAATCGGACTCCTCCGGATAACCCCGAAAATTGAGCCAATGGACACGGCCCACAGGACTTCGATCCAAAAAGATCGCAGGGCTTAACTCGGGAAAATCGTCTAGGTGGCCGGCATCAAAGGATACCCAGCGTGGTTCAAGCGGCAGAACGGCATTCATACAAACAAGGTAGGGTGCAAAACCCCTATTTTTGCCCCCATGCCTGTACTTAGCATTGTCATCCCCGCCTACAACGAAGGGCCCACGATCCACTTTATCTTGGACAAAGTCCTCGCCGTGCAATTGCCTGGCGGCTGGACCAAAGAAGTCATTATTGTGAACGATTGCTCCAAGGATGACACCGAAGCAGCTATTCAGGCCTGGGCGGCGGGCCATCCTGCCCTGCCTATCCGATACCATGCGCACACGGTCAACCAAGGCAAGGGCGCGGCCCTGCATACAGGTATCGCTCAGGCCACGGGCGATTACGTGATTATTCAAGACGCAGACCTCGAATACGATCCCGAGGAATACAACCTGCTCCTTCAGCCCGTTTTGGCGGGCCAAGCCGACGTCGTTTATGGATCGCGCTTCATGGGAGGCAACCCGCACCGCATCTTATTTTTCTGGCATTCGCTGGGCAATAAATTCCTCACCTTCCTGTCCAATATGTTCACCAATTTGAACCTCACGGATATGGAAACCTGCTACAAGCTCTTTAAGCGCGAGATGATTCAATCCCTGCATTTGACCGAAAAGCGATTTGGTTTTGAGCCCGAGGTGACGGCCAAAATTTCCCGCATCCCCAAGGTCCGCATCTACGAAGTAGGCATCTCCTACTACGGGCGCACCTTTGAAGAGGGCAAGAAAATTGGCTGGAAGGATGGATTTCGTGCGATTTATTGCATCCTCAAATACGGGGCATTAAAGGCGAAGTGAGAGGCTGTTAAACCTTCCTTTTCTTGTATTGTCGGTAGCCCGCTGCGCCTCCTCCAAGCAAGCGGGCGGTCAATCCATCGTCCAGGGGGACGGGGGGCGCTGGTGGTGAACCCGTTTCGGGGATATACCACGACGGATCCTCATAGTTGAACATACCCTGAAATACTTAGTCAAAGGGATTTAAATCCTTCCCCGTTTGAGCCTGAATGGTGAAACCTACTATGAATAACAGACCACTATATTGTGCTTTCACATTTTCGGGTTTAGTAGGTTACGAGAAACTTTTGTCGCTGAACCCCAGAAGGTCCCTCCAATTCTAGAATATACATACCCGAAGATCTTGGCGCATTCAAGGACTGCAAGCCGGAGTAGATGGTTCCTTTGGATTTTTCCTTTCCATCTAATGTCACCAGGCGATAGTTCGCCTTATCCGAATCGTGCCACTGCACCATCAACCGGCTACCATCTTGGTAAATCACAAGTGAGGTTGACGAAGCGCCTGGTTCCACCGTACCTAAGGTAGATTGACTGACATGAAGGGCAAAACGAGGTTCCTCTTGGGTCCAAACTTGGTGGGTGAACAGGTAGTCCCCTTGATTTAAATCATGAAACTGCTGAAGGGCCTTATCTTCCAGGTATACCTGATAACCCTGCCCATTGGTCACTTGCTCCAGATTGATCCGAAACTTGGAACCCGCATCCACATAGTCAAAGCCGACCGGAAGAATTTGGTTACCGTGTAAATCAAGGGCATTACTGGCCATTTCCTCCGCATCTACATAGCTGTAAATATTGGGCATTAACGGCCCATTGGTCATTTTCCAGGCATCATAGGCCCCATCAAAAGAGGAGGTGGTTCCCGAAACATGGGCCACCCACATTCGATCTGTAATCAGCGTATCACCCAACAATGCGGCCCGTATAACAAGGTTGTCCGGGCGAGTTTTATAGTACCTCGGCGTAAAAGCCACAGTTCCATCTGCACTCATCGTGGTGGCGATGGAGGTCGATCCCGTAGCCTGGACCCAAAAGGCCTGCATGGGTGGAATCACCCCAGTTAAAGTTCCACCACCACTTCCACTATAAAAGAGGTACGAAGAAGTGGACTCATCCCAAATGTAATAGGCATTGTTCAGATTGGTATCGGTAACCAATGTCCAATCAAGTCCACAGGTGTATGGATTGCCTATCAGATTCCATCCGCTACTGGAGGCGTTGTTACTCGTTGGCGCGGTGTTTATAGCAGAACCTATAGACCATGTATTTGACATATTCGGTGTGCCTGAAACTTGAGAGGTTCCCGCGGCAGATATGAAAGGAATATTACTGGGATCCACATTTGCAAAATATCCGACCCCAGGTATTCCTACGCTCGCCCCAATAGTATTCCATGCACCCGTTGCGGCATTGTAGGAATACAGTTTAGATTCATCTCCGGACGAATTCGTAAACCCAGATGTCACCGAGGAGGATATCATGTGTGCGCCAGAGGAAATGTAATTCTCTTGTTCAATTGCGCCGCTCCCGCTTAAACTGGAGAATTTTAGTTGACTGTATGAACTAGAGTTCGCGTTTAGAACCAGATTACTCCCATTTAGATCCAGTGTCCCCACTTCAATTGTTACACCTGGTAAAACTTGAATTATTTGATTGGACGGTAAAGTGACAGAAGAGGAAGGGGTGCTAATATTTGAAGCAATAGACCCAGGTGGATTAGATCGCAAAAAAGGATATCCACCATTTGAGATTCCATCCCAATCCCAAATGGTAGTGAAGTTCCATCCAACATACGTGGCACTATTAAATGGTGCATTCGTTTGGGTAATATTTTGTACCGTCGAATAAAATTTAGATGGCAAATTTTGATTATTCAAAACATCGGCGTAGCAGTTTGGTGTAGCAATGCCCCTATTGTATGTTTTGAATATGCCATAATCCAAATTGCCTGGTGAAGTAAGAAAAGATTTACTGCCATCCCAAGACCACTCATTAATTCTTATTCCCGTGTAACAGGTGTCAAAATTGGAGTTTGAATTATTTGTTCCCGCAAAACCGTATAAGCCATACCAACCGTTCAACTCTCCAACAACATAACAGTTTCGAAAAATATCCAAAGAGGAAAATCCAGCAAAACCACTCGCGTGCTGCTGTGAGTTAGTGACAGTTGCTTGTATGAGGTCATAAATTTCCACATTCGCATAGCATCTTTTGAAGACGCAATGATCGGTTGGCCCTACAAAGCCACCCGAGCGATACGACATCATATACAGGGGCCTACCTATCAAGCTACAATCCTCAAATGTGCTATATGTTGACTGGCCGACAAATCCACCCACAGAGGTTAACGAACCGTTGAAATGACCATTGGAGTTAGGTGGCAAGATGTGCTTTATTGTGACATGCACATTCTGGACAAGTGAATTATTCTCAATTTTCCAAGCAAGTCCTCCTGAGGAGGCGATTGAAGTTGCATTATTTGTAAAATCAAGTTGGATACTCGCATCCAAATCTCTGATAGTCGCGTTATTAACTAAACCAAATAATCCATTTTTATTACCAGAGTTAATTATACAAAGTCCAATTATTGAATAGCCTTGCCCATCAAAAATTCCTTTAAATGCATAGCTTGATGTTCCTCCAATGACTTGCCAACCACTTTGCCACCCACATGTAGCGGAAGCATCTATGTCATTAGTAAGTTGGAAGTATTTATTAGTTGAAAAGTTCGGAATAGTAGCACAACTGACGCTTACCCAATATAATTCATTCAAATTGGTTATCAAATAGGGATCAGTCGCAGATCCGCTACCAACACTGGGTGCTGTTGACGTTTGACCGCGAACAACCGAACAACAAACCAAAAAGTAAAGGATCGTTATGGTCCAAATTCTTTGTCGTGATTGGCTAACCCAAAGACCAAAATATGACGGTATCATACCCGAATTTTTCATTTAGATTTTATCGACTTATTTTATAAGTCCGATAACGAACTTACAACAGTATTCCATATAAAGTTTGTTGTGACAGTCTTGAGTAAAAAAATCACAAAAAAAGCGCGACCCCGAGGGGCCGCGCTTCACGTTTCCAGAAGTCCGCGCGGGGCGCTTACTTCACTTCTTCAAATTCTACGTCGGTCACGTCGTCTGCACCACCACCTGCCGAAGCATCTGGTCCAGGCTGACCGCCGTCACCGGCTTCTTGCTGTGCCTTGTACATCTCCTCTGAAGCATTTTTCCAGGCTTCATTGATCTGCTCCATGGCTGCATCGATTGCCGTGATTTCTTGAGAGGCATGGGCCTTCTTGAGGTTCTCCAAGGATTCCTCAATCGCGCCCTTCTTATCACCGAGTTTGTCGCCAAACTCGCCAAGTTGCTTCTCCGTTTGGAAAATCATCTGGTCCGCTGCATTGAGCTTGTCAACGCGCTCTTTCGCAGCCTTGTCCGCGTCGGCATTGGCCTCGGCCTCCTTCTTCATCTTCTCGATTTCCTCTTGGCTCAAGCCGGAAGAGGCCTCGATGCGGATTTTCTGCTCTTTGCCGGTGGCCTTATCCTTGGCGCTTACGTTCAGGATGCCGTTGGCGTCGATGTCAAAGGTGACCTCGATCTGAGGAGTACCGCGGGGGGCGGGGGGAATGCCGTCCAAGTGGAAGCGCCCGATGGTCTTGTTGTCTTTGGCCATGGGACGCTCGCCCTGCAAGATGTGGATTTCTACGCTGGGCTGGTTGTCGCTCGCCGTAGAAAATACTTCAGACTTCTTCGTGGGAATGGTCGTGTTGGCTTCGATCAACTTGGTCATCACGCTGCCCATGGTTTCAATACCCAAAGACAAAGGCGTCACGTCCAGTAAAAGCACGTCCTTCACGTCGCCAGCGAGCACGCCGCCTTGGATAGCGGCACCAATGGCCACTACCTCGTCGGGGTTCACCCCTTTGTTGGGCTCCTTGCCGAAGAACTTCTTCACGGCGTCTTGGATGGCTGGGATTCGGGTAGAACCACCGACCAAGATGACGTCGTCAATGTCGCCCGTCGATAGGCCAGCGTTTTTCAACGCAGACTTACAGGGAGCAATGGTGCGCTCGATTAAGTCGGCCACAAGGCGCTCAAAGTCCGCCCGCGACATGGTCTTCACAATGTGCTTGGGACCGCTTGCTGTAGCCGTGATATAGGGGAGGTTGATTTCGGTGCTCGTTGTGCTTGACAACTCAATTTTTGCCTTCTCTGCAGCCTCTTTCAGGCGCTGGAGGGCCATCGCGTCTTTGCGCAAGTCAATGCCTTCCTCTTTTTCAAACCCTTCGGCCAACCAGTTGATGATGCGGTCATCAAAATCGTCGCCACCAAGGTGGGTGTCGCCGTCGGTTGACTTTACTTCAAAAACGCCGTCGCCCAACTCCAGGATGGACACGTCGTGGGTACCGCCACCGCAGTCAAACACAACAATTTTCATGTCGCGATTCTGCTTGTCGATGCCATAAGCCAGGGCGGCTGCCGTGGGTTCGTTGATGATGCGTCGCACCTGAAGACCTGCGATCTCGCCCGCTTCTTTGGTCGCTTGACGCTGTGCATCGTTAAAATAGGCGGGAACCGTGATGACGGCTTCCGTTACATCCGTGCCCAAATAATCTTCGGCGGTCTTCTTCATTTTCTGAAGGATCATGGCCGAAAGCTCTTGCGGCGTGTATTGGCGGTCATCAATCACCACGCGGGGGGTGTCGTTATCGCCCTTGACGACTTCGTAGGGAACACGGCCAACTTCTTTGGCGACGTTGCTGTACGATTCGCCCATGAAGCGCTTGACCGAGAATATCGTTTTCTTGGGGTTGGTGATGGACTGACGCTTGGCGGGGTCTCCGACTTTGCGCTCTCCGCCCTCCACAAATCCAATGACGGATGGGGTGGTTCGCTTGCCTTCGGCGTTGGGGATGACCACCGCTTCATTGCCTTCCATGACGGACACACACGAGTTGGTGGTGCCTAAGTCAATTCCTATGATTTTACCCATGTTGAATGCTTGAGTTATTCGTGAATTTGGCCTCGTAAGGTCAAACCCCGTACCAAAGCCTCAAGCGAGACAAAATGTCAGTTACATGTCAGCGTATCCAGGAAACTGGCTTTGGCAAAGCGCAGGCTGCATGTCAATTTGCCAAAAACGAGGCTATCCAAGGAGCGGTCTGCCAAGCCCAAATTAGGGCGATCCAAGCTGGCCGTGCTCGCAAAAATGCCTGCCCCACCCTGAACATTCGTATAAAAGGGCGGATCCTGGAGGATGGTGTTAGAGGGCTGCGTGACGGATATGTAGGTCGCCAAATCGTCCGTGCCGGCCGTCAAGTGCAGCGTGAACCCACGGAAAAAGCGGATGTATCCAGGCTTAATGGGCAAGGATTCCGCCAAGAACTGGTAGTACTCTTGGTAGGTGAGCGTCGTTTTGCTGGTCGCTCCGCCATTGAGTGTACTGCCTAGCTGGTAAGGCAAGCGGTAGCGCACCGTGTGGCGCGTAGAATCCGATTGCTGGTGTTCCGGCATCTCCATATAAAGAAAGTCGATGTAGCCCTGGTAGGCGCGCGCATTCCGAGCTTGGTTCCATTCAATCTCTTGGCCCTTGGTCGACGTCATGTTCAACCGCTGAATGCCAATGGGCGTCGGCTTTTTCAAGGTGAAGGACTCCGAATTCACCATAGGCGTGATCGCGGTGGCCAACACAGGGCTGGCGGAATCTTTCTGGAGGATCAGCTTGTAGTCCCAATCCAGGCGGTTCGAGTTGGAGGTGAACCCAGGGAGGATAAGGCGGTACAATCGGTGGCCTTGGCTGGTAAATAGGCCGGAGTCCTTGGGGGTGTCGTACGTGACTTCCAAAGTCTTGTCCCAGGCAAGTTGCCCGTTTTCCTTGAAGGCCTGGATGCGGGCGAGCAAATTCGGGTAGTAGAGGCTATCAGGGTGAGCGCTGCCCCCATTGGGACCCTCTTGGCCCAAATAGGCGCGACCGACCCGCACATACTGTGTATCCGAATCTGGATTCAGAGTACAGTAGACAATGGGCACGTTTTCAAAGGGTGCCGTAACGTCCAATGTATTGTCGCAGGAGGCCCAAAGGGCTACTGCCGCGAGGGCGATCCAAAGCTTCTTACCAACCATAGCGTTCAAAGATACCACCGAACTGCGTTGTACTTTTGAGCCAAATCCCTCGAAATCATGTCTACGGCAAAAAAAGAATACAAGAAGGTCACGACCAATTCACTGTTCGAAATGAAACAGCGTGGCGAACGCATCGCCATGCTCACCGCCTACGACTACAGCCTTGCCAAATTGGTGGACCAGGCGGGGATTGATGTCATTTTGGTGGGCGACTCCGCCTCCAATGTGATGGCCGGCCACGAAACCACGCTGCCTATCACCTTGGACCATATGATCTATCACGCATCCAGCGTCATTCGCGCCGTAGACCGTGCCTTGGTGGTGGTAGACCTACCCTTTGGATCCTACCAAGGCAACGCCAAGGAGGCTTTGTCCTCCTCCATCCGCATCATGAAAGAGTCCGGGGGCCATGCCGTCAAGTTGGAGGGCGGCCAGGAGGTGGCGTCCACGATCGAACGCATTGTCGGATCGGGGATACCTGTCATGGGCCACTTGGGCCTGACCCCGCAGAGCATTTACAAGTTTGGCACCTATGCCGTGCGCGCCAAAGAGGAGGCGGAAGCTGCGCAGTTGCTGGCCGACGCCAAGGCACTCGAAGCCGCAGGTTGTTTTGCCTTGGTTTTGGAAAAAATCCCCGCGCAACTCGCCAAGCTAGTCAGCGAATCCCTCCAAATCCCGACCATCGGAATTGGTGCCGGTGGCGATGTGGACGGTCAAGTGCTTGTTCTGCATGATATGCTTGGCATGAACACCGAATTCTCTCCCCGCTTCCTCCGCCGGTATTTGGATCTAGCCGTGCAGATTCCCGCAGCCATTGGATCCTATGTGCAGGATGTGAAAAGCCGCGATTTCCCCAACGATTCGGAGAGCTACTAAGATGCAGGAGCCCCTTATTCTCTGGGAAGACAACCACCTGCTCATTGTGAGCAAGCCCGCCGGCATGCTCGTTCAAGGGGACATCACGGGGGACCGTTGTCTGAAAGATTGGGCGGAGGAGGATGTTGCGCGCCGCTTTCGCAAGCCCGGAAAAGCCTTCATTGGCCTTCCCCACCGGCTAGACCGCCCCACCTCGGGTTTGGTCGTATTGGCCAAGACATCCAAGGCCCTGGCCCGCATGAACGCGGTCTTTTCCGGCCGGGATATCCAAAAAACCTACTGGGCTATCGTAGAGGGGCATGTGGATCCGCCGAACGGACGTTTGGTCCACCACCTCGTGCGCGACGGCAAGACCAAAAAAAGTTTTGTCTCCCAGCGCCCCGATGCCCAAGAAGCCATCCTCCGCTACCAAATCCTCGAAAAGGGAGACCGCTATAGCTTGGTAGAAATTGATCTCGAAACCGGTCGGCACCATCAAATTCGGGTTCAGCTACAGGCCATCGGCCACCCGATCAAGGGCGATTTGAAATACGGTTCCAAGCGGTCCAACCCAGATGGAGGCATTCACTTGCACGCGCGCCGCATTTCCTTCATCCATCCCGTAAGCCAAGAACGCATCGAGGTCCTCGCACCCCTTCCCGAGGAAGCCCTTTGGCGAGCCCTCGCTCCCAAGGCCTCTTAAGACCTACATTCGTGTCTATGAAGACACGTCTCTCTTGGTGGGTCTACCTTGTGTTAGGCCTGGGTATTTTCGGTTA
>Ga0181596_10005743_pt1 | contig 10800 bp, 9 predicted proteins | sample 041ome_6_FD_148655 | JGI IMG/M metagenome (GOLD analysis project Ga0181596, IMG submission 148655) | Coastal salt marsh microbial communities from the Groves Creek Marsh, Skidaway Island, Georgia - 041402US metaG (spades assembly) | ecosystem: Environmental > Aquatic > Marine > Intertidal zone >... | reverse complement strand
AAGTTAGATTCCTTCTTCTCGATACCTTCACCCAAGTTAAATCTTTCGAAGCGACGGATGGAGATCTTCTCGCCCAATTCCGCGGTGGCTTCTTTGATCAATTCTTCAACCGTCTTGGACGTGTCCTTGATGTAATCCTTCGGCAAGAGCGCCTTTTCGTTGACCATTTTGTCGATGCGGCCTTGGACAATCTTCTCTCTGATGTTCTCCGGCTTGGATTGGAGATCTTCCTTCTTCATTTCGATTTCCTTCTCTCGGGCAATCATCGCCGGATCGCAGTCGTCGGCGGAGATGTATTCAACTTCCGGGCACGCGGCGACTTGCATCGCGACATCCTTCGCGAGATCCTTGAATTTATCGCCTCTGGCGACAAAGTCGGTTTCGCAGTTGACTTCAACCAAAACACCGATCTTGGAACCAGCGTGAATGTACGAGAAAACACCGCCTTCGGCGGCGATGCGGCCTTGCTTCTTGTCCGCAGAGGCCATGCCCTTGACGCGCAACCACTCTTGCGCCTTCTGAACATCACCACCGTTCAGGCCGAGAGCTTTCTTGCAATCCATCATACCGGCACCGGACATTTGTCTGAGCTCCTTGACGGCAGCCGCGGAGACGGCAACCATCTCAACCGGAGCGTCGTCCTTCGGCTCTTCTTTCTTCGGCTCAGCTGGCTTCGGCGCTTCAGCCTTGACGGCAGTCGCCTCGGCAATCTCAGCCGCAAAGTTAGATTCCTTCTTCTCGATACCTTCACCCAAGTTAAATCTTTCGAAGCGACGGATGGAGATCTTCTCGCCCAATTCCGCGGTGGCTTCTTTGATCAATTCTTCAACCGTCTTGGACGTGTCCTTGATGTAATCCTTCGGCAAGAGCGCCTTTTCGTTGACCATTTTGTCGATGCGGCCTTGGACAATCTTCTCTCTGATGTTCTCCGGCTTGGATTGGAGATCTTCCTTCTTCATTTCGATTTCCTTCTCTCGGGCAATCATCGCCGGATCGCAGTCGTCGGCGGAGATGTATTCAACTTCCGGGCACGCGGCGATTTGCATCGCGACATCCTTCGCGAGTTCTTTAAATTTATCGCCTCTGGCGACAAAGTCGGTTTCGCAGTTGACTTCTACCAAGACACCAATTCTAGAGCCGGCGTGGATGTAGTCAATAACAACACCTTCGGCGGCGATGCGGCCTTGCTTCTTGTCCGCAGAGGCCATGCCCTTGACGCGCAACCACTCTTGCGCTTTTTGGACGTCACCGTTGTTTTCAATCAAAGCTTTCTTGCAATCCATCATACCTGCACCGGACATTTGTCGGAGCTCTTTAACCGTAGCCGCGGAGATGGCGGCACCATCAGCAGCCGGAGCAGCAGCTGGTGCGGCCGGTTCGGCAACTGGAGCGGCAGCAGCTGGTGCGGCCGGTTCGGCGACTGGAGCGGCAGCAGCGGCGGCTGGTGCGGGTTCCTCTTTAGCAGCTGGGGCGGCGGCCTGAAAAAATGAAAAAAACGTGAGTATTTTTTACATAAAACAATAAAAAAGTGTTGTCGTCATCTATTACAAATGCGCGGATTTACGTCGACGCGCGGGCTATTCTGGAGAAAAAACAAACGAGGTTTCAAAGTTTTCCCTATTAGCTACTTACCGCAGGTTCCTCAGTCGGTGCGGCAGACGTAGACATGCTCGCCGATGCCGATCCAGACTTCTTTGCTTGCGGGAAGTTGTCCGCCGATAATCCGATAGATTTGAACGCAAACTGAATCGCCGACGCCGACGATTCAACTTCAACGTTCATATCCGAAGCCATTTCGTCCAACTGTGGTGATGAGAAGAAGAGAGTGAGAGAGAGAAATGAATGTGGTCAGTAAAAAAATTTCTCTTTTCCTTATCTGTTCTCACGGCTTCTCCGTCCTTATCGAGATAAAAAGAGGAACGATGCTCCCGCGGTTTGCCGACGAAAAAAATCCTCGCGAGAAGGAGGATAAAAAGCAATCATACAATAAAATCAAGTGAGGCACTTACGTCGAGCTTCTCCTTCATGGATAATTTCACTTTGCTGCCGTCGACGCCTAAGACGCGAACGGTGACCTTATCGCCGACGTTGGCGATATCCTTCGCCTCGACCCCAAAGTCATCGGATAACTCCGAGATGTGAACCAAACCTTCCACACCTTCCGCAATTTCAACAAAAATACCGTAGTTTTGGATCGATTTCACTTCGCAGCCTTCCAAAACCGCACCCTTCTTCAAGTTACCCGCGATTTCAGACTGTTTCTCCTTTTGCAACTTGAACGCTTGTCTCGCCTCAAACTTTGCCTGTTGGTCCGCAGCTTGCTGCGCAACTTCCGCTTCCGTCGGCGGCTGCTTCATCGTCAAAGAGATGCGTCCTTTTTCAATGGATTTAATCCAAATCTTGACCTCTTGGTCAACGGCAACGACATCGCTGACGTTCTCGACAAAGCCAGACTGCAACTCAGAGATGTGCACCAAACCGTCGTTCTTGGCGCCAAAGTCCACAAACGCACCATACGCCGTCGTTGATTTAACTTTGCCGGTAAATTCCTTACCGACTTCGAGGTCTGATTCTTGCACCGTGACGGTCTTCTTCGGAAAGCGGCGCTTCGGCTTCGCTTCATCCGTGGTCGTGGCGGCTTCGCTCGAAGCTTCAGCTTCCGCAGCCGATACCGTGGTGGCGAGCGTTCTCGTCGTCGTCGTCGTCGTCGGTCTCGCCAAACTGTTGTTTTTGTAGTCAAGAAAATATGCAGAAAGAGTCGTTAGAAAGGCAAGTTCTCTCGAAAGTGATTTTCAATCTCGGAAGGGTACGCGAAACGAGCAGCGACGCGCGCAATGGAAAATGCATCAAATCTCTTTCATTTCACTTTATCCACAAGCAAATGACTACGTGTCCCCGACGAAGAAAAAAAAAACTCGGAAACCGCCCGAATGACCACACGTGCGATATAAAGCGTACCTAAACTTGTTGGAATTTCTGATAGTGTTGGAGCGAACGACGCATGCCTGTGATTAGATGAGAGATTCGGTGAGTATTGAGTACACATTGAGCGCTGATTTGCCCTCGGATTTTGCACGGGGGGGGGCGGCGGTGCGCACAAAAAAGCGACGTAAGAAATGCACCGCACAAAAAGAAAAAAATTGTGTTCGTAATGCGCTCGTAAACGCATCCACGCGTACCTTCATGGACATATTCGCGGCCATCCTGACGGCACTAGACATTGCAGACATTAGAATATTCGTTGTAAAATATTACTGAAAGCAAAAAGCGCTTCAAATAAGTGACGACGTTCGCACGTTCGGGAAAGTTCCGGATTAACGCTGAGGCCTTTTTTTGGGTGTGGGCTTTTTTGCGTCTCAGGTTTTAAAATTAGAGATTGAAAAATCTCTCGTCTGTCTTTCCGCCTCTTCTCTTCTGGAGGAGTGCAGCTCTACTCGTATTTTAAACCTGTTTTCGAGCGAAAAATGAGAAGCGCTCTTTCCTTCTTGCTGCTCGAGACAGACGGAGAGAGGAGACTTTAATCTTTTCAACACCGCACTTCTTCACTCTTCGAGTACGATACACTACATTTTCCCCACACATCCAACATGATCAATAACAACAACAAAACGATGATTACGACGAAAGAGGAACACGGCAGAGGAATGCTACCGTCGATGACCTCGCCGATGGCGCAGTTAGGGAGAGCGATTGCCGTCGCATCATCCTCGTCGTCGTCGTCGTCATCGACGTCGTTTCTCTTTAATCCTCTGAACGAATTGCGACAAGCCGCTCGGTCTGGTTTCAACTCCGCCAGAAAGAACATTTCCGAGAACAAAGACGCGAAGAAGGCAAACGCGGTGTTTTGCGCGAGCATGAGCGCGGCGCAATATAATAGCAATCATAATAATAGAAGAAGTAATAATAATAAGAACACGATGAACGAAATCATGGTTCCCATCCGAGGAACAAACAAGTTTTTAGGCGCGATGATCCCGGGCGATTCCGCCGTTGAAGTCGTCTTAACCTCCGGGTTGTTCTCCACGTTGAACATATACAACACTCTGTTGATTGGAAGATTGATCGTCACGTGGTTTCCAGCTGCACCGCAGCAAATCGTGTACCCGTTGGCGACTATCTGCGACCCGTACTTGAACTTGTTCCGAGGCATCATTCCGCCGTTGGGCGGAATCGACCTGTCTCCGATTCTCGCGTTTACGGCGTTGAACTTCTTCACGAGCACGGCGGCGGCGTTGCCGGCACAAATTGATGGCGACGGTAACATTGTTGGCGTCCCGGAAAAGAAGAATGTGTTTAAAGGGTTGTTCGCGGAGAAGAAAGAGAAGCGATAATATTTTTTCTCTCTTGGCGTTGCGTTGCTATTGTTATAATATCATTATTATCATTTTATCATTATCATTGCTTGCTCAAATACCGTTTACTTCTTACAAATACAAAACTGTTATTACATGCGTTGTTCTACTCTCTCTCGTATAAAAATGACTTCTTCACAATTCGCGCGCGCGTGCTCTGCTTTTTGTCAAAACAAAAATCGTCAACGTTTTTTTATTCGTTGCCCCCATCGAGTGAAGAATTCAAAGCTCTCTCCACGTTCTTCACGTGACTTTTCGGATCGTAATCTTCAAAGTATCGATGTCTCAACGCATCTTTCGCTGACACTCTCATGTGTGGCGGATACACCAACATCCTCTTCAATAAATCTAAACCAAACTCGTCGACTTTCGGGCACAACTCCTTCATCTCCTTCGCCTTCCATTTGGGAAACTCCTCCTTGTAATCCGGCAGTTGCGACACTTCTGGCCAAACGGTGTCGACTGGAGTCCCTAACCCGCGAAATATCTTAAATAACTGATCGATTTCAGAGTCTCCAGGAAATAACGGCGACTGATTAATCATCTCCGCGAAAATACACCCAATCGACCACACGTCCACCGGCGTGGAATATTGCTTCGCGCCTAACAAAATTTCCGGCGCTCGATACCATAACGTCACTACCTCGTGCGTGTACGCCCTCAACGGAATCGCAAACGCTCTCGCCAACCCAAAATCCGCTAACTTCAACGAGTTCGTTTCCGTATCGATTAATAAATTCTGTGGCTTTAAATCTCTGTGCAACACTCTGTGCGAGTGACAAAACGCGATGCCGGCGCACATTTGATACACGTATCCTTTAATCACCATTCGATCGTTCGATATGTGCGGACTCGCATCCATGTGCTTTTTCAAATCTAAATCTAAATATTCAAACACTAAGTAGAGCTTTTTCTCCAAGTGCACCACGTCCACCAGTTTCACGATGTTTTCGTGCCTGAGTTCTTTCAACAAAGAGATCTCTCGAATGGCAGTTGACGGGACGCCTTCTTCTTCTTGCTCTAAACGAATACGTTTCAAGGCTAAAATCTCTCCGGTCGAGCGCACCCGCGCTTTATACACGACCCCGTACGTGCCTTCACCAAAATCGTATCCACCTGATATATTTTGTTTTATTTTAATAATATAATACGACGAGAGAAGTTATCATTAGTATTAAATCGTTGTTAGTAATCTCATCGGACGGAAAAGAGAGAAGTAAAAATTTTTGTCGAAGAAGAGAGAGACATTTTTTTTAGAGGAAGAAGAAGAAAACTGGGTGGCGCACCTTCTCGTACTCCTCCATGTATCTTATCTGTCTCGTATATTTACTACTACTCTACTACCGCTGCTGCTACTTTCTTCTTCTTCTTCTTGTCGTTCTGTTCTCACACAAAACGAAAGACTTTTGACGCTTTTTAGTCCGAACTTTTCGACGAAGATGATTTGAGAGAGATGAGATGATGTTTTTTTTTGAGAAGATTTTATTGCATGCCATTTTTTCAATTTTGTGTGGGAAGTGTTTTATATTACTTTTACAATCGAAGCGCTCTCTTCTTTCTTCTCTCTCCTCTCTCCTCTTCTCTCTTCTCTTATTATAAAGCTAAGTCTAATCTATTCAAGGAGGATCTCAACAGTGCCTCACCAGCGTTCTCGACGAACTTCTCCGCGGTACTTTGTACGTGTTCGAACGTTTCCATTCTCTTATCAAACTCCTTGGCGCGTAAAATTTTCTCGCCTCGAGAGTCGATTCGAGCGCGGATTTTGTCCGCCGTGATCAAGTCTGCGATTTCTTTTTCGAGGTTTTCCACCGAGTCACAATTGAACGCAGACGCCATGGTAGTTAAGCTCAACGCAGAAAACGGCTTGGTGTATTGAATCAACGCTTTTTGACGGATGAGTGAAAAGAGTTTGTGGACGTGTTTCCCGACGTGGATGTCCAAGAGTAACTCTTTTTTAATCACGTCGAGTTTGGATAAGCATTGCGGATATCGCGAATTCCAAAAATCTTCCACAATATCGCGCATTTCCGGAGCCGTACTCAGCATGTCTCGAAACGTGAAGTTTTCGTGGACGACGCGTTTCTTCAATTGCACTCGGTCAAACGTAGCCAAAGCGCACAAGCCGCCGTAGACGGCGACGTCTTGTTGAGAGATAACCTCCGCGTACGAGTTTCCAATCTCCGTTTTCAAGCTCGTAAAGTGCTTCGCGGCTTCCGCGTACTTGCCAAAGTGCAAATGCGCCAACGCCGCCGCGCACGTAAACTTTGCTCTCGTCAAATTTTGTTCTTCTTTGTTTTCTCCCGCGCCGCCTATCCCTTCGATGCCGCCTCCCGCTTGTTGTATAATCGACGGTCGTTGCGCCATTTTCTTCTCGGTTTCGCCCGCCGCCGACTGCTGGTCCACGTTCTTCAAAATCGCCAATCCTTTGTTCGCGTACAGCAAAACCTGCGCCATAGAGTTCAACTCCAAAGCAACTCTAATGCTATTCACGCACAGCGCCAACGTGTGTTTCACGGACGTTCCGTACTCTCTGGATTTCGCGTAACATTGGAACGCTTCTTTCAAGTCACCAATGTTGTAGTAATAATCGCCCAAATCGTTGTGCGCTAATCGAATGGACTCTTTCAAAGAGCTCGCTTTCGAGGAAGTTAACCCTTCGTCCAATCGTTTTCTTTCGTTTTGGTTTTCCAAATCCATCTGACGTGACCAATTTTCCACGAAATCTTCTCCCTCTTCTTCTTCTTCTTCTTCTCCTCCTCCTCCGTTGTCGTCCATGTTCACATCTCCTCCTCCTCTTAACTCCTTCAACTTTATCTTCCTCTCCCGAATGGACTTGAAAATCTCCGCGTTCCTCGTCCCGCCTCTTTTGCAAATCTCTCCCGCTCTTCTCAGCGCTTCTCTCGCGATCTCAACATCGTAACGACTTTTTTCTTCTTCTTCTTCTTGGTCGTCGTCTTTTTCCAAACGTTTCAGAAGAGCGTCCGCGATGAACTGGAACCGTATCAGCTTGGCGCTGTCCACGTAGTTTTGAGAGATGGCTTCTATCGCTTGCATGATGATGATGATGATGATCTATCTCTTCTTTGGGTGTTTCTTTTATTCTACTATCAATCGCTAAAGAGCTACCACCAAGTTTTAATGTGAAGAACGTGTACTCGTAGAGAGAGAAGAAAGAGAGGAGACGAATTTTCATTTTTTGCCAAAATTTGTTGGTCTCGAAACAGACAAACCAAAAAACCAAAAATTTCGTTTCCTGCTTTCTCCTCCCTTTTTCGAAACGCTTTGAAGACGAAATCAAGAAAATCAAACGAGATTGAGACACGTCTGCCGATGTCTAGTCACGAAAACACAAAAATTTGCCCACAAACTCCCTTTATCTCTCTCTAATTCTCGTTAGGAGACGCTTTTCTCATCAGAGTTGTCTTCATAAATAAACACACACACACACACACACACACACAACATCTAACACACCCTAATACATACATCTCAAAAATGGCATTCAGCGTGGTGGCATCTTCCTCTTTGCTCTCCTCGAGAGTCTCGACTCCTCTCAAGAAGCAAAACAAAAGAAATTCAAGAAATTCTCACGCGTTTTCGTGTAAAGCGATGAGCGATGCGGAAATCGACGCGAAATATCCCGTCGGAGGGAGCGTTTACAAGGTAAAAAGTTTTTGAACCTTTCCTTCTGTTTTCCCTCTCTCTTGTTCCGTTGTTACGATTCATCATCGACAAAACCAATGTCTTCTGTTGATCTTGGCGATGAAAGAGAAGAAGAAGAAGCTGTTTGCATTCTCCAATTGATCATTTTTTTTGCCCTACGCCGACGACGAAGCAGAGATACGAGAAAATCTCTGCTCTCCTCTCTGCTTCCTTTTCATTCAAAAAATAAAACTAAAAACTTTAAAATGAAACATTTTTTTTCCTTCGTACTCATCAATCAAACTATTACAGGTTGTTTTGGACTGCTCTCAGTCGAACATCGCGCTCGGTTTACTGTTGAAACCAGGGGAGGACGGCAGACCGGTGGTGAAAACCGTTCGCCCTGGGGGCAAAGCGCTCGGCAAAGTGTCGGTGGGCGATACCATCTTAGCGACGACGTACGTCGGTTTGACGAACATCTCGGAAAACTCCTGGGGTAAAGCGGACCGAGGGTGGGTCGATACCGCGGCGGTGTCGTACGATGACGCGAATGCGGCGATGACTACGAACGCGAACACGATTGGCTTGATTTTGGATCACGAATACAAGCCGTCTGGCGGCGGCGCGAGGGCGGTGACTTCGTCCAACGGCGAAGACGCCAAGGCGTGGGCGAAGGCAAAAGCGGCCGAGTTGAAGGCGAAGAGAAGCAGATAAACGTTTTTTGTATAAAGATGTTTACAACTATGAACTCTCTCTCTCTCCCCCTCCCTCCCTCTCTCTCTTTCTCTCTCTCTGAGTTTGTCGGTGATGATGTACTAATTAGCGTGCGGTAAAATGAAGAAGATTTTGAGAGAACGAGAAGAAGAGAATTCAACACTTTTACTTTACTTTTTAATATAAGTTTTACAAACAAGTTTTTCAAATCACATACTACAACAACTGTCTAAAGTAGTAGTTTAATCTTGTTCGGCACTTTCTATTGTATCTATTACTATTGTTCCGGACACGGGACGTTACAGGAGACTGGACACGCGGGGCCTTTACTATCCCTCGCGCCACCGTTTGAAACCATAAAGTCCTTATTTTTTTCACACCAACCATCTTTCGCCCATTTCGCGCACTCGTCCCATTCGTCCACGCACTTGCCGTGTTGTTCCGCGCGTCTCGATAACGCCGGCATCGGTAACGGTGAAGTAAACATCCCATCGAACTTAGCTACTCGTATCCATTTCACTGCGGTCCATTTTTGGCCTTTGACAACTGGGCACGCGCCGTGTAAACTTCCCATGTCCAGTTTATAATCATCCGTCAACGACCAAAATAACAGGGCATCGCCTTTGACAGATTTCACCGGTAAGCCGTGTTTGGTACATTCGGACCACTCGTGAGGATTACCTTCTTCCGTTAAATCAAACGTCTCAGCTCTCGTACCTCTCGGAAATATAGTCTCTCCGCCTTCCTCGGTGTTTTCCAAGTAAATCAGCATGGTGGCCATGCGTTGGCCTCCTCGTTTCGGCGAAGGATTGACCGCGTCGTGGAAGTAATCAAAGTGCGGATCGTATTTCTGACCAACATCGTAGCGCAAGATTTGCATGCCTTCACCGTTCGGTTCGGGCGTCCCCGAAGCCGCGGCTATTCTATATTCTATATTTTCCAAAGTTTTATCCGCGGCTTTGCGAAGAAACATTCCCGCTGAAGTTCGGATGGTGGAAGGCACCGAGGTACCACCGGCGCCAACCACGGTACTCGGCGCCAACTCTGCTTTAGCCAACTTCATCAAATGATCGCACTCTTCCGCCGAGAGAAAGTTTCTAAACAAATACGCTTTCGGTTTAACCGCGCTCAACACCAACGGCGGCATTTCCGGAAAGCCCGGTAAATCTTTGAGTAAGTGCGCTTGCCCGTATACGCTTTGCGGAAATGTTGTTGAGGGCTCGCTTTCCGTCGCACTATCACTACCATCCGTCTCAATCAATCGTCTCCTTTTCTCGTCTTCGTCCTCTTCCTCGTCGTGCGATTTCTCTCTCTCAAGCGCTCCGCCCAACGCCTCTTGTATCTTCTCCTCCACGTCCAACGTATCTCCCGGCGTCTTCTCTTCGTCCTCGTCCGCGTCTTCCAAGTGCGCGTCCAACGCCCGCCTCGTTCTCTCTTTCTCCAGGTGTTCCAGTTCCAGTTTCTTCTTCGCCTGGCCTTTCTCGAATATGAGACGTTCCACGCGACCAAACGGACCTTTAAACTCTCTTTTTTCATTATTTTTATCACTCTTCTCCGCTGCTAACGCTGCTGCTTGGCGATTTCTACTTCTGTACGCCCCGGCTAACGGGCCTTTTCGGATTCTCTCCCTGTTGTTCTTATTACCGCTATTTTCTTCTTCTTCTTCTTCTTCTTCGTCTGCTTCTTCATCTGCTGAAGGAACCAACAATTTCTTCTTCTTTAACTTCTTCTCTCGTTTCACCAATTCGCGCGTCACTCGTGCTTCAATTTCTCGATTCATTCGCTCTCGATTGAATTCTAAACTTTGTTCGTTCGACGAAAGCATGGTGACGGTTAAAAACGACGCCCACAGAAAACACACAGCCGCGAAAAACCACGGCGTTTTGTTCGTGGAAAATCGTGTCGTCAAAGCTGATTTCCGAAGTAACCGAGAGGCGTTGTTCGAAGAAGAGGTGGACATCCTTTTTGGTGATTTTTTTGTGTGACGTCCAAACTTTTTGAAAAAGAAGAAGAAAAAATCTTTCACCTCTGTTTTGTTTTGTTTTGTTTTCGCTTCTCACAAAAAAAAAAAAAGATGTGCTTTTCTGCATAA
>Ga0181596_10005728_pt1 | contig 10815 bp, 10 predicted proteins | sample 041ome_6_FD_148655 | JGI IMG/M metagenome (GOLD analysis project Ga0181596, IMG submission 148655) | Coastal salt marsh microbial communities from the Groves Creek Marsh, Skidaway Island, Georgia - 041402US metaG (spades assembly) | ecosystem: Environmental > Aquatic > Marine > Intertidal zone... | reverse complement strand
CCTGAATCAGGGCCTCGGTGTCGTCGCTGGCTACCGGCCTCCCTTCGGTCGTACTCAGGGCGGCGGTGTCGGCCAGCAGGCTGCGCAGCTCGTCGCTGTGCGCGCGTACATAGGCCGGCAAATGCTCAGCGGCGTAGGGAAACAGCACGTCTTTCACAAAGGAAATGGACGAGGTGGTGCCTTCGATGTCGGTCAGAATCAGTTTAATGCGCATCAGTTTTCCAGCCGGTTAAAGCGTTCGGCAATGTCGCTGCCGGTGAAGTTGGCCACCCAGCCGTCCGGGTTGTTGAACAACCGGATGGCTACAAAGCCAGGATTCGGCCCCATATCAAACCAGTGCGGTGTGTTGGCCGGTACGCTGATCAGATCGCCCTGCTGGCACAGCACTTCGTAGATTTTGTTGTCGACGTGCAGGGTAAACAGACCTTCGCCGGCAACAAAGAAACGTACTTCGTCTTCGCTGTGGGTGTGCTCGCTGAGGAACTTCTGCCGCAATTCGGCTTTCTGCGGGTGGCTGGCATCCAGGCTGATCACATCCATGCTCTGATATCCCTGTTCAGCAATCAGGCGGTCAATATCGGTACGGTAAGCGGCCAGCACGTCTTCGGCGGCAGCACCGGGGGCAATGCTGGCAGCGGTCTGCCACTGCTCAAAACGCACGCCGATTTCCCCCAGCTTATTGTGAATGCTCAGGTTGTTGTCACTGCCGAACAGCAGGTTGGTGGTGTCGCTGTCGTTATAAATTCTTATGGCGCTCATACAAACCTCAGAGTGGGCGGAGTTTCAGCAATTCCAGCTGGTAGCCCAGCAGGTTTTCCAGCGCTTCCAGATGGCGGAAGCATTCGGTCAGATCTTTGCCCCAGGTATAAACCCCGTGGCCACGGATCAGATAGGCATGGCCTTGCCCCTGCTGCTGCATGGTGGTTTCCACCTGCGCCGCCAGCCGGGCAATGTCCTGGTCGTTGGCAAACAACGGAAAATTCAGGGTGGCTTCGTGGGTGGTTTCACCGGCAAAGGCTTTCTGCAGCTCCCAGCCGCTGATGCTCAGCTGTTCCTGCGGCCAGATTTGCGACAACACCACCGCCACCGGCGAGTGGGTGTGCAGTACGGCACCAATACCGGCATCGCGCTGATACAGCTGGGTGTGCAGCAGGGTTTCGGCCGAGGGTTTGCCGTTGGTCAGCGGCTGACCCTGCCAGTCGACGACCAGAATATCGGCCGGGGTCAGTTCGCCTTTGTGCTTGCCTGAACTGGTCAGGGCGCAGCACTGGTCGTTCAGGCGCACCGAGTAGTTGGAGCTGGTGGCCGGTGACCAGCCGCGCTGATACAGAATGCGGCCGGTATCGCACAATGCCTGAGCGGCGCGGGCAAAGTCCTGCGGGTTAAACACGGTCATCTCCTCAGCGGGCCAGCAGCAGCGCTACGCTGTCGCGGTCGGGATTCATAATCAGGCCCTTTTCAGTGGCGATCACATCAATCAGTTCGGCCGGGGTTACGTCAAACGACGGGTTAATGGCCGGGCAGCCAGCCGGGGCAATGGGGTGGCCAAACAGGCTGGTCACTTCTTCCGCCGGACGCTGCTCAATCGGGATCGCTGCACCGCTGTCGAGGGTCGGGTCGAAGGTGCTGGTCGGCGCCGCCACCATCACTTTCACACCGTGGTGTTTGGCCAGTACCGCCAGGCTGTAGGTGCCGATTTTATTGGCCACATCGCCATTGGCGGTAATGCGGTCGGCGCCGACAATGACCCAATCCACTTTGCCGGTACGGAACAGCTGTGCCGCTGCACCATCGCATACCAGTGATACCGGAATCTTGTCCTGTAGCAGTTCCCAGGCGGTTAAGCGAGCCCCTTGCAGCCAGGGCCGGGTTTCACCGGCGAATACTTCCTGCACTTTGCCATCGGCGTAACCGGAACGGATGATGCCCAGCGCTGTGCCATGGCCGCCGGTGGCCAGTGCGCCGGTGTTACAGTGGGTATAAATCACGGCATTTTCGCCCAGCACCGAGGCGCCGAACTGGCCCATGGCAAGGTTGGCGATGATGTCTTCTTCGTGAATGCGGCGGGCTTCGGCCACTAATGCTTCGGCACCGGTGTGGCTGAGGGCGGCCATGCGTTCCAGCGCCCAGAATAAATTCACTGCGGTGGGGCGGGATTCGGCCAGTACGCGGTAGGCCTGGTGCAGATCGCGGCCGGCCAGCGCATCGAGGGCGTAACCATAAGCGGCGGCAATGCCGATGGCGGGTGCGCCGCGCACGACCATTGCGCGGATGGCATCGGCGACTTCGGCGGCGCTGCGGTAGTGCAGCATCTGTTGCTGATGCGGCAGCAGGCGCTGGTCCAGCAGGTGCAGGCTGTGGTGATGCCATTCAATGGCATGGAACGAGGCGCGGTGCCCGGCAACAGAGGGTACAGACATAGTTCATATCCAGCGTGGCAGGCGTCGGGCTGACGGCCTGCAGAAACAGGCCGGCCATTTTAGCCCAGCCGGGCGCCGGGCTGAACCTTTAAAACCAGCCGCGCCGTCAGAGCTCGTGCTGCATGTGCAGGTAGGCTTCAATCAGGCCCTGGGTGGAGCCGTCAAAGTTGGCCGGCACCGGTTCGCCTTCCAGTGCGTGCAGCACTTTATTGCCCAGTTGTTTGCCCAGCTCCACGCCCCACTGATCGAAGGAATTGATGCCCCACAGCATGCCCTGGGCCGCCACTTTATGTTCGTACAGGGCGATTAAGGCACCGATGGTGGCCGGTCGTGAACGCGGGAAATACAGGGTGTTGCTGGGGCGGTTGCCGGGAATTACCTTCTGCGGTGCCAGCTGGCGCGCCGCTTCGGCGTCCATGCCACTGTCGAGCAGCTCCTGCAGCGCTTCGGCTTCCGACTTCCCTTGCAACAGCGCCTGGCTCTGGCTCAGACAGTTGGAGACCAGCATGGCGTGGAAGTTATCAATCGGGTTATGGCTCTGCATCGGCATAATAAAATCGCAGGGCGAGAAATGCGTGCCCTGATGCAGCAGCTGGTGGAAGGCGTGCTGGCCATTGGTGCCGACACCGCCCCAGATGATCGGGCCGGTGTCGTAATCCACTGGCGTACCGTCCTGGGTCACCGACTTGCCGTTACTTTCCATATCCAGTTGCTGCAGGTGTGCCGGCAGCGAGCGCAGGTAGTGGTCGTAGGGCAGAATGGCGTGCGAACCGACATCAAAAAAGTTCACATACCAGACGCCCAGCAACGCCATAATCACCGGCATATTCTGGTGCAGCGGCGCGGTGCGGAAGTGCTCGTCCATTTCGTAAGCACCGCGCAACAGTTCACGGAAATTATCGATGCCCACCGCCAGCGCCAGCGGCAGGCCAATGGCCGACCACAGCGAATAGCGGCCGCCGACCCAGTCCCACATGGGAAAAATATTGTCTTCGGCGATGCCGAATTCCACCGCTTTTTGCACGTTGGAGGATACGGCCGTGAAGTGCTTGGCCAGATCGGCCTCGGTACCGCCGTTGTCGAGGAACCAGTGCCGACAGGCCAGCGCATTTTTCAGAGTTTCCTGAGTGCTGAACGACTTCGACTGAATAATAAACAGCGTGGTGGCCGGGTCGAGGCGGCGCAGAATTTCGGTAATGTGCGAACCGTCGATATTGGCCAGGTAGTGAATGTTCAGGCGGCTGTCCCAGTAGGGCTTGAGCGCACCGGAGGCCAGTTTCGGGCCCAGAAAGGACCCGCCGATGCCAATCGAGACCACATCGGTAAAGGCTTTGTTGGTGTAGCCGCGCCATTGGTTGCGGCGGATTTTCCAGCAGAATTCTTCCATGCGCCGGATGGTGGCGCGCACTTCCGGCATGATGTCGGTGCCGTTGACCAGCACCGGGCGGTCACTGAAATTGCGCAGGGCGGTGTGCAGGGCCGGTCGTTGTTCGCTGCGGTTGACCACGTCGCCCCGGAACAGGCCTTCAATCTGCGCTGGCAGGTTGCGTTCCTGCGCCAGTTGCAGCAGCAGTTGCAGGGTGTCATGGGTGATGCGGTTTTTCGAGTAATCGAGGCTGAGGCCGGCGGCACTGAGATGAAAGCGTTGGAAACGCTGCGGATCGGCGGCAAACCAGTCGCGCATGTGCTGATGGCGAATGCTCTGGTAATGCTGTTGCAGCTGTTGCCACAGCGGCGATTGAGTCAGGCTGGCAGTAATGGCCATGAAGATTTCCTTAAATAAACCGACGCAACAAGGGCGCTTCAGGGCGCGAGTATACGGAAGCCGGATCAGCCATTAAAGGCAGGACTGTGTTTCCGTTGAGCGGAACGGCGGGCATAAAAAAACGCCGCACAGCAGAACCGGGCGGCGTTTTAACAATTCAGTACGAATCAGGCAACCTGTACCGGAATATCGAAGCTGGTATGGCTGACGCTGTTATCGGCGTTCAGATAGACCATTTTCGGGCGGAAAGTCGCCAGTTCTTTTTCGTCATAGTTGGCGTAGGCGCAGATAATCACCCGGTCACCGACATCGGCCATATGCGCCGCTGCACCGTTGACGGAGATGATACCGGAGCCGTCTTCACCACGGATGATGTAAGTGGTAAAGCGCTTGCCGTTATTGATGTTGTAGATCTGGATCTGTTCAAACTCACGCATTCCCGCGAGATCCAGCAACTTGCCGTCAATGGCACAAGAGCCTTCATAGTTCAGCACCGAGTGGGTAACCCGGGCCTGATGAAGCTTGGCTTTGAGCATGATGGACTGCATGGTAAACCCTTTCTTAACTAATCGGACGATACAACGTCAGGGATCGGATCCCCCGGTCGCCGTGAGCTTAAAACCCGCGCCGGAATTGGTCACTTATTGCCCACCGGGCCATAAGGCGGCGAAGTATGCCTTAATCACTTGCCCGATTCAACGTCACCTGCAGATTATCAATCAGGCGTGCTGGGCCCAGTACCGCAGCCCCCAGAATCACCAGTTCGCGGTCGGCAGCCGTGGCCGGTTGCAGGTCTGACTGGCGGCGCACTTCCAGATAATCGGTGACAAAACCACGACCATTCAGCCGTGCGGTGGCGCTGTTCAGCACACTGGCAATGGTCTCACCGGTCTGCAGCGCGGCGGCGATTTCCTGCAGGGTCTGATACAGGCCAATGGCCAGGGCGCGTTCCTGTTCACTCAGGTAGCCATTGCGCGAGCTCAGCGCCAGACCGTCAGGGGCACGGGCAGTGGGGACCGGCACAATCTCAATCGGCATATTCAGGTCGGCCACCATCTTGCGGATCACGGCCACCTGCTGAAAATCTTTTTCGCCAAAGTAGGCGTTGTCGGGCTGTACCATATTGAACAGCTTGGTGACCACGGTGGACACGCCATCGAAGTGGCCGGGCCGGCTGGCACCGCACAGACCATCCGATACCACCGGCACCTGCACAATGCTCTGGCCCTGCTGGCCGTTGGGGTACATTTCGTCCACATCCGGCGCGAACAACACATCACAGCCGGCGGCGCTCAGCCGGGCCTGATCCTCCGGCAGGGTGCGCGGGTAACGGGCCAGGTCGTTTTTGTCGTTAAACTGCAGCGGGTTCACAAAAATGCTGGCCACGGTAAAACACTGATCGCCACGGGCACGGTCGATCAGGCTGATATGGCCGTCGTGCAGGTTGCCCATGGTCGGCACAAAGCCAATACGGCGGCCGCTGGCGCGGGCGTTACGGACGTGCTCACGCAGTTCGCGGATGGTATGAACAGTAATCATGCGGAAAACCCATGTTCGGCGGCCGGAAACTGGCCGGATTTCACCTCGGCCACATAGGCAGCAAAGGCTTGCTGAATGTTGCGGCCGTCGGTGAGGAAGTTTTTCACGAACTTGGCCGGGCGGTTATTCAGCCCCAGCATATCGTGCATCACCAATACCTGGGCGTCGGTGCCGGCACCGGCGCCAATGCCGACCACCGGCACACTGACGGCGGCGGTAATGCGGTTGGCCAGTTCGTTCGGTACGCATTCGAGCAGAATCATATCGGCACCGGCGTTGGCCAGGGCGATGGCGTGTTCCACCATGGCATCGGCTTTATTCTGTTCGCGACCCTGTACCCGGTAGCCGCCGAATTTATTCACTGACTGCGGGGTTAAGCCCAGATGCGCACACACCGGCACGCCCTGACGGGACAGTGATTCGATCAGCGGAATCAGCCAGGAGTCGCCTTCCAGCTTCAGAATATGGGCGCCGGCCTGCATCACCAGCCGCGCACTCTCCAGACCTTGCTCAACGGTGCCATGGCTCATAAACGGCAGGTCGGCCATGATCAGCGCCGGACGTTGGGCACGACGGTTACCACGGGCCACGTTGGCGGTGTGGTAGGCCATATCGGCCACGGTCACCGGCAAGGTGCTGTCGTGACCCTGAATCACATTACCCAGGGAGTCGCCGACCAGCAGCACTTCCACGCCGGCATCGGCAGCCTGTTGCGCAAAGGTGGCATCGTAGGCGGTCAGCATGGAAAATTTTTCCTGCTGCTTCATGGCCTGTAACGAACGGATACTGATGGCGCTCATAACGGTTCTCCGGTTGGCGGTCGTCTGCAGCGTACGGTGCGTCAGACGGTCAGATATTGGGGCGTATGGTGCGGATTGGCGCTGATAAGTCAACCTTCCGGCCGCGACAGCGGGGCAATGCGGACCAGCTCACCACCGAACGTCGGGGTCAGACTGGCCAGCGCCGTGCCATCGGGCAGCTGTAAATCCGGGCAGAGTTCGCGCAGGGGCTCGACCACAAAGCTGCGGTTATGCAGTTCATGGTGGGGAATATTCAGGCGCTCGCTGCGCATTGTGGTGTTGCCGTACAGCAGCAGGTCAAGGTCGATACAACGCTCGCCCCAGTGGCGGCGTTTGATGCGCCCTTGCTGTTGTTCCTGCGCCTGCAGGGCATCCAGCAGCGCCAGTGGTTCAAGCTGGGTGTCCAGCTCGGCCACGGCGTTCAGATAATCGGGCTGATCCTGCGGCCCTAATGGCTTGCTGCCATACAGGGACGAGACGCGCAGCAACCGGCAGTGCGGCAGCCGCGCTAAGGCCTGCAAGGCCGTACGGATTTGTGCCGCCGGATCGTCCAGATTGGCGCCGAGGCCGATATAGCAACGGGTTGTTTCAGCCATGCCGGGCTCAGAGGTCGGCAGGCCGGCGGTTGCGGTTACGCGGAGCGCGCCGGCGGCGTTTGCGTGGTGCATCGTTGTAGTCGTCGCTGGCCGGTTGTTCGTCGTCCCCGGTACGGGCCGGGCGACTGCCTACCAAGCCTGGATGCTGTTCCTGTAAGTCTGTCCAGAATTTGCCGATGCCGCTCAGGTTTTCGCCGGATTGCTCACGCAGCAGCACGAAATCGTAGGCGGCGCGGAAACGCGGATGGGTCAGCAGTTCCACACAGCGGCGGCTCTGGGTTTTTGCCAGCCGCGGCTGCAGTTCCCATATTTCCCGCATCGGAATGGAGAAACGCTTGGGAATGGCGGTGGCCTGAATCTGTTGCGACAGCACGCGGTCGGCGGCTTTCTGCAGCGCCGGATGCGGCGGCAGGCCGCGCTGTTCAAATTCGCGCTGGGTGCGCACCAGGGCCGGCCACAGCAGTGAGGCCATAAAGAAATAGGGTGTCACCGATTTACCCGCGCGGATGCGCTCATCGGTGTTACGCATGGTGTTTTCGGCCATGGTCAGCGCCTGCGGATCATCGCGCATGCATTGCTCGGCCAACGGAAACAGGTGGCCGAATAACTGGTATTCGCGCAGCAGGCGCAGGGTGTCCAGCGCCTGGCCGTGCAGGAACAGCTTTAACACTTCTTCAAACAGGCGCGCCGGCGGAATCTGCTGCAGCAGCGGTGCCAGTACCGGAATGGGCTCGGCGGTGCGGGCTTCAATGCTGAAACCCAGCTTGGCGGCAAAGCGGATGGCGCGCAGCATACGCACCGGGTCTTCGCGGTAACGGGTTTCCGGGTCACCAATCAGGCGCAGGCGGCGGTTCTGCAAGTCGTCCCAGCCTCCGGCATAAGCGTGCACGCTGTAATCAGCAATGTTGTAGTACAGGGCGTTAACGGTGAAGTCGCGGCGGATGGCGTCTTCGTCTTTATTACCGTAGACGTTGTCGCGCAGGATCATGCCCTGATCGCCTTTGGCGGCCACCTTGGTGGAGTGTTCGTCCGTTGGCGGTGCGCGGAAAGTAGCGACTTCAATCACGTCGCGGCCAAACACCACATGCACCAGCTTGAAGCGGCGGCCAATCAGGCGTGAATTACGGAACAGCTGATTGACCTGTTCCGGCGTGGCGTCGGTGGCCACATCGAAATCTTTCGGGTTCAGGCCCAGCAGGGTGTCACGGACACCGCCACCGACCAGCAGCGCCTGATAGCCGGCCTTATTCAGGCGGTACAGCACCTTCAGGGCGTTTTCACTGAGGTTGCTGCGGCTGATGCTGTGCTCATCACGGGGCACGATGGTAAGCAGGGCCTTGGCGGCTTTTTTCTTTTTGCCGAACAGGCTGAATACAGATTTGATCAAATTGGCTGGCCGTTTCACGGAAATAGAGTTCATGGGTTGAACAAACAAGCAGCGGAGTGTAACGGTTCAATGCCGACAAATAAACGCCCGGCATTAAGACCAGGCTCAGGGTTTATTCCTGGCCATAAAAACAAAAAGCCGCAGATGCGGCTTTTATGCAGTGGATCCCTGTTGTTCTTGCGTCATTCCCGTTGCGTTCATTCCCCTGCGGAACCGGCTCTGATGAGTAAACAGGCTGCTGCCCTTATTGTTGTTATTTTCACAGCGCAAGCTGTGCACTCATTACAGCTGATTCCTGGCCGCCCCTTTTATTATTGTTGTGGTCGAGTCGGTAACACTGGCTGGTATTTATTTTTATTGTTCAGTCATTGGGCAGTGAACGTTTTTTATTTTTATTGTTCGTCGCTGCCTTGTGTCTGTAATAAAGCAGATGCCGTGCCAGTTTTATAAAGTTCTTTAAAATCAACGGGTTGTGTTTTTATTGGGAGGGTTGTTACCGGGAGTTAAGACCAAAGTGTTACCGAACTGCCCGTTACCGGTAACACTTTTCGTGACACAAGGTAACAGTGTGTAACATGGTGGGCGTATTGCGCCGGTGATGTCACCGCACAAGCGGCGTTACCAGTGCAACCAGTCACCATCCAGATGGGTCTGCACACCAAAGACAGCGGCTACCTGTGCTGCCGTCAGCACCTCTCGCGGCTTGCCGTCAGCGACCAGCCGTCCGCAGCACAGTAGTAACACCCGGTCGGCGTGGCGGCGGGCCAGATTCAGATCGTGGGCAACCATCAGCACGGCCTTGCCGGCGCTGGCGGTGGCGCGCAGTTGTTGCAGGCATTGTTGCTGGTGGCGCAGGTCCAGGGCTGACAGTGGTTCATCCAACAGCCATAAGCGGCTGGGTGGCGCCTGCATCTGTAACCAGCTGCGCGCCAGCTGGCAGCGTTGTTGTTCGCCGCCGGACAATAAGCGCACATCACGATTGGCCAGCCAGCCGATATCCCAACGCTCCAGCGCGTCCTGTACCTGCCGGCGCAGCGTCACCACGGAGTTGCTGTGCGGCAGCGCGCCCAGCTGCACCACTTCGCGCACGCTGAGCGGAAAATTCAGCGGGCTCAGCTGTGGCAGAAAGGCCAATACCCGGGCCCAATCCTGATGGCGCCACTCAGCGGTTGCCTGACCCTGCAGGTGAATGCTGCCGCGGCTGAGTGGCTGCACACCGGCCAGCCGCTGCAACAGGGTCGATTTACCGGCGCCATTGGGGCCGACCAGCATCACCAGTTCACCGGCCTGAATATCCAGATTGATATCATCGACGATGGCGGTACCGCCGCGCTCGACGGTTAAGTGACGGGTTTGCAGTAAGCTCATTGCCAGCGCCTCTTTTCCCGCACCAGCAGGGCGATAAACACCGGCGCTCCCAATAAGGTGGTGACAATACCGATGGGGATTTCGGCCGGGGCAATCAGGGTGCGGGCCAGGGTATCGGCGGCCAGTAACAGACAGCCACCCAGCACCACCGCCAGCGGTAACACCCGCCGGTGGGCGGCGCCGGTTAGCAGTCGCGCCAGGTGTGGGCTGACCAGGCCGATAAAGCCGATGATGCCGCAGGCGGCGACGGTCACCGCCACCAATAATGCTACGGAGACCACCACCTGCCATTGCAGGCGTGGCACATCAATGCCCAGTGAGCGGGCTTCGACTTCGCCCAGTAACAAGGCATCCAGCTGGCGCAGACGACGCGGCCAGAACCACAGCGCCAGCAGCAGGACGACAGTTAATAAGCCAACCCACAGCCAGCTGGCTCCGGCCAGGCTGCCGAGTGACCAGAAGGTGATCTGGCGCAGGGCGTTATCGGTGGCCAGATAGGACAACAAACCAATAATGGCGCCGGCCAGCACGCTGACGGCAATACCGGCCAGAATCAGAAAACTCATGGCGTGCAGGGAATTGCCCTGCTGGCCTAACCGCAACACGATCAGTAGCGCCAGCATGGCGCCCATAAACGCGGCGAGCGGCTGGAGCCACAGGGGCAGTAATAAACCGGTACCGCCCAGCCATAACACCAGCGCGGCCCCCACGGCAGCACCGCCGGAAACACCGATTAACCCGGGGTCGGCCAGCGGATTGCGCACCATGCCCTGAATCAGCACGCCGGCCCAGGCCAGCAGGGCTCCCACCAGAAAGGCCAGCAGCGCCCGCGGCAGGCGCAGTTGCCACAATACGGTCTGGCCCATGTCGCTGTGCAGCAGCCAGCCGGGGTTCTGACTGCCACTGAACAGCGCCAGCGCCAGCAGCAGCGGCGGTAGCA